>WNEZ01015631.1_pt1 | contig 11860 bp, 12 predicted proteins | sample 5400521 | NCBI WGS metagenome assembly WNEZ01 (sample SAMN13153339, study PRJNA577476) | soil metagenome | isolation source: 120 cm saprolite under Douglas fir tree site 2 hole 1 replicate 1 | place: USA:California | collected 2015-04-18
CCCACTCGTAGTTGCCGCGACCGTAATGAGCACCACCAAGAAGCTGTCAAAACCGGTCCAAAGCCAACCTCCTGAGCCTGCTTCCATTGGCAGACGCGATCGACAGTAGCTTCGATCCCTGTGAAAATGCGATCGCTCGGCATCTGGGAATCAATCCCCAATTCATGAAGTACGGAATTGGCAGAGTTGACAGAGCGGCCAAAGCATGAAAATCGCTTTTGTCGTACACGACTATCACCGGGCGGGGGGACACAGTCGCTATGTAGCTGAGCTAGCGACCCGCTTCGCAAAAGAGCACGAGGTCCACGTCTTTGCCAACCGAATTGAGCGCGACGGCACAGCGAGCATCCGCTTCCACACCGTCCCAGCATGGAGAGCAAACGCTCTTACCACGGTGCTTACGTTCGCGCTGCCGGCTAGCCTCCAGATTGGCCGCGGCTTTGACATTGTCCATAGCCAGGGGTTCTGCGCCTTCCGCGGCAACGTTTTTACCGGGCACATTTGTAATCGTGCCAGGCACCTGGCGCTCGAAAAACTCGAGGGAGGCGCCACTCTGCGCGAATCCATCTTCAATGCGGTGGCCTCCACCTTGGAGTACACGCTCTACCGTTTCGCACGTGACAGCATTGTGATCGCCATTTCTGAGCGCGTGGCCAGGGATATCGTCCAGTTTTATCGGTGCCGAGCACCCATCCATGTGATCCGTCACGGCGTGGATCTTCAACTCTTTTCACCCCACAACAGACAGCGCTGGCGCACGGAAGTGCGCGCGCAGTACGGCCTGGGCGAAAGTGACACGGCGTTTGTATACGTGGGAGATCTTCGCAAGGGCGCCCACCGATGTATCCTCGCGCTCTCGCAACTGCACGAGGGCCGGTTGCTGTTCGTCTCGAGCACCCCTGCCCGCCCCTACCAGCGCATGGCCGAAGAGGCCGGGCTGGCCGGGCGTACGCTGTTCCTGGGAGCCACGAATCAGGTGGAGAAGGTCTATGCTGCGGTGGACGCTCTCCTCCTTCCGACTTCATATGACGCGTTTGGCATGGTGGTTTCGGAAGCCATGGCTTGCGGACTCCCTGTGGTCGTCAGCCGTGAAGCGGGAGCGGCCGAGCTGGTTCAACAGGGAGTGAACGGGCTGCTGCTCGATGACGTAACTAATGTGGCTGAGTTAGCCGGCCACATGAAATCCTTGCTACGGGACCGCCGTTGGGCGACCCAACTTGGATGCACTGCCCGGAAGAGCGTCGAATCGATGTCCTGGGACCCGGTCGCCGAACGAACCATGCGCGTCTACGAAGAACTGCTGCGAAAGCGAAACTAGGACCGGTTATGGGAGACCCGATTCTCCTGTTCTTGGTTAACGGCGAGCACAACAGCGCTATGGGGATCCGGGCCCGGTCTTTCGCAGAGAGGCTGCGGAGCGGCTTCTGCATTCACATCGCGTACCGTTCGGCCCATAAGATCTACGCCATCTTCCGCTTCCTCCGGTTGCTCCTGCGCCATCGGCCTGCGCTCTGTTATGTCCTTGACATTGGGTTTTCGGGGGTGCTGGCGGCGAGCCTGTACCGCGTGCTCTCCCGATGCCGTGTTGTGGTGGACACTGGAGATGCCATTTACGAGCTCAGCCGAAACAGTGGCCGCCGTGGGCGGATCAGCCTGTGGCTAACCAGGCTGCTAGAGCAGCTTGCTCTATCGATAAGCCATCGCATTGTCGTGCGGAGCCATCCGCATCAGGAATGGCTTGCTAGTCAGGGGAAGAAGGCCGACGTCATCCCTGACGGCGTGGATACCGCGCGGTTTAGCCCCAGCCCGGCAGACGATCTGCGACGTCAGTACGGCCTGGAGGGGTGTCTCATCATCGGGTTGGTTGGCAGCTTGATCTGGAACGATCGGTGGCAAATGTGCTACGGCTGGGAATTGATCGAATTGATCGACCGGCTTCGGGCTCGGCCCGTAAAGGGTTTCATCATTGGGGACGGATCTGGCCTGCAAAAACTGAAGGCGCAGTGTGTCGCCCGTGGCCTCGAAAACCGAATTGTGTTCGTGGGCCGGATTCCCTATGACGACCTTCCTCGGTATCTCAACCTATTGGATGTCTGCCTTAGTACGCAAACCAATGACACGGCCGGGCAGGTTCGAACCACTGGCAAGCTTCCGCTCTATCTGGCCTGTGGCCGTTTCGTCCTCGCGAGTGCGTTAGGTGAGGCAGCTCGGGTACTTCCCCCTGAGATGCTGGTCCAGTACAACGGAACCAAGGACAGTGAATATCCAACTCGGCTCGCTGCTCGCGTACAAACGCTCTTGGCGCACCCGGAATACCTCCAGCAACGCGAGGCCAGTATCCTCATTGCGCAAACCCACTTTGACTACAATGTTCTGGCAGCCCGACTTCAACAGACCATCTATGAGTTGCTGCCGGCCGCCGCTCCTCTGGGCGCCGTCGCCCCTCAGACTTCTTTGGCGGAGCGCCGCCGTGGCGACGTCAACGGACCACCGTGCAGCAGGCCGGAGCCCAGAGGAGGAAGAACCCGATGAAGACGAACTTCAGCGCGCTCTCGAGAGCTGGTAGATCGTTATCGCATTAGCATGTCAGGATAGCGCCTGGTCGACTCGATGTCCTTGCCCCGCGTTGCTGTCGTCTGTGATCTGCTGGAGGAGAATTGGCCCAGCATGGACTTGGTTGGAGAGATGCTGCTTAACAACCTTCGAAAGGACCATTCGGCTTCGATACTCGCGACGTGCCTCCGTCCACCTATGCATCGTCGGTTCACGCGCGTCGCCGGAGCCCGGCACATCGCCTTTAGCGCCGACCGCCTTGTGAACCGCTTCTGGGATTATCCGCGGTGGCTGCGGCGAAGGAGCCAGGAGTTCGACCTGTTCCATGTTGTCGATCACAGCTATGGACAGCTCGTCCACCAACTTCCTGCGGCCCACACAGTAATTACCTGCCACGACTTGGATCTTTTTCGGTGTGTGCTCGACTCTGCGACGACTCGTCGCTCAAAGCCCTTTAGGGCGATGGCGAGGTATGTGCTGAGAGGACTGTGTAAGGCTGCTCGAGTAACGTGCCCCAGCGACACCACCCGTAACGAGCTTCTTGCGCACGGACTAGTTCCTGCTGACCGTGTGGTGACAATCCCGAATGGTGTCCACCCAAGTTGCGTCCCGACGCGTGATCTCGGCGCAGATGCCGATGCTGCCCGTTTGCTTGGACCAACGGCGGAAGACCCCGTCGATATCTTGCATGTTGGCAGCACAATCCCGCGGAAGCGGATCGATGTGCTCGTTCGAGTGTTGGCGAGTCTGCGGGAAGAGTTTCCCAATGCGCGTCTTATTCGTGTGGGAGGACCGTTTACGGCGGCTCAGATGGACTTAGTAGAAAGTTTCAGGTTACGCGAGGCGGTGGTCAGGTTGCCTTTCTTAGATAGGAGTGTCCTGGCGGCAGTCTATAGGCGAGCCGCTCTGCTACTGCAGCCCTCCGAACGAGAGGGCTTTGGGTTGCCAGTAATAGAAGCTCTTGCATGTGGTACGCCCGTTGTGGCGAGCGATCTCCCGGTCCTGCGAGAAGCCGGTGGCCAAGTGGCAACCTATTGCCCCGTAGGGGACGTACGCGCGTGGAGCGAGTCAGTCATCAAAATGCTCTACGGGCGGCGCCATGACCCTGATCGATGGTCTGCACTCCGGCTCGCAGGTATAGCCCACGCCAGTAAATTTAGTTGGGCGGCGTACACTAACCAGGTCGTTGCGCTATACCAAGAGCTACTCGACTCGTGAGCCTTGAGGGAGACCTCGTGGCGTGGCCCCAATTGCGGGGCACTCCACGCTTGAATCGGCTAGACGGTGGGCGGGCAGAAGGCAAGAACCTCTGAGGAGTGAGTGTCTACATGAAGGTGATAATTACCGGAGGAGCCGGCTTTGTTGGGAGCAATGCCGCTCGTCACTATGTGCGTCGAGGGGACGAAGTGGTCCTGCTAGACGATCTCTCGAGGGTCGGAGCCGATCAGAACCTAGAATGGCTCAAAGCGCAGGGGCAGATAACTTTTGTGCGCGTAGACGTACGGAATGCTCAATTGATTGAGGACGTATTTCGAGCCCACCGTGACGCTGGGCTTATCCTCCACCTCGCCGGTCAAGTGGCCGTGACGACCTCGGTCGTCAATCCGCGAGCGGACTTCGAGGGGAATGCGTTGGGGACATTGAACGTGTTGGAGGGAGTCCGTCAGGCGGGGATCAGGGCACCCCTCATCTATTCCTCGACCAACAAAGTCTACGGCGCGATGAAGGAGGTCAAGCTGATGGAGGAGGAATGCCGATACGCGTACTCGGATTTACCGTGCGGCATCTCCGAAGAGCAGAGTCTTGACTTTCACTCCCCTTACGGCTGTTCAAAGGGAGCAGCAGACCAATATGTCCGTGACTACCACAGGATCTACGGCCTTCGGACCGTAGTCTTTCGGCAATCTTGCATTTACGGCTATAGGCAGTTCGGGGTAGAGGACCAGGGATGGGTGGCGTGGTTTACGATCGCAGCGCGGCTCAACCGGCCGATTACGGTTTACGGCGATGGCAAGCAAGTGCGCGACATACTCTTCATTGATGATTTGCTGGACGCGTTTGATGCCGCGTATCGGTCCGGTTCGCGAGCCGCAGGGCGCGTTTATAACATTGGTGGGGGATCCGAGAACGCGGTCTCTGTGTTGGACGTTCTGAGTTATATCGAAGGCCAACTCGGTCGGCCGCTTCGCTGGGAGCACCGCGAATGGCGCCCAGGAGACCAGAAGGTCTACGTGAGTGATATTCGCCGCGCGGGCGAGGAGCTGGGCTGGACGCCGCGTGTCCCGTGGAGGTGCGGTCTGGACCGCCTGTTCGATTGGGTGTCGTCAAACGCAGAACTGTTTGCGTGAGCACAGCGCGGTTGCGTGTGCTCCAGCTCGGCAAGTTTTACCCGCCGCACATGGGTGGCATTGAGACGCACCTTCAGGCCCTGTGTGAGCAGCTCCAGAGGTCGGTTGATGTGCGGGTGATTGTCGCGAGCGACGACAGGCGGACTAGGGATGAATTGGTAGACGGGATTCGGGTGACTCGGGCCGGCACGGCCTTTCACATCACGACGGTTCCTGTATGTCCGGGAATGGCCGGGGAAATTCGTAAGACTCCCGCGGATCTCGTACATATTCATTGGCCGAACCCCGCCGCTTTATTGTCGTATCTGGTAAGCGGCCATCGAGGTCGCTTAATTGTGACGTACCATAGCGACATCGTCCAGCAACGCGCGTGGCGAAGGTTGTTTCAGCCGATCCTGAGTCGAGCGTTAAGCCGCAGCTCGGCAATAATCGCAACTTCGGCTGCGTACGTTGAGACATCGCCAGTGCTTTCCGACTATCGTCATCGATGTCACGTAATACCGTATGGTATTGACGTCGCGAAATTCGACTCCTGCGACAGTGATCAGGTCGAACAAATCCGTAAACGTTATGGTCCCCGGATCGCCCTGAGCGTCGGTCGGCTCATTTACTACAAGGGATTTGAACATCTCATCGATGCGATGGCCGAGGTGAGTGGTCGGCTCCTGATAATCGGCGCTGGGCCGTTGCGACTCAGGCTGGAGCGCCAGGCAACAGTTCGAGGTATCAAGGACAGGGTGGTTTTTCTTGGCGAGATTCAGAATCGAGATGTTATCCCGTACTATCACGCGGCCGACGTGTTCGTCCTCCCGTCCGTAGCGCGCAGCGAGGCCTTCGGAATCGTCCAGCTCGAGGCGATGGCGTGCGGCAAGCCTGTGGTGAACACCCGTTTGGATTCGGGTGTCCCGTTTGTCTCGCCTCATGGGGTCACAGGCCTCACCGTCCCGCCAGCGAAGCCTAGGGCGCTCGCGGATGCGATTAACCTTTTGCTAAGCGACGCAGAGCGCCGAGCCGAGTTCGGTAAAGCTGGTCGTCGCCGTGTGCGACAGGAGTTTAGCTTGGAGCTCATGGTGCGTCGGACCCGCGACGTTTACGACGGGGTTGGGACTGTACGGCGGGAGAGTGGAGGGAATGAGGGGGGTGCGTCAACACGCCTGTGAATAGGGCGGTGGTCGGGCTTGAGGATACGTTCCTGCGACCCAGCCGCCGGCGGTGGGCGAAGCGGCTGTTCGACGTGGCTTTGGCGAGTGTAGGTCTACTGTTCTCAGTACCAGTGTGGGCGGTGATCGCCGTAGCGATCAAGCTCGACGACGGTGGACCAGTTTTCTACGCCCAAGAGCGAGTCGGACAGGGAGGTAGGCGATTTCGGAGTTGGAAGTTTCGCTCCATGGTGCCGAGTGCTGATCAACAATTCGGGCGGCTGCAGGCAGGAGAGCGCGACACGCGGGTGACGCGCGTGGGCCGTGTGGTGCGGGCGATGGCCCTGGATGAGCTCCCTCAGCTCTGGAATATTTTCAAAGGGGACATGAGTTTTGTCGGCCCGCGGGCGCTGTTGCCAGATGAGATCGAGCTCCGAGGGCCGCGCGTGTCGGTCCCGCTGGAGAAGATTCCCGGATATCTCATTCGGCAGCGGGTTCGGCCGGGGCTCACAGGTATTGCCCAGGTCTACGCGCCGCGTGACATTCCACGCCGGCACAAGTTCAAGCTGGACCGCCTCTATATCGAAAAAGGGAGCTTCTGGCTAGATTTGAAACTTGTCGCGCTATCGTTTTGGGTTACATTCCGAGGGAAATGGGAGCATCGAGGAAGGAAATTCTGAGCTCCGAAAAGACGTTCTCAGGAGCCCAGCCGACCGCGCGAACGTCGGTCCGAGCACGTGAGCGGGCGAAGCGAGCGCTCGTTTTGGCGTTGGTCGCGGTCCTCATTGCCATACTGGCCCCATGTCCAGAAGTTTGGCTCACGAAGGAAGTTCGCTCGCCCGAGGAGACGGCACTCGACCGGCTGGGTGTGGCCGTGATCCGTGGCGAAGGCTATAACAGGGAAGTGCTCGAGCACCTGGGAGTGCCGCCAAGCGCAGTCCGCCTCCTGAGCGACCCCGTGCAGAACACGGTGGACGAGGTGCGGCTCATTGCCGGCGAGCTCGGGCGGGATCGTGGGGACCGCGTGATTCTGGTCACATCGAAGACGCACACCCGACGCGTACGCGCTACCTGGTCAGCCATCGTAGGCGCTGCGCCACGGGCAGTCGTTCGCTATGCCGTGGAGGAGCCTTATCACCCCGGAAGCTGGTGGCGAAACACTCGGGATGCCCTAGACGTCTCGCGCGAGGTCTTCGGCCTCATGAACGTGTGGGTGGGCTTTCCGGTGCAGCCGGATCGGCGTCGAGAGTGATCGATCTGTGGGTCGTTAAGCTCTTTCGGCTGCCGCGATCGGAGCGGCGTCTGCTCGTGACGGCTGCGCTGTTGCTGACGGCGATCAAGCTCGGGCTGACGTTGCTCCCGTACCGGAGGCTTCGGCGGCTCGTCGATCGCCTGGCTCGGTCGACCCCTCGTCGTCGGCTTGAACCGTCGGCCTCTCCGGAGCGCATCGCGAGGGCGGTGACGCGGGCCAGCCGTTCTGTCCCGGGAGCGACCTGCCTCACGCAGGCGCTGGCTGCCAAGGTGCTGCTCGACCACCGCGGGCATTCGACGCGAGTACGCGTCGGCATCGCCAGGGCCGAGGGCGCCTTGCCTGTCGCTCACGCCTGGGTCGAGAGCGACGGACGCGTTGTGCTCGGCGGATCGGATCTGACACGGTACACGCCGTTGTCTCTGGAGAAGGAGCGGCCGTGACGATGGACTCGATGGCCGCCCGGTTCCGCTCGAGCCCCGATGCGCTCGCGACGCGCGTCGGCGACGAGATCGTGGTGGTCGATCTCAAGACCGACAAGATCTACTCGCTGAATCGGACTGCGGCGCGCATCTGGGAGCTCATGTGCGCCGACTGTGATCGGGCCGAGGTCGAGCGACGTATGCTCGAGGAATTCGATGTGACCTCGGGCCAACTCGCGGAGGCGATCGATGACCTCGTTATGTCAATGATGCAGGACGGCCTGCTTTTACGATTGGCATGACTGGCGCGTGGCTGCTGCGCTGGGACACTGCCCGGGAGAGGAGGCCGACCCTCGTCCGTACGTCGGAGGTCAGCCGCTTCGGGGCGAGCTCGATGGGCTTCGTCGCCTTCCAGGGTTACCTCTTCGATCGCGACGAGCTGAGTGTCGGCATGTCCGCGTCAGACCCCGAGCTTGTCGCATCGGCCTACGAGCGATGGCAGAGCACCCTGTTCGACAAGCTGCGTGGAGGCTTCGCCCTGGCGATCTGGGACGAGGAACGCGAGCGCCTCGTCGTCGGGCGGGACGCCATGGGGCTGATGCCATGCTTCTACTGGTGGAACCAGCGCGTCCTGGTGGCGTCGTCGTCGCTCGATGCGATCCAGGGCCAGCCGGAAGTTGACGCACGCTTCAACCGGGTGCTCGTCGCGGAGTATCTGCAGAACATCCGGGGTTTTCAGCAGGTCCACGAGACCTTCTACGAAGACATCCGCCGCCTGCCGCCTGCGCACACCCTGTCCGTGAACGGCAAGGCGCTGTCACTGACCCGCTACTGGGACCCGGTACCGCCCGGCTTCGCCTGGGCGACCGAGGACGAAGTGTCTGGCTTCACGGCCGTGCTCGGTGTGGCCGTCGATCGCTGCCTGTCCGTCGGCGCGGACAGCCTTGCGCTGAGCGGCGGATTCGACTCGGTGAGTCTCGCGGTGGTGGCGGCCGAGCCACGCCGTGGGCGCATGCCCCTGCACGCGGTGTCGCTGCGCTTCACCGATCCCTCGTGCGACGAAGGGGAGCGGCAGATCCAGGTCGCCCGGGCTCTGGGGATGCCGCAGGTGATCCGGTCGTTCGACGAGTGCCTCGACGAGGACTCGTTCGTCGGCGAGCTTCGGGCCGTGTCGCGCGTGAGCCCGGGGCCCGTCATGAGCGCGTGGCAGCCGATGTATGGCCGCCTGCTGAGCACCGCGGCCGATTTGGGGCTCGGCCACCTGATGACGGGTACCGGCGGGGACGAGATGTTCTACGTGAACATGGGCTACGCGGCCGACTGTCTCGGTGCCCTGGATCTGCGGAGTCTCTGGCGCTTCTGCCGGGTATGTCAAGCGACGTGGCCGGGCGCGCCGGTGCGCGTCGCGTGGAATGTACTCTGGGACGAAGCGATCAAGGCCCAGCTCCGGCTGCGGGCCCGAACACTGCTCGACAGAGTGTCTCCCCGCGCTCGTGACTGGATCCGCACGCGTCGGCTTAGGCGGGCGCGCCCGCCCTGGCTGGTGCCGGCCGACGAGGACCTGATCGCGAGGCTCGAGCGGCGGCCGATCGAGTCACCTCCCGTGGAGATGGCTCCCGGCGAGGGCGCGTACGTGCGCGCCATGCGGCGTCTGCCGCAGTCCCCGACCTTCTCCATGGAGCTCGAGCAATCGCGCGCGTTTGCGGACCGGGCGGGATTTGGACTCCTGTTCCCTTACTTCGATCGGGACCTGGTCGAGCTCTCTCTTCGCATCGCCCCAGCGCATCTGGTCGCCGGCGGCCGGGCGAAGGCGCCCTTGCACCGCCTGGTGGCGGAGCGGCTCCCTTTGGTGGCGATGCCTACCCGAAAGGTGCTCTTCGATCAATTGTTCGATTCGCTGTTCCGTGTCCACGGTCGGCGCGCGTGGACGGCGCTCGGTGGACCACTCGCGCTCGGCGAGCTGGGGATCGTCGATCCGCCGCGCGTGAATGCGCTGATGGAGGACTATTTTAGTGGCGTCGCCCGGCGTAGTCTCGAGCCCTGGCTCGTGTTCAGCATGGAGATCTGGCTCCGGGCCCGGACTGACGCGGCCTAGAGAGACGAGAGGGAGGAGGTCCGACATGGAAACGGCCGAAGACAGATGGCCACAGGGGAAGGCGCCATGGGAGCGTCCGACGGTCAGGTTGGTCGGCACAATCTCGTTGCTCGTGCGCGGTGGGAGCGCTCTGGGAAAAGGGGACTCACCGGGCGACGGTGATATGGGTCAATTTCTGGCAAGGGGTCAGGTGTAACCCCCCTGAACGCGACAAGAGCCGGGCGTCGAGGCATGTCACGACGCCAGGGGAGACCTGCTCGCGTACTGCCGCGCGGAGAATGGAACGATTCGCGTGGACATCCCCGACCTGGCCTCGTTCTCCTACGAGCGCGGCGCCAGCCACATGATGGCGATGCCCCATCGGCCGCTCTCGTCCGAGTACATCCTGGACACGTATCACCATTGCGTGCTTCCCTTGATCCTGCCGGCGCTGGGCACCGAGGTCCTGCATGCGAGCGCCGTCGCCGGCTCAGCGGGCGTGGCGGCGTTCTGCGGCGCGTCGGGGACCGGCAAGTCGACGATCGCCGTCGCGCTCGCGCGTCGCGGGTACGCAATCTGGGCCGACGATGCGGTCGCGGTCGACACGGCCGAGCGCGAGGCGACCGCGATCCCGCTTCCGTTCACGGTGCGGCTTCGCTCCGACGGGGCCCGGTTTCTGAGCGCCGCGAGCGAGCGAGGGACCTCCGCCGGGCTGGTTCCGGTCCACACGGAGCCCGCGCCGCTCACGGTGCTGTGCATGCTGCAGCGGACCCCGGACGCGACCGCCACAGTGACGATCGAGCGGCTCGAGGCGGCCTCGGCATGTCGGGCGGCGCTCGCCCACGCCTACTGCTTCAGCGTGAAGGACCTGGCGCGGAAGCGACGCACGATCTGGAACTACCTGATTATGAGCGGGCGAGTGCCGTCGTACGAGGTCCGCTTTCGCCCCGGGCTCGCGTGCTTCCCGGCGGTCCTGGACGCCATCGAGGAGCTCATCGGCCGCAAATCGACAGACTCGAAATGACAGCACTGGACCGCGTGTCTGCCGAGCACGAGCTGCTTCTGCTCCTGGCTCGGTGTGCGCTCACACCCGATCTCCAGGAGAGAGCTCGCCTCCTCGCCCGTGGGGCAATCTCCTGGCCCAGCCTCACGAGAAGGGCAGTCGAGCACGGCGTGTTCCCACTCGTCTGCAGGAACCTGGAGCGACTCGGATGGTATGCGGTTCCTGACGAGGCCCGTACCGAGTTGATGGCCGCGTCTCGACTGAACGCTGCCCAGAACGCGCTGTTCAGGCGCGAGCTCATTGGCTTGTTGAGGATATTCCAGCGCGCTGGGCTTCGCGTGATCCCGCTTAAGGGAGTGGCGCTTGCTCAGTCTCTCTACGGTGAGATAACGCTCAGGGTGTGTTCGGACCTCGACGTCCTGGTCCCCCGCGACGCGGTCGCCGAGTCGTTCCGGCTTCTTCTGGCCCATGGGTACGGACATGCCGAAAGGTACCGGGTGGAGGCAGCCGACGTCGATCGGTTGCTCGACAGCAATATGGAATACGGCTTCAGAGGCAGGAGCGCGGGGTTCGAGTACGTCCTCGAGCTGCACTGGGACATCGCGTGGCGATGGCGTGGGGACACCAGGATGATGGATGACCTCTGGGCGGACGCGCGCCCCGGGACCGTCCTTGGCGCCGACATCTGCACGTTGAGTCCCGAGTGGGAGCTGCTCTACCTCGCGGTGCATGCCGCCCGCCACCGCTGGAACGCGCTCAAGTGGCTCGTCGACATTCACGAGGTCTGCGTGCGGGGCGGCTTCGACTGGGCAGGCGTGGAGGACCGGGCCCGGCGGTTCGGCTTGGAGCGCGCGCTCCACCAGAGTCTCGGGGCGTGCCGGGTGCTGCTCGGAACGGCGCTTCCGCCAGGGCTAGAAGGTCAGGCCCCTCCACGGCGGCTGAGAGTGCTGGGCGCGGCCCCGGTGACAGTCGGCGGTTGGGGTGAGGTTCTCTCGGCCGTGCGACTGTTCCGCCGGCACGCCGACAAACTGCGTTACCTGGGGCGGCTCCTGATCCAGCCGGCGCCGGCGGA
>WNEZ01004761.1_pt1 | contig 11858 bp, 9 predicted proteins | sample 5400521 | NCBI WGS metagenome assembly WNEZ01 (sample SAMN13153339, study PRJNA577476) | soil metagenome | isolation source: 120 cm saprolite under Douglas fir tree site 2 hole 1 replicate 1 | place: USA:California | collected 2015-04-18
AGCAACTCCTAATGCGACGGCAGCCTCGGTCCGGTCGTTCCTGACGACTGACGACCGACGACTGCTCCTACGCTGCTTTCAACTTCGCTGCTGCCTCCAGCACTTCGTCGATCGTGCCCTTCATGTAGAAGGCCTGCTCCGGGATGTCATCGTACTTGCCTTCGTTGATCTCCTTGAAACCTTTTACTGTGTCAGCGACTTTAACGTAGCGCCCCGGCGAACCGGTGAACTGCTCCGCCACGTGGAAGGGTTGAGACAGGAAGCGCTGAATCTTTCTTGCTCGCGCTACGCTGATCTTCTGGTCTTCGCTTAGTTCGTCGATGCCGAGAATCGCGATAATATCCTGCAGATCTTTGTAGGTCTGCAGCGTCTTTTTCACGCCCTGCGCTACGTCGTAGTGGTCCTGGCCCACGATGCGGGGATCGAGAATGCGCGAGGTCGAAGCCAGCGGATCAACGGCGGGATAGATTCCAATCTCGGTCAAGGCGCGCGAAAGCACTGTGGTGGCATCAAGGTGAGCAAAAGTCGTAGCCGGAGCCGGATCAGTAAGGTCATCGGCCGGCACGTAAATCGCCTGCACCGAGGTGACCGATCCCTTCTTGGTCGAAGTAATCCGCTCCTGTAATTCGCCCATTTCAGTGGCCAGGTTCGGCTGGTAACCCACGGCGCTGGGCATGCGGCCGAGCAGCGCGGACACTTCCGATCCTGCCTGGGTAAAACGGAAAATGTTGTCGATGAAGAGCAGGGTGTCCGCGCCTTCTTCGTCGCGGAAAAATTCGGCCACAGTCAACCCGGTCAGCGCCACCCGCAGTCGCGCTCCCGGCGGCTCGGTCATCTGGCCGTAAATCAGCGCGGCCTTCGATTTTGCCGGGTCGCCCGGCTTGATTACTCCGGACTCGGTCATCTCCAGCCACAGATCGTTGCCTTCACGCGTCCGTTCACCGACGCCTGCGAACACGGAATATCCGCCGTGCTGCTTGGCGACGTTGTTGATCAGCTCCTGGATGAAAACAGTCTTGCCGACGCCGGCACCGCCGAACAATCCGATCTTGCCGCCTTTCAGAAATGGCTGGATGAGGTCCACGACCTTGACGCCGGTTTCGAACATCTCAGCAGTGGTCGCCTGATCTTCAAACAGCGGCGCCGGACGGTGGATCGGCATGGTCTTGGTGTGCTGGATCGGTCCCAACTGATCAACCGGCTGTCCAATGACGTTCATCACGCGGCCCAGCGTGCCACGACCCACGGGCACCGAAATCGGCCCGCCCTGGTCGATGGCTTTCATGCCACGCACCATGCCCTCGGTCGCTTCCATGGCCACGCAGCGCACCCGGCCTTCGCCCAGGTGCTGCTGCACTTCCAGAATCACGTTGACCGGGTTCGGCACGGTGAAACCGTCGCTGACCACTCTCAGCGCCTGGTAAATCGGCGGCATGGCGCCTTCGACGAACTGCACATCCACCGCCGGACCGGAAATCTGAACTACGTGTCCAATTCTTTCAGGCATAGTCTCTGGCTCTCAGTCTTTCAGCTCTCAGCTTTCAGCATTGGCACACAGCAAATTGGCACTTGGCCACATCACTTCAATGGACTGAACCGGTCTTGGCTAGGTGCCAAATGCTAATTGCCAGGTGCTGCCTTACTGGGCTGCTGCTCCGCTCACGATCTCAATAATTTCTTTCGTGATCTTTGCCTGGCGGGCCCGGTTCATGGCCAGAGTCAGGGAATCGATCATGTCGGTGGCGTTATTCGTCGCGGCGTCCATCGCGGTCATGCGGGCCGCGTGCTCAGCGGCCACCGATTCCTGCAGACCACGAAAGACTTGCATGACAACGTATTTCGGCAAAAGTGACCGGAACAGCTCTTCCGGAGATTGTTCGTAAATGTAGTCAACCGGGGCAGTGGCGAATTTCGCCGCGGCAGCATCAATGTCGCGAGTGTCCGCAGGACGAATACGCACATCGGCGCCCTTCGCGGCCTCGATCGCGCGGTCCCGTTCTTCCGTGGTCATGGGTTCAGCCATCCGCACTTCGGGCGCCCCAATCTGCTCGATCGGCAGTACCTGTTCCACGACCAGGCGCTGTGCAATCACCGATTTGAACTCGTTGTACAAAAAATAAACGGCGTCAATTTCTTCCCTGGCGTAGCGCGCGATCACGCGCTCCGCCAATTCCGACGCCAGAGCGTAGTCGATCTTGTTGAAGATGCCGATCTGCTCACCAATGATGGTAGTTTGCCCTGGGGCCTGCGACCCGACCGTTCCCGGTTCGGCCGTACGATAACGCCGCCGCAGAAAATCCCGCCCTTTGCGTCCGACGGTTTCAATCTCAATGTTCTTGCCCGCTTTTGTGGCGATGAAACGTATCGCCGCTTTCAAAATATTCGCATTGAAAGCTCCCGCCAATCCTTTGTCTCCGGTGACGACAGCGAGCAGAATGTTCTGTTCAGGACGACGAGCCAGTAAGGGATGCCTGGGCTCGCCCGTCTCCGGATCGTAGATTTCGGCTCGCGAAACCAGCGATTTCAGCACGTTGGTCAGCATCTGCGCGTAAGGACGCGCGGCCAGGGCACGCTCCTGCGCCCGGCGCAACTTCGCCGCCGACACCATCTTCATGGCCTTGGTGATCTGCCGCGTGTTGGTCACGCTGCGAATGCGCCGCCGGATGTCGAGAATGTTGGGCATGAATCAGTCGTTTAGTCTTTTGGCCGTTCGTCGTTGGTCAAATTAAGCATTCCTAAGGCCGCTAGGATTCCGGACATCGATTTACAAAGACCAGTTTCAAAGTTCGTAGTTCGCGGTTCTCAGTCTTGGTACTGGGTACTTGGTACTACTTGGCCACTGCCTGCCGATCCGCTACGAATGTTTCCTTACTCTGCTTGATCACTTTGCTCATTTCGGCTTTTAGAGCGTCGTCCAGAACTTTTTTCTCCATGATGGTGCGCAGCAAGCCGGGATTGGTTGCGTCGACAAAGCGGTACAGCTCGGCCTCGAAGTCGCGCACCTGGTCTACCGGCAGATCGTCGAAGAATCCATTGGTGCCGGCGAAGATGATCAGAATCTGTTTGGAAAAGGGCAGCGGCGAAAACTGTTTTTGTTTGAGTACTTCGACCAGCCGCTGGCCGCGATTGAGCTGCGCCTGGGTGGCCTTGTCGAGGTCGCTGCCGAACTGCGCGAAGGCTGCCAGTTCGCGATACTGCGCCAGTTCCAGCTTCATGCTACCGGCCACCTGCCGCATGGCTTTGATCTGGGCACTGCCGCCCACGCGGCTTACGGAAATTCCTACGTTTACGGCGGGCCTGACGCCACTGTTGAACAAGTCGGTCTCAAGAAAAATCTGGCCATCGGTAATTGAAATCACGTTGGTCGGGATGTATGCGGAAACGTCTCCCGCCTGAGTCTCGATGATCGGCAGGGCGGTGAGCGAACCGCCGCCCATCTTGTCGCTCAGCTTGGAGGCGCGCTCCAGCAGACGCGAGTGAAGATAAAAAACGTCTCCCGGGTACGCCTCGCGACCAGGTGGACGCCGCAGCAGCAGCGAAATCTCGCGATACGAGGCCGCGTGCTTGGAAAGATCGTCGTAGATCACCAGCGCATGCCGCTTGGTATCGCGAAAATATTCGCCCATGGCACACGCCGCATAAGGCGAGATGTACTGCATGGGCGCCGGCTCGGAAGCGGAGGCGGCGACCACGATGGTGTATTCCATGGCGCCGGCGTCGCTGAGAATCTTTACCACCTGGGCAATCGACGAACGTTTCTGCCCGATCGCATTGTAGATACAGATCAGGTCATTGCCTTTGCTGTTGATAATCGTGTCGAGCGCGACCGCGGTCTTGCCGGTCTGCCGGTCGCCGATGATCAGCTCGCGCTGTCCACGGCCGATCGGGATCATACTGTCGATGGCCTTCAGCCCGGTCGCCATCGGTTCGCGCACCGGCTGCCGGTCGATCACACCCGGCGCCAGGCGCTCCAGCGCGATGAACTGTTCGGTTGCAATCGGACCTTTGTCGTCGATCGGTTGTCCCAGCGAATTCACCACTCGCCCAACCAGGGCTTCTCCCACAGGCACGCTCATGATGCGGCCGGTTCGCTTCACCTCGTCGCCTTCGCTGATTTCGGTGTATTCGCCCAGCAGCACCACGCCCACTTGATCTTCTTCCAGGTTCATGGCGATGCCGGCCACGTCATGCGGAAACTCGAGCAGCTCCCCGGCCATGACTTTGTCGAGTCCATGAACCCGGGCGATGCCATCGCCCAGAGTAAGGACGGTCCCGACTTCGTCCACGGCGATCTTGGATTCGTAATTTTCGATCTGCTGCCGGATCAGCTGCGTGATCTCGTCTGCTCTAATTTGTGCCATAAAGTCAGCTCTTAGCTTTTAGCTCCTGGCTCTTAGCTCTTCTTAGTGCCCTTTGCGGACTTCCTTTGCGATCTTTGCGGTTAAAGTCTTTGGACTTGGTTTCGGGCTAACCACTAATAGCTTCCCGTATCCTGTCCAGTTGGCCCTGCACCGAGCCATCGTAAATCGTGCTCCCAACTCTCACGATGGCGCCGCCCAGAATTGAGCCGTCCTGTGCGTAACGGGCGCGCACTTTCTGCCCGGTCAATTTTTCCACCTGCGCCTCAAGCCTGCTTCGTTCCGGCGCGCCCAATTCCCGAGCGCTCACAATTTGCGCTTCAACAAAGCCCATGCGCCGGTTAAGTTCCTGCTCAAATTCAGTCACGATGGGCTGGAGAAACTTGATGCGCCGGTGATCCATCAGCACCGCCATAAAGTTCCGCACCGGGCGTGAAATACCCTCGCGCGCGACGATCGCATCCAGCAGTGCGCGCTTCTGCTCCGCCGGAATGGAGGGCGCTTCCCAAACGTCCCGCAATTCCCTGCTGCTGGCCACCAACTGGGCAAGCGACTGCGCCTCCTGCAGCGTCTTGCCTGGATCGAGGCGCTGCTCAAAAACCACATCGACTAAGGCGCGAGCGTAGGTGCTGGTGACCGAGGCCATGTGCTAGCGCCCATCCTTTTTCAGCCCGCCGCCATTGGGGGTTTTGGGCAGGAGCTGTTGCGCGAACTCACGCACCAGGGCCTGATCGGTGGCCGCATCCACTTTGATCTGTTTGCCCGCCAGTGACACCGCCAAATTTGCCGCGTAGGCGGTCAATTCGCGCCGAGCCGTTTTCGCGGCAGCTGCAATCTCCTGCTCGGCCGACTCCACGATCTTGCGGGCATCTTCTTCGGCGGCCGCCTTGATCCGGGCTTCTTCGGAGGCAACCTCTTTCTCCGCCGCTTGGCGCATCCCCCCGATTTCCGCGTCCAGACGGGAAAGCCGGGCTTCAATCTCAGCCAGGCGACGGTTGGCCTCCGCGCTTGCCAGCCGCGCTTCCTGCATCGCCTTCTGAATGGAAGAGGTACGGTCGCGGAACCAGCCCGGCAGATTCTTCTTCGAGAAATAGAAGACCGCGCCGGCGATCAACGCAAAATTTAACAACACGCACAGCCAGTAAGCGTGATCCAGGCTCAGGCCGGTATATTTTGCCACCAACTGGACCGATGCCGAATGCTTGAACTGGGCCTGCTCGTCCTCGCCTGCAGCTTCGCGCGATTCTTTGGCCAGGTCACTTGCTTTGCCGGCAGAGGATTCCCCCGAAGCGCTTGCGGAGGAACCTGCGGCCTGCGCCTGGGCGCTGGCGAGAAATAAAGTACCCGTCAAAACGAAAAATGCCAGAAAGAGGCAGATGGATCCCGTGATGTGCAAGGCTCGCATCACTGGCCTCCCGCCGGGGCGTGCCCCGCCGGCTGCAGGACGGTGCGAATGATTTCCGCCGCCAGCCTTCCACTCTCAGCCTGCAGACCGGACTGTGCCGTCACCTTGTCTTGCTCGATAGCCTGGCGTGCTTGATCCACCTGGACCTGCGCCTTGGTTCGCGCCGCGGCGACCGCTGTCGCTCGAGCCTGTAAAGCCAGTTGGCGGCGCGCCTCCTGACTCTTGAATAACGTCATGCGCGCTTCGCGCAGCCGCTGCTCATACTCCGAAGTGCGCGCTTCAGCCTTGGCAATGTCGGCCCTCGCCCGCTCGATGGCGCCCTCTGTCATGCCGCGCCGTTCTGCCAGCACTTTAACCAGCGGTTTGTGAACGACCGCGGTGTAAATGCCATACAACAGCACAACGAAGATAATGGTAGGAACGGACCCGAGCAGTAATCCGCCTAGTTGTTTCGCTAGCTCGTCCATTGTGTGTTGATCAGGGTCTAGAGCGTCAAGGAGGCTTAAGACCATTGAAAGTAACATGTTACGGAAGCGAGTGTCAACGCGATCGCGGGCTTGCCGAAGGCCGTTTCCGGATTGAAACCGAGCCTTCCAACTATTTTATGAAATCGCGGAAAGTCCCTTGACATTCGGCGTCACGGGTCTAGCATGTAAGTATCACCTCCGATCCAATTCAGGGTCGAATGGGCCGATAGCCAAGGAATGTCACCGCTTCTTGGTTGTCGGCCCATTTAAGCTTTCAGCAGTCAGCTTTCAGCCTTCAGCTTTTTCGTGATGAGCACCAGGTTATTGCCCTGTGTGAGTGGTTGTCGGTGTCCAATCTGATGTGAAGGCGTTTCGCTACGGCCTACTGCTGCCTTTCATTCACTTGGCCGTATCGTTGCCGGTGATCTACTACGAAGAATCGTTAATTTGGCGGCAAATCCCTCGCATCCAGGCTGCGGAAGATTTTGAGAAGACCGCTCCACCGCCAATCAGTCACTCAGGTCCGGTGATCGGATGGGATCCGTGCTATGAATATCGAGCCTCGAACGCCGACCGACTGATCTTATTGGTGGAATTTCCAGCGGGGATGCTCATCCCACCGCACGGCGCGTGCGCATGCAACCCGACTCTTCTGCGACCGATGCTGCAGGAACTCAAGAGGTGGGTCCGCCTGAAGACACGGATTGTGCTTCTCGACTGTCTTCTAACTCTTGGAATCGTGGGCCAGTGGTGGCTCGTCGGGCGATGGATTGACCGTCGGCGCGAGCAGCACGGGCCTGTAAAGCGCTGGATCATCCCTGTCGCGGTGATCACAACCTCAGGAATCATAGTGGCGTCGGCTTACGAAAGCAGAGGGTCATTGGAGGTTGTCGCCATAATCCTGTCATTGATTGCAATCCTTGCATGGCTGTCGTTGCTCTTGATGGCCGGAGTTGTAGCCGCGAAATGGGCTCTCTGGTTCACGCTGAAAGGTCGGTCGGGCACTAGCCGCTGAACAACGGCACCCAAACCACTGCCCTCATCCCACCACCCACTGCCTCACCTTCCTCACTAACGACTCCGGGGCCTCGACTTCCAGCTCCACCAGGCCGCCCTTGTACGCGCGGGAATAGATTCGCGATCGCGCTTCCAGCAGCGCCAGCATCTTTCCTTCTTTCTGGGGCACGCGCAAACGCACACGGCTTAAAGGGTCTTCTGACAGCATGGCGTCGATGCGATCGAGCAGCGTGCTCATCCCGATACCCTTCGCTGCCGAAACGTGAACCCGGCTGGCGTCGTCCCGCAACGATTCGCGTTGCTTCGGTGGCAACAAGTCAATTTTGTTCATCACGCGCAGGCGCGGCTTGCCGTCCGCTTCCAGTTCCTTGAGCACTTTGTCCACCTGCGCGTCCTGTTCCTCCGACAACGGGCTGCTGGCATCGGAAACTTGCAGGACCAGCGACGCTCGCTGCACTTCTTCCAGCGTGGCACGAAACGCCGAAACCAGGGTGTGGGGCAGGTTGCGGATGAATCCGACCGTGTCGGAGAGGAGCGCTTTGCGTCGTGACGGCAGCGAGACCGAACGGATGGTGGGATCCAAGGTGGCGAACATTCTCGGAGACTCCAGCACCGCGGCGCGCGTGAGTGCATTGAACAGCGTGGATTTTCCGGCATTGGTGTAGCCGACCAGCGCGACGGTTGCCACCGGCACCGATTCCCGCCGCGCCCGTTGCTGGGCCCGGACGCGCCGCACATTTTCGATTTGCTCTTTCACGTGCCGGATACGGCGGTGAATCTTCCGGCGATCGGTTTCAAGCTGGGTCTCGCCAGGTCCGCGGGTACCGATGCCGCCCCCCAGCTGTGACATCTCGATTCCGCGCCCGCCCAGGCGAGGCAGCATGTATTCCAGTTGCGCCAGCTCCACCTGCAGCTGGCCTTCACGGGTGCGGGCATGTTTGGCAAAAATATCGAGGATGAGTTGGGTGCGGTCGATCACCCGCGTGTTGACCAGCTTTTCGATGTTGCGCTGTTGCGACGCGGTGAGGTCATGATCGAACAGCAGCAGATCGGCCGAAACGGAAGCGGTTGCGCCGGCGATCTCCTCCAGTTTCCCGCGCCCGACCAGAGTGGCCGGGTCAGGGCGGTCGCGGTGCTGCAAAAACTCGCCCACAACCTCCGCACCCGCGCTGACCGCCAGGGAGCGCAGTTCAGCAAGCGACTCCTCGGCGGTGAACTCGGGGATGTTGGGCGCTTTCGCCACAGCCAAACCGGCGGAGGTATCGCGCGCGGCTTGCGCCTCCGCGGTCGGCGGGCCGTTCTTCGCCTTGGGGCCGGCAGGGTTGCGGGAGCGGGTGCGTACCTCGAGGCCGACCAGGAAGGCGCGCTCCCGGAGCGAAGCAGTCCTGTCCACCGCTGGGCTGTGCCCGAAATCGCTGCTATTACTTCCGCCGGTTTTCTCGGAAGATCTGGTTGGTCGCTTGCTCAATTTGCTGAATTCCCGTCAGAGATCGGACCTCGGGCTTCGGACCTCGGACATCAGACTCGACCCTCGGAACGCATTCCCACTTTTTAGATTCGGATATAGGAGTCGCTCTCTGAAAATGCAAGTTCTCCGGTCCGACGGGCTTGCGTTCGAGTCCGACGTCTGACGTCCGACGTCCGAGGTCTGCACCTCATCCTTCGGTGCCGGATGCGCGCGGTATTGGGGCGGCCTCGGCAGTGGCCGACGGGGCCGCGGCAGCCGACATTACCGCCGGCCGCTCGCCATGACTATGCAAGGTTCTCCCCATGGCCACGGTGGAAATGGCGTGCTTGAAGATCAGTTGCTCCTGGTTGTTGGTTTCCAGCACGACGGAGTACTTGTCAAAGGAGCGAATGCGACCCGTGAGCTTGACTCCACTCAAAAGATAAATCGTGATACTGGTCCGCTCCTTGCGTGCCGTGTTGAGGAAGGAATCCTGGATGTTCTGCGCCGGCTTATTCTCCATCGCCGATCTCCTTGATTCTGACTGCTTCGGTCATGAACTGCCATTCGTTCCTGTCCTACGTGTCTCGCACCGCCTCAGGAACGGGGGAATCACCGGGATGCTGTGCGTTCTCGGAGACTGCACTTGCCAGCGTACCACTCTGCCGCTGACCATCTGTACGATACGGCGTTGCCCCCCGCATTTCAAGCCAATCGCTTTTGTGATATCAGAGCGGATTTCGATTTTGGGTGGAGCGGAGCTTCAGCGGTGCAAGAACGGCGAAGCCATGCGGCTTCAGCCGCTGGCTTACCTCAGGGGCTGAAGCCCATCCTAGGACAGCAGCCGTATGCAGGCCTGAGGCCTGCTCCACCCCCTGAGACCCTTCTGATAACCCGATCCTTCGACAGAGCTGCGCCCGCCCGGACGGGGCGTCCGGGTCTACGTGGGATCGATTGACAGGGCGCGTCCAAAATGCAACCATTCTCCGCCTCGGAGCCAGGAGCAAGCATCTATGCATAACACTATGGTCGCGTTGGCAGCTTTTTTTGTGGTGCCTACTCATACCGGCACCGAAGCGCTCGCTTTCATCCTGCGCTGGATTCACCTGCTGGCCGGCATCACCTGGGTGGGATTGCTTTACTTTTTCAATCTGGTCAACGTCCCGTTCATGAAGCAGGTCGATGCCGGCATGAAGCCAAAGATCCTGCAGTATATGACCATGCCTGCGCTGCAATTGTTCCGCTGGAGCGCCATGCTCACCGTCTTTGTGGGCTTCTGGTACTGGTCGCAGATCTACGTCGCCGCCGACGCTGAGCGCATGGGCGTAAAAGCAGGCAGCACCATAGGATTGTTCCTCCTGATCTGGATTGCGGCGTCGATGGTGCTCTACTTCGTGATCTCGAAGACGCCGAGCGGATACGTGCTGGGCGCCGTCACTATCGTGCTGGTGATTGCGGCGGGCTGGCTGTTTGTGAATTACACGCCCGTCGGCCAGGACGACAACCACGTGCTCTCTATCGGCATCGGCGGAGGGCTGGGCTTCATCATGCTGTTCAATGTCTGGGGAATTATCTGGCGCAACAACAAGAAAATCATCCGCGGAACTCTAGCCGGCGCTCCGCCCGCGAACGCGGCGACTCTGGCCCGGCAGGCCTTCCTGGCGTCGCGGACGAATTTTTTCCTGTCCGTGCCGATGATATTTTTCATGGCCGCCAGTTCCCACTACACGATCCTGGGACGGTAGGCAGCCGCCTCGACCGGCGGCAACGCGGGCGGTCGCCGGAAATAAAAAAGCCTGTCGCACGCGCGACAGGCTGAAGTAGACCTCCAAAGAACTACAAGATTTAGAAACTCACTTTCAGGGCTACCTGCATTTGTCGCGCCGAGGTTGTTCCGTCCGGCCGTCCGACCGTCGCATCGCTCAATCCAAATGCGCCTACGTTGCCGATCTGATTCCCCAGGCTGGAGGCAGTGATGTCGCCCGGATTGAGAAAATTCGGATGGTTGAAAATGTTGTAGCCCTCAAACCGCAATTGCGCGTTGATCCGCTCCGTGACCTTGATGTTCTTGGAAAATGCCAGGTCAAAGTTCACGTAGCCAGGCCCGAAGAACTGGTTGCGGCCGATGCTGCCGGCGAGTCCGTTGATCGGCGGATTTTGGAAAGCAGCGGGATTGCTGAAAATCACCTTCTCACCGCCGTTAATCGCGGGGTCGTCGTTCTGGCCAGGCGCATGCGGATCTCCGACCAAGTTACCCCAGGAAGAAATACCGGTTCTTTGGCTGTCGACACGGCCCCGAATTTCAAAGGGATGTCCAGTCTGCGCGGTCGTGACTCCTGAGAACTGCATACCTTCGAAAATCCGGCCCACAACTCCGGTGTTGAGGTTGCCCTTCCCCTTTCCCAGGGGCACTTCCCAGACATAGCTGATCACCGCGACGTGCCGGATGTCGTTGTCGGAATTTCCCCGGTCCTGCGCGAGATTCCGCGAGTTCCGCGGGAACGTGCGGGCACCCTGAGCAGGATCGATGGGATCGGGAGAATCGTCGATGGTGTGCGCGTAGGTATACGAGCCCTGCAATTGAAGTCCGTGAGTCAGACGGCGTGTGACCTTCACCTGCAGCCCGTTGTAAATAGAGTTGGCGACCGAGCGGGTGTATACCGGCTGAATCAGGGCGTTGTGCGCGACGGCGTTAAAGGGTAGCGGCGTGCGGTTGCTCTGGAAGCCCTCGTACAGGTTAAAACCACTCACCTGGCTGGGCGTGCAGGAACTCGGGTTGCCGAAGAAGTTGAGAAACGAGTTGTTGGGATCGCTGCAAAACGCCACCAGTTGAGCCACCAGATTGGGATCCGGCGGGTTTCCATCGACCGCGCGGAAGACGTGGGTTCCTTTCGAGCCAATGTAGCCCAGATCGACAGTCATGTTCCCGGGTATTTCGCGTTGAATCCCGAAGTTCCAGTTATTGCTGGAGGGACTGCGGAAGTGAGTGTCAAAAAGAACCGGCGAAAGTCCGCCGACCGTACCGTCGAACTCAGGAATCGACGTTGAAGGTGTAGTGTTTGGCACCACCGGCGGGACCGCCGGGTCGACGGGGCCACTGAAGAAATTGGTGATGGAGTCGAAGGGATTGGTGGAATAGTCTTGCTCAAAGGGCGGATTGGCGC
>WNEZ01004762.1_pt1 | contig 11858 bp, 14 predicted proteins | sample 5400521 | NCBI WGS metagenome assembly WNEZ01 (sample SAMN13153339, study PRJNA577476) | soil metagenome | isolation source: 120 cm saprolite under Douglas fir tree site 2 hole 1 replicate 1 | place: USA:California | collected 2015-04-18
CCCAGCCATGCAAAAGATGCATTTGGATCGGTGTTTTCTACTTATCGTACTGGATCAGCGAGAAGACATCGAGGCCATTCAGCTTGCTGCGTCCGTTGAGAAAAGTGAGCTCCACGGCGAAGGCGGCGCCTTCCACCGTTCCTCCGAGTTTTTGGACGAGCTTGGCGGTTGCCGCCGCAGTTCCGCCGGTGGCCAGCAGGTCGTCACAAATGATGACGCGCTGGCCCGGCTTCACGGCGTCTTCGTGAATCTCCAGCGTATCCGTGCCGTATTCCAACGTGTAAGTAACGCTGGCAGTCTTGGACGGGAGCTTCTTTGGCTTTCGAACGGGGACGAAACCTGCGCCGAGCCGGTACGCCAAAGCCGGAGCAAAGATGAAGCCGCGCGCCTCGATCCCCGCGACCACGTCAATGGTGTGATCCTTGTAGTGCTCGCAGAGACGGTCAACCAACTTGTGAAACCCCTGCTTGTCTTTCAACAAAGTCGTTATGTCGTAAAACAGAATCCCCGGCTTCGGGTAATCCGGCACTTCGCGGATCAGCTTTTTCAGATCGTTCATTCGAACGTCTCCTCTGCGCTTCATTCAAATCTGTTCGCGCCTTTTAATCACTGGGATTTATGAAGAACCCGCCCTCATAGTGCGACTCCGGCGTTGCGGCCTCTTCCCGTATTTCGGCGACGCTCGAGAAGCGCGGCCCGCGTTCGAGCACGGCGCGTAATTGCGCGTGCTGCTCCGGCGTGCCCATGGCAAACACTTCGACGCGGCCGTCGCGAAGGTTCCTCACGAAGCCGCTGATGCACAGCTTTTCCGCGGCAGCCTGCGTGAAGAAGCGGAAGCCCACACCCTGCACCATCCCCGCCACGAAGTACCGCTTGGCTTGTTTCGCGTCCCTCACAAATCGTCAAAATTGTAGCAGAGAGCTCGCGTTTCTTCCGCGTCCTGGTCCTTCGGGTTGTGACTCTAGGGTCGCGCGCTCTCATTGCGTTACACTCATGGTTCGCCAAGCCGCAGTAGGCTGCCCGGCGGCGCGGTGCACGCATCCTATTTGCTATGAGTCCTGCAAATCCATCCTGGTGCCGCCGAAGTTCCCGCACCCTTCTTCGTGCGGCTGCTCTTCTGGGCACGATTCTCTTGCCCGGGTTCCCGCTTCGTGCGCAAGAAACACCCCAAGGTCCCCTTGCACCTCCTCCGGAGCACCACGTCACTCGCATTGGGAGTGAGCCGGAGCCGGCGGCGCCGCCGTCGCTTCCCGAGGCTGAAATCATCAAGCGCTTCTCCCAAAAAGAAGACGAGTATCTGGTGGCGCGGTCCCGCTATACCTACCGGAGGACGGTCCGCATCCAGGAATTCGATCCCGATGGAGAGACTTCCGGGGAGTTTGTCCTGGTGACTCAGCCGGCCCGCGATGCGGATGGCAAATTGTATGAGAAGGTCGTCGAGAGGCCCCACTCCACGCTCAAGCGTCTGTTTCTGAGAGCGGAAGATCTCGAAGGCCTCGAGCGCATGCCTGCCTTTCCGCTCACGACCAGCCAGTTGGCGAAATATGACCTGAAATACCTGGGCAAGGAGCAGGTGGACGAAATCGATTGCTACATTTTTCAGGTGAAGGCCAAGGTCGTGGAACGCACCAAAGCCTACTTCGACGGGGTCGTCTGGGTGGACGCCAAATATCTCGAGGTGGTGAAAACGTACGGGAAGTGGGTGACGGAACTGGGAGACTTCCACGCCATCGCGGAGCTGCCCTTTAGCTTGTTCGAGACTTATCGCGAAAACGTAAACGGAAAATTCTGGTTCCCGGATTACTCCCGCTCGGATGACACTCTGAATCTGAAGGGTTTGGAAATCCCCGTGCGCATGGTCGTCAAGTGGACGGACTTCAAGCCGGTTTCCGCCGCGACGCCGGCCCCGGTTCCCGCGGCACCGGCAGCGCCCACAAAGCCGTAGTCGCAGCTCTTCCAACTCTCGAACACTTAACGGTGCAAGTGCTTCAGGACGTCAGGCAGTTGCACGATCGAGCCCAGGAGAAACTCCGGCCGCGCCGCCCGCAGTCGTTTTTCTGTAGGAAAGGGGCCGAGTACGCCAATCGCACGCACACCGGCACGCCGCGCCATCTCCACGTCCTGCGGCGCGTCGCCCACATACACGCATGCGGAGGGATCCAACTCCATCTGGCGAAGGGCCAAACGGAGCGGCTCCGGATGTGGTTTCTTGCGCGCAGTATCACCGCTGCAGACGCGCGCGGTGAAGAGCTGCGTCAACCGGAATTCCCGCAATTGACGAATGACACGGTCGCGATCGCCGCTGGTAACCAGGGCCAAAGGATGCTCGCGGCCGAGCCGCACCAGCACCCGCCTCGCGCCGGAAATCAATCTCGGCCTGTGCTTCTCATAGTGAGCACGCCAGAGGCGATCGGCATCTTCCCAGCGCTTCCGCGGCAGCCCGGCGGCGCGATAGACGTGATACCAGTTCGGCGAGTAATTTTGCTCGAGCTCTTCGAGGCCCCAGTCGATACCGATTTCCTGGAACATCGCCAGATACGCTGAGGTATCGGCATGGAAGGAATCGATGAGCGTGCCATCCCAATCGAAGAGCACGCCTTCAACGGGTTGTATGCCTTTCCGCGCCATCGGCGTTCAGGGTAGCAGAAATGATCGGCAATCCGGCACAAACGGGGAATCTCTACCGCCGCCTAAAGAAGACTTCCATCCCATTGAGGATTTTTGGAGTGTGAGGCCTAAAATTTTAGAAATCGGGAAGGGACGCGGTCGTCGCGGTCGAATTGGACGTCGTCAAAGGACGCAGCGATGCCGTACCAGCCGGGCACAGCGGCCGCTTCCATGCGCTGCACATGCGCCATGCTCACCATGACCACGTTGCCGCGGCCCAGAGGTTTGCTGACTAGAACGATTTCCAGCTCAATGGCCGTGCCGATCGCGAGTTGCTTCGGGCAGAGAAAATAAACGCCCGTAGAGCTGATATCGCGTGTGACCAGAGTGATCGGAAACTCCTCAGGGACGCCGCAAGAGCTGCGAAGGCGCAGCGGCAGCTTGAGCGTGGCGCGCGGGTATTCCCGTTGCTCCGGAAGAACGCCAACGGCATGAGTCGGAACCCGAGCGAAGCGCCGCGACTGCGTCGGGCGTAGAAGAGGCGTCACCCGCAGTACCGGAACACGCGGCGTGTTTGTCACCGCCTGAGGCCCGCCCGCTGCGTCGGGAGTTACCTCGGCTGGTTTTGCGGTCCACGATTCGAATGGAATTGCGCGGTTTGTCGCGCTCATCTCGCCCTCAGAGACGTTATTTCAGTGCCGTTGGTTCTGGCCCAACCCGCTCAACCATGAAACTGACTTTCTGAGATTGCCCCGAACCCACGACTGCGGTGCGGAGCGCTACGATGTCACTAGAAACGAAGCGAGTCAACCTGTGGAAAACGCAGGAAGTGTCTTAACTTCAAACACTTAGTAATGGTACCGGAATCCTTCCCCTATATTCTGTGGATTCCACTTGAAAAGGCCCAACCAATATGGTCCTCGACACTCCCGCTCTTCCCGGCGCAATCTAGGAAAGGAGGATTTGAAACCATGGCGGTGACCGCTGTTGACAGGCCAGGTAAGGCAGAAACGCCCGCGCCGCCGCCCCGCGCCCCGGCCCGCACGACTTCGCTGGTTCTGGTCGCCTTTGCCGCGGTCTACCTTGTTTGGGGTTCCACCTACCTCGCGATTCGCGTTGGGATTGAATCTTTTCCACCTCTGATTCTTGCTGGATTGCGTCACCTGACTGTCGGACTTCTTCTCTATCCATTTCTTCAATTCAAGACAGGCATCCGGCCAACAGCAGTCAATTGGCGGACGGCCGTAGTCACCGGCTTCCTGCTTCTTTTCGTCGGCAATGGCGGAGTCAGTTGGGCCGAGCAGACAGTTCCCTCCGGCGTCACTGCGCTCCTCGTGGCGACCGTATCGCTCTGGCTGGTGATTGTAGACTGGGTCCGCCCCGGCGGCACGCGGCCTGTGGCCAGAGTCCTCATTGGACTGTTACTGGGATTTGCAGGGATGGTGCTTCTGGTTGGACCTGCAAGCCTAGGAGGAGCCGGACGCGTCGATCCCCGGGGTGCCGGCGTTCTGGTGATCGCTTCCCTCGCCTGGGCCTGTGGTTCCCTTTATTCGAAGCACGGCGCGATGCCCAGTTCGCCGCTCCTTAGCATGGCCATGCAAAGTTTCGCCGGCGGGGTCATTCTGATGATCGCGGGACTGTTCGCAGGAGAATTTCAAGGCCTTCATTTTGCAGCAATCTCCTTGCGGGCCTGGCTCGCGCTTGGCTATTTGATCCTCTTCGGGTCCGGGATCGGCTTCAGCGCCTACATCTACATTCTGCGCAACAGCACCGCCGCACGGGTGGCGACGTACGCGTTTGTCAATCCGGTCGTGGCATTGTTCCTCGGCTGGCTCCTGGTCGGTGAGACGATCACTCTGCGCACAGTTCTCGCCGCCGGGGTCATCCTGACCGCCGTCATTCTGGTGATCACCGCGCCGCATCCCGCTCCGGCTCGCCTCAAAGACCCGCTTCCTGCACCCGGAGAAGTCTGACCGACCCGCCGTTTGGCCGGGCTCGGCATCCTTCGGTTTGCCGGATCTTTCCGGATAGATTTGTTCTTCAGACTGCGCTAGTTTTATTTCATCGAGCATGGGCGAAACGCACACAAGATTTGGGCAGAACATCTCAGCGCACGCGGCCGCGCGGTATTGGCATGCGACGCTGGCTCGCGATTCCCGCGCCGACGGCACCTTCGTGCTCGCGGTGCGATCCACGCGCATTTATTGCCGCCCTTCGTGCCCGGCGCGGCGGCCCTTGCGCAGAAATGTAATTTTCTTTCGCACGCGCGAGGAAGCGGAGCAGCAAGGCTACCGTCCCTGCCTCCGATGCCGGCCCAACGAGATTGCCGGACCGGTTGCGCTGGTGCAGCGCGCCGCCCGGGATCTGGCGGAGTCCGCGGACGAGGGCATCCGCCTCGGCGCCCTGGCCGTCGCGCTTGGAACGACGCAGGCCACTTTGCGCCGCGCGTTCCGGCAAGTGACGGGATTGAAGCCGCGCGAACTCGCGGAAGCCTTGCGAGTCAAGCGTTTCAAGGAGATGCTTCGCGCGGGGAAGAGCATCACCGATGCTCTGTACGAGACAGGATACGGATCATCAAGCCGCGTTTACGAACGCAGCAATGCGCAGCTCGGAATGACGCCGGCGACCTATCGAAAGGGAGGGCTGGGTATGAAGCTCGGATACACAATTGCAAAATCGCCGCTCGGCAAGGTTCTCGTCGCGGCCACGGAACGCGGGGTATCGGCCGTGTACCTCGGCGATGTTGAAAATAGGCTGGTCACAGAGCTGCGTGAGGAGTATCCGCGGGCGGAAATCAAGTCTGCCCCGGACTCATTCCAGCGATGGGTGCGGGAAATCGTGAAGCGCATGGAGGGCAAACAGCCCCGCCTGGAGCTTGCGCTCGATCTGCAAGCCACGGCGTTTCAGCGCCGCGTCTGGCAGGAACTGCAGCGGATTCCTCGCGGGCGGACGCGCTCGTACTCACAAGTGGCCCGTTCGCTCGGTCAGCCCAAAGCAGTCCGGGCCGTGGCTAGGGCGTGCGCGACAAACCCGGTTTCCGTCATCGTGCCGTGTCACCGCGTGATTCGAGAAGATGGAGCCCTTGCCGGTTATCGCTGGGGCCTTTCGCGGAAGGAACAATTGCTGGCGAAGGAACGCGCCGCCGCGGACTAATTCCATCGCTGCAGCCCGCGCTCTCGGCGCCATTCGACGGCGCGCGGAACGAGCAACAATGCCATCTGTAATCGAAGAAACTACGCGCGGGGTTTGATGCGGCTGACGTTCTTCGGCCAATTCTGTTTGAACGGACCGTCGCCAATCTTCAGGTTCTTCATTACGTTGGTGTAATGAAACAGGAAGTAGTCGCCCGAGGCCGCTTCAAAAAATTTCTGTTGGACCGGCAGCCAGGAGGCTTCGTCAATCCACATGTGGATCTTGCTGATCTGATTGCGGAACTGCTCCGATTTAGGCGTCAGCTCCAGAATCACCGTTTTCTTGTGATCCAGCTCTTCCTCACCGGCAACCGACACAAGATAGCTTTTCTTAATATTGTCGCTCTTCGTTCCAAAGCCCAAGAGGACGTATTGATCGACCATCGAGCGATTCTTGCCTAGATCGTATTCTTCCACGCGATTGATTTTGGGGCTGTAAACGAAGAGGGAATCGCCGGTGCGAAGGATCGTGCGCAAATCCGGTTTCGCGATCTCGATGCGCATTTTTGAATCGCGCCGCACGAAAATGCGGCCTGTTTCGGTCGAGGTGTCCTTCACAACCGCCGTGTACTTGATGTGCTCGAGATCGGCGGTCAGCGTGTGAAAATCCTGCGCGGACTTGTCCATCATTCCCAGGACGCCCTCGATGGTCCAACTGGTACTCGTTTGTGAGGCGTGCGTTCGCAACGCGTTTGCAGAGCAGCACAAACCGGCCAGCATGAAAAGAAGAAGTAAACGTCTCAAGCGCAGCCTCAACGAAGGGAGGATCCAACGTCCCCTCCAGCCCCTCGGAATCCTAACATATACAAAGAGTTGCATGAACTTGCCGCCGCGTTACTCGGGAAGCGTGTGCCTCGCTCGGTCCCGTGGGCAGCTAGTGGCGGATTTCCACCTGATAGGCGGTTACCGTGCCCTGGTCGTCGTGCACGGGTTCGATTCTTGCGATGGAGAAATTTCCGTTGTGAAGCTCCGGCAATGCCTCTTGCAATGCGGTGTGCAGGTCGTTCTGGAGTGCGAGCTTTGTCGGCGGCGCCAGGATGCGTGCATCGACACGATAGGTGAGGCGGTTTCCATCCTGAGAGAGCAATTGGACCTGTCCCGGCGCGACAGGCTTTCCACTTTCCGGCTTGTCGTGGAACCAGTTTCGGGGCGTAAGCAGCACGAAAACAAGGATCAAAATGACCGCGAGATCGTATTGCCAGGTGCCGCGCTCGTAGGACCAGAAAAACATTCTCGAGAGAATTTGTCCCAGGCTGGCCATATCAATCCGCGGGGATGCCGTCAACAATGACGCCGTCACGCATGTGCACGACGCGGTCGAAATAAGTTGTCGCTTCCGGGTTGTGCGTGATCATCACGATGGTCTGCCCGAGTTCTCTATTGAGCTGTCGCAGCATCTGCAGCACGATTTCCGAGTTTTGCGAATCCAGATTACCCGTGGGTTCGTCCGCGAGCAGGATTTTCGGTTCGTTGATGATTGCGCGGGCAATGGCCACGCGCTGCTGCTCGCCTCCAGAGAGTTCCGAGGGTTTGTGATGCAGGCGACCGGCAAGACCAAGCATCTGGGTGACGACCTCGAAGCGGTGGGGGTCGAAGCCGTCGCCATGAATAAACTGCGCGATGGCGATGTTGCCCTTGGCCGTCAGGGTAGGAAGCAGGTTGAAGCGCTGAAACACGAAGCCGATTTTGTGGCGCCGCAATTTTGTGCGCGCGGCATCGCTTAGCTCCGTGAGGTCGTTGCCGTCAACCAGAACTTTACCCCGGGAGGCTTGCGCCAGCCCGCCGATCACATAGAGCAGTGTGGATTTGCCGCAGCCGGAAGGCCCCATCACGGCGACGGATTCGCCGGGCAGAACCTCGAAATTCACACCGCGCAGGGCCGGCACTTCCACTTTGCCCGCGTGGTACAGCTTCCACAAGCTTTCTGTCCTGAGTATCGGCTCCACGCTCTTTTTTCCCTGGAAAATCGGCCCTTCGGCAGGTTCCCGTATTGTAGCTGCGATTCCCATCCCTGCCTAGCCATCCCGCAACTTTCGCGGCCTCTCTCCTCATTTGTGGTTTGCGAGTTTCCGTGATCGCTGTGTAAAACTCGTGTTGTCTCAATCGTAGGAAAGGGCTTCAACCGCATCCTTGCGGCTTGCCAACCACGCCGGATAGCTCGCTCCGAAAAGCGCTCCGGCGAACGCAATGCCCGCGGCGCGCATGATCCATCCGCGCGTGATGAGAATGGAGAGCGTCGGGAAGCCCGCAACAAATGCCGCCCGAACCGCATAGCTCAGGCCGACGCCCGCGAGAATGCCAAAGAAACAGAGCGCCGCGGATTCCGTAAGGAGCGCGCGGACGATGAACAGTTGATTCGCACCGAGTGATTTCAGCACGCCGATGTCCCGTGTTCGCTCGATCACCGTCGTGTACATCGTCAGAAAAATAACCAGCAGGCCGATCGAAATGGCCAGCACGATCATCGCGTTGATGAACGTTTGCAGACCCGGGATGTTTGTTGAGGTCATCAGCGATAGAAAATCCTTCAGTGGACGAATGGTGTAGCCGGGCAGAACGCCGCGAATTTGTTCCATCACGTCTTCGGTGTGCTCCGAACGCGTGCACTTCAGAAGAAAAATGGAAGCCTTGTCGTGTGCGCCGACCAGTTCCTGCAGGGTGGACAGCGGCACGAATAGCCGCGCGCCCTTGCCATGCTCGATGATGGCCGTCACATGCCAACCGTGATTCAGCAGGTTGAAGGTATCTCCCACCCTGATGCGCTTGGCCTTGGCGGCCCAGTCGTCCACCAGCAGATCGTCCGGACCCTCCATGTCGTGGCCTTCCAGGAACACGAACCCTCCGGAGACTTCACGGAAGCTGTCGCGGTCAATGCCGTAGACCACGTCCACGCCGCCCGTAGAGCTGAACTGCAGTAGCGCGGGCGCGACCGCCTGGACATACTTCATTTCCGAAAGTTTGTCGCCGATTTTAATGGGCATGGGGGAGCCGCTGAACCCAAGAAAAATGGACGCCGCCGGCGGCTGCAGCATGATGTCCGCGCCGATGCCTTCAATACGCTTCGCCGTTTCCGTGAGGAGGCCCGAGGTAAGACCCACGATCAGGACGACGAGCGCGACTTCTACCGCGACAGCGATCACGCCAATCAGCGTTCGCAGTGGCCGGTGCAGCAGGTTTCGGGTGATCAGTTCGCCCATCATGGCTGTTTCTTCTCCGCGGCGTCACCCACGTACACCAGTTCCGCTCCCGCCGGCAGTTCGAGCTGGAAGCGCAGGGCTGGAATCTCATCATTCAGGCTGAGCTTCGTCACCTGCAAATCGAGTTTGTAGTCATCGTGTGGACGGTCGATCCGGATGGCGCGCGGAAACGAACCAGCAGCACTCGCAGCCATGGCGGGAACACTCTGCTCCGCCGCATTCCCCAGGGGCTGCCAATCGGACAAGTGGATATCCGAAGTTAGAAGCCCCTTCGGTCCGAAAGTTTGCAGACGGACGATCTGCAAGTCGGCGCGGTCAAACCAGATTTCTCTCAGCACTTCCATCTGGTACCCCCCGCGCAGCACCGCCAGCACATAGTAACGCGCATTTTCGTCATTGAATTCTTTCAGGTACACCACTTCTTCTTTTCGAACCTCCGGCCAGAGTAGCGCATCCAACAGGTGCTGCGGCCGAAGATTCTCAATCGGCTTGCTGCCGACGTGTTCGACGGCAACCGGGCCGACCAGGAATTTACTTTTCGAGGGGATCGAAACGCGAAACGTTTCGCCGTCGCTGGCCATATCGAACACTGTGGTACCGACCACCGGAGCTTGCCCGATCACTCGAATCTCCGCCGGCCGCGCTGCCAGAAGGAACGCCTTAACCTCGTGATACTCATCGATGACCCCACTGTATTTCGAGCCGGCAGTGGGCTTGAGCTGCACCGTGGCGTTCAGGCTCCTGATGCTGCGAGCGATCTGATTATATTGATTGAGCAGCTCCTCGCGTGTGGCATCCTTGACCACCGCCTTCTGCGCTATCACGATGTGGCCTTTGACAGCTCCGCCCCCGCAGCCGCCGGAAATCGCCGCCAGTGTTGCCAGAAACAGGCATAACTGCACACGTCGCATCAGTCGTTTCCGTCCTCACCTCTACAAATGAAGCAATCTAGCTACCACTTGGATGCCCCGTCAATCAATGCGGGGCCGTAGTGGCAGGAGATTTTCAGTTTGGCCGAGCGATATGCATGCCAAAGGGCAGCAACGCCGGGCGCAGGCGCCGGATGAGCTCGCTCGGCCAGAGCGATTCGCTCAGCAAGGTCACCCAACCGTCCTCCGGCTCGCAGATCGCACAAAAGCTGTAGCGAGTGTAGCCCGGCTGATAAGCGTCCAGCCCGCGTCTTGAGAGATCGCCTTCGAGTGTCGCGTCGGCCGCTTGCGAGCCCGCGCCTGCCCTGATGCCGAAGGTCTCGCTCTCGAAGCGCTCAAATATTTGCCGCAACTGCTCCTGACTGGGCTGCGGAAGCACCACGCACCGCTCCGCCGCTTCGCGGAGTGGTATCTCCCGCAATCTGTAGAATTCACGAACGCGACCGACGTGACTGAAAAAGTCCACGGTGTACGGTTCGCTTCCGGCCAGTGCCGGGAAAACGGCCGCCCAGATTTCCGCACCTTCCTTGCCCCTCACCGGTTCTCGGTTTTCGGTTTCAACCAGCTCGAGTCCAATGGCTTTCACGCCGGCGCCCAGATCCAGCGCCTGCACGTCGAACGAAAAAGGCGGCAATTCAATCGCGCCACTGTCTGCCGTTGCGCTCCCCATGCCGGTCATTCTTCGGACTCCACCTGCGGAAACTTGGTTCGGAATTCGGGCGACTGTTTGCGTACGTCCAGCCAGTCGAAGAAGGCGTCTGGCGTTTCCAGCCAGATGCGGAACCAACTGGCAATCTCCTCTTTTTCGGCTCGTTTGTGCGCTTCCACTTTGTGATTGCGCGCGATCATCTCCGCGCGGCGCTTTCCGAGGCGCGCCACGTTCAGGACACGCTCGACGGCGGCATGCTCGCCGTGCGCGCGGAATTTCCGCATCAGCTCGTCGAGCCGCATGACGCTGACTTCCGCGTCTTCCAGCGTCTTGAAGTGCAGCAGGTCCTCGAACTCTTCTTCGTATTGCTCCTCGGCTTCTTCCTGTAAGCTCAGCAAAACTTTGTGCCCCGCGCTCTTCAGCACTTCCGCGATGTAATCTGAGCCGGTTTTGCCGGCCTCGCCGTGTTCCGCAACGAGCCTCCGTCGCAACTGGTCGATCTCCGCCGGCGTCCAATTCTGGGCGCCAATTTCCTGGGCGGTTTCGAGGATCAGGGCTTTCTTGGTTTTCAATTCTTCCATCATCGGGCGGCGCCTCGGTGCTGCTTGCCGCGCCGTTTCTTTGGGCTGGGGGGTGGCGGCGGAGGTGGATCCGCCGGCAGACCTGCCATCAACCGGTGGTACTTCACCACATTTTTGTTGTGTTCCGCCAGCGTGGCGCCGAAAAAATGACCGCCCTGCGTGTTGGCCACAAAATAAAGGTAATCCGTCTGCGCCGGCCGGAGCGCCGCGCGCAGCGAAGCCTCGCCAGGATTCCCGATCGGCCCCGGCGGAAGCCCCGCGTGCTCGTAGGTATTGTAAAGCGAATCGAAACTCAGATCCTTTCCCATCAGCGTCCCCTGGTATTTTCCAAGCCGCTCCATCCCGTAGATCACCGTCGGATCGCACTGCAGCCGCATGCCTTTTCGCAGGCGGTTTTCAAATACGCCCGCTACGAGAGGGCGTTCTTCGCGCTTGGGAGTCTCCCGCTCCACTAGGGAGGCCAGCGAGACGATCCGGAGCAGCAGTCGGGGGTCACTATCGTCCAGGTGTGCGCCCGCCGCCGGCGATGCACTGCGCCTCCACTCTTCCTTGAACTTGCGCACCATTTCCGCCGTTAATTCGCTGCCGACGGGATGCCGCGGCAACTGGTAGGTGGCGGGGAAAAGGAAGCCCTCGAGCGTCTGAGCCCCGGGCGCGAAATCGCGAATACAAGTTGCGTCGCCGGCGGCGTAAAGAAAATCGCC
>WNEZ01012659.1_pt1 | contig 11854 bp, 11 predicted proteins | sample 5400521 | NCBI WGS metagenome assembly WNEZ01 (sample SAMN13153339, study PRJNA577476) | soil metagenome | isolation source: 120 cm saprolite under Douglas fir tree site 2 hole 1 replicate 1 | place: USA:California | collected 2015-04-18
AGGCGATCAGGCGTTTTTCGTCAGGTCCGAGCACGATCGGCCGGCGAAGGCCAAGCACGGATCGTTCGATCGCCTCGTCGAAATCCTCCCGCGTGACCGCGGTTCTGCCTTTGCGGGCGGCGACCAGCGCGGCTTCGTTGACGATGTTGCGCAGGTCCGCGCCGACGAAGCCGGCGGTCGCGCCGGCAATGTCGCCGAGGTCGACATCGGGAGCGAGTGAGACATTGCGGGTGTGGATCTTGAGGATCGCCTCGCGCCCCGCCTTGTCCGGAGCATTGACCGTCACCCGACGGTCGAATCGGCCGGGGCGGAGCAGGGCAGGATCCAGGACCTCGGGACGGTTGGTGGCGGCCAGGACGACCACGTTCTGATTCGGTGTAAAGCCATCCATCTCGGTCAGGATCTGGTTGAGGGTCTGCTCCCGTTCATCGTTCGCGCCGAAGGTGGCGGATGACGCCCGCGAGCGGCCGATGGCGTCCAGTTCGTCGATGAAGATGATGCTCGGCGCGGCGGCCTTGGCCTTTGCGAACAGATCGCGGACTCGGGCCGCGCCCACGCCGACGATCGCCTCGACGAACTCCGATGCGGACAGGCTGAAGAAGGGCCGGTTGGATTCACCGGCGACCGCGCGCGCCAGCAAGGTCTTGCCGGTGCCGGGCGCTCCTACGAGCAGGATGCCGTGCGGGATCTGCGCCCCGAGCCGCTGGTACTTTTCCGGCATCTTGAGGAAATCGACGACCTCGGCCAGGTCCTGCTTGGCCTCCTCGATGCCGGCGACGTCGGCAAAGGTAATACGCGTGCCTGAGTCGGGTGTGTAGAGCGTAGCCTTGCTCTGGCCGAAGGCTCCGAGAAAACCGCCCGGACCCGCACCGGCGGTCCGACGGCTCAGGTAGAGAAAGCCTCCGATCAGCAGCAGCGCCGGACCGAAGCTCAGCAAGATGTTGAGCAGCGGTGATCCTCCCGACCCCGGAGCGGTCGCGGTGATGGGGACATTGCGTTGCTCGAGCAGCGTCTCCAGGCTGTCGGTCGCAAACACCGGCCGCTCGGTCTGAAAGAGCGTGCCGCTGGCCGACCCGGATGTCACCGACGTCTTGAAGTCACCCTGGATGGAGTTGGCCTGTGCGCTGATGTCCTTGATGTTGTCGGCATTCACCTGCTGGATGAAGGTGGTGTAGGGCACCGTGATCCGTGCCGGTCCGCTCATGAAGACGAAGGTCAGGATGTAGTTGATCGCCAGCAGGACGATGAGGTAAATCCAGAATCCGCGGCTGCGCCAGAAGGGCCGGGGCGATCCGGCCGGCGTGGGTCCGGTACCGCGCGCCGGAAGCAATGGTCGTTTGGTCGGGCTGGTGGCCAAACTCGTTCCCCTCCTCTTCGACTCTACACGCTTGGCAAATCGTCCGAATCGCGCTATGATCTTATGATAGCGGTACTACTAAATAATTGGAGGCTTGATATGACGCTTACGCATCTAATCGTCTTGCTGCTGGTCGGCGCCATCGCCGGACTGATTGGCGAACGACTGGTGGGTCGCGGAATGCCCGGTGGGCTGCTCGGCGCGATCGTCGCCGGGTTAGTTGGCGCGTGGTTGATGGTCGACATCCTGCACGTCGTCATCGCCCCTGAGCTGTCGCTGGGTGGCATCCCGATCCTCTCCGCGATTCTTGGCGCGGCAATTGTTGTCCTCCTTTTCAGCCTGGTTGCGGGCGCAAGCTTTTCCCGCGGGTGGAGCCGGCGCTAGGCGCTCCGTAGGCGCGCGTGGGGGCCCAGCGGCGCAGACGCTCGGGCCCTCCCGTGTTTTCTTAGAATCCCCGCCCCGACCTCAGATGGTCGATGCCCTCATGGCAAGCGAGCCCTGGATTCGTTAGAGAGTGTTAGAGGTTCCTCTGCCCGAAACCACTTTGTTCTTGCCAATTGCTCTCAGGGACGGCACAATATGAACTCGGCTCCGCGGTAGAGCCACCTAACCTGAGGAGGGAAGCAACGTGCGAAACATACGATCTTTGACTGTCATGGCGTCCACCGGCGCGCTCGCCATCGTCCTGGCGGCGTGCGGTAGCTCGACGGCGGCACCGGCGGCAACCGCCACCGTGCCGTCGGATCTCAGCATCTCGTCCTTCAATCAATCGTTCTCATACATGGCCAACCTGAAGAGCATGACTACGGCGGGTAGTGGACTCGTTGGGGTGATCCTCCCCGACACCACCTCGTCGACGCGCTACGTCAACTTCGACCTTCCGTATCTGAAGAAGGCGTTTGATGCGGCCGGTTACACCACATCGCAGTACAAGATCGACAACGCTGGGGGCGACCCCGCCCAGGAGCTTCAGCTCGCCCAGGCGGACATCACGGCCGGCGCAAAGGTGCTGGTCTTCGACCAACTCAACAGCAATGTCGGCGGGCAGATCCAGCAGCTTGCCGAGAGTCACGGTGTCAAGACGATCGCCTACGACCGGGCCACCTTCACGGGGACCAAGCCGGTCTATTACGTGAGCTTCGACAATGTCCAGGTCGGCAAGCTGATCGGCGACGGTTTCCTGAAATGTGTCACCGACTGGGGCGTCACGAATCCGAAGGTCTTTGAGCTGGACGGCGGCCAGGATACCGACCCGAATGCCGTCTCCTTCGCGCAGGGTTACAACAATTCGATCTGGGCCGACAAGACAACGCCGCTGACCGCGGGGAAGACAAACAGCCAGGGCATGACGCTCGTCGCGGAAAAGATTGCGCCCGGCTGGGACAATGCCGCGGGACAGACCGTCTTCGCGCAGCAGTTCACCGCCAACCCGAGCATCAACGCCACCGTCGAGGCGAATGACGGCCTCGGCAACGCGGCCATCACCGTCCTCAAGAACCGGGGCATCGGACCCAAGAAGGTCCCGACCACGGGGCAGGATGCGACCGAGCAGGGCATGGCCAATGTCCTCAAGAACTATCAGTGTGGATCCGTCTACAAGGCGGTCTACCTCGAGGCCCAGGACGCGGTTGCCCTCGCAACCGTTCTGCGTGCCGGCCTGACACCTCCGGCCGCATTGCTCAATGGCACCACCTCGCCGCCGAATGGGCAAGCGGGGAGCCAGCAGCCAGCGTCACTGCTGGTGCCGATCTGGGTGACGAGCGCGAACATGAACGACACCGTCATCAAGGACGCGTTCGTCGACAAGACTCAACTGTGCACCGACGTTACGACGGCCGTCTGCACGGCCGCGGGCATCAGCTAGATCGTTGTGGCGCCGCCGCCTTCCGCGGCGGCGCCAACCTCCCATCTCACGCGATAGAGTGAACGGATGGGGCAGGTGATCCAAGACTCGCCAGCGGCCGAGCCACGGTTCAAAGCCCGGGGCGTCGACAAGCACTTTGGCCCGGTGCAAGCCCTGACCAATGTGGACCTTGACCTCTATGCCGGACAGGTCACCGCCCTGTGCGGCGATAACGGCGCCGGTAAGTCGGTCCTCACCAAATGCATCGCCGGCATCTACGAGATCGACCACGGTCAATTCTTCTGGGAGGGCCGCCCGGTTCATATTCGAAGCCCGCGCGACGCGGCCCGGCTGGGGATCGAGACCGTCTATCAGGATCTGGCGCTGGCCGACAACCTCGACATCGTCCAGAACATGTTCCTTGGCCGCGAGCGGATGCGAAACGGCTTCCTCAACGAGGACGACATGGAGCGTGCCGCGAGCAAGACGCTGGCCGACCTTCGAGTCACGACCGTGCGGTCGATCCGCCAGCCCGTGGCTTCCCTCTCGGGCGGGCAGCGTCAATCGGTGGCGGTCGCCAAGGCGGTCATGTGGAACTCCAAGCTGGTGATGCTGGACGAGCCAACGGCTGCGCTGGGCGTGGTGCAAACGAAAATGGTGCTCGACCTGGTGAGACGCTTGCGCGATCGCGGCCTGGCCGTGATGATGATCTCGCACAACCTCAACGACGTCTTCCAGGTGGCGGATCGGATTGCCGTCGTGCACCTCGGCCGGATGGTGACGCAGGGTCGCGCTACCGCCTACGACCGGCAGAGTGTCGTCGATTACATGACGACCGGTGCCTCGAGCCGAACCGGGCAGCCAACGGATGGTAACGGAGCAAAGAGTGGCGCGCGCTGAGGCCCCCGAAACCGCACCCGACCCGACCGCCGCGGTACATGCCGCGACTATCGAAGTCCCGCCGGAACTCGTTGCCCAATCACTAGGCGAATGGCTGCGCGCCTGGCTGACCCGTATCCGCAGCGGGGAAAGCGGCGTCCTGCCGGTGATCCTCGCCCTCCTGCTCATCACGATCGTCTTCGAGGCAATCAGCCCGAATCACGTCTTTCTCTCGGCGGGAAACCTCGTCAACCTGTTCCAGCAGAGCGCGGTCTTCATGGTCCTGGCCATGGGTGAGATCTTCGTCATCCTCCTCGGCGAGATCGATCTCTCGATCGCCTACGCCGGCGGCGTCGGCGCCGCGGTCACGGTCCAGTTGGTACAGCCGGGGACTGCGAAATGGCCGTGGTGGGGCGCCATCATCGCGGGACTCGTGGTCTGCGCCGTCATCGGCGCGCTGCAGGGAACCCTGATCACCCGACTGCGGCTCTCGTCGCTGATCGTGACCCTCGCCGGGCTGCTGATCTGGCAGGGCACGATGCTCATCATCCTCGGCCTCGCCTTCTCCGGCTACCCAAGCCTCGCCGGCTTGAATGCAAATCTGCAGGTGCTGTACAACCTGATGTGGGGGACGATCGACCCCACAGTCAGTTGGATGGCGATGGCTGTTGTCGTCATCGCCATCGCCGCTCTGCTCTGGTTTGGGGACAACCACCGGCGTCGCAGCGGCCTGGTCGCACCACCGGTCAGCCTGACCCTTCTCAAGATTGCCCTGATCGCGGTCGTCGCGGTCTCTGTGGTGGCGATCTGCAATGTCAATCGGGCGGCAATCGGCACCCTTGCCGGAGTGCCCTGGGTCATTCCTATCGTCCTCGCCGTCTTCGGCGCGTGGATGACGATTCTTCAGCGAACGAAGTTTGGACGCTACGTCTACGCGATTGGTGGTAATCCCGAGGCGGCGCGGCGGGCCGGTATCAATCTTGCCGCGGTTCGAACCCTGTGCTTCATGATCTGCACCTTCACCGCCGGCATTGGTCTCCTGCTCTATGCCTCGTATCTCGGCGGTATGTCGGGCAACATCAACGGTGGTCAGCTCGTCCTCTATGCCATCGCGTCGGTGGTTCTGGCCGGCACCAGCCTCTTTGGCGGCCGAGGCAAGGTGCTCCACGGCATCCTCGGTGGCCTGGTCATCGGCGGGATCTACAACGGGATGGGCCTGCTCGGCCTGGACGTCCGCTGGCAGTTCATCGTCACCGGTCTGGTGCTGCTGGTGGCGATCACGATCGACTCGGTCTCCCGCCGAAGCGCCACCTCAGGCAGCGCCGCCCGCGTCTGACCGCCGCGCCGCTTTGAAGGCGGCTCGGCCCGAGCGGGACCAGAGGAGCCAGAGAACAGCGGCCGGCATCACGAGGTTGACCAGGACCGGTACCGGTCCACGCATCGCGCCGATGGGAAGCACCGTCAACAGTAGTGACGCCACCAGGCTGAGCGCCTCGAGGGCGATGACCCAGCGCCGAGCCCAGCGCCGCTGCCGGCGAAGGTTGCGGGCCAGCCAGAACATCGCGATCGCCACCAGGATCGTGATCAGGCTCAGCACGCGGAAGCCCGGCTCGACGATGGCGAACGGAATCGCGCTCAGCCCGGCGACGAGCGAGAGGCTCGCCTGGGTGACCACCAGCACAGAGGCGATCTCCGGTGCACTGGTCGTCGACGGCATTGTGTTTGCGGTGAGTGTGGGCGATGTGATGCTCATGGCCTGGTCAACTCCCTTGCAGTTGCTTCTGGACAGTCTTGTCCAGGTCCGCCGCGAATGGTCCTTCTTTTCCGTTGTCGACGATCCACACGTGCAGCATCGGCGGCGTCGTGATGCTGGTGGAGCCGACGGGGCAGGTCCAGAAGGGGGTCTCGAAGCTGAATTCGAAGCCGAAGGGGGAGAAGCAGATGCCCTCGTGCTGGTGCCACTGCGTCAGCGGACCGCCCGGGTCGGGGCCCCACTGGCCGGCGCGCTTCATCTGGTACATGGCGCCGATCAGTTGCAGCCCGTGTTTCGTCTGCGCGTAGACGAGGGCCTGCGGATGGTTGGGATCGAGGACCGCATTCGCGTTCGCCGAGTTCTCGAAATGGCGGAGAGGGTCGGCACTCGACACCGGGCCTAGCTTGAACCCCGCGGCGATCGCGGCCGCCGGATCCTGGTAGCGGGCGATGCTCGCCCGGGTATCACCGAGCAGGCGGGCGGCGGCGTCGCGCTGTTCCGGGGTCGCCGCTGCGGCGACCGGCTGGAGGATGGCACCGGCATGTGCGTGCAGGGCGTCCGGGTGGGCGAGATCGCCGACCCAGATGCCGAGTGTCGTCACGCTGGCCATGAGTGGAAAAGCGACCGCTCGCCAGATGCGGCGCGGCCAGGTGCGCCGTCCCGGCTGTGCCAGCCGCAGGATAAGGCCAAGCGCGACCAGCTCGATCAGCTTGAAGGCAATACCGATCTGGTCAGGGGTTTCCCAACCGGCGACGACCCAAACGACGTAGGCGACGATCGTCGCCACGAGCCACAGGACCGCCGGGCGGCGCCACCACGAGGTGAAGAGCGCCGCGACACCCAACACGATGAAGCCGAGCCCGTCGATGACGAAGAGCACACCGGTGATTCCTTCGTGGCTCGGAATAAGCACGAGGTGAATGACGCCACTCACCAGCATCAAGACGGCCGCAAGCTTGGTAATCGCGGAGGTCGCTCGGTACGTGTCGAGGAGCGCAACAGCGCATCCGACCCGGCGGTTGGCAAGCACGCGTAGCGCGCGGACAACCAGCCAGAGAAAGGCGAGGAGAGCGATCGCGGCGCCGATGGCGACGGCATGTTCGCCGGCTATGTCGTACATGACGCCACCGTAGAACCGGGCGATAAGAACGACGTAAGGTCAGATGGCGAGCGGGAGGCTTACGGTGAAGGTGCAGCCGGGCCCGGAATTGTTCCGGACGCTAATCCTTCCGTGGTGCTCCTCGACGATCCAGCGGGCGATGGAGAGCCCGAGTCCGGCACCCATATTCGACCGGGCCGGATCGGCCTGGTAGAAGCGCTCGAAGACGCGCTCGAGGTCGTCCGGCGGGATTCCCGTCCCGTCGTCGGCGACCGTGATCGATGCCGTCGAGTCGTGCTCGCGCAGGCCGAGCTCGATGCCGCCACCCGGTTTGGTGAACTTCACCGCGTTGTCGACCAGGATCCAGAGGAGCTGTGTGACGGCGTCGATGTCCGCCTGGACCGTTGCGTCCGTCATCCCCACGCTGCGAAACGTTCGGTCCGGGTGGCTGGTCTGCGCCTGCCGGCAGACCGATGCCATCGTCGAGCGAAGTTCGACCGAGGCGAGCTCGAGGTGCTGGCCGGCATCTGCCTGGGCCAGCATGAGCAGGTGGTCCACGAGCCGGCTCATCCGCGCGCTCTCGCTGGCGATGTCGTGGGCGGCGGCGGCGCGCACGTCCTCGGTCACGGCGGGACCCTGCGGTCTCGCGGGAGGCAGCCGTCGCTTCAAGTCGCGTGTACGGGCGATCGAGTCCGCGGTCTCCACCACCGTCTTGAGCGGCCGGAGCGCCCGTCCGGTGATTAGCCAGCCGGCGAGAAAGGCAGCCAGCAGGGTCGGGATCGACGAGATGATGAGGAATCCTCGAAGGCCCTTGCGGTTCTCGGTCTGGATGCTCGTGGGTTGGCCGGCGACGACGAAGCCGCGTAGGCCGAGATCCGGGCGCGTCCATGGCCCGGCGAACAGACGCAGCTGCGGGGAGCCGAGGGTATCGACCGTCGCCAGCGCGCCGCCGTTGGCGGCGGCATCGAGCAGAGTCGCCGGCACGGCCGGGGCCGCGATCCCGACCCGACCAGTGCTCGACAGGACCACGCCGGACGAGGTCAACACTTCCGTGAACGGGGCCGTGCGGTGCTGCAGATCTTCCGCACCGGTGAGCGACGGCGTGGCCGTGCCGCTGAGCTCGCCCGGCGAGGCCGTGCGGATCGATGTCAGGGCGTCGGCGGCGCGTTGCCTCAGGGCGTCGTCCTGGGTCGCCGCCTGGCTGGTCGCAGCCAGCTCATAGACGAGCCAGCCGAAAGCGAGGAGGGTCAGCGCGACCAGGGCCGCGCCGAAGAACGTCAGTCGCAGGCGGAACGACACGTCAGGCCTCGCGCAAGCTGTAGCCGAAGCCTCGCACCGTCTGGATCAGCGGAGGCTCGCCGTCGCCGTCGAGCTTCGCGCGAAGGTACCCGACATAGACCGCCACCACGTTGTCGTCCGTATCCTCGCCGGCCCACACGGCTCCCAGGAGTTGGTCTCGAGTCAGCACCTGGCGAGGGTGCCGCATCAGGTGCGCGAGCAGCGCGAACTCGCGGGCCGTGAGCGGGATGACCCGCTCGCCACGGCGGACCTCGCGGGTCTCGACTTCGAGGCGCAGATCCGCAAACTGGAGGAGGGTGGCGGGCGGGGGCGCGCGTCGGAGCAACGCGCGGACACGGGCCAGGAGCTCCGCATAGGCGAACGGTTTGACGAGGTAGTCGTCGGCGCCGGTGTCCAGGCCGCGGACGCGATCGGCGGTCCCGCTGCGGGCGGTTAGCATCAGGATGGGCAGGTTCGTGTCGGCCCGCAGTTGCCGCGGGCCTGCTCCAGCGCCGCGGCGCCGCCGAGCGCGACGTCGACCTCGTAGCCCTCGGGACGGAGGACGCGCTGGACGGTCGTTGCGACCATCGGGTCGTCATCGACCACCAGGATGCGTCGGGCGCCCGCGCTCACGTCCATATATCGTCCTCGCTCTCCGTAAGGATGCTGTAAGTCATGTGGATTGGTTGACATCGATTGGTCGTCGTGGTATAGTCGACGTCGACTAAACGATGAAGACTAAAAGAGAACTTCCCCGGACCCCACTGGCCCTTGCGGTCATGAACCTGCTGATGGAGCACCCGATGCATCCCTACGAAATGAAATTGAAGATGAAGGAGCGTGGCCATGACCAGGTCATCAGGCTCAAGGGTGGGTCGATTTACGACACGGTCGAACGTCTAGAAGAGGGTGGATTCATCACAGCGCAGGCGCCTAGCCGCGAAGGGCGCCGGCCGGAACGGACGGTCTACGCCATTACCGAGACCGGCCGCGAGGAGATCACGGCCTGGATGCGCGAGATGGTGGCGCAGCCGGTGAACGATTATCCGCAGTTTGCGGCGGCGCTCGCCTTCTTAGCCGTGCTCGAAAAAGACGAGGTCGTCCGCCTCCTCCGAGCGAGGACGGCGCTGCTGGAAAGCCAAATTGACCGGAACCAAAAGGTGCTGGAGAACCTACAGACGACCCTGGCGATTCCCCGCCTCTTCCTCGTGGAGGCCGAGTACGGCGTCGTCATGAACCGCGCGGAGCTGGAGTGGGTTCGCAGCCTCATCCGCGACATCGAGGACGGGACGCTGTGGATCACGCACGAGGAGATGCATGCGGTTGAAGTGCGACTTGAAAACCGAGAAGGAGGTGATCGCGGATGACGAAGAACGACCTCCGGCGAAGTGTTCTGAGCACTCCGTCAGAGGTCGTGTTCCTCGAGCCGGCCTATTAGTAGGACCGCCACTCAAGGGCGCGCACCCCGAGTATAGCGGCGTCAATTGCAAGGAGGGTTAACCCCACCATGTCCAAAACCGTTCGACCGTCGGCGCCGTGGCTGGCGCTGGCGGTGCTCGCGCTGGGTCTCTTCATGACCCTGCTCGACCTGACCATCGTCAACGTCGCGATCCCAAGCCTCGTCGATGATCTGCATGCATCGCTCGACCAGATCTTGTGGGTGCTCAACGGCTACAGCCTGATGTATGCCGTGCTCTTGATCACCTCGGGACGTCTGGGCGACATCTTCGGTCCGCGAAACATGTTCATCGCGGGTGTGGTGGTGTTCACCGTCGCCTCGGCGCTCAGCGGTCTCGCGCAGGACCCGACCCAGCTGATCCTCGCCCGTGGCGCGCAGGGTCTCGGGGCGGCCATTCTGGCCCCCCAGGGGTTGCCTATCATGACCACGATCTTTCCGCCCGAGCGGCGTGGCGGCGTTTTCGCCATCTACGGCGGGCTGGCCGGCCTGGCGGTGCTGGCGGGCCCGATCGTCGGCGGCTTCATCGTCACCAACTTCGGGTGGCGCTGGATCTTCTATGTCAACCTGCCCGTCGGCCTGGCCATCGTGCTGCTGGCGCTGGCCCTGGTTCCCGATCTGCGGCCGGGCCGCCGGCATCGCCTCGACGTCGTTGGCGTCGCGCTCGCCACGCTGGGCCTCTTTGGCGTCGTCTTCGGCCTGATCGAGGGACAACGCTACAACTGGGGCACCGTCTGGTCGGGCATTACCATCCCCGAGATCATCGCCGCCGGTGTCGTCGTCCTCGCGATCTTCTTCATCATCCAGTGGCGCCGCCAGGACCGCGAGCCGCTCTTGCCATTCGCGGTCTTCAAGGATCGCAACTACACGATCATGACGCTCGTTCTTATGGCCATGGGCTTCGCCATGGTCGGCGTCTTCCTGCCCATCACCATCTACTTCCAGTCGGTGCTCGGGCTGAGCGCCTTCGACGCGGGGGTCGCCGTGGCGCCGATGGCGCTGACGATGATGCTGTTCTCCGGCGTGGTCGCTCCCCTGGCCGCTCGTTTCGGCAAATACATCCTGATGGTTGGGCTGAGCCTGTTCGCGCTCGGCATGGTGTACATCGCCTGGCGCGTGCAGGTGGACTCCAATCGTTGGAGCTTTGCTCCGGGGCTGGTGCTCGGCGGCCTGGGCCTTGCCGGCGTATGGACGCCCGTCTACAGCCTGGCGACGCGTGACCTGCAGCCGCGGCTGGCCGGCGTCGCGTCCGGCGTGCTCAGCACGGTGCAGGAGCTGGGGACCGTCATCGGGAGCGCCGCCATCGGTGCGGTGCTGCAGAACCGGCTCGCCGCCGGCCTGCACGATCACGCCGTGAGCTACGCGGCGCAGCTGTCGGACCCGTTCCGGGCTCGCTTCGTCGACGGCTTCAGCCAGGCGGCGAGCCGTGGCCTGGAGGTCGGGCGCGGCCAGACGGGCGGCAGCCTGCAGCTACCTTCCGGTATCCCGGCGCAAATCGTGCAACAGCTCGAGCGGCTGGCGCATGCCGTCTTCACCCAGTCGTTTGTCGACGCCATGCGGCCGAGCATGGCGCTGGCGATCACCGTCATCCTGGTCGCCGCGGTTGGCGTCCTCGGCGTGCGCGCTCGGGCCGCGAGAGCCGAGCCGGCGATCGGGGCTCAGGCCTACCAGGAAGTGGCGCCCGTCGCGTAAGGAGGCTGGGCGCCGCCCGGGCGGCGCCCGCTCCAACCATCCGTCACCGGGTCTCCACCAATTGCGGGTTGCGTCGTTTCTTGAGTTGTGTAATAATGTAGTCTGTAAATATGAGTCAGCTCACTTTAAAGACCGATCACGACGCCGCCGAGCTCCAGACCGACAAGAATGGGTTCCTGTTCGACCCACGCATCCGGGAGGTTCTCCGGCGGAGTGGCCGGAAGGTTGAGGCGGGAACTGAGGCACTGGCTGCTGTCCGCATCCTGGGGAAGAAGCTTCACGCGTCGATGCAGCGTTGGGCGGACCGGTTCGGACTAAGCGAGGGCCGCTTCCAGATCCTGGTCCGCCTGCAACACCAGGAGGCCGGGCGTTTGACGATGGGCGAGCTGGCGGAGATGCTGGACGTCTCCCCTCGGTCGGTGACCGGCCTCGTCGACAACCTGGAGCGCGATGGCCTGGTCAAGCGTGTGGACGATCGCGCCGATCGGCGGTCCGTC
>WNEZ01004768.1_pt1 | contig 11852 bp, 6 predicted proteins | sample 5400521 | NCBI WGS metagenome assembly WNEZ01 (sample SAMN13153339, study PRJNA577476) | soil metagenome | isolation source: 120 cm saprolite under Douglas fir tree site 2 hole 1 replicate 1 | place: USA:California | collected 2015-04-18
CGTCCAATTGACTCCGGAGGGCTTTCTGCGGTTGGATGGAAGCTGCGTGGCGCCTACGCCTCCCATTCTCGATGCCGACTCCCGGCGGTTTAACCGTCTCGACGCAGTCTGGCTGACGATCTGGCTCCTCTTCCTCGCCGGCCTGGCCATGCTGCCTCCGCGACTGGAATGGCACAAGCAGTTAATTATTCTCGCCATCGGCATCGTGCAGGTGCTGGAGACAAGGCTGATCAACCGGCTCCCTAATCGAGGAGTCTCCTACGTCATCCTGCTTAAGATTTTGCTGGCGACCGTGCTCATCGATCACACCGGCGAAGTCGGAATCAACAGCAGTTACTATCCTATTTACTATCTTCCGGTCGTCACCGCGGCGCTCTACTGCGGCCCGTGGCTAACGCTGGTCTGGACCCTGTTTGCCTCCGCCGCCTACTGCTCGTATCTCTATCCCGCGTTGCAGGAATACGAACTGACGCCCGAGGCTTTCGGCTACCTGGCGCTGCGCATCATGTTTTTCTTTCTCGCCGCCATGGTCGTCAATCGCTTCGCGCAGCAGAGCAAGCACCAAACCCAGTTGTACCGCGAACTCGCCGAACGCCTCGCCGAAACCAATCGCCGCCTGGAGCAGGCTCAGGCGGAAGCGCGCCGCTCCGAACGTCTGGCCGCGCTCGGTCAACTCTCCGCCGGGTTGGCGCATGAAATTCGCAACCCCCTCGGAGTCATCAGGGGTTCGGCTGAAATGTTGACCCAGAAATTGCAGGGCTCCGACGCGCTTGCCCGTGAGTTGGCCGGCTACATTTCGACCGAGGTCAACCGCCTCAGCGCCCTCGTTACCGAGTTTCTGGACTTCGCTCGTCCTCTTCATGCCGAACCGCATCCCGCAGATCTGATCGCGCTTCTCGATCGCGTCCTGCAAATTGTCGCCGGGCGTTTTGCTGCTGAACAAGCAACAGGCAAACCCGTGCGCGTCGAGCGCCACTACGCCAGCGGACTGCCGTCCGTTCCGCTTGACGAAAGCCTGTGCGAACAAGCCTTCCTCAATCTTGTGCAGAACGCCTACGAGGCCATGCAGGATCAGAATGAAGACCACGGCGGCACGTTGCGCGTTGAGGTTCAACCCGCCACACAGAATGATCGGGAAGGAGTGGAACTCCGCTTGGCCGACACCGGCCCCGGCGTTCCCGACGAACTGCGCGAAGAAATTTTTAACCCGTTTGTGACCACGAAGAAAACCGGTGTAGGGCTGGGCCTCTCCATCGTTTCGAAGATTGTGGACGGTCATCATGGGTCGATTCGTGTGGAAGAGGGGCCGCAGGGCGGGGCATCGTTCATCATCTTTTTTCCTCTCGATCAGAGCAGTGCACAACAGACGGATTCATGGCCACGAACCGCTGGGCGAACCGGCGAACACCGCGGGGTCGAACAGGCGCGATAAAACATGCCAACCATCCTTATCATCGAAGACGAAGCTAAGATGCGCCGCCTGCTTGAGCTGAACCTTGGCGACGACGGCTTCAAAACGCTCTCCGCCGGCGACGCCGAAACTGGTTTGAAGCTGCTCGCCTCCGAATCCGTTCATCTTGTTCTCACCGACTTAAAACTCCCTGGCATCAGCGGGCTCGAATTTCTGCAAACCGCCAAGCGGCAAAATTCGGCGTTGCCCGTGGTCGTCATGACCGCGTTCGGGTCTGTTGAGACAGCGGTTGAGGCGATGAAAGCCGGCGCCAGCGACTACGTCCTCAAGCCGTTCTCGCTCGCCGAAATGCGGATGGTGGTGCACAAGGAGCTCGATAACTCGCGCCTTCGCGAGGAGAATCGCTCGCTTCGCGAAGCCCTTGGGCAGAAGTACAGCCATCCCAACATCGTCGCCATCAGTCCCAAAATGCAGGAAGTGCTGGCCACCGTCGAGCGCGTTGCGCCCACCAACTCCACTGTTCTGCTGGGCGGCGAAAGCGGAGTTGGTAAAGACCTCATTGCTCGTGCCATCCACGAAAAATCGCGCCGGGCTTCCGGTCCCTTCGTCAAAATCAACAGCACCGCCATTCCCGAAAATCTATTGGAGAGCGAACTCTTCGGCTACGAAAAAGGAGCCTTCACCGGAGCCACCGCCAGCAAGCCGGGCAAATTCGAACTCGCCGACAAAGGTACGCTGTTCCTCGACGAAATCGGAGACGTGCCGCCCGCCATCCAGGTCAAACTTCTCCGCGTGCTGCAGGAGCGGGAGTTCGAGCGGCTCGGCGGCACGCGCACCATCAAAGTCGACGTGCGGCTTGTCGCTGCCACCAATCGCGACCTGCGCGCCGCGCTAGAAGAAGGAACGTTTCGCGAAGACCTCTACTACCGGCTCAACGTGGTCCCGATCGATATCCCGCCGCTGCGCGCACACAAAGAAGATATTTCTGGATTAGCGAACCTGTTCCTCGCGCGCTTCGCCAAGGATTCCGGGAGATCGGAAGGCATCACTGGTATTTCGCCCGCCGCCATGCAGCTTCTCGCCGGTCATTACTGGCCGGGCAATGTGCGTGAACTGCAGAACGTCATCGAACGCGCCAGCGCGCTCGCCCAGGGGAGCCAGTTGGAAGCCGGCGATATTCAACTCGACTCTCCGCGCAATCGCAACAACGCTTTGTCTGGCGCTGCGTCCGATCGCTTTCTCCCCGATGGCATGACCCTTGACCAGTGGGAAGACGAAATGATCCGCGAAGCTCTTAAACGCGCCGGCGGCAACAAGTCGCAGGCGGCGCGCCTGCTCGGGCTCTCGCGGAATGCGCTGCGGTATCGCTTGTCGAAGATTGGCATTGACGACAACGACGGGGAGTGAAGGATCGGGTCATCGGGTGATCGAATTCCGGTAGCCCGAGCGGAGGGTTGCGGCTCGTAACGCGTGAGGCCGGTAACGCATGAGACCGGCAGCTCAAGCGAATGCTCGCTGAAAATAATTAAGAGCCCGTCTTCGTTCGACGGCCGCCCACGCACACTGGTTTCTCTTTTTGCCGAAACTCTTGAGACTGCACCAGGGTGCGATCTACTTGTTTTGGTCGTTGCTGGAGCTCGGCGCCGTCCTGGTCTTCCACGCCGCTGCTAGCGCTCTGGCCTTGGCGATCTGGTCCGGACTCATTTGTTTTTCTGCCTGTTCGCGCTGCAACGGTGCAAATTTGTCACCCTGAGTAGCTGCCAATTCCAGCCACATGTCGGCCTCAACGAGATCATGCGAAGCATCGCGGCCTTTTAGGTATGCCATTCCCAGGAGCAATTGAGCATCTCGCATTCCCTGCTCCGCGGAAAGCCTCAACCACTTCAATCCCTGAGGGATGTCCTTTGAGGGAAGCAGGTACATGGCGCCTAAGAAAAATTGGCCTTCCGCATTTCCTTCGTCAGCCGCGGCCTTGAACCACTTCAGCGCAAGATCAGCATCCTTTGGAACTCCCTGACCTGACATGTACATCTTGCCAAGGAAGAGCTGAGCGTCGGCGTTACCTTGTTGCGCAAGAGGAGTCAACTCCTTCATCGCGGTCGCAAAATCTTTTTGTTCATAAGCGCGCTTGCCGGCCTGAAAATCGGCTCCGTGGAGATACACGGAGGAAAGCACAAAGCCGAAAGCGCAAAAAGTGCATAAGAAGAATCGGTATAAGTGGAAACGCATGTTGTCCTTTATCTAAATGTGAGCACAGGCGGGCAGACGCATCGCGCTTCTCTGCAAATGCATTCCAAAGTAAGTGGGTCAGGCCTCAATCCATGAGAAGGTTGAGACCCGACCCGAAGGTAACGCAGTTAGAACGAAATTCCCGTGCTCTGGTTGAACATCTTCGCCTGCTCCGCCGTAAGCACCACGAACAGATCGATGGTCTGGCTAGCTGTGCAGGTCACAATTCCGGCGGCGCTCTGGAAACAAGCTTGGCCCAGAGTAGCGGTCAACGTCTGTGTGCGCGATTCGTAGGTCACCTGGCTGGGTTGGAGTTCCGACCCTCTACTGAGGCCTAAAAGCATGACGATAGGGATGATGGAACGGGTGTACAAATTCCCCGCAATTTACTTCTCTTTTCCGGTGCTGGAACTCAGGGCGCTCTTAGGTTTCCACGCTTCTGCCAGCGCCTTGCCCTTTGCGACCTGGTCCGCGGTCATCTGTCCCTCGGCGGCACGGAGCGCGTTCTCATAAAACTCTAGATTGTCCTTAGCGGCTAGCCGCAGCCACATCTCGGCCTGAACCGGATCGCGTGGAAGCTCTTTGTCACCCTGCAGGTAGGCCTTGGCGAGGAGCCACTGGGCATCCTGGTTCCCCTGCTCAGCGGAAAGCCGCAGCCACTTCACTCCCTCGGCAATGTCCTTATGGGGCAGCAGATAGATTGAACCGAGGAAGAATTGAGCGTCGGCGTTGCCCTGCGCGGCGGACGCCTTAAACCATTTGATGGCCAGATCGGAATCCTTTGGAATGCCCTGGCCTAGCAAGTACATCTTGCCAAGAAAGAACTGAGCCTCCGCATTGCCTTGTTCGGACAGGGGCGTGAATTCTTTGAATGCGGTCGCGTAGTCTTTTTGCTCATAAGCGCGCTTCGCGGAGGCGAGATCCGCTCCAGCCGAAAGACTTGCGCAAAGCAGGACGGTGAAAGCGCAGAGCGAAATGCGCTGTAGCCATGAACCCATCTTGATTTCCTCCGTTTTGTTTTCCTCTGGAGTCTAACTCTAGCCTGCAGCTTAATCTCTTAAAACTGAAGCCAGGCCTCAAGCGGGCTTGAGGCCTGACTTGCAGATTTCGAGCATGGTTAGGTTTTAGAGAGGATTGATCGTGTTAAAGCTGAAGACCTTATTCTGCTGCACGGTCATGTTCAGCGGGCCCACGCAGGTCAGCGACTCGCTAATGCCCGTACCTCCGAGAGCGGTCTTCCAAGTCGTCGTAACCGTGTATTGACCAGCCGTGAGAGGATTGGCGGGCCCTCCAGCCAGGAAGTCGAAGCTGTGAGCCGAAACGGTGCTCTCGTCAAAGGTGATGAAGCATCCCCCGGTGATCAACGAGCACGTGGTGGACAGCGCCTGAAAGAGGTTGGTGCTGATCTGGATGTAACGGGAGTCGTAGGTGATATAGCCGCTGGGAATGACGGGCACCTTCGTCCCGTTTGCTCCCGTGACGGTCACTTTGAAGTCCACGCCGGCTAGTGCTGAGCTACTGACGGCGCCGGCGCCGCTTCCTGCCTGCTTCGAGCTAACAGTAACGTCCGTCAGCAGGCCAATCACAGCCGAAGGCCTGATGACAAAGATGTTGCCGGCACCACTCGACGTTTTGATTCCAGCAACCGCGTGCCCGTTACAAGTCCCGCTGGCAGGGGTGCAAGTGCTGTTGCCGGAAGAGTCGATAGTGCAACTCTCCTGGCATTGCTCTGTCCCCGACATGGCGCCGTTCTGATCGATCGAGCAAGCGACATCGTTCTGAGGACTCGTTCCGTAGCTGAAATTCCCGCTGCTTTGCGCGAACGCCATGGTTGTTACAAAAGCTAGTACTGCTATTACCGTTGCAATTTTTTTCATTTGAATGATCCTCTCTGTAGGGGAGTCCTCGGATTGGGAACAAGCCAGGGCCCGTGGATGGTTTGCCAAGCCACCCTGTTGGCGCATTCACTTCGGGGAGGAAGGATCAAGCGCGCAGACCCGATGGTGGCAACGTTAGGTTCTAACCCCAATGAAAACTTTCCGTGCTTACCCTTACCTAGAGAAAGCGCCAAACTCCGGACTGGACGCGGCTTTCGCGTTCCGGCATGTTCATCGCTTCCAAGCGGTTCGCCCTCACCAGGGACCTAAAACAGCTTCACCTACCGCGGGCCGTTCCATACTCGACAGTCTGTGCGCAATCGCGGATCGTGTAAACTATCGTTAGTGCTGGCACACTGGGCCATGTAACGTTGAGATAAAGGCGCAATGCTGGTGCTGTACGGAAGTCCAGCTGTGATACGCACGTTTGTGCAGCGATGTGCAGTCTCGCGGCAAGAAGTGCTACAAACTCCTCCCAAACTGCCCATTCGACGCCGGCACCTTACAATTTGTTTCCGAGTTACGGACAACCCGAAAACTGATCCATTACCCCGATACCCCCGACTCTGATCGCCACCCCTGGCCGAAAACCACCACTCTGGTGGAACTGGGCCACCCGAGACCCCGCTTACCGGCACCTACCCACGCTGCTATGTTTTTTTAACTGGCTAAAAACAATGCGGTTAAAGAATCTTTTTCCGGCCGCGCGACATTGGTGTTCAACTTGCGTTCTTTCAAGCAGAGGTTTTTCCCTAGCAAGGTGGAGGTATCTTTGAAATTGAAATTCAAATTAATAGCGGCACTCTTAGGAATGGGATTGACGATCGCGATTCCAGGCGCAGTCATAGCTCAGAACGACGCTCAGAACGACCAGCCGCTGGATCAGGATTCGCAGGTGGCTCCGGCCCCAAGCGACCAGACTTCTAACCAGGGCTCTATCGACCAGGGCTCCGGCAACCAGAGTTACAACACGTCGGCGCCGGCGGAAACAAACGGCGTGGCGCGCGTCAGCCTGATTCATGGCGACGTTTCCACGCAGCGTGGCGATTCCGGAGACTGGTCGGCGGCGGCGCTCAATGCTCCCGTCCTTTCGGGTGACCGGGTTTCGACTGGCGACCGAGCGCGCACTGAACTTCAGCTCGACTATGCCAACATGCTTCGCCTCTCTGAGCATTCGCAGGCTAACATCAATACCCTCACGCGCTCGGAGATCCAGATTCAAATGGGACGCGGGATGGCGAATTACACCGTCCTGAGGAACAGCGATGCGGACGCTGAAATCGATACACCCAACGTTGCCATTCGCACCAATCGCCGCGAATCGAGTTTCCGAATTCTGGTTACTGCCGACGATCACACTGAGGTGCTGGTCCGCAGAGGCGAAGTCGAAATCACGACTCCGCAAGGCGGCACGCGTGTGGGGGAGGGCCAGTTCATTACCGTGCAGGGCTCCGGCGATCAGGCCCAATACAAGATCGGCGAAGCGCCTGCACGGGATGACTGGGACCAGTGGAACACCGATCGCGACAACATGATCCGCAATGCGGCATCGCGGCGGCGCACCAACGATTACTATGTGGGAGCGGAAGATCTCGACAATCACGGCACATGGTCGGAAGTCCCGGATTACGGTCCAGTGTGGCGGCCAACCGTGGCGGACGACTGGGCTCCGTATCGCGATGGCCGCTGGGTGTACGAGCCTTATTGGGGATGGACCTGGGTTTCGTATGATGACTGGGGCTGGGCGCCGTATCACTACGGCCGCTGGATGATGTACGACGATGCGTGGGTCTGGTGGCCCGGTCCGGTTTACGGGTACCCGTATTATCGCCCGATATGGGCGCCGGCTTATGTTTCGTTCTTCGGGGTCGGCGGTGGTTTCGGATTCGGATTCGGCTATGGTTGGGGCACGATCGGCTGGCTTCCCCTGGGACCGTGTGACTTTTTCCATCCCTGGTGGGGCCGGTGGGGCGGGCGCTTCGGCGTTACCAACATCACCAACATCAACATATACAACCGTAGCGGTTTTGCTCCGCTGCACGGCGGCACGCGATTTTCAAACGTGAACCTGGCGCTGCATAACGAGCATTTCCGCGGCGGGACGACGGTTTCGGGCAACGAGTTCGGCAGAGGCCGCATGCATGCTCAGCCGATGAGTCATGCGCAGTTCCAGAATGCGCATTTCACGACCGGCAAACTGCCGGTGACTCCGAGCCGCGAGAGCTTCTCGGCCAGCGGACGCCCAGCGGCTGCCTCGACAACTCGGAACGTGCCCCAGAATCAGCGGTTCTTCTCGGCCCGAGGCAATACTGCTGCGTCGCGCTCGGTTCAGCTCGGGCGGCCGCAGGTCGTGAACGGCAACCGACAGGATGGCAGGTTCACAGGAGGCGGCCGCGAAGGTGTGAGACCCGGAAACACCAGTTCGAATGTCAGATCGAACGTCAAGTCGAATAACGGGTTTCGGCGCTTCGGACAATCGGGAGAGCACACCGTCGCTGGATCGTCCAACGTTGGGTCGCGCCCGGCGCGTCCAGAGAATAACGCTGTGTCGCGTCCGGAGACACGAGGCAATTCGAACTGGAGTTCAGCGCCAAGAGCAGGCACCTCTGGCTCGGCGCCCGCCCGCGACAGCGGCAACAGAAGCGGCGGCTGGCAGAAATTTTCGCCGATGCCACGGTCCTCTTCTGAGCCGATCCGTCCGTCAACCAGGCCTGAGCAGTCAATCAGGCCGAGTGAGTCAGGCGGACGGCCATCTCTGGGACGGCCGACTCCGGACCGGCCATCTCCATCTGTGGACCGCCCATCACCGGGACGCCCATCGATGGGCCGTCCAGAAGACCGCGGTTCGTACAGCTCTCCGCGCGGTCCGAGTTCACAGGGACGAGGCTATAGTTCGGAGGGCCGCGGCTACGGCGGATACTCTCGTCCGCCACTCAACATGAGGCAGCCCATTGTCAGGCAGCCCAGCGCCGCTCCGCGCTCTTACGGCGGAGGCGCTTATGGCGGCGGTCCCTACGGCGGCAATCGCGGCGGCTACAGCGGTGGCGGCGCGCGCCCGGCCCCACCGAGTTACGGCGGTGGTGGACGTTCGGCCCCAAGTTACGGCGGTGGCGGAGGCCACTCGGCACCGAGCGGCGGCGGTGGACGTTCGGCTCCGAGCGGCGGATCGTCGCACGGCGGTGGACCGTCGCGCGGTAGCAGCGGACATGGCAGGTAACGATATGGGAGGTAACACTGCGTTGGGTTTCCCAGCGTAGTGACGCAGCATAGCAACACTCTACCCCAGCAGTGAGGCGCGCCAATCACGTGGCTCACTGCTTTTTTTGCCAAGGTTGCGGGCGAGATTCACCGGTTGCCCGCCGTGATTGAGATTGAGTCCGAGTCCGTCCGGCCGAAGAATCGGAGCAACCCTTCCGGGGTCGCCGGATTCATAATTACTGCGCATCCTTCCGGAGAGAAGTCCATGATGAAGCGTTCTCCCGCTTCGGCTTTGCTCCTCCTGCTTTTATGTTCGCCGTGGCTCGCAAGGGCTCAGACCGCCTCCATTAGCGGGACGGTCACTGACAGCACGGCCGCGGTTGTGCCTCAGGCGAAAATCACCGCCCGGAACCTCGCCACCAACGCCGCGCGCAGCAGTGCGACTGACGGGTCTGGGAGCTACCGGATCACGAGCCTGGTCCCCGGTGTCTACGATGTGCACGTCGAGCGGGCGGGCTTCAAGACCGTGGAGTATTCACGCGTGGAACTTACGGTCGGCCAGGTCCAGAACCTGAGCCCGACGCTGGTCCCGAGCGCGACCGCTGAAACGGTCACGGTCCACGGCGAGGAGGTTGCGCCGGTGGATTTGGACGATGCCCAGATCGGAAACCTGGTCAAGAGCCAGCAGATAGAGGATCTGCCGCTGATTCTGCGCGATCCGTATCAACTGATTTTGCTCTCCCCGGGCGCGAATCAGGGCAATTCCATTTTGCAGGGCCTTTCGGTGAATGGTTCCCGCGAGCGCAACAACAACTTTTTGCTGGACGGCGCCGATAACAACGATGCCGAGATCCCCGGTTTGACGCTGCCGCAGCCGGGACTCACTTCCTTGAATCCCGATTCTGTGCAGGAGTTTCGCGTTATCACCAGCAGTTTTCTGCCCGAGTTTGGCCGCAATACCGGGGCGGTGATTGACATCGTGAGCAAGCGCGGCAGCAACAACTTTCATTCCGACGTCTACTGGTTCGGGCGTTTCGATGCTGTGGGCGCCCGCGACTATTTCAACCATGAGACCGATGCGGCAGGGCAAATCGTGCCCAAGGATTCGTACTCCCGCAACACGTTTGGAGTCTCCGCCGGAGGGCCGTTGCGGCACGATAAGACCTTCTGGTTCGCGAACTACGACGGCGAACGATTCTCCACGACGCTGACGAATACAAGCATCGTGCCCACCCAGCTTTTCAAGAGCGGTCAATTCACCTACAGCGGCCAGCCCATCGACGTCAGCCAACCCACTTCGCCGAATAACATCTTTGGGCTGGGGCTGGATCCAACGATGCAGAAGATCCTGGCGCTCTATCCGGCGCCGAACGGCCCCAGCGTGGACGACGTGCGCGGCCTGCTTTTCTATCCCAGCCCCTCTCATCAGGCGACCGGCGACAACGTGAGCGTCCGCGTGGACCATAACTTCTCGCAGAGCGAAATCCTGGCGGTGCGCTACACCTTCAACCGGTACCGGGACCCCAACTTCGATCACACCGATTTCCTTCCCGGCCTCGGAGGCACTGGAACAGCGCAGCGAAGGCAGAATGCCACTCTGCAGCTGACCTCGGTGATCGATCCCAGGCTGGTGAATAACTTTCGCCTGGGCGCAAACCGCATCAATTTCCCGCTCACCTGCGAAGGATTGAACGTTCTCGACAGTTTTGGCCTGACGGATTCGTTTGGACGAGGGTTTGATCTTCCGTTGCCCGGCGTCGCTGGGTTCGGCTGCCTGCTGATCGTCGATAGAGACGGCTCGAAGCGCTTCAGTGGCACCTATACGATCGGGGACGACGTGACCTGGGCCCGGGGCCGCCACACTTTCAAGTTTGGCGTCGAGACGCGCGATGCTTACTCCAACAGCACGAATGAGTTTCTCTCGCGGCCCACCGTCGATTTCAATAACTTCGCGAACTTCAGCTCGCCGCAATTTCCGGTCACTGCCTTTGTTACTGGCAACCCGCAAGTGGACTCGAACCCCACACTCCAGGACATGGTGTGGTCGCTCTTCGGAACGGTTGGATCGGTGACCCAGGCTCAGTTCTTCGACAAGGGCGGCAATCGCACCGCCGACGACCTCCGCGGATTTCGCCAGAAAGAGTTCGATGCCTTCGCGCAGGACACTTTCAAAGTGCTCTCCAACCTCACTCTGAACTACGGACTCCGCTACCAGTTCAATGGCGTCCCGTATGAAGTGAACAATTTGCTTTCCACGCTTTTTGCCGACCCCAGCGGGTCTGCGCCCTTCACCTTCACGGTCGCTGGGCAGAAGGACCACGGCCTGCCGCCTCTCTACAGCAACGACTGGCACGACTTTGAGCCGCGCGTCGGAATCGCATGGGATCCTTTCAAGGACGGCAAAACCTCGATTCGCGCGGGCTATGGCATCTTCCATGATCGGCTTTTCGGCCAGTTGCTGGGACTCGCGCGCGGGAACCCGCCCTTCCAGCAGATTTTCTTCCAGCCGTTATTCGGTCAGCCGCCTTGCACTCCTCCGGAGATCCAATCTCAGCTTGGGTTGTGCATTGGCCCACCCGTTTCCCAACTGCCCGCGCCGCCCTCGCTATCCACCTCAGCCGTGGTCAACCAGGGAGCGGGCGATCTGCCGTTCATTATCGATCCGCACCTCCGTATGCCGTACAGCCAGGGCTGGAATTTCGGACTACAGCGCGCCTTGCCTGGAAGCGTGCTCATGGAATTGAACTACGTGGGATCGAAGGGAACGCGACTGCTTCGCCTGGTGGATGGCAACCCTCCGCAGCCGGCTCTGGTGGCCCAGTTGCTGGCCGATGGCGTTCCGCCGCAGGCACTGCAGTTCAACAATCTTTGGTTTGGCGCGGAGACAGGCAGTTTGCCCTTCGACGCGGCGAACAACAACGCCTTTCTGCACGCGGAAGTTTTCAACAACGCAGCTTCGTCGGTCTATCACGCCTTGCAAGCGAACCTCACCAAGCGCATGTCGCACGGCCTCACGTTCCAGGCGGCGTATACCTGGGCGCATGCCATTGATAATTCCTCGGACCCGCTCACCCCCTCAGCCGGCAACCAGGAATTCCCGCGCAACTCTCTCGACCTTGCCGCCGAACGCGGCAACT
>WNEZ01021814.1_pt1 | contig 11851 bp, 10 predicted proteins | sample 5400521 | NCBI WGS metagenome assembly WNEZ01 (sample SAMN13153339, study PRJNA577476) | soil metagenome | isolation source: 120 cm saprolite under Douglas fir tree site 2 hole 1 replicate 1 | place: USA:California | collected 2015-04-18
TGAGCGTGAAACCCATCGCCGCCATCAAACCAAAAGTTGCAATCAACGAAGTGGGAATGGCCAGCGCGGCAATAATCGTGGAGCGGAAACTCCAAAGGAAAAGAAACACGACGATGGCTGCCAGGATGCTGCCTTCAATCAAGTGCCTCTGAATCGATTCGATCGAGGCCTTGATAAAGATCGACTGATCGCCAACTATTTTTGTATGGAACCCTGGCGGTAGCGTCTTTTGCAGTTCCTGTAAACGCTCTTTCACCGCATCTGCAACGGCAACTGTGTTCTGTCCCGATTGTTTGGCAACCACCAGGGTGACCGCCGGCTGGCCATTCAGCCGCGCTTCCGTTCGCGCCTCTTCCGCTCCGTCTTCGGCGTAACCAACATCGCTGAGCTTTACAGCATAAGAGTCACGGTTGCCCACCACAAGATTATTGAAATCAGCGGGCTCCACGATGCGGCCCATGGTGCGCACCGTCAGCTCGCGCGTGCCTTCGTCAATTCGTCCGCCAGGCACTTCCAGGTTCTGGGCGCGCACCGCATCCGCGACTTGAGCGACCGTAACGTTGAACGCTCGTAGTTTGTCAGGATCGACCCAAATTTCGATTTCGCGCGTGCGTCCACCGATTATCTGTACATCACCCACGCCATTGATCGATTCGATCTGTTGCTTGATTTTCTTATCGGCGATGTCGGTAACTTCGCGCACCGAGCGCGGAGCTGAAACGGCAATGCGCACTACCGGCGCGGCATCAGTATCCAGTTTCTGGACAATCGGCTGTTCAGCGGTTACCGGCAGATCATTGACGATGAGATCAATCTTGTTTCGTACTTCCTGGGCAGCGATATCCGGATTCTTTTCCAGCAGGAACGTAATGAAGACTTGCGAAACGCCTTCGACGGAGGTAGAGCGCAACTCGTCAATACCGCTGACTGTGTTGACTGCACCTTCAATCTTGTCGGTGATCTCAGTCTCGATTTCCTGCGGGGATGCGCCGGGGTTGACGACGGTCACCGTGATCGTCGGCAGGTCGATCTTGGGGAAAAGATCGACGCCCAGCGACCTGTAGGAAAACAGTCCCACGACGGTCAGGCTCAATATGAGCATCGTCGCGAATACCGGACGCCGGACACAAATTTCAGCTAACTTTTGCATTGATTCAGAGCCAGTCCAAAGTCCAACGTCCAATGTCCAACGTCTGCCCCCTCGTCCTGACCTTGGACTTTGGACGTTGGACTTTGGACTTCTATTGCCTTACCGCCATTCCATCACTTAGCTGTTCAATATTGCTGGTCGCGACCTGTTCATCGCCGGCGATGCCGTTCTTAATTTGCACCAGATCGCCTTCGGTTTGACCCAATTGGACCAGCCGCGCCTGCGCATGACCGTCTTTGATCACGAATACCCGACTAACGCCGGCCTCCGTGCGCACGGCGCGCGCCGGCACCAGGATGGCGGGCTGCGCCCGCGATTGCAGAATCCTCACCGTGGCAAACTGTCCGGGCTTCAACGCCCCGCTGCTGTTTTCAACTTCCGCTTCCACTGTCAGTGTGCGCGAAGCCGGCGTTACGTTTGGCGAAACCCGGGCGATACGACCGCTGAAATTCTTATCTGGCCAGGCACTGGTTGTGACTGAAACCGATTGGCCCACGCTGATTTCCGGAATTGCCTGCTCAGGAATGTCGATGCGCACCCGCAAGGGATTAATGCGTACAATCGTGGCGACCTTTGAGGTAGTTGACACGTATTCGCCAAGATCGGCCGTGCGCTCGGAGACAAATCCGTCAATCGGCGACAAGACCGCCGCATATGAAAGATTTCGGCGCGCCAAATTGAGCTGACTTTCCGCGCTCGCGACATTCGCTCGCGCCGTCATCACAGCTGCGTAGTTTTGCCGGCCAAGCGAGAGCGCCCCTTCGTAAACTTCGCGGAACTGATCCCGCTGCGCTTTCTGCTGATCGTATAACGATCGCGAGACGTCGCCTGATTCGATTAACTTTTCAGACCGTCGCAAATTCTTCTCCGCAAGATCGAGCGCAACCTTCGCGTTGCCGACTTCCGGAATTTTGTAAAGATCAAACGACTGACCTGGACGAACCCCAATCTTCTCTTCCGCCTGACGCAAAGACGCTTTCATCTGATCGACCTGCGCCTGCATTTGCTGCACGCGAAGCTTCGCGTCCACATCGTCAAGCCGGACAATCATCTGGCCACGCTTGACGTAGCTGCCCATGTCAACGCCGAGCGCTACTACCTTGCCCGCCATCTGCGGCGCAACGTCCGTTTGCTCGTCGCCCGTTAAACTTCCGTTTGCTTCAAAATACTGCGGCAGATCGCGAACTATCGCGGTCGCGGTAGTCACATCGACCGGCGCCGGCTGTCCTGAATTAGCCTGCTCTTGTCTAACATTCGCTTTCGAGCCGCCGCAGGCCATGGCCAACAGCAGCACCAAGGTCAAGAGCGCCGACAGCGATAAGAGTTGAATTGTTTCGGGAGATAACACCGATCTATTTCTTCCTCGAAAAATAATTGCCGGAAAGTTCTTCATCGTTTTAGCGGCTAAGCAGCCTCGCGGCTGATGCCATTTAGCAGAATGTCGCAAAACTGTTTTGCCGCTTCCTGATTGGAAATTTTCAGTAAACGTCGCTGCGGGTCCCAAAGATTGTTGTTCAATGAATGGTGAATGACCATGCCAATGAACGCGCGCACTACGATCGCCGGATCCATCGCCACCATCGCGCCGTCGCGCTGTCGTTCGGCAATGTAATTGCCAAGCAGTTCGTAAACCCGGCGCACAAACTTCTCAAAAAACATTTGCGCCAGCTCGTGACCCTCGAGCGCTGCGTGCAACAGCAAACGTTGAAACTCGGGATCGCATTCGTGGTGATTGAGCGCGCCGACTGCCAGTCGTTCAAAAACCTTGCGGTCGTCTTTTTCCTGAAGCGCCTCGGCCACCATTGCCTCGGGATTCATCGTATCGCCCGAACAGGCTTTGTGATCGAGAATGGCGGAATACAGTTCCTGCTTGGTAGCGAAGTGACGAAAAACCATTGCTTCGGACACGCCCGCAGCTTGCGCAATTTCTTTGGTGGTGGTGCCCCGGAAGCCCTGCTTTGCAAAGAGGCTCACCGCCACGCGGAGGATTTGCAGGCGCCGCTCTTCTGCCGACAGGCGCGACGCATTCGGCATCGCTGTGCCCGTTTTTATTGTTGTTTGCTTACTCAAAAGTGATTTTTTCTACTGGTGGAGTCGCAAAGTAAGTACTTACTTACCACCACTCGGCGGCCGCTGTCAAGAGCTCCCAACGGGAAAATGCAGGGCCGTCTGCCTGCTCACAAAGACCCGAGGTTCTTGTATCGTTCCCGACCCGCAGGCACTGCGGACTTGTACCTTTTCACAACAAGAATTTCCGCACTGCTTGCTTTTGTTTCACATTGATCGGCGCATTGAAAGCGAGTTCGGAAGGTCGCGCACTCGGCACGTTGTTTGCTCGCTATACTGCGATCAGTCATGATCTTCCCAAAGAGGACGCACTAAATAAGCAGCAACATTTACAGCAAACAAGAAGGAGAATTGACAACATGTCACAGAACACATCAAGCACAAATTTCCCTGGAACAACTGGAACCAGCAGCTCAAGCACAGGTTCAACCACGGGTAATTCCGGCACCGGCGCCGCAACCGCTACTGGCCTAGCGCAGACCGCGCAAGAGTATGGCGAGAAAATTTCGGAAGCTGCGAGCCAGGCAAAGGATTACGTCAGCGACAAAGTGACAATTGTTGGTGACAAGTTGAAAGAACTTCAGAATGCGGACCTTGGTGAGATTGCTGAAAACGCAAAGGACTACGCGCGCAAGAATCCCGGTCAGGCAATTCTGATCTCGGCGGCAGCAGGTCTGTTGCTCGGATTGATCATTCGCGGCCGGCGCTAAGCTTCTTTACCCGTTAGAAAGGAGACTAATCAATGGCGGCTTCAGCTACAGGTGCGACATCGGCGGCGATGTCGACACGAACTGACAACGAAAGCCTCCCTTCACTTTTTAGCCGCTTAGGCGACGACGTGATGCAGCTCTTCGATACCAAGATGAGCCTGCTCAAGGTCGAATTGAAGGAAGAGGCGAATAACTATGCTCGCGGCGGCGCGATGATTGCGGTCGGCGGAGGGTTTTGTCACCGCAGGTGTGCTTTACCTGATCGTGGGCGCAATAATCGTGACCACAATGAAGAACCGTCTGGCTAAGCAGAATCTCGTTCCCGGCCGGACGGTGGCAGAATTGAGAAAGGACAAGCAATGGCTGAAGAACGAACTCTAGGTTTGGCTCGGGCGCGCGACACAGGCGACGAAGACGCGTCGAAAGAGGCGCTGCAGCGTCGCATGGAAGAGGCGCGCGATTCCATCACAAACACAGTCACCGAGATCAAAGACAACGTCGCGCAGCAATATGAAAACGTAAAGGATGCGCTCGACTGGCGCGAACACTTCAAGAAGCAACCGGTTGCCTGGACGATCGGTGCGGCCGGCGTAGGATTTTTCGTCGGCTACGGAATTGCCGCCGCGCTCAGCGACTCTGATCACGACGAGATCCCATACGCTTCGCAAACAATGCGGACGTATGCGGCGCCGCCGGGGATTGGTGAACCCCTGGCGGCAGCAATGTCGTCCACAAAGTCAAACGGCAAAGACGATGGCCCAGGACTGCTCGAGCGTTTCAAGGAAACTTCTGCGTACGACCGGCTCAGCAAGGAAGTGGGCTCGCTTGGTGATCGGCTGGTTGAAGAGCTTTCGACTACGGCACAGCAGGTCGTTTTGCCGGCGCTGCTCAAAAAGATCAAAGGCTGGATCGGCGTCGATCTTTCAAAGAAGACTCCGTCGCTGGGCGGCGAACAACGCGCCCGCACTAGCTACGAACCTCCGTTGGCCGAATCGCGTCAGTTTTAATTTCAACTGCAACTCCACAAGTTTGCAAGCGGGCGGCAACGCCCGCTTTTTTGTTGATATTTTTTACTTAATTCGCTTTTGGAGCTGCAAACCGGAGATTGACTTAGTTGTCGCGCCAAACCTAGACTCAGATGCGTTTGAGAATCATAGCGGCTTAAGGAAAATTTCAATGCCGAACACGGCCTCAAATATCTTGCGCGCGGTTTTCAGTCTTGTCTTACTCGTGCTTGCAATCGGTGCCGCTCAACTTTACGCGCGAGCGCAAACTGCCAACGACGAAGCTGATCGCGAGCGGGCCTTGCAACTTTACCAACACCAGAAATTCACTGAAGCGATTCCTCTGCTCGACAAATTGACCAAGGTCTATCCTAACGATGCGGTAATCTGGGAAGCGCTCGGCTGGTCCAATCTCGTCGTTTCCGGGCCTATTAAAGATCCACAGCAACTTGGGGCTGTGCGACAGCGAGCTCGCGCGGCGCTGCTTCGCGCGCAGCAGTTGGGAGACGACAGTAACCTGCTCCGCAGTGGCCTCGAGGCGTTAGCCGTACCAGACTCTGCAGCGAACAGGTTTTCAAAGAACAACGCTGCCGACGCGGCAATGCGCGCAGGCGAAGAAGCACACTCCCGCGGCGAATTGGACAAGGCGATTACGGCGTACCAGCGGGCCTTGCAACTCGATCCAAATCTTTATCTTGCGCCTTTATTTATTGGCGACATGTACTTCAAAAAAGGTTATCAGGAGACGGATGCGCGGCTGCGCGAGGAGAACCTCAACAAAGCCGGAGAGTGGTTTACGCGAGCGATAGCCATTGATGAGAACGTCGAAACTGCGCATCGTTATTGGGGCGACGCGTTAATGCTGCAAGGCCGGCAACTTGGGAAAACTATGGTTTAGTTCGCGCGCAGTGGGTTTCCGACGATTTTGCCAAGGCTTTCCCAAACGAGAAAACGTATCGTCATACGCTGCTTGAGGAAACTGCGGCTTTACGTAAAACTGCCGAAGTTGCTGCTGCTTGGCTGAAAGCGGGTAAAGTGAAATCCTTGTCGCCATCGCTGGCGGCACTGGTAAAACTGAACGACGCAGATCTGCTCGAGCCTTTCATTCTTTTTACTCGCGCTGATCAGGGCATCTCGCGAGACTACGTAGAATTTCGACGTGCGCACCGCGATAAGCTGCGACGTTACTGGTCGGAAGTCGTAATAGCCAGCTACTAACCAATCCACCTCACGTGTTTTTCCACGATGCTTATCTGCCAGACATCGGCTTGCGCGGCAGTTTTTCATCGCGCATAGCCGCATTGTAAATAAACGCAGCCATGATCGTCGCCGCCTGCTTCATATCGTCTCCCTGCACCCGATCAAAGACGTCCTGATTCGAGTGGTGCGTGCGGCTGTCGTATTCAATCTCATCCTGAATAAACTGAAATCCCGGCAGGTCCACGGCGTCGAATGAAAGGTGGTCCGTGCCGAACGTATTCGCAATTGAGAGCGTGGCCGCGCCCAAGTCGCGGAACGGCATCAACCATTGGCGAAACAACGGTCGCACCGTTTCGTTGTTCTGCAAATAAACGCCACGAATTTTTCCTGTTCCGTTATCAAGATTGAAATAAGCATCGAGGTTGTCGTATTCGGGCAACGTTATCAGCTTCGCTCCCGCCGGCGCTGTGCCACCGAGCGTAATGGGCGGAGGGTCAAACTTTGCGAAGTGCTGCGCCACGTACGCCTTTGAGCCCAGCAGCCCCTGCTCTTCACCCGTCCACAACGCGACTCGAATCGTACGTCGCGGTTTGAGACCAAGCGCTTGAATGATTCGCGCGGCTTCCATGGCCACCGCAACGCCGGCGCCATTGTCGGTTGCGCCAGTTCCAGCGTGCCAGGAATCCATGTGGCCGCCAAGCATTACGACTTCATCTTTCAGATCGCTGCCGGGAATTTCCGCGATCGTGTTGTATCCCATCGGGTCCGCATCTTGCCATTCGACTTTCAACTCGACGCTCATCTTTGGCTTCTCGCCGGCCTGAATCATGCGAACAATGCGATTGTACTGTTCGACGGCGAGCACAAGCTGGGGCGTCACTTGCGCAGCATTCTTGTCGTACGACTGAATCAAGCGCGGCGCGTTTGGTCCAAACGAATCAACCGTCACCGGTTGTGCCACCGTCGCCGACTGCACAAAGATCGTCCCACCATCTCCGGCGCGACTTGGGTCGACCAACAGCGCCGCGCCTTCATCGCGAAAGAACAAATACTTTTTCATGCTGAACACTTGCGCGGCGCGCTGTTCAGGCGTGAAACGACGGCCGCCGCCGGGTGTAGGTTCAGGGGCATCCGCAAGCGCCAATAAATCCTTTTCGTCGCGGCGGGTACCGAGCGGCTCAAAATGCGCTTTCACCTCGCGCACGGCTGACGTCAACACGATCGCGCCTTTAAGTTTTCCTTTGAACTGTTGCAAGCCCGCTTCGTCTTTCGCATCCACATAGACTATGGGAGCATTCAACGTTCCCGAGATCGTAGGCGACCACGCTTTCGGGTACGCGATCAAAGGAATATCCAACGGCTCGCTCACCTGTGCCGAGAAATGCTTCAGCGTCCAGCCGCGGCCGAAAGGTCCCCATGCTTCGAGATGCGCATTCTGAAGTCCAAACTTCGTGAGCTGATCGCGCGTCCACTCGTTCGCACGCTTCATTCCGGGCGATGCGGTCAGGCGTGGTCCAATTACGTCGCTCAGGTAACACAGGGTCTGCATCACCTGTGAACGGTTGAGCCCCTCGTCTTTAATTCGTTCGATGGGATCGTTTGGATCCTTGGCCGGCGTCCGCAGTGCAGGCTGTTGCGTTGCCGGTACTACGACCGGTGTTGCGGGCTGCTGGGCCACAGTGACGACCGGCAAAAGCGCGAAAACAAAGAGCAGCAAGAGTGCTACATGGCGTCGAAGCATGTTGATAAATTTCTCCAGGTTTTTAGGAATGGACTAATAGGGAACAGCGCGCTTTTCGTTAGGTACGATCAAGAAGTTCAGAGTACAGACTTTAGTTTGCTTTGCCTCGCAAACTACCAACCTAAAGGTTGTACTCTGAACTTCTTGAAAGCCGCTCTAGCCAACGGGAGCAGTCTTTTTCGCCTTCGGCTTGGCTTTTGGTTTAGGCGCTTCGCTCACTTCTGACTCATTCGACCGATAACCGCATTCGGTGTTGCCGCAATAACGAAATGTACCTTGCTTCTTGGTTGTCTTCTCCAGCAGAAACGGCTCGTGGCATTTCGGGCAAGTTTCCAGCACCGGCTTGTCCCAATAAACGCGATCGCAATCGGGATAAGCCGAGCAACCGTAAAACACTTTGCCGCGTTTGGATTTCTTGACAACCAAATCGCCTTTGCAGCCAGGCCGCGCACACTTAACGCCCGTCAATTCCTGCTTGATGTATTTGCACTTCGGATAATTTGAGCAGGAGATGAACTCGCCGAAGCGGCCGTGACGTCGTACCAACTGCGCATCGTCAAGCGGACATCTTTCGTCCAACAGCACCGGCGCCGGAGCAGCCACGCCGCTCTTGGCAATCTTGCGAATGTTGCGGCACTCGGGATAACCGCTACAGCCAAGGAACGGACCAAAGCGGCCGCGTCTCATTTGCATCGGCTTGCCGCACAACTCACAAACTTCCGGCTCTGTCGCCTCCTCAGCCACGCCGCCCTCTGTTCCAGACGCATTTCCATTGGCGCCGGCTGCTGGTTCTGCATCTCGCGTTGCGCCACAGTTCAAACACTTCAGATATTTTCCAAAGCGTCCCCACTTCTGGACCATGCCTGGCGTTTCGCATTTCAGACAGACTTCATCGGTGGGCGTGTCGGTTTCTTTGATGTCCTTGAGGTGCAGTTTGAACTTGTTCAGGTCCTCGGCAAACTTCCCGTAGAACTCGTGCAGCGCGTCCGTCCACTTCAGTTTTCCTTCCTCGATCGAATCGAGTTCTTCTTCCATCCGCGCCGTGTAAGTTTCATTAAACAGATCGTCAAAGCCGCCTTCGATCAACAGATCGTTGACGGTCTTGCCCAGCGCCGTGGGATGAAAACGCCCTTCAAGTTTTTCAACGTATTCGCGCGCCTGAATGGTGGTCATGATGGCCGCATAAGTTGACGGCCGGCCAATCCCCTTTTCTTCGAGCGCCTTGACGAGCGTCGCTTCAGTAAAGCGCGGCGGCGGATCGGTGAAGTGTTGCTCCGGCGTGATCTTGTTGAGCGCCAGCGTTTCGCCTTTCTCCACATTCGGCAGAGTGCGCTCGGCTTCCTCGTCCTCTTCGGTCTTCTCGTCGCGCCCTTCCTGATAGAGCTTGAGGAAGCCATCAAATTTTTGCACCGAACCGGTGGCGCGGAAGATGAAACGTCCGGCGGCAATGTCAATCGTCGTCTGATCAAAAATCGCAGGCGTCATCTGCGAAGCGACGAACCGTTGCCAGATCAAGCGATAGAGTTTCAACTCGTCCTTATTAAGATACTGGGCCAGCGAGTCGGGCGTGCGTGTTACTTCGGTCGGGCGGATCGCCTCGTGCGCATCCTGCGCATCTTTCTTCGATCGGTAATGAATCGCTTTTTCCGGCAGGTAAGGCGCGCCATATTGATTGCTGATGAAATCGCGCGCCTCTTGCAAAGCCGCGTCCGAAACGCGCGTCGAATCGGTGCGCATGTAGGTAATCAAGCCAACGGAACCTTCCGCGCCAAGCTCGACACCTTCGTAAAGCTTTTGCGCAATCATCATCGTGCGCTTCACAGCAAAGCCGAGTTTACGCGCTGCTTCCTGTTGCAACTTCGACGTGATGAAAGGCGGGACCGGATTGCGCTTGCGTTCTTTGCGCGTGACTTCACTAACAACGAATGTTTGCTGTCCGGCTTCGGCGACGATTTCAGTTGCGTTGGTTTCATTGCCGATCAGGATCTCGTTCTTCTTTGGTTCCTGATCAAACCCGCCGGTCTTCACCGTTTGCTCGCTAATCTTGAACAGACGCGCATCGAAAGCGGGTGGCAGCTTGGCGCCAAGATTTGCCGCAATCGTCCAGTACTCAGTCTTGATAAACTTTTCGATTTCGCGTTCGCGCTCAACGACCATGCGCAGCGCCACTGATTGCACGCGACCCGCGCTCAGCCTGCCTCCTACTGTGCGACAAAGCAGCGGCGAGACTTTGTAACCAACCAGCCTATCCAGCACGCGCCGGGCCTGCTGTGAATCAACCAGGTTCTCGTCGATCTTTCTTGGGTGATCGAAGGCTTCGTTTACCGCGCGCTTGGTGATCTCATTAAACATTACCCGGAAATAAGGCTTTGCCGGTCGCTTGGGCACAATCTCTTCCGCGAGGTGCTGGCAAATTGCTTCACCCTCGCGGTCTGGGTCAGCGGCCAGGTAGATGGCGTCCGCTTCTTTGGCTGCTTTCTTCAGCTCGGCCACAATCTTCTTGTTGTTTCGCTTGCGTGAATCCGGAATTACTTCATAGGTAGGTTTGAAATCATCGTCGACGTCAACTCCCAGACCTTTAGAAGGCAGATCTTTGATGTGGCCTATCGAGGCCTTAACCAGATAGTCCTTTCCCAGATATTTGTTAATGGTCTTCGCCTTGGCCGGCGATTCAACTATGACTAAATTTTTTGCCATCTTAATTTTGGTAAATAGTGAATGGTAAATGGTAAATGGTCATACTGAACGGCACCTCGCCTTCTATTTACTATTCACCATTTACCATTTACCGCCCTTCACATCTTCCGCACAAAACACTTGCCCGGCAGCGCTCGCACCAGGTCGCGCATTTCCAGTGTCAACAACGCCGAGGTCAAATCAGATATCGACAACTTACTGCGATCAACCAAAGCATCGATGTGCGCCGGGTCGTCTGCAGACAGTAATTTGAAAACAGAGTTCTCAAATCCGGTTAATCCTTGCGGCACCATCGCCAGTTGATCTGCCAACGATTTCTCCTTCTTTTTTGCACCAAGTGGCGGCGGCAACAATCTCGCCGCGATCTGCGGCGGCAGCTCAGCCGCGATGTCCTGCCACTGCTGCACCAGCTTGGCGCCCGCACCCTTAATCAAATAATTCGTGCCAAACGAGGTGCGCGAAGTAATGTTTCCGGGAACTGCAAATACTTCCCGGTTTTGCTCAATAGCCAACCGTGCCGTTATCAATGAGCCCGAATTCTCTGCCGCTTCTACAACTACCACGCCCAGGCTCAGTCCGCTAATGATGCGGTTTCGGTAAGGAAAGTTTTCCGAGACCGGCGGCGTCGCTAAAGGAAACTGCGAAACCAGCGCGCCACCTCGTTCTAAAATTTCATCTGCCAGCTTCTTGTGATCGCGCGGATAAACTTCATCGATGCCGGTCTACCGTGCGTCCTCCGCCTTCAATTGCACCGCGATGCGCGGCCGCGTCTATGCCACGCGCAAAGCCTGAAACAACTGTCACGCCGCGCTGGGCCAAATCGCGTGCAAGCATCAACGCTGCGTTCTGGCCATAAGTAGAACATTTGCGCGAACCGACAATTGCTATGCACGGCTGATCCAGACACTGTGACCAGGCGCCTTTTACATACAGCGCGATCGGCGGATCGTAGATTTCTCGCAACAGCGAAGGATAAACGCCGTCATCCAACACCAGAATGTCGCCGCCGAGTTTCCGAACGTTTAAAAGTTCGACTTCCGCTTTCTCGTGCAAGTCCCTCGCGATAATGCTGTCGACAGCTTCGGGCAACAGCCTCAGCTTTTCGAGCTCGACGCGTTGTGCCTGGTAAACCGCTTCGGCCGATCCAAAACGCTCGAGCAGCTTGGCGGCGGCACGAGGTCCGATGCACGGAGTCATATTAAGTGCTACCCATTCTTTCGTTGCCGATCTCCGATTGCCGATTGCCGATTTTTGCGATTGTCAGTGGTTCGTAGTTCGTTGT
>WNEZ01004775.1_pt1 | contig 11844 bp, 5 predicted proteins | sample 5400521 | NCBI WGS metagenome assembly WNEZ01 (sample SAMN13153339, study PRJNA577476) | soil metagenome | isolation source: 120 cm saprolite under Douglas fir tree site 2 hole 1 replicate 1 | place: USA:California | collected 2015-04-18
AAAGTCGGGCGGCTCAAGCTCAACCATAAGCTCAAGCTCGACGTTCCACTCGAGCAGGGGACGCTTCGGCGCGAGGATATTCTCGAAGTCGTCCGCTACCTGATCGAACTCAAGAACGGCAACGGGCAGGTCGATGATATCGACCATCTGGGCAACCGCCGGGTGCGCGCGGTGGGCGAATTGGTCGAGAACCAGTTCCGGATCGGCTTGGTGCGGATGGAGCGCGCGATCAAGGAGCGGATGAGCCTGCAGGATATCGAGACCCTGATGCCGCAGGAACTGGTGAACTATAAGCCGGCCTCGGCGGTTATCAAGGAATTCTTCGGTTCGTCACAGCTTTCGCAGTTCATGGACCAAACTAATCCGCTGAGCGAGATTGCGCATAAGCGGCGGCTTTCGGCACTGGGACCGGGGGGACTTACGCGCGAGCGCGCGGGATTCGAGGTCCGCGACGTTCATCCGACACATTATGGCCGCGTGTGCCCGATCGAGACACCCGAGGGGCCAAATATCGGTCTTATCGCGGCGCTTTCAACCTATGCGCGAGTCAACGATTTCGGGTTCATCGAGACACCCTATCGCGAAGTTGAAAATGGACGCGTCACCGACCGCATCGTCTATCTTTCGGCGCTGGACGAGGAGGACAAGGTAATCGCGCAGGCCAACGCGCCGCTCGATACGCATGGCCGGTTCTCGAACGAACTGGTATCGGCGCGAATCGGCGGCGAGTTCACAGTGGTGCGCGCCGAGGACGTCCAGTACATGGACGTATCGCCCAATCAGTTGGTCTCGGTGGCGGCTTCGCTAATCCCGTTCTTGGAAAACGACGACGCCAATCGAGCTCTGATGGGTTCGAACATGCAGCGCCAGGCAGTGCCGCTACTGAAGACCGAGGCGCCGCTGGTTGGCACCGGACTCGAGCGGACGGTCGGCCGCGACTCGGGCGTGACGGTTATCGCGCGGCGCGACGGCGTAGTCGAAAGTATCGACGCCGAACGGGTAGTAGTGCGGGCTGAGCGTCAGAGCCGCGACCCGCGCGATGCCGGCGTCGACATCTACAATCTCATCAAGTACCAGCGCTCCAACCAGAACACGTGCATCAACCAGCGGCCGGTTGTGGTGAAGGGCGAACGCGTGACCGCCGGTGACGTGCTGGCTGACGGCCCGTCGACCGAAATGGGAGAACTTGCGCTCGGGCGCAACGTGCTGGTCGCCTTTATGCCATGGGGTGGCTACAACTTCGAAGACTCAATCCTCATCTCCGAACGCGTAGTGAAGGAGGACCTGTTCACCTCGGTCCATATCGAGGAATTCGAGTGTATCGCGCGTGACACCAAGCTGGGACCCGAGGAGATCACTCGCGATATTCCGAACGTGGGCGAAGAGGCGCTCAAGGATCTCGACACCAGCGGTATCATCCGGATCGGCGCGGAAGTGAAGCCAGGCGATATTCTGGTCGGCAAGATAACGCCGAAGGGCGAGACCCAACTTTCTCCCGAGGAAAAGCTGCTGCGCGCGATTTTCGGAGAAAAGGCCGGGGAGGTGCGCGACACGTCGTTGCGCGTGCCGCCGGGGGTCGAGGGCGTGGTGGTAAATGCGCGCGTGTTCGCGCGCCGCGGAGTCGCCAGGGACGACCGCAGCCAGGAAATCCAGAATCTCGAAGGCGAGCGCCTGAAACAGGACGAGGGTGAAGAGATCCGGATTATCCGGCAGGAGGCGTTGCGCAAGCTCAAGCGTGCGCTGGCGGGCAAGAAACTCGCCGCGCGCGTGATGTCGGATGACCGCCGCGTGCTCTTCCAGAAGGGCGACGGGATTTCCGCCGAAGACCTCGACGAACTCGCACCGCCGCTATGGGGCCAGCTCCGGCTTGAAAATGAGGCCGCGCAAAACGAGATAGCCCAGGCGCTGGCGGCGATGAGCACCAACGTCGAGACGGTGCAGAAGCATTACGAGGACAAGGTCGCGCGGCTCAAAGCCGGTGATGAACTCGCGCCGGGCGTGATCAAAATGATCAAGGCGTTCGTCGCCATCAAACGACGGCTTCAGGTGGGCGACAAGATGGCCGGACGCCACGGTAACAAGGGCGTGCTATCGCGGATTCTGCCGGTCGAGGACATGCCGCGGATGGCCGACGGCACCGCCGTCGATATCGTGCTAAATCCGCTGGGCGTGCCGTCGCGAATGAACGTCGGGCAAATCCTCGAAACGCATCTCGGATGGGCGGCGCTCGAGCTCGGGCGGAAGCTTTACGAAGAGGCCCATGACGGAGTGACTCCCGCCCAGATGCGGCGGCGGTTGCGCGAGCTCTATCCGGACAAGGAGTACCAGGAATTTATCGAGGAGTTGACCGATGCCGAGGTGGTGAAGCTCGCGGACAAGGCGCGCAACGGAATCCACAGCGCCTCGCCGGTGTTCGATGGCGCACGCGAGGACGAAATCTTCAACCTGCTTAAGCGCGCGGGCCTTCCCGAGACGGGTCAGTGCACGCTGTACGACGGGCGCACGGGTGCGCCGTTCGAGCAGCCGGTCACAGTCGGCGTGATGTACATCATGAAGCTGCATCACCTGGTCGAGGACAAGATCCACGCGCGATCGACGGGCCCGTACAGCCTCGTCACGCAGCAGCCGCTCGGCGGCAAAGCGCAATTCGGCGGCCAGCGGCTCGGCGAAATGGAGGTGTGGGCGCTCGAGGCGTACGGCGCCGCCTACACCCTGCAGGAGATGCTGACGGTCAAGTCCGACGATGTAGCCGGACGCACCCGGATGTACGAGGCGATCGTCAAGGGCGAGAACACGCTCGAACCGGGGCTGCCGGAGTCGTTCAACGTCATGGTCAAGGAGTTGCAGTCGCTCTGCCTCAATATCGAGTTGCTGGAGCAGCCGCAGCGCTAATCGGGGCGGTTTAGGGAGCAGACAGTATGGAAGACCTTTTTGGAATTTTCGAGAAACCAAAGAACCCGCTCGCCTTCAATGCGATCCGTATTTCGATCGCGTCGCCCGAGATGATCCGCTCGTGGTCGCACGGCGAAGTCAAAAAACCGGAAACTATCAATTACCGCACGTTCAAGCCGGAGCGAGACGGGCTTTTCTGCGCCAAGATTTTCGGGCCGACCAAGGACTACGAGTGCAACTGCGGCAAGTACAAGCGCATGCGCCATCGCGGGGTGGTGTGCGAGAAGTGCGGCGTCGAAGTTATTCAGTCGAAGGTTCGCCGCGAACGGATGGGCCATATCGACCTCGCCGCGCCCGTCGCGCATATCTGGTTCCTGCGCTCGTTGCCGTCGCGGATCGGCACGCTCGTAGACATGACGCTCAAAGAGCTCGAGAAGATCCTCTACTTCGAGTGCTATGTCGTAACCGATCCGGGCGAGACCCCGCTCCAAAACAAGGAACTGCTGACCGAGCGCAAGTACCGTGAGGCGCGCGAGCAGTACGCTGACGGTTTCAAGGCCGACATGGGCGCCGAAGCGATTCGTGCACTGCTCTCGCAGCTCGATCTCGACAAGCTCGCCGACGAACTTCGGGTCGAGATGAAGGCCACGGCGAGCGAGGCGCGGCGCAAGAAGGTGGCGAAGCGGCTCAAGGTCATCAATGCGTTTCGTGATTCGGGCAACAAGCCTGAATGGATGATCCTGACAATTCTGCCGGTGATTCCGCCTGACCTGCGGCCGCTGGTCCCGCTCGACGGCGGGCGTTTCGCCACGTCGGACCTGAACGATCTCTACAGAAGGGTAATAAACCGTAACAACCGGCTAAAGCGGCTGATCGAATTGAACGCGCCCGATATCATCGTGCGCAACGAAAAGCGGATGCTGCAGGAGGCGGTCGACGCGCTGTTCGACAACGGCCGGCGCGGGCGCGCGATCACCGGACCCGCCAAGCGGCCGCTCAAGTCGCTGAGCGATATGCTCAAGGGCAAGACCGGGCGCTTCCGCCAGAACCTGCTTGGCAAGCGGGTCGACTATTCGGGACGTTCGGTTATCGTCGTCGGCCCGGAACTCAGGCTCCATCAATGCGGCCTGCCGAAGAAGATGGCGCTCGAGCTGTTCAAGCCGTTCATCTACAGCAAGCTCGAAGAGAAGGGCTACGTCACGACCATCAAGAGCGCCAAGAAGATGGTCGAGAAAGAGGGCAAGGATGTCTGGGACATCCTCGATGATGTTATCCGCGAGCATCCAGTGCTTCTGAATCGCGCCCCGACGCTCCATCGGCTTGGTATCCAGGCATTCGAGCCGGTGCTCATCGAGGGTAAGGCAATCCAGCTCCATCCGCTGGTCTGCGTCGCCTACAACGCCGACTTCGACGGCGACCAGATGGCCGTGCATGTGCCGCTTTCTATCGAGGCGCAGGTCGAATCGCGGGCGCTGATGATGTCGACCAACAACATCCTGTCGCCGGCGAGCGGCAAGCCAATCATCGTGCCCACCCAGGACATGGTGCTCGGGCTTTACTACATGACGCGCGAGCGCCCGCGCTCCAAGGGTGAAGGCAAGTTCTTCTCGGGTCCGGCCGAGGTGCGAATCGCCTACGACCATGGCGAGGTCGAGCTCCATGCGCGGATCACCGTGAGGATGCCGGCCGGAGCGCTCGAAACGCTTCCAGAGGAGGACGAGGAAGGGCACCGGCCGCTTCACGCGTTGCCCCGAAATGCGGGCGACGGTCAGGCTAAGATCGAGCGCGTCGAGACGACCGTGGGACGCGTGCTGCTCTACGAGATCGTGCCGCGGGTCGTGGCGTTTGATGAAGTGAACCGCACGATGAAGAAGAAGGAGCTCGGCAACCTGATCGATCTCGTCTACCGCCGGGCCGGCAACAAGGCGACCGTCATCTTTGCGGATCGTCTGAAGGATATCGGTTTCGAGTACGCAACGCGCGCCGGGATCTCGATTTCGATCAAGGACATGGTGATTCCGCCGCAGAAGGGCGCGCTGCTCGAGCAGGCGCAAAAAGAAGTCAGCGAGATCCAGAAGCAGTACAATAACGGTGTCATTACCGACGGCGAGCGCTACAACAAAGTCGTCGATATCTGGGCCGAGGTGCAGGACGAGATCGGCGCCTCGGTGCTTAAAGGAATCTCCACCCAGTCCTTCGGCAAGGACGCGAAAGGCGGTGAGATTACGGGCCCTTCGTTCAATCCGATCTTCATCATGGCGGATTCGGGCGCACGCGGCTCGGAACAGCAGATTCGTCAGCTTGCGGGGCTGCGCGGGCTGATGGCGAAGCCGTCGGGTGAAATTATCGAGACACCGATCACCGCCAACTTCCGCGAGGGGCTGACGGTGTTGCAGTATTTCATCTCGACACACGGTGCGCGTAAGGGGTTGGCCGACACGGCGCTCAAGACCGCCAACTCGGGCTACCTGACGCGCCGGCTGGTAGACGTGGCGCAGGACTCGATTATCACCGAGACGGATTGCGGAACGCTCGACGGTATCGAGATGACGCCGCTGGTCGAGGGTGGCGAAGTTATCGAAGGGCTTGGCGACCGCGTGCTTGGGCGCGTGGCATTGGAAGATATCCGGGACCCATACACCAACGAGGTCCTGGTGCGCGCCAACGAAACGATCGACGAAGATAAGGTTACCGCGATCGAAGAGGCAGGGCTGGAGAGGGTCAAGATCCGATCGGTGCTCACCTGCCAATCGCGGCAGGGCGTATGCGTGAAATGCTACGGACGCGATCTGGGACGCGGCCATCTCGTCAACATGGGTGAAGCGATCGGGATCATGGCGGCGCAGTCGATTGGCGAGCCGGGAACGCAGCTCACGATGAGAACGTTCCATATCGGCGGCACGGCGAGCCGGCGCGCTGAGCAGACGACGCTGGAAGCGCGTAACGACGGCATCGTGCGCCTCCATGGAGTCAATACGGTCAAAAGCCGCGACGGTCTGGTCGTCATGTCGCGTCATAGTGAGGTTGCAATCGCGGTACCCGAGCCGGCGTCCGAGTCAGGTGCTCCAGCGCGCGAACGTGAACGCGAACGTTATCCGCTGGTCTATGGCGCGAAGCTGCGCAGGGCCGAGGGCGATCGGATCAAGGCGGGCGAGCTTGTCGCCGAATGGGATCCGTACACCACGCCGATCATCACGGAGGTTGGCGGCACTATCAAGTACGGCGACATTCTTGAAGGTAAGACGATGGAAGAGCGGGTCGATGAGCGCACCGGTGCACGCTCTAATGTCATCGTCGAGTCCAAGGAACTCGACGTCCGCCCGCGTATTTCGATCAAGGACGAGTCCGGCAAGACCTCGAAGATCCCCGGTACCGAAAACTACGCGCGTTATTTCTTGCCGGTCGGCGCATACATCAACGTCCCGGAAGGTACGCAGGTGTATCCGGGCGACGTTATCGCCAAGATTCCGCGCGAGACCACGAAGACGAAGGATATCACGGGCGGCCTGCCGCGGGTGGCAGAGTTGTTCGAGGCACGCAAGCCGAAGGAGTTCGCCGTCATTTCGGAAATTGACGGCCAGGTTTCGTTCGGCAAGGACACTAAGGGCAAGCGCAAGGTCGTTGTCACGCCTGAGGTGGGCGAGCCGCGCGAGTACCTGATCCCCAAGGGTAAGCATATCGGCGTGCACGAAGGGGACATGATCAAGGCGGGCGAGCCGTTGATGGAGGGCTCGTCGAATCCGCACGATATCCTGACGATCCTGGGCGAGAAGGCCCTGGCGAAATACCTGGTCGACGAAATCCAGGAGATTTACCGGCTCCAGGGCGTGCGTATCAACGACAAGCACATCGAGGTGATCGTGCGCCAGATGCTCCGGCGGGTGCGGATCAAGGAAGTGGGCGACACCGATTTCCTGGTCGGCGACCAGACCGAGAAGTGGCGTTTCGACGAAGAGAACGGGCGCGTTTTGACCAAGGGCGGCGAACCGGCGATTGCAGAACCGCTGTTACTGGGTATCACCAAGGCTTCGCTCTCGACCGAGAGCTTCATTTCGGCGGCCTCGTTCCAGGAGACGACGCGAGTGCTGACCGAGGCGGCGATAAACGGCAAGGTGGACCGGCTGGTCGGACTCAAGGAGAACGTGATAATGGGACGCCTGATCCCGGCCGGTACCGGTCTGCCCAAGTACAATCGGATGGAGACTCGGGTGGAAGGTTTGCCTGCCGACGAGGAGTTGGAGAAAGCAGAGCCAGCAGCAGCCCAAGCTCCGGCTGGTGATTGACAGAAGGCTATAATTCCCGTTAAAAGTGATAGTTCCCCCAAGGGCGATAGGCGTCCTTGGGGGGTTTGTTTGAGCAGCGGAAAGGGACCACTGAAAAGTTTGCAGACGGGCGCTGCACAGCATCGCGCCTTGCAGGAATAAAAGTAGTCGTGCCCACGATTAATCAGTTGATACGAAGCGCGCGCGTGAAGAAGCGTTACAAGATAAGCGCGCCGGCGCTGCAGAGTTGCCCGCAAAAACGCGGGGTCTGCACCCAAGTGAAGACTACGACGCCCAAGAAACCCAACTCGGCGCTTCGCAAGGTCGCGCGCGTGCGGCTCTCCAACGGCTACGAGGTCAACACCTATATTCCGGGGGTGGGGCATAACCTGCAGGAGCATTCGGTAGTGCTTATCAGGGGCGGACGCGTAAAAGATTTGCCGGGCGTGCGGTATCATGTGATCAGGGGCACGCTCGACTCAATCGGAGTACAGGAGCGGCGCAAAGGCCGCTCCAAGTACGGATCAAAGAAGCCGAAGTAATCCATCATGTCGCGCAAAGGCCAGGCCCGTGTCCGGGAGGCTATCCCGGATCCAAAATTCCACGATCGCACGGTGGCGAAGTTCGTCAACGTGGTGATGGAACGCGGCAAGAAGTCGCGTGCCGAGCAAATCCTCTACGGCGCTCTCGATCTTGTGGCGGAACGCACCAAGGAGGATGGGCTGGTCGTTTTCAAGCGTGCGCTCGACAATGTGCGGCCCGCGGTTGAAGTTCGTTCGCGACGCGTGGGCGGCGCCAACTACCAGGTGCCGGTCGAGGTGAGGCCGCTTAGGCGATCTTCGCTGGCGATGCGCTGGTTGGTGACTGCGGCGCGCGCTCGCGGTGAGAAGTCGATGCGGGAGCGGCTGGCCAATGAGATTCTGGAGGCGGGCGCGAATCGTGGCGGGGCGGTAAAAAAACGCGAAGATACCCATCGAATGGCGGAGGCGAATCGGGCCTTCGCCCATTATCGCTGGTAAAACGGAATAAATTTTTAATCGGATGGCTCGTCAGACTCCCATAGAACGAGTGCGCAATATCGGCATCATGGCGCACATCGACGCCGGCAAGACCACCACTACCGAGCGTGTGCTCTATTACACCGGAACCAATTACAAAATCGGTGAGGTGGACGAAGGCACCGCAACGATGGACTGGATGGTGCAGGAGCAGGAGCGCGGCATCACGATTACATCCGCTGCGACCACGTGCTTCTGGCGAGATCACCGAGTTAACGTCATCGACACGCCGGGCCATGTCGACTTCACGATCGAGGTCGAACGGAGTCTGCGCGTGCTCGATGGTGCGGTTGCGCTCTTCTGCGCGGTGGGCGGCGTCGAGCCGCAATCGGAAACGGTCTGGCGCCAGGCCGACAAGTATCGCGTGCCGCGTATCGCGTTCATCAACAAGCTGGACCGTGTGGGCGCCGATTTCGAGCGCGTAGTCGGCGAGATTCGCGACAAGCTGAAGGCCAAACCGTTGTTGCTGCAGCTTCCGATCGGGACCGAGGAAAAGTTTAGCGGGGTCGTCGATCTTATTGAACAGCGCGCGATCATTTGGGACGAGGACCGGCTCGGTGCGAGTTTCCGATATGAGTCGATCCCCGAATCGATGAGCGAGGCGGTGGCGGGCTATCGCGACAAGATGATTGAGGCGCTGGCGGACCACAACGATCGCATCATGGAGCTCTACCTCGAAGGCAAGCGTCCCGACCCCGACACTATCCGTGCCGCGGTCCGGGCGGCGGCACTCAAGCTCGAAATCGTGCCTGTGGTGATGGGCTCGGCGTTTCGAAATAAGGGTGTTCAGCCGTTGCTTGACGCGATCGTGGATTATCTCCCTTCGCCGCTCGACCAACCGCCAGTGGTCGGCCGCAACGGCGATAAGATGGAAGAGCGGTGGCCGCGCGACGACGAGCCGTTAAGTGCGCTCGCGTTCAAGATCATGACCGACGCATATATCGGGACGCTGACGTTTCTGCGGATTTATTCCGGGCGGCTCGAAAGCGGCAGTTCGGTGCTCAACTCGACCAAGGGCAAGCGCGAACGGATCGGCAGGCTGGTCAAGATGCACGCGAACAAGCGCGAGGAAATCACCGAGGTGTTCGCCGGCGATATCTGCGCGGTAGGGTTGCGTGACACAACCACGGGCGATACGTTATGCGACCCGGCGCATCCGATCGTGCTCGAGTCGATTGAATTTCCCGAGCCCGTGATCCAGATCGCGATCGAGCCTAAGACCAAGGCCGACCAGGAGCGGCTCTCGGAGGCGCTGCAAAAGCTGGCGAAAGAGGATCCATCTTTCCGGGTCACCGTGAATCGCGAGACCGGCCAGACGCTCATTTCCGGAATGGGCGAGTTGCACCTCGAGATTATCGTTGACCGGATGTTGCGCGAATTCAAGGTTGACGCCAACGTGGGCAAGCCGCAGGTGGCGTATCGAGAGACTATTCGGCGTGCAGCGGAGGCCGAGGGCCGGTTTATTCGCCAGTCCGGCGGCCATGGACAGTTCGGCGTGGTCGAACTAAGAATCGAGCCGCTGGCCAAGGGTTCCGGCTTCGAATTCGTGGACGCGACCAAGGGTGGTTCGATTCCGCGGAACTTTATTCCATCGGTAGAAGATGGCGTCCGTGAAGCAATGGAGACGGGGCCACTCGCGGGTTATCCGCTGGTGGACATCAAAGCGACGCTGCTCGACGGCAAGTACCACGAGGTCGACTCCTCGGAACTGGCCTTCAAAATCGCCGGTTCGATAGCGTTCAAGGAGGCAGCCGATAAGGCCAAGCCGGTACTCCTCGAGCCGGTGATGGACGTCGAAGTGGTTACGCCGCAGGAGTTCATGGGCGAGGTTATCGGCGACCTGAATGCGCGGCGCGGCAAGATTCTGGAGATGGAAAATCGGGCAGGTGCGCAGGTGATCACCGCGCGAGCGCCGTTGGCAACGATGTTCGGATATGCGACGCGGCTGCGCTCGATAACCCAGGGACGAGCGACCTACACGATGCAGTTTGCGTTGTACGAACCGGTACCGCAGCAGATATATGAGGAACTGACCGCGCGTGGCGGCGATAACGAGGCGCCTGCGAAAAAACGCGCCTGAGGCCGAGTTACGCAGAGAGAGCCGGAGGGTAAATCATGGGCAAGGCCAAATTTGAAAGAACCAAGCCGCACCTCAATGTCGGTACGATCGGACATATCGACCACGGCAAGACTACTTTGACTGCGGCGATTACCAAGGTTCTGTCGCAGCGTAAACTTGCCACGTTCACACCCTTCGATCAGATCGACAAAGCGCCCGAAGAGCGTGAGCGCGGCATCACGATTGCGATTGCCCACGTCGAGTACGAGACGACCAAGCGCCATTACGCGCACGTCGATTGCCCGGGCCACGCCGATTACATCAAGAACATGATCACCGGCGCCGCCCAGATGGACGGCGCAATTCTGGTGGTCGGCGCAAACGACGGTCCGATGCCGCAGACACGTGAGCATATATTGCTCGCCCGGCAAGTCGGTGTGCCCTCGATCGTGGTCTTCATGAACAAGGTCGACATGGTCGATGATCCTGAATTGCTGGATCTGGTCGAGCTGGAAGTGCGCGACCTGCTGAAGAAATATGAATTTCCGGGTGACGACGTCCCTGTAATTCGCGGCAGCGCGCTGAAGGCGCTCGAGTGCGGATGCGGCAAGAACGATTGCGCGAACTGCAAGCCCATCCTGGATTTGATGGACGCGGTCGACAGCTACGTGCCGCAGCCCGCGCGCGAAACCGACAAGCCCTTCCTGATGCCGATCGAAGACGTTTTCTCGATCTCGGGGCGCGGGACTGTGGTAACCGGGCGCGTCGAGCGCGGCAAGGTCAAAGTCGGCGAGGAAGTCGAGATAGTGGGCTTCCGCGACACGTCGAAGACCGTCGTGACGGGCGTCGAGATGTTCCGCAAAATCCTCGATGAGGGCCAGGCGGGCGACAATATCGGCGTACTGTTGCGCGGCGTTAAGCGCGAAGAAGTCGAACGTGGACAGGTGCTGGCACGTCCCGCATCGATCACGCCGCATACCGGGTTCGAGGGTTCAGTCTATGTGCTCACAAAGGAAGAAGGCGGCCGTCATACGCCATTTTTCAACGGCTACCGGCCGCAGTTCTATCTCCGTACGACCGACGTGACCGGCATCGTGACTCTGCCTGAAGGGACCGAAATGGTAATGCCTGGCGACAACGTGAACGTGGTCGGCGAATTGATTACGCCGGTCGCAATGGAGCAGGGGTTGCGCTTTGCGATCCGGGAAGGCGGCCGCACGGTCGGCGCCGGGGTCGTTGGAAAGGTGCTCAAATAGAGGGTTTCGCGGGACTATGCGGGACTAGGCGGGAGCCGGGGACGTGGCCGACAGGATGAACGAAAAGATACGAATACGCTTGAAGGCGTATGACTACCGGCTGCTCGACCAGTCGGTGCGCGAGATCGTCGATACGATTCGGCGCACCGGCGGCAGAGTAGCCGGACCGATCCCGCTACCGACCCGGATCGAGCGGTTCACGGTCAATCGGTCGCCGCACGTCGACAAGAAGTCGCGCGAACATTTTGAGATTCGCACCCATAAGCGCTTGCTCGACGTGCTCGAGCCGACGCAACAGACGATTGACGCGCTGGGCA
>WNEZ01005870.1_pt1 | contig 11844 bp, 14 predicted proteins | sample 5400521 | NCBI WGS metagenome assembly WNEZ01 (sample SAMN13153339, study PRJNA577476) | soil metagenome | isolation source: 120 cm saprolite under Douglas fir tree site 2 hole 1 replicate 1 | place: USA:California | collected 2015-04-18
TCGCCCTAATCATAGGTGCGGCCGCCGTCGTAGCGTTCATCTGCTCATTCGCGACATTCCTTCAGTACATGCGTGAGGAGGCAGACGATGACGGCAACTCAAACGCCCCTCCGGCGTGAGCCGTGTTCGACCCGTCGCCCCAAATGCAGCTATCAGGCTGTCGAGACGATGCCGACCGATGCCTGCCAGTTCTTCTATGACTGCAAGGGCTGTGACGAACGGCTCAAGCCCCTCGCGGGCGATTGCTGCGTATTCTGCTCTTACGGCTCAGTGCCGTGCCCGCCGATACAGAGCAACTTGCGTTGCTGCGTGCCAAAGGTTCATTAAATGCCCCGAGGCCCTAAAGGCGAGAAGCCGGCGAAGAAGACGATGCGGAAATGAGGTTAGACCCGCGCCCCGCAACCCGACCATGGACGCCCGCGGATGACGCGCAACTTTTGGCGTTACTCGACTCGAAAATGGACAGAGCTTTGATCGCCCGGAAATTGAAACGGACCGTGTCGGCCATAAGCAAGCGAAGGGCCATCTTGAATAAACGTCGTCTTGCAGAGCTGGGGGCTGAAGGCGAAGCGGAAATGAGCGAGAACGAGAAAAGCACTGATCCCGGTCTCTCAGCCGCTGAGCGAAAGGAGCTCAGAGGTCGCGAAGCAAAAGAGGCGGTCGCCGATCATGAAGCGGCTCAACAGGCGTTCCATGAAAACCGTGAGCGCCTGCGGGAAGAGCGCTTGGCACGGGAGGTGGCAGCGGGGCCGATGCTCTATCCTGCGCCAGAGCTTCCCGACGACACGCCCATCGAAAACGTCCGATTTTCTACGAGGATCCGGAACGCGGTAACAGCCGTTGGATGGAAAACCGTCGGCGAAATTCGCGAGGCTTCGGATGCAACGCTGTTGGGCCTGCAGGATCTTGGACCGGGCTCGGTCACCTCTCTTCGCGAGACGCTGGGTCTGCCATCACCTAGCCGGTAGGCTGAGGATGACCACGCCCGGAAGGTCGCGGAAGCTGCGGGGTTGGCCACTGCCGCTTTCAGATTAGGCCACTGATAGCTCGCCGCACTGGACAGATATTTGAACGTGATCTCGCGCCCGTGCTGCGGCGTATGCACAACCGGGCTTTCGAACACCGCATCGGGGTGCAGCGCATCCCACAGCACGGCGCGGTCTTTGGTCTTCACATAGTCGTACCATCGTCGAGGGCGGGTATCGTCATCGGACCTCTCCTAAGCGTTATGGATGGTGCAGCCTTAAACGCCGGGCTTATTTGCGCCGAGCAGGATAAGCACGAGCGCGGCAGCCATGAGCATCCAGCCGGGATGAGGACCGCGCGTGGCCCAAAGATTGACGACAGCACCAAACAAGTAAGAACCGCCAACGAACAGACTGCTCGCAAGCCTGGCATCCTGCTCGAACCAGTTTGCAGCGGCGACCAGAACCAGTCCGCCGAGGAACCAAGCGATCGTGCTGAAGTGCAGGAGCAGCGGAACCAGCCTTCTGGTCCTTCCGGCTATCCTCTTATCTGCGAGGGCAAATTCCTCAAACGGTCTAACCATGAAACGTTGGACCCGAATGCCGTGCACCACTGCCACACAAGCCCCTATGATTCCGGCTATTGCGAGCGCCACGTTTTGCCAAGCGATTTCCATGCACCCGTTCCTCCCGGTTGGCATTCAGTGACGTTTGGTTTCGCCGCCTAGGCGCTGATCCGTTTCATGAAATCGCCGCTGGCGGCGGCAAATTCGAGCTTCAGCCGCTCGACCAGTTCGGCGACCGGCGGCGCGTCGACGATCTGGCCGATACCCTGTCCCGAGCCCCAGATGTCGCGCCACGCCTTGACCTTCATGTTGCCGCCGGAGCCGAAATTCATCTTCGACTTGTCGGCGACCGGAAGATTGTCCGGAACAAGACCTGCCGCCGCGATCGACGGACCGAGATAGTTGCCGTGCACGCCGGTGAACAGGTTCGAATAGACGATGTCGTGCGCGGCATATTGGGTGAGCGCGCGCTTGTAGGCCTGATCGGCGTTCGCCTCTTCCGTGGCGATGAAGCGCGTGCCCATATAGGCAAGGTCGGCGCCGAGTGCGAGCGCAGACGCGATGCTCGAGCCGTCGGAGATCGCGCCCGACAGCAGGATGGTGCCCTTGAACCATTGCTTCACTTCGCGCACCAGCGCGAACGGCGACAGCGTGCCGGCATGTCCGCCCGCGCCGGCGCAAACCAGAATAAGACCGTCGACCCCCTGCTCGGCGGCCTTGCGCGCGTGCTTGACGTTGATGACGTCATGGAACACCACGCCGCCATAGGAATGCGCGGCCTCGACGATTTCCGACGGTGGACGCAGTGAGGTGATGATGATGGGGACCTTGTGCTTCACGCAGGTCTCCAGGTCCTGCATCAGCCGGTCATTCGACACGTGACAGATCTGGTTGACCGCGTAGGGCGCGACCTTCTTCCCGGGGTGCTGCGCCTTGTACTCGCCGAGCTCGTTTTCGATACGGGTGAGCCACTCGTCGAGCTTTTCGACCGGGCGCGCGTTCAAGGCGGGGAAGGAGCCGACGATTCCGGCCTTGCACTGGGCGATGACCAGTTCTGGTCCCGACACGATGAACAGCGGGGCGCCGATCACCGGCAGCTCAAGTCGATTCTTGAGCGAGGCTGGAAGCGGCATGGGTTCTCCTTTTTGTGGCCGGCGCTTGACCGGATTCAAACGTTGTTGCGCGAAGTTCGACGTTGCATTCTTTCAAATATAGCGTTGGCGAAACTACAAAGAGAGCAGCGCGGACACTCACGGCCCTACCATCAGAATCGTTTCCCCTGATGCGAGGAGGCGCTCATCCGTGACGCCGTCACCATAAATCTCCGCTCTGCAGAATATCTGCCTCTTGCCTAGTTTCAGGATTTTGCCCTGGGTAATGAATCTCTTCGCCACAGCCGGCCTAAAAAAATTCACCGAGTAATGGGATGCCAGAACGCCCATTGTCATGGTCGCAGCAGCAAAGCCGCACGCCGTATCTATCAGCGCCCCCACGAGTCCGGCGTGGAGAAATCCCGAATATTGTCCGAACTCGCTGCGCCAAGCCAATTGCAGTTCAGCGCTGCCTTCAGACGCCGCAGTGACCTCAAGTCCGAGCCATTCATTGAACGCAGACGTCTTGGAGATCGCTCGCAATTTTGTCAGCGCTGTCTCGGCTTCAATCACGACTGCACCCTCCTCTATTGGGCGGCCTACTGAACGGCCGTCGCGTTGCGGTTTGGCATCTCATCGAAAATTTCGCAGACCGTCCGTGCGACCGGACAAATCCTCGCGTCTATGCATATTGACGCATATGAAATTTTATGCATATAGTCAAGACATAGATCGCGCGAGCGATTTTGAGGACGGAGGTCGGCGTAGTGGCGCTCGGTGACGCAATCCTGGTCTGCCTGACGGAACGTCCGATGACGGGCTATGAACTCGCAAAGACATTCGACACGTCTATCGGGTTCTTCTGGAAGGCGGACCACCAGCAGATCTACCGCGAGCTCGCACGGCTCCGCGACCGGGGCCACATTCAGGGCCGCGAGGTCGTGCAGTCGGGTAAGCCAAACAAGCTGGTCTATACCCTCACGTCCGAGGGCAGAGCGGCGTTGCGGCACTGGGCGGCGCGGCCGAGCAGCCCGTCTTCGATCAAGGACGATCTGCTCGTGCGGCTCTACGCGCTTGACAGCGTCGACATCGATTCGTTGCGCGCCGACCTCATGGCGCGGCTGGAGTACCATCGCGACCGTCTATCCCGCTTCGAACATATTCTGAACAGCCGCTTCCCCCACGGCGCCGCGTCGCTTGCGGACACCGGCAGGCTGCTCGTGCTTCACATGGGGCTTCGTTACGAGCATGCCGTGGCGGAGTGGTGCGAGCAGGCGCTCCAAACCCTGTCGGCCAATGCCAACGGCACGAATGTCACGGCGATCAACGACGGCAGCCAGCGCGACATCAAGGGATGACCGTGTGGCCTAACGGCTTCAGCCGATGTGGGCGCGGTAGCAACTGCGACTTAACAGTGCCAAGCGGGAGACAGGCCGATGACCAATCACATTCTGAGCATTAGGCACGGAGCCGTGCTGGAAGCACGGCTAAACCGCCCAGAGAAGAAAAATGCGCTGACCGGGGCCATGTATGATGGCTTCGTTGAGATGCTCGAACAGGCGAGCTCAAGCAATTCCATTCGGGCGGTCTTGCTGACGGCGGAAGGATCGACATTTACCGCAGGAAACGATCTGGCGGAGTTCATGTCCATCTCCGGCGATCTTGCTGCTTCGCCGCAATCCCGGTTTGTTCGCGCAATTGCGGGTGCAACGAAACCGATCGTCGCAGCGGTGCATGGAAGGGCCGTCGGCATAGGCACGACGATGCTCCTGCACTGCGACCTGGTCTATGGAACTCCCGACGTCAAGCTGTCGACACCCTTCGTAGATATGGGACTGGTCCCGGAGGCCGGCTCAACCTTGCTATTCCCCACGTATATCGGCCTGCAGCGCGCCTCCGCGCTCCTGCTGCTTGGGGAGACCCTGGACGCCGAGGCCGCCGTTGCCGCAGGTCTCGTGAACGCGATCGTGTCGGCAGATGAACTGCATGCTTATGCGCTCGAAAAGGCTCAGGCGCTCGCCTCCAAGGCACCGGAGGCGTTTGCGGTGGCGCGCCGGCTCATGCGCGGCAACAAGACACAGCTTGACGCTCATATGGCGGAGGAAGGGGAAGCGTTCGGACGGGCGGTCCGAGGTCGAGAGGCACGGGAAGCGTTTAGCGCCTTCTTTGAGAAACGTAAGCCGGCTTTCTAATTGGCGTTTACATGGAAAGCAGGGTTCAACCGCCTTCAAACAGATACCTAACGGCTGGAGCCGTCGCCAGAAGTCGAGCAACTCCCGCCGCTGTGTTTTCGCTGCTAAAAAATAGCGACACGTGGCCGCGATGGTCGCTCTTCAATTCATTTGAGCTCGAGCGTGCGGGGAACGGTGAGTGTTTCGGTGTCGGAGCAATCCGCACCTTTTCGACCCGTGTATCCAAAACCACGGAACAAGTGAAGGAACTAATCCCCGATCAAAAGCTCAGCTATGTGCTGCTGTCCGGTCTGCCTCTTCGCAACTATCAGGCTGTGGTCCAGCTAAGTTCGCCTGAATCCGGGGTTACGCTGGTCAATTGGACGGCTTCATTTCAATGCAGGTACGGGACCGGCTGGTTCTGGCGCATCTTCTTGAATCTTATCCTTTCCCGGGTCGCCATGCAGCTAGCCGCGGCGGCGGAGAAGTTGGAACCCGTCGGATTCCTAAAATCTTAAATTTCCATTTCCCTGACTCAAATCCTGACGAAGGCATGGTGAAGCGACGATGCCTCGGACCGCGAGATCTCCGGCCAGCTTCGCGGTGGCAGCAGGGATCGCGTGCACGGTCGGCGCATCGGCCAGATTCAGTGCAACCCATAGCCTGTTTTCCTCATGGAATGCTTCGAACGTGAGATCGGCATTGCGAAGCCCCATTACACGGCTGCGATCCAAGTGGAGCCACGGATGCCGTCGCTGCAACCCGATCAGGGTCCGCCACCGCGCGCTGTGCATTTGTTGTAACTGATTTTGGCCGACGGTTCGGTAAGCTGGGGCGGCGCCAAGCGGGCTTTCGATATCCCCCTCTCTCGCCAGATGGTCCTATGCCTCGTTCGGGCCATGCGTTTCGGCCGTGGATTAAAATGATAGTCAGCGACCGATCGCCAGGCCAGCGGACCGCGAGGCTGCCTGAACAGTACGTTACGGCTTGATTGGTTGCAGGGACACGCAACACCCGATTCTTGCGATGGTTGAAAAGGTCATTCCACGATTCGCGGCATAGAACCGTTGCCCTCCGAAGGCAAAAGTCACACGTCCGAATCGTGACGGGCGCAAGCGATCAGTCGGACCAAGGATCAGCGCATGGGCGGGGGATGACCCTCCGCTAAGCTGCAGGACATCCGGCTGACCTGAGCGGCCGAATAGATGCGTTTTCGTCTCAATAGCCGATGGTGAAGCGGCGCTGGATGTGCCGTGGAAGCTCTGCCTCATCGATCAGGGCCACGGCAGCGTCCTCAAATGAAATGCGGCTCCGACCGTTCGCGTCGACGAGGAGTTGATCGCCGCCCAGTCTGAATCGGCCGGTGCGCTCGCCGGCGTAGATTGAGCCCGCCGGGCTGAAATAGGTCCAGAGCCGGTTCGACATTCGATAGACATTCAGAGCGTCGCGATGACCACGCACCGCGGCCTCATAGTCGCCTGGAAGGCCCAAAAGCTCGAGGCCCCGCCGCAGCTCTTCTGGAGAATCGGCATTGGTCACGCCCGGACGAATTCCAAGCTGCCAGCGCCTCCGACCACAATCAGCCGCGTCCGCGGATGATCCTCGAGACCGGACAAAAGGGCCTTTGCGGCGGTCACATAGACGGAGGGATCCGCGATCGCGCGTGTAACCGAGTCACCGAAGTCCTTCGATGCGTTGCCGGGTTGGTAGAGACTGATGAGTACATCGAGCCCCCCGATGGCGCGACGCACCGAGTCGGCGTCGAGCACATCGACCGCCTTCCAGCTGATGTTGGGGTCAGCTTCCTTTAGTTTCGCTAGGTCTCGCGTGAATCCGGTGACCCGATGACCACGGCCAACCGCCTCTCGAACCACGCGCTGCCCAATGTTGCCCGTGGCCCTGATTATCCCGATATCCATTCCAACCGCTTCCTTCTTACGCTTCGATTGTGAGGAGATGTTCCTCGAGGCTCTTTTCGGCCCCCTCAATTCAGGATTACGGCGGAACCGCCACCGTCGATGGCAAGCGCCTGACCGCTGACGTGGCGCGACGCTTCAGAGGCGAAGAACACGACCGGCCCCTTGATGTCGTAGTCGCCGCCAGCGCGGCCCAGCGGCGTGACCTTCGCGATCTCATCGGCCCTTTCCGCCAGCCCGGCCGACAGCTTCGTCGGGAAATAGCCCGGACAGATGGCGTTGACGTTGATGTTGTGCTTGCCCCACTCGGTCGCGAGCGCTTGGGTGAGCGTGATCAGCGCGCCCTTGCTCGTATTGTAGGCGACCGAGAAGACCCCGCCGTCGGGGCGGGAACCGCCGAACCCCGCGATCGACGCGATGTTGATGATCTTGCCGGAGTTATTGGGGATCATCGAGCGGCGCGCGACCTCGCGCGCTACGTGAAAACACGCATCGACGTTCAGCCCCATCACCTTGCGCCAGGCTTCTGGGCTGTGCTCGATGGCCGAGGCGCCCCACACCGTGCCCGCGTTGTTGACGAGGATGTCGATCTTCCCATAGTGGTCGAGCACCGCGCCGACGAGGCTTGCGGCGGCGTCGGCGGTCGCAGCGCCGAGGTCCTTCGCGATGGTCAGGACCTCGATATTTGTCCTCCCGAGAGCGGCCGATGCGGCGTCGAGTTCGTGCTGATTTCGCGCACTGATCGCCAGCTTGCAGCCCATCTCGCCGAGCGCCTCGGCCATCTGGAATCCGATGCCGCGCGATCCGCCCGTCACCAGCGCCACCTTTCCGCCGAGATCAAACAGCTTGTTCGCCTGCATAGTCGCTCCTTTCCTTGATCGTGTTCACCTCGCCGATGGACGATCCGCCGCCTGCCCGGCGCGCCAACAGGTCCACGACCTGTCTGGCGAGTCGGCGGCGATGCGCTCGAGTCAGAGATTGCCGAGGCGCTCGCCCATGTTCAGCTCGAAGTCCCAATCTACTTGCCTACAGGTCCGCGATCTGGCGACCGAGATCGAGCTCGAATTCGCCGGCGGTCCCAAGGCCGCGTTCACGGGATTTGGCCATCTTTTCGAGTGCCGCCGAAGACCGCAAGGTCCCACCAAAGATCGCTTGCGTCGATTGAAGCTCGGCCTGGCGAGGCAAGCCGTTTTGATTGAGGATTGACTTGGTGGCATTCAGCGCCTGGCTATCGAATGACAGAATGCGGCGCACGAAATTGGCGACGAAGCCGTCGAGCTCCGCGTCCGGAATGGCGCGATTGATCCAGCCATATCTCTCAGCCGTCTCGGCATCGAAATCGTCTCCGCCGAGGGCGATCTCGATTGCCCTCGCCCGCCCGACCAGGAGTGGCAGGCGCGCGAGGGCGCCTCCGCCCGCAATTAGGCCGAAGCCGACCTCTGGCTGACCAAAGACGGCTTTCTCTCGACTAGCGAAGCGCAGGTCGCAGGCCAACGCGAACTCGGCGCCGCCCGCGCGCGTCCGGCCGCGGATGACAGCGATGCTGAGAACGTTGCTATGGGTGAGCCTGGTCGCCGCCTCGATCCAACGCGGCTTGCCGAAGCGGCTGGTCGATTCCCCCACGCCATAGTGAGCGAGGAAGAAGTCCGGATTCGCGCTCTCGAAGGTCACGACCTTGAGGGAGGGCTCGGCCTCGATCGCTTCGACGAGGTCGAAGATCTCGTCGTACATCTGATCGTCGACCGTGTTGATCGGTGGATGATTGAGCGTCACACGCCAAAAGCCCGGCACCTGCTTGTCGGCGGTGATCCTGGTCGTCACGTTGCCCATTTTGTTTCCCTTCTCCGTTTGGGAAAAAGACGCGGCGTCACCCTACTTGCGATAGCAATCGTGGGGGGAGGACATAGATGCCTCCTTTCGGGACGCGTTTTCGAAGCAAAGTCGGGCCCGGCTAGTGTCCTGAATCCGAAGTTCGCTTCATTTTACCGCGCCTTCCTGAGCGAACTTCGGATTCGGGACACTAGCGCTTCAACTATAGGCAACGTTGCTGAAGTCGATCGCCACCATCAGTAATTCAGGGATCGGTCGGCGGTCAGGCCCCATAGCAAATGCTCGTCGACGCGAAGGAAGCTTTATTCCACTTGCTTCGATATAGTCGGTTGTGAGCTGCGCTGCTGCAAAGTTTCCGGCTACTTCAACGTTGTAGTCGTGTCGCCGAAGCAGGCGATCAGGCCCAAAATAGAGTCGCTGAAGCGGACCGTGGCTGGCCAGTCGACCTGGTAGATAGGCGCGGAGAACCCTCCAAACTTCATTGCCTTCATGCCATGGCTCTTCTTCTTCGACCACGACACCATCCCATTTCAGAAGAAACGGAGTGTTGAGATAGGTCCACATGGCGTAGCCGTTGAAGTATGCGCGATGCTCAGCCCCCCAAGCGGTGCTCAAGCCGTGTCCTATGAAAGCGTTCCGTGGAAAGGCCCATTCCGCAACCACCGCGCCGTCCAACTTCTCGATCGACAGACGTTCCGGCGTGAACGATGTGCGCTGGTCAGCCGCTCCGAAGGGCGCCACTGAAGCGCGCTCCTCCTTCAACCAGACGGTCATCCGGCGTATGCTGAGATCGGGCATGAGCCCTTTCAACGGGAAGAGGCCGCCACCAGTCACGGCGTCCGCTTCAACTCGCGAAAAGCGTTGCCATCTGTCAAAGCCGCCGTGGGCCTCCAGTACCTCCTCGAGAAGAGATGACATCTTGTGTGGTCCCCTGTTTGTTCAAGCCGTTGATCGAAAAGCCGAGGAATCGCACTCAATTCCGAGTTCCACTTTCTCGGAGCTCGGCACTTCGGCGCGGAGCCCAGGCGCCCATCTCTTGGCTTGAAGATAGCGGTCGAGCCAACCCTACCCGCGATGTCTATGGTCGGGTGATGACATAGATGCCTCCTTTCGAGACAGATTTGCGGAGGAATTTTGAACCCCGAGCTGCGTCCATTGGCGACAGCGGGTCACTGTAAGCTGGGCCACAAACCTCTCGAACCCAATTGAGGTCCGTTGGGCAGTGCGCCGGTAATCGGGCCTCTGTTCGGCCAATTCCGCGACCAGCCGCATGGCCGAAATGGAGGCAACAATGACATGGAAGGCGCTGCCGAGCGGAAGTTATCTGTTGGCCCCGAGGCACGCACGTCTTTTCCCACGTGAGGCCGACGTCTTTCGAATTTTGTCGAAGCGCACCCGGGTGATCTGACGTCCGGCGCTTGGCTGCTGGAGGTTCGCATGAGAAGGATCGTCCACCACGAGCTCGGACAGCCGTCAGAATTGCTTCGGGTTGAAGAAGGCCCGTCCGAGCCACTCGGGCCAAACCAGGTTCGGGTCCGCGTTTCCTACGCGCCGATCCATCCCGGCGATTTGTTGGGTGTCATGGGGTCGCCCGCGTTCGGCACGCCGCCGTCGATAGGGCCAGGCGGGCGGGTCCCAGGATTTGAAGGTGCCGGTGTCGTCAGCGAAGTCGGGGCGCGCGTCGATACAAGCCTGGGATTAAGGCAAGGACTCAGGGTCGCGTTCTTTCCTTCGCCTGGCTCGTGGCGTGACGAAGTGGTCGTTCCGGCCGGGTCCGTGACGCCGTTGCCGGACACGATTCCGGACGAAATCGGCGCGCAACTCCTGATCAACACTGCCACGGCGCTCACCGCGATCAGAACCGCGCATGAATCGGTGCCCCCAGACTCGCGCGCTGGCGTTGTCGTGCTGCTGACCGCCGCGGGATCTGCTGTCGGGCGGCTTCTAGGCAAGCTCCTGACCGACCGAGGGGTGAAAGTCATCCGGCTGGTGCGAAGCGAAGCGGGCGCGGAGAAGCTGGCTGGACTTCTGCCCAGCTCGCCCATCTTTGCGACGGACCCAACCGGCTGGAAGGAGCGCGCAAGAGCCGCTGCCGAGGGAGCGAAGATTCACGTCGCGATCGACAGCGTCGGCGGCGCTCTGCTCGGCGACGTCGCTGACCTCTTGGCTGAAGGGACCGGGACGGTCGTCAATTTCGGCTCACTTGGCGGCGAGGCGAGCGATATCCGGCTGTTTGCGCCCCGCGCCCTGACGCTCAAGGGTGTGTTCCTCGGGCAGTGGATGCAGCAGCCGGCCGACGTGCGCAAAGCTGATATTGCCCTCGCACAACGGCTCGCGCTCGAGCCCCAGCCACTGTTCGAGGTTGCGGCGAGCTACCCGCCATCGCGGATCGGCGACGCAGTCGCGCACGTGGGCCGGCCAGGCCGGAACGGCGTGGTTCTTTTTGACTTCTCCAGCGCGCAGGGAGCGGCATCATGAGGTTCGGAACGATCGGTGCGGGCGCGGTCGCGCTTGGGTTCGCGCGAGAAGCCCTAAGGGCTGCTCATCAAGTGGTGTTGAGCAATAGGCACGGCCCGGACTCCCTTGCCGACGTAGTCGCCGAACTCGGGAACGGAGCGTCGGCCGCCACGGTCGCGGAGGCGGCGAGCCTTGACTATGTCCTGCTTGCCGTCCCCTGGCCGAATGTCGAGGACGCACTTCGAAGCCTGCCGGCGTGGAACGGAAGGGTCCTCATCGATGCGACGAACCCGTTCAGCGCGTACAGCCCCGAACTCGTGCTGGCAGACCTTGGCGGCAAGGGCGCGAGCGAGGTGGTCGCTGCGTTGGCGCCCGGCGCCCGAGTCGTGAAGGCGTTCAATTCGATCGTCATTGAACGCTTCAACCAAGGGCCTGCAAAGGACGGTGGCCGCCGCGTCATCTTCGTATCCGGGGATCACGCCGAGCCAATCGAATTCGTGAAGAATCTGATCGCCAGCTTCGGCTTCGCGCCCATTCATCTTGGCGGCCTCGTGGCCGGCGGCCGCTTGCAGCAGGCGGGCGGTCCACTCGCCGGGCGCGACCTTGTCGACTTCGGCTACCACTGAGTCATTATTCATGCGCAGCGCGGCGGAAAGGTTCTCCCTGAACTTGTCGGAGCAGCCTGAGCCAGATCCCAGAGAAGGGCAAGCCCATGACCGCCATCACGCCTTATCGCATCTCCGTCACCGACGCCGTGCTCGCCGACCTAAAGGCGAGACTTCGCAACACCCGTTGGCCGGAAGCCGAACTCGTCAACGACTTGAGCCAGGGCGCGCCGCTCAAATGGA
>WNEZ01004778.1_pt1 | contig 11843 bp, 10 predicted proteins | sample 5400521 | NCBI WGS metagenome assembly WNEZ01 (sample SAMN13153339, study PRJNA577476) | soil metagenome | isolation source: 120 cm saprolite under Douglas fir tree site 2 hole 1 replicate 1 | place: USA:California | collected 2015-04-18
TTTCCGAACGCTTATGAGGGTCGGCTGTATCTGGGTCTGCTGGCGCTCCAGAGCGGCCAACAACGCGCGGCGCTCGACAACTTCGAGCGGTACGCTGCTGAGGCGCCGGTAAACGAGCAGCCACCGCGGCTTTCCGAAGGAATCGAGATGTTGCGCAGGCAGCTCGGCAAACCGGCTGGGGAACCGGCGACGCGGTAGCAGGCATCATCTGTTCTGATCGCTCCCCTGGCGCGCCAGAGCGACGTCGCCCTGGGACGGGTCGACGTCGACCCGAAAAGACACCACCGCCATTCATCGATGAATCAAACGGGCGGATCGCGCTCCGGCAGTGAGCCGAGCGGCGGTGTCCAGTGAGACGGATTGAAGGGGGCTGTGGATAACTGATGGCCCGGGCCATCAGCCGAGCCGAACGTTGGGAATTCTTGATGGCCCAGGCCATCAACCGACCCCAGCGTTGGGAATTCTTGATGGCTCAGGCCATCGCGCGTGGGAAAAGATTCTTGTCGCCAGGAATCTTTTTCCACAAGGCTCAAAGAGTGGGTATGGGACGCACCCGGCCGTAAGATTTTTTCTCGTTGTAAGAAAGAATCTTACGAAGGGCTTCTTGCCACCGATAGACGGTCGAGATGGTGGCCCGGGGTCACCGGTCGTCTCGTTCATTTCGTTCGTTTCGCTCAAATCGGGCGACGTCGCACCGAGTCAGCCGCTACGCAATTGCATCCAATTGCATCGATGCAATTGGATGGAGGGGGGCGTTGGAACTGGTGATGGCCGAGCCACCACCAACCGAGTCCCTCGGGACGCGAAGTGTGTGACATCTGCGGCCCGCGCGGGCCCGAAATGTCACACACTTCGCCATTCTCATCGGCGCCCGCTCAGACCCGTGGCCCGGGCCACGGATCGTTTCGCTCGTTTCGCTCGTTTCGTTTAAACGGGGCGACGACTATGAAGTGGCGCAACTCACGAGCCTTCGCCGTCGTCTCTTTCCTGCACCGCGCGGCGGCGGCGCGCGCGTATCCGTTCGATCCAGCGATCCGGCAAAAAGCCCTGGACGATCTTTCGCGACGCCGCGGCTGCCCTCTCCGCGCGGTCGAACCACTCCCCCATGCCCCCCTTGCGGAACACGCGCAGCGCCATCGTTCGCCGTTGCTGGGTGGCCCACTCGAGCTTGTAGGGCTCGGTCCCTCGGAGAAAATCGTATTCCTGGTATCCGGATTCGATGCAGTCGCGAAAGGTGTCGCCGAGCAGGACCAGGCCGACGCTCTTCTGACGCCACTGCGGATCGTACCCCGACTGGTAGAAGATGAATTTTCGACGGTGCACGATGGCGTACACCGAAGCGAGCGCGCGGTTGCCGATCTTGAGCGTGTAGAAGCGCACCTGGCCGCGTTCCGCGAGCAACTGCACGGCATCGCGATGGAACCCCTCCACCGCGGATCCGGCGACTCCGTCCGAGTCGCCTTCCCAACGCAGCGAATGAAGTCGGAAGAATTCGGCCAGGGGCAGCGTCAACCGGTCGGGATCGCCTTCGCGCTCGATCCGGTAGCCGCTCTGCTGTTCCAGCCAACGGCGTCGACGAAGGTAGTTGTCTCGCCGAGACGTCCCGCGCAAAAAGCGCTCGAAGGTATCGGCCGGAGTAAAGCTCTGGTAGGGGCAGATCGCGCGCTGCCAGGTGCGGCCGCCGAAATCGGGCTCGCGGAATGCCTCCCGAAAGACCGCGAAGGTCGGAGACTCCTCCGGCAGATCGCGCAGATCGAGGACGTCCCAATCGCCGTCGGCGCGGATCGACGCGGCGATCTGCGCGGCGACCGGCGCCTCGAGTCCCCTGGGCGCGACGACGCCGAGGTATTCGCTTCCGACGCGCGCATCGCCGAGAAACGAAAGACGCCGCACGGCGCGCCCGAGCAACCGGCGCCGCTCCAGCGACAAGGGCATCAGGCCGATCAGCTTTCCCGATTCGTCGCGCGCGGTGACGATTCTCAGCTCCCGATTGCGGCCCACGCGGGAGAACCACGGATAGAGCCACTGCCAGGAGGAGAAGATTCCGCTCTCGCTGGAATCGAGCAGCTCGTCCCACTCGGAGCGCAGCGCGGCGAAGGCAATGGGATCGGAGATCCGCTGCACGCTGAGCCGGGTCGGCGCGGGCGCCGGCCGCTCGATTTGCCGGAGAGCGGAGATCACAGCCGGGCTCGGGAAACTGCGAAGTACTTGTCTCGCAACAGGACCTCGCGCACCGCCGCGGCGATCCGGCCCATCTGCTCCGCGCCGAGATCCTGGTGGCACGGTAGCTCCAGCACGGTTCGACGCAGCTTGGCAACTTCCGGAAACTGCGCCGCGTCGCAAGCGGGATGGAAGTCCCGCCAGAAATCCACCGTCTGGATTCCGCGCGCCCCGAGCCGTTGCATCGTTTCGTCCTTGTTTGACACCACCAGGGGATAGAAGAGCGGGCAGACGCCCGTGGGAAGCTCGCTGAACAGCGGTGGCGACAGGTCTCGGAGGCGACCGAGAAGATGGAAGTAGTTCCGCCTCCGCGCGGCGACGATCGCTTGGCAGTCCTGGCCGCGCGCGATCCGCATCGCGGTCGGGCTCATTCCCAGATCCAGATGGTCTCGATTGAAGTGCTGGGTCCCGGTGGCGATGCGCGTCATCCCAGCCCCGTCGGCAGCCCTTCGCCCAAGCTTTCGCACGACGCGCCGAAACCAGCGCCCGACGGCTCCGGACCGCATCTCCAGATTCTGGAGGAACGAGGAGGCGAGAAGATTAACAGTCGACGCCCAGGGCGGAGGCTCGAACCTGGGCAGGCTGAAACTGCGCCCCGCGCGGATCACCAGCGCACCACCGTGAGGAACCGGAAGCGTCTTGTAGAGGCAGAAGATACCCACGTCGCCCGTCGTCCCGAGCGGGCGGCCGCCATCGCTCGACAGGAGCGACAAGGCGCAGTCTTCAATCAGCGCCAGGCCATAGCGATCCGCAAGACCCCTCATCTCCTCCACCGGGCCCGGAAATCCCGCGTAGTGGGTGAGGTACAAGGCCCTCGTGCGCGGGCCAATCTTCCTCTCCACGTCGTCCAGGTCCACGTTCCAGCGCGACCCTACCCGGTAGAAGCGGGGGGTGGCGCCGGCGTCGACCAGCGCTTCAATCTCAACGCCGTGGTGATACGCCGGGACGAGAACCTCGTTCCCCTCCAGCTCGAGCATCTTCGTCGCAAACCAGACGCTGTTTCGCGCGAAGTAGCTGAAGTATGCCTGACAACTGTCGAAGGGGAACGGCAGCGGCGCCCGCCGGCGCGCGAACAACATCGACGGCCAGAGCGTCGGCAGCGCCGGTATGAACACCGCCGCCTGGCTACGATTTTGGATCACCGACTCCATCGCTTCATCAGCTTGCGGGCCGCCGGGGCCCAGCGAAATTTGGCGCGGCAAAGCGCTCGGCCGAATCTGGAGTTCCGGAACACGAACAGCCAGGTATGGATCCTCTTCTCATCCGTCCAGTCCTGCTTCCACGGCATGTTCGGACCCAGAAAGTCGAACTCCGTTACACCGCGCTGCAGACAGCTTCGGATGACTTCGTGCACCAGGAGGTGTCCCGGCCCGAGCTCTTGCAACCCTTCGTCATAGGCGGGCTTGAGGAGAAAGTACCGATTTCGCAGCTCGAGGGCGTAGTGGAACGCGATCGGCTTGCCGTCAAGCCGCAGGAAATAGCAGGCCAGTTGGCCGCGCCGGGCGGAGACCTTCGCCAGCTCCGAATAGAATCCACGCCTGCTCGTCCCCTGCGAAACGGCGGTCCCGGCATGCCCCTTCCACCCCTGCCGCTCGAGCCAGAACCCCTCCTCGATCGCCCGTTCGAGCGCCGGCCCGCCGCCGACCCGGTCGAGCGTCACCTTTCCGCGCTCGTCGAGATGCCGCCGCCGGCGCCGGAGGTTGCTTCGGAATTTGGGCGTGAGCCGAGCCTCGAGCGAGGCGATGGAATCGGGCAGACGGATGAAGGGCGATCGCATCGATTCCCAGGTGCCGACGGGATACCCGGCGCGCTGCGCGGCTCGGAGGATCTCCCAGGCCCCTCCCCCTTCCGGGACATCGGTCAGCTGAAGCACGTCCCATGAATCGCTTGCCGCCAGGTGCTTGAAGAACGCTCGGCCCGCTTCTTCAGCATTCATCGAGATGAGGTCGAAGCAACAGGAATGAACGTTGGCCGCGCTGGCGAGCTTGCGCACGGGCACGCCGAACATCGAGCTCGGTTCGGCCACCAACGGAAGAACGGACGCCAAGCGTCCTTGCGAATCGCGAGCGGTGAGAATTCTCCATCGTTGGTGGGGCGCGAAGTTGTCGAGCCAGACGCGGATGAACTCGTGCCGGTGAAAGGGTTCGGGCCGAACCGCGTCGACGAGCGCGTTCCACTCCGACTCGAGCGCCACGAACGACGAACGCTCGTTCACCTCGATCACCTGGGCCGAATCTGCGCGCTCAAGCACCCTCACCGGTCGCCCCCCTACGGTCCGCAGCGGGCGATCCGGGTCAAGCGGCGCGCGAGCTTTCGCCCGTCATGGCGAATTCTCGGCCCGTCCTTCAACAGATCGGTCTCGAGCGGAATGACCCCGGTCCTGAGCACCGCCGCCCGGTCGAAATGCACCGGTTCCGAACCGCGGCGCGCGTAGCGTTGCACGGTCTCCGGATCGAACGGCGTGGCGTTGACCAGGACCACATCGACCACCGGCCCGGCATGGTCGATGACCGCGCGAACGTGGTCGGCGCAGTCCATCCCGTCCGTTTCGCCGGGCTGCGTCATCAAATTGGAGATCAAGATTTTGAGCGCCCGCGTCTGCCTGAGCGCGCGGGCGACGCCGTCGACGAGGAGATTCGGAAGAATGCTCGAATAGAGCGAGCCCGGGCCAATCGAAATCAGATCCGCGCTCTCGATCGCTTCCAGCGCGGCATCCACCGGGGGTGGTGACTTCGGGCGAAGGCCGATCCTGACCACCCTTCCCGGCACCCGCCCGAGGTTTCTCTCCCCCGCCACGCAGGCCTCGCCGGCCTTGTACGCCACCAGCTCGACTGGTGAGAGAGTGCAGGGCAAAACGGTCCCGTGCGCGCCGAGAAGATCGGCGGAGGATTTGATCGCTTCGAGGAAGTCGCCCTTCAGCTCGGCCATCGCGGTGATGAGCAGATTGCCGACCGCATGTCCCGCCAGGCCCGCGCTGCCGCCGAAACGATAGCGGAAGATCTTCGAGAGCTCGTTATTGCCGCTGGCGAGCGCCACCAGGCACTTTCGCACATCCCCGGGAGGCAGGCTTCCGCGGGACCGCCGCAGCCTTCCCGAGCTTCCACCGTCATCGCTCATCGCCACGATCGCGGTGATCTGCGGTTCGGGATAGCGCAGGTCAGCACCGCGGCGGCGCACCAGGCCTCGAAGGACCATCGGCAGCCCGGTGCCCCCACCGATACAGACAAGGCGAGGCGGCCGGCGGTCGAGCCTCAGCCTCGGAACCGGGTTGATCTCCTCTTCGAGCCCCCGCTCGATGCTCGGCGCCAGGGCCGCGGCAGCCCAATCCGCGCCACCGTTCAACGCCGCCCCGTCGGCTCCGTCCGATTGGCTCATCGCGCCCCTCGGCCTCGCAGCACATGGCGAATGGTGTGGAACATGATCGCGACATCGAGGAACAACGAAAAGTGCTTCACGTAGTACAAGTCGAACTCGAGCTTGTTTCGGGCGTCCTCGATCGACGCTCCATACTGATAGCGAATCTGCGCCCAGCCGGTGATCCCCGGTTGGACCGTTTCCCTGAGGTTGTAGAAGGGCACCACGCTGGTGATCCGCTCGACGAAGACTGGCCGCTCCGGCCGGGGGCCGACGAAGCTCATGTCGCCAAGGAGCACGTTGATCACTTGCGGAATCTCGTCGATGCGCGCCTTTCGAATCCATCGGCCGACGCGGGTCACCCGCTCGTCTTCGATCTTCGCCCAGGCCGGTCCATCCTTCTCGGCGTCTTCGGCCATGCTCCTGAACTTCCACAGCACGTAGCGTCTGCCGCCGCGGCCCACCCGCTCCTGGCGGTAGAACACCGGGCCCGGCGAGTCGAGCTTGATCGCGATGGCGACCAAAAGCCCCAGGGGCACAGCTGGCACCAGGAGCAACGCGGACAACAACAGATCCAAGCAGCGCTTCACCCGCCGGCGAAGGCGCGGCACCGTGAGCTCTTCGGAGAACGCGAGATCCGCCGCGAGAACGTAGTTGACCGGGACGCGGCGGAGCACCCGCTCGCAGAAGTAGACCGCGTCGAAGACTTGAAGGCCGGCGAGGCGGCAGAGGAGCAGGCTCTGCGCCCCGCTCGCTCCGGTCACTTCGTCGCTGGCAGAGACGACGTATTTCGCGCCATGGCGTCTCGCGACCTCGTGCAAATGCTCACCCACCGAGCCGGCGTCGGTGGCCGGGTCCAGCAGAGCGCTGATGACGAATGCGTTCTCCGCGTGCTCTTCGATCGCCCGCGCCAGCCAGCGGGCTTTGGCGCCGCGCCCGACCACGAGCACCCGGGCGGGCTCACCGACGACGCTGCTCATCCGCGCGCGCACGAGCAGAGTCGCCCCGACCGCGCCCATTGCCCCGCCGAGGAGACTTCCACCCGGCAATTGGAAGGACACCAGCGCCGCCACGCCCCCCATCGTGATCACCGCCACACCCACGGCCTTGAGCAGGCGCATGCCCCGGTTGCGGTCCTCGCCGGCAACCCGAAGGTCGTACAAGTCGAGAAGGTAGAGGGCGAACTGAAAGGTACAAACGAAGGCGATGCTCAAGATCGCCAGCCTGGGGATGGCCACGCCCGGCGGATGAGCCGGATCGTGCGATCGGGTCAGGACATACGAGAAAAAAACGGCCCCGGCGAAGCAGGAAAGCGCGATCGCCACTGTTTCGGAGAGAAACAGAAGCAATTTTCGACCGGAAAAATAGTGGTGAAAGACGCGAATCATCGCTCTAGTCAACCCTCGCCCGTCCCGCCGCCGTTCACGTCTCCTCGCCCGAAAACACCCTTCGCTTCTGCGATCCCCGGGTCAGCCGCGGGCTCGCAGATCGATGATCAACCCGCGCCTCGGATGTAGCTCTTCAAGTACGGCGCCGCGGAGATCTCGGCGGCGTTCAACACGCAACCGATCATCGGCGCACCGGCGAGGTGCTCGATCGCCTGATTCACCTGGCGCATCGAAGTCTCGTTGGCGCGGATCACCATCAAGACGCCATCCGACTGGCATCCCAAGATAGCCGCGTCGGCGAATGGCAGCACCGGAGGAACGTCGAGGTAGATCTCGTCGAAGGCATCGCGAACGAGCTCGAGAAACCTCTTCATCCGATTTCCGGCGAGGACCTGAGTGGGCTCCTCGGCGGACCCTCCGGAGGTCAGGACCGCCAACGACGTCGACTTGAATCGGCGCACGGCCTCCTTGGTGTCGGCATCGCCGGCGAGCAGCTCAAACAGACCGGGCCGGGTGCGCAACCCCAGCGTGTCGGCCACGTGGCTGCGGCGCAGGTCGGCATCCACGAGGAGGATGCGGTGATCCGGATTCGCCCGCGCCGCGGTCAATGCCAGATTTACCGCGGTGATCGTCTTTCCCTCGCCGGCGAGGGCGGAGGTGATCGCGATCACTTTCATCGGGCGCAAGGTCCGGAGCCGTTCCAGCCGGTAGTACAGGGTCCGATATTGCTCCGCGGCGGTACAGGCCGGGGCGGTGAGCGACACGACACGCCCATCCACCTGGTTCAGATTGAGCGCGCTGTCATCGACGCGCGGCAGGAAATTGGCGGCCTTCTCTACGCTTTGATCCATCTGGTCTCTCCTCGGTAGGGCGTCGCTTGCCATGGTTTCGCTCTCATCAGTTCAGTGCAGCAGGGGAAGAGAAATTGTGATTCGCCGGAGCGAGCACTCTCCTCGCCGCCTTGCCGGACATCTCCGGGACGACGGCCAGGATCGGCAGCGCCAAACGATCCTTGATCTGATGGACGTTTCGAATACTGTCGTCGCGCATCTCCAGAACGATCGCGGTGAGCACGGAGAGCCCGAGGGCGACCAGGACCGCGATCAGAAAGCCGGTGGGACGATCGGGCTTCGCCGGGGCGGCGGACACCGCGGCTGGAGAGATCACGTTGAACAAGCTCTTCGCGCCCTTCGCTTCCATCTCCTGCGCCAGCTCGGCTTCGACTCTGCGCGAAACCACGCTCTGGTATTTGGTCCGCGCGACCTCATAGTCGCGCTGCATCACCCCGAGGTCGTTCGCCCAGCGCGGAGTCCTCTCCAGGCGCGCCTGGTAGAGCTCTACGTTCTTCTGCACCCGGCCAATGTCGCCCTCGATCCGCGTTACCGTCGCGGCGGATCGCGCGCGCTCTTGCCTTTCAGCAACCAGCCGCCCTTCGGCCTCTTCGCGCTGCTGCTTGAGCACCTGGGATTGTTTCGCCAACCTCGCCGTCTCCGGGTGATCCTCCGTCCAGGTCGCGCGCGCCTCGACGAGCTGGCGGCCGACGGTGTTCTCCGCCGCGAGGAGTCGGCCCGCTTCGGTGTCAATAGAAACATGGGCGCGCGCCAACTCTGAGCGCCGCCCCTCCGCCGCCGTCAGCTCATCGGACTTGGTGCGAAGCTCCCCCGCGAGCCGCTCCAGCCCGCGCATGTTCATTTCCATTTGTTCGGGAAGCTCGCCCAGATGCTCGACTTTGAACTGGGCGATCTTTCTCTCCCAATCGGTCACGCTCTGCTTCAAGGTTTGCATCTGGTCGGAGAAAAGCTGGGTGGCGCGAGCTGCCTGGCCTTGCCGCAGCTGCAGCTCCTGCTCGGCGTAGATCTCCGGAAGTCGATTCGCGACTTTGGCCGCGGTCTGCGGATCGCCGGCCCCGAAGGTCATCTCGAACGCGTTGTCGCCCTCGACCTTGACCTCCAAATCCGATCTCATCCTCTCCACCGCGGCGTCGATCCCGTTCTTCGAAACGTCTTCTGGGTAGAGATTGAGCTCCTCAATCGCCTTTTGGAGGACCGGCCGACCCATCAGCTGCTGACGAACGGTCTTCAGATGTTGATCGATGGGGTCATCGACGGTGTTTTGGATGAGCTCCCTCGAGGGACGGCTCGGTTCTACCCGCACCACCACCGTGGACTTGTACACCGCCGGGATCGTCACCACGAACGCCGCGCCCAGCGCGAAGAGCACCACGGTCATGCCAGCAACCAACCCCTTGCGTCTCCACAGGGCAGCCACGACTTGATCTGCTGTCATCCCTTGTTCCATCGTTCATCCTCCTCGTTACAATGCGGTGTAGACGAGGCGAAGTGCGACCACGTTGCGGCTGAGCCCGCCGCCTCCGCCAAATCCTGCCAATTGCGACAATCGCGTGAAAGTTCCCGTCAACGACACTTCGCGCATCAGCTGCCATTCCAACCCTGCATTCACCCAGTAGCCCTTGACGACCTGTGGGCCGGAGAAGGAATCCATCGCGACGTGGGCCGCCGGCCCGTTCCGGTAGAAGGCGGCACCCCCGAGGATGCTGAAGTCCCGGAAGAACTTCTGCGCGCCATAGAGCGACGCGTATTCAGTCCACACGCCAGAAGTGAAACCAGAAGCGCCGGCGAGCTCGTGGCCCAGCGAAAAGCCGATGCGAGATCCATGCGCATCCCGGGTGAGATCGAAGATGACCCTCGGCGTCCAGCCGGATCGCGATGGATCACCGGGATCGCTGTCCAGCTTCTGGTAGTAGGTCGGCCCAAGCTTGAGCGCCAGCTTGACCTCCGGCGAGATGCGGAAGCGGTACATCGCAGCAACGCTGTTCGCATCCGAAGACTGCGTGCCGAAGCTCAAATACTGGAAGCGGTATTCCACACCGATCTCGCTGCGGCGACTGAGGCGGTACCAGAGCTCGGCGAAGGGCGCGTGCGCGAATCCCGGAGGACGAGGACGACGAATGGTTGGATCGACTGGGTCTGGGTCTGTCTCGTAGATCTTCGTTCCCTCGAATCGGTAGCCCACCCGCAAGGTAGTGAGCCGGGTGAGGCGTTGCGCTCCGGCCAGCTCCGCGGATCCGTAGAGAATGGGCGATCTCGTTCGCGCCAGCCCACCCCGGGGAAGGGAAGTCGGGTCCGAAACGCGCCAGACCTCCAGCTTGCTGTCCAGGGCAAAGCGGTGGGACAGCTCGTCCTTGAAATCGATCACCGCCCGGTGGTCAACGCCGGTGGTGCCGTCCGCACTGTGAACGTAGAGATCGGCCGCATAAAAGGAGTGCGCATTGAGGGTGCGCTCCTTGACGTCCAGGCCGATCATCGGAGACAGCTTGGTGACCATTTGCCCGCTGCTGGCCTGGGGGTTCGTCTGCAGCAGGCGATCGTCGTCGTAGCGCTCTTCGACGGCGAGCTTCAGGGTCGGAACAAGCTCCGCGCCGGCCTTCGCCGCCCATGCCATCAGGCCAACGAAGATCAGTCTTCCCGAGAGGGTGGACACCGCCACCTGCCTTCCTTTCAATCGAGGAACCAAATGCTAAAGAAGAATCCTTAAGGGACCACCACGGTGTCGCCCGGTTTGAGGAACAAGTCGCGGCGCTTGGAGTTCTCCGCAATCATGTCGCTGTAACGGACGGGTATTTCTCCACCGTCCCGGCCCTGTCGAATCACCAAGATTCGGTCCTTGCTGGCAAAGTCGGAAAATCCTCCGGCGAGCGCGATGGCCTGAATCAACGAGACCTGCCCCCGGAGCGGGAAGGCTCCCGGATGCGCGACCTCACCGGTGACGAAAATGCGGGCGGAATTCACCTCGCGAACCATCACCGTGACTTTTGGCGATTGGATATAGGGCGCGAGCCGGGCTTTCAGCTCCTCGGACAGCTCAAACGCGGTCTTCCCCTCGGCTTTGACTTCCCCTGCCATGGGCAGCGAAATGAAGCCGTCTGGTCGCACAGGAAGCGTGCGGGAGAGGTCTGGATCGCGCCACACCGCTATGTCGAGGACGTCTTCCCTACCAATCCTGAACGGCTCATCGACGTTGCTGACGGGGATTGTCTTCGCCCGGTTCGTGCAGCCCGCAAGACAGGCGAAGGCGATCACCACACCCACTCCGATCCGATTTGCCATCATCGAGCCCACTCTCCTTTGTTCGCGCTGGATTCCAAATTCGGGAGGGGTGCCGTAGCACCCCTTGTGCCACCTGGCGGCCGTTCTGATTCCCCGAAATTCAAATGTTTCAACGGAAGCGTTTCGGGCAACGCGATCGAGCACAGAAAAAAATGCCGACTCAGCAAGCTTCCTGACGCGCCCATAACACTTGAATGACCCACGGAATGGCATCCGCTGCCGCTGAAGCGAAAAAATTTGCCCAGCGGCGCCACTTCCATTCCTCGTTGGAAATGATTAGGGCGCCTTTCGCAGAATCCCGGTGGGCGCGGAAGCCCACCGGTGAACGCAGAAGGCCTGAGGCTATTGAAGCCTGGGCCACCGCTCCTTAGGTTGTTTCTGTTTGCTGGGGCCAGGGAACAAAGGTGATGCATGAGCAAAGCAGCGGGCGCGGTGGCGGTGGTCTTCGCATTGGGCGGCGGGGTAATGACGGCTTTGTCGAATGTGCTCGGAGCCAACGCTGAAACGGTGACGCTCGCCTTGGTCGGGCTGGCGCTTTTTGGAACCGGACAGGTGATTGGGAGCAAGACCGCGCCTGCTCCGACCACGGCCCCTGAGACGGTTCTGTCGAAAGCACACTAGTCGTACCGATCTGAAATTCGTGCCGGGTTTTCGTCAACCTGTTCGAGCACCCAACCGAAGTCGGAAATCAGCGAGGTCAGCACTTCGGTGAGCGGGCCCCGGATCGGCGTCGGTTCCCACCGACCGGAGCGCG
>WNEZ01004779.1_pt1 | contig 11841 bp, 9 predicted proteins | sample 5400521 | NCBI WGS metagenome assembly WNEZ01 (sample SAMN13153339, study PRJNA577476) | soil metagenome | isolation source: 120 cm saprolite under Douglas fir tree site 2 hole 1 replicate 1 | place: USA:California | collected 2015-04-18
CGCCGATGCGGGCACCGCGATAGATGACCACATGCGCCAGCAACACTGCGTTTTTTCCGATTTCAACGCCCTGGTCGATCACAACGTACGGTCCAATGTGCGCCCCCTCGCCGACCTTGGCCGAGGCATGCAGTACCGCAGTCGGATGCACGCCCGGCTCATAGCGCGGGGACTGGCAGAAAAGTTCGATGGCGCGCGCGAAGGCCAGGTAAGGGTTCTTGCTGCGCAACAGGGCAGCGGGAATGGCGGGAAATTCATCGACCACGATCACCGCTGAGGCTTTAGTAGTCCGCGCATCTCCGGCGTACTTGGGATTCGCGACAAAGGTAAGCTGTCCCGGCCCCGCTTCCCGAATGCCGGCAACCCCCGTGATTTCGAGATCAGGCGAACCGTTTTCCAGCCGTGCGCCGAGAACGGTAGCAATTTCAACAAGTTTCATATCGAGGAGCAGTCGTCAGTCCTCAGTCGTCAGGAAAATCAAAACCCACGCAGGGCCGGTTTTTTCCTGAAGACTGACGACTAACGACTGAAGACTAGATCACACAAGCCCGAAAACTGAGCCCAGCAGATACAAACCCTCTAATGCCGCGAGGGTAATCAGGAGTGCTTCCCGCAAGCGAGAACGCGACAAGGCGCTCTGCAATTTGCCGGGGTGGGCATGGGCCGGAGTATCGAGCAGAGCTTGTGGAATTCCACCAAATCCGGCCAGCGGCGGCGCGGATACAGTGCGGGCAGCGCCCGGTCGCGCCGGTGCGGCGGTAAAGTACTTCCGCTCGGCCAACGGAACTTTCGGCAGCGTAATCAGCGACGACCAGCGCGCCAACTGCATCGACCCGGATTTCAGGTCCGCGTCCACCGGGGCGGAAGTCAGTTGCAGGGGAGGCAGGCGCTCGGGCGCGACCTGGTCGGCGAGGTTGCGCAGCAGGGAAGACCACCACATGTGCCCCATCTGATCGCTCACCAGCTCGCCCACATCCACGGGCCGTGACTCCAGTTCCAGGGGCGGCAGGGTCTCCGGATTGATTACGTTGCCCAGGTTGGTAAAAACCGTCCTGTACCAGGGCAAGCTGACCGCGTCCCCGATCAGCATGCCGGTATTGAGTGGGCGTGAGGTCAGCTGCAGCGGCGGCAATTTCTGCGGAAAGAAACGGTCGCGAAGATTGCCCAACAGCGACTTCCAGAGCGGACCGGTCACGCTCTGCGGAAGCAGGAGGTCAAGCTCGTGGTTGTCATGGCCAGCGTCCATAGCTTTATTCCAATGTAACACTGTTTTTCGCTGTTCGGCGAATGGATGATGATCCGCGCTCAACCGATAAATTTACGGGCCAGGAAACAACTCAGGTCTCGGTAGTGCACCACGGAAAAGCGACAGAAGGACAAGCGGGCATATCTCCTGCTACTATGTGCACCCTGGAAGCCCGTCTTACCAGCCACGTCTGATTTGAAATGGAGAACGAAAAATGAAGCTGCGAACCTTGATTCTCGCTTGCACCATCCTGGCGTTGGGCTCCGCGGTTTTTGGCCGCCAGGCCGCTCAACCCTCCGCAGCCGCCACGGAGCGGATTACCAGAGAAGTCCGGCACGAGTTGCTGATGCTGCCGTATTTCGGCGTGTTCGACAATATCGCGTACAAAGTGGACGGCTATAACGTCACTCTCCTGGGGCAGGTCAGTCGTCCCAGCCTGAAGTCGGATGCGGAGAATGTAGTCAAGAGAATTGAAGGCGTCGAGCACGTGGACAATCAGATTGAAGTCCTGCCCACGTCGCCCATGGACGACCGCCTCCGCCTCCGCCTGTATCGTGCTATCTACGGCTACCCAGCTCTGCAGAAATACGCTCTGGGTGTGCAGAAGCCGATCCGCATCATCGTCAAGAACGGAAATGTGACCCTCGAAGGAGTAGTCGACAGCGAGGCGGACAAAAATATCGCCAACATCCGGGCCCATGGCGTCTCCGGATCGTTCTCGGTGACAAACAACCTCCAGGTGGTGAAGTCGTAGGCTGAAACCGGCTGCAATAGAAACGACTGTGGACCGCTCCGCCTCTTAAAAAGAAAGGCGGAGCGGACTCTCCGAGGTGGAGCAGCGCTTCACAAACCCTTCTGTGTTCACGCCGCTTCAGCCGCGGAGGTACTTCTTTTCGGCGCTCACTTCGAATCATCTGACATTCCAGATTCCATCGGCGGATTAGCTTCCGCGACCCGATGACCTCGGTAATGCACAGCCCTGAGCGGACGGAGCTACTATCCGACCAGCCTAAAGTGAAAGCGCCTGTTCGTGAGCGGGAAATCATGCCCACCAAGAAACCAATCAAGAAATCGGAGAAGATCGTCCGGATCGTATTCGCAGTCGTACTGCTGGTAGTGGTATCGCAGAGCGACTGCGTGCGGGCGAGTTGGGCCAGTCACCGTATCCGGCGCGGAATGACGGTGAACGAGGCACTCCAAATCTCGGGCGATTGGACCTGGGGCCACGCTTATTCCGAGCGTCCGACTCCCGAGCCGGGCGTCGGACTTTCATTCAGTCCCCACTCCATTCACTTGCAAGGAAAGGACGAATTGCAGGACGTCACTTCCCGGGAAGAACTGGCCCAGGTTATCGAACAGCAGATGAACGGCCACGCTTGGAGCATGTCGTTTACGTACCTCTGGCCCCTGCGTGCCAGTTTCCTTGTCTTCTTCGATGCTCAGGGCAGGGTAGAAAGAGTATCCGGAATAGGCGGGCCGAACTGGTAGGGAAACACTCCAGCCCTAAACTATGAAGGTCACTCGAATCGTTAAGGAAAAAACCCAAGCCGGAGACAACTTTGAAATCCCTACCCTTTCAAGGAACGCGAAGTGGGGCGGCCGGCCGGTCAACTTCTCTTAGGTCCATTCGGAAGGGCCAACTTGGCGATCCTGCGCCCGTTGAACAGGGAAAATGCGGCACCGCAGAGCATAACAACTCCGAACGCGATCAAATAAGCTGACATGAAGCGAAACTCCGAATAGATTCCGAATACGATGAACAGGAGCGCCATCATGGCGAGCCAGATCGCATTGCGCGAATGCGTTTTGGGGGCGAACTCGTAAGCTTTCCTATTTCTCTCCAGCATGGCTTGAATGGACTTGACCTCAGATTCGCAGTCTGTACTGCAGACAATCCCGAAGCCACTGTCCTTCGCACATTGGACGCACACTCCTCTGAAACAATGTTTGCAACTGCCGACGGCGTCGAGTTGGGCGTGATTGAAACACTTCATGTCTGATAACCTCTGCTGAAACGTCAAAATCTAATGCAATCTCTACCCGAAGGTCGAGAGATTTGCAGGCCCCGAAAAGTGCACGGTCCGTGAACTTTGACCCCTGACGTCCGATGCCTGACGCCCGCTCCTCACTCCCCGAACAGCTGCACCTGCCGGGTATCAGTTGCCGCGCCTTTGCGGCGGCGGCGGGTGGCGCCGATTACTGCCAGCACGGTCAGGGACTCCAGCGCGCTGCGCGGGACGAAGATGCGTTGGGTGTTCGAGCGCAGGTCGGGGGGATTGATCAGGAAACCCTCGGCCGTGGTCAGGCTGAGATCGTTGGGCATCATGCCTTCCAGGATCTCGTTGTCCTTAAACTTGAGGCGCACCCACAGTCCTTCAGTGCGCGGACGGGTGGTGAACGTCTTGCGGCTGAGCGAGTCGGAATCGCCGAACTCTCGGACGAAATATACGGCCTTGATGTCCTTCAAGTCGATCGCGACCACGTTGCCGGAGGTGTTCAGCAGTTCGAGCTTGCCCTCGCGCACGAAGTTGGCGGGCGCAACATGGCCGTTGATCGAATCCCGGTCCATTTTCCGGACTACGACTTTCTTGTGGGTTGAAGGCATGGGATCAGTCGTCAGTCGTCAACATCGGCGGGCCTGACGACTGAAGACCGACGACTGACGACTGTTTTCAGGGCAGATTCTCGCACTTTTCCTCCAAGAAACGGTATCTTGTATGTTCACTGTAGCCAAATCGTTAACGTTGTGTTATTTTCTGTAGCTTGCCCTGTCCTATCTCATGTAGTCTAAGCCTATTCGATAGAGTCACTTACATGAAGGCTACGGGAGCAGTTTGTCTGCCAAAGGTTCCGCCTGTGGAAAACTCACTCTCCGCAGCGGCGCACCGGATCATGGAGCGGCATTCCTAGAAAGCATGGCCGATTACATATACACCATGGAAATCCGGCTGACGCCGGACCAGCAGCGCGGCGTCACCCTAGTGCAAGACATTGCGCGCGCCGCCGGGATGAACATTTATTTGACCGGGGGCGCCGTCCGCGACATTATCAGCGGTTTCCCTATCCGCGACCTCGACTTCTCCGTCCAGGGCAATCCTCTCAAGCTGCAAAAGGACCTGGAGCGCGCCGGGGTCAGGATTGCGGGTAGCGACGACGACCTGAAGGCACTCTACCTGGTGCTGCCTGGAAACGTTCGCGCGGAAATCAGCATGGCCCGTACCGAGCACTATGAGAAAGCCGGCAAACCACCGGTGATTTCTCCCGCTACCCTGATCGAAGACCTGCGCCGCCGTGATTTTACCGTCAACGCCATGGCCCTGTCGCTGAATCCAGGCTCGCGCGGGTTGCTGATGGATCCCTTCAATGGCGCGGCAGATATCGAAGCCAAGCTGCTCCGCGTCCTGCATAACTACGCCTTTGTCGAAGATCCGTCGCGCCTCATTCGCGCCAGCCGCCTGGCCGCGCGCTTCCACTGGCCTCTGGAGGAACGCACCCAGGCCCGGATGGAGTCGGCAAAGGAAAACAACTACATCGAATACATCACCGACAAGGCCCGCGGATATGAAATCGAGCAGGTAGCGTACGAAGAGGATCCACTACACATCGTGCGCGTATTGGAAAAAGAGGGCTGGCTCAAAGTCCTGCATCCGCACTGGACCACCGCCAAGGTGGACACCGCGCAACTGAGCCAGCTCCTGAAGACGCGGCAGCAAATGACGGAACTGGGGTATACGCCGGATCCGGCGCCCGCCGTCATGTACTTCCTTACCGCCAGGCTGGCCGACAAGGATATCGCCGACATGCGCAAGCTGATGCCGCGCAAGGATCTGGTGGAGGCCTGGCGGGATCTCGAGGACCATGCCAAGGACCTGGCCAAGCGGCTCACCAGCAAGGAGGCGGCTACGCCTTCTCGCGCCTGGAAGTTGCTCTCTGAGGCGCGCCCGGAGATGATTCTGTTTCTCGCGATCACCGCCCGTCAGCAGGCAGTGGCGCAGAAGATCAAGAACTTCTTTACCAAGTGGCGACAGGTGCAGCAGAAGATTCCGTTGCCTGAAATGACGGAACTGCACATCACGCCGCAACTGCCGGAGTATCCGAAGATCGCACACGACGTTTTCATGCTGCTGCTCGACGGCCGCCTGCGGTCGCGTACGGAAACCTTGAAGTTCCTGAAGCCGCTGGCGCCGCCACCACCTCCCCCGCCACCGCCACCACCGCCCAAACGGGGAAGGGCGGCCAAGGCGGCTGCGGCCGCGGCCGCCGAGGCTGCTGCTGCCGCTGCTGCGGCGACTCCGGTGGCGGGCAAGAAGAAAGGGAAGGGCCAAGCCGCTGCGCCAGCCGTGGCAGGGAAAGCGGAGGCGGCGAAAACCTCCAATCCGGCAAAGCCTGAAAAAGCCGCGGCTGCAACGAAAGTTGTGAAGCCAGCCGCTAAAAAAGGCAAAGATAAACCTAAAAAGAAGCGCTGAAACTCCTCGGATCCGTGGGAGCAACCTTTAGTGCACCGCTAAGGGCTCCCGCCCTATCACATGCATTTTCCAAGGAATCATCCCAAGACAAAGATTTGACAAACGGAGTAGCACCGGCGGCGCTATAATCTTTGTATGCGGCGCCAGTGGGCCATCGCGGCGTTATGCACGGCAATACTCGTAGCCCCGGCCTGGGCTCAAATGCACGGCGGCTCCAGGGGCTCCGCGATGGGCGGTTCCAGAGGCTCTGCCGCAATGGGCCGAGGCGGATTTTCCTCCCGTGGCTCGTTCGGCATTCGCAGCGGCCCTGGGTTTGCGGCTAGCCCGCGCTTCGGAGTCGGCTTCGGTACCGGTCTACGCCGTCCCTTTTTCGGTCCTCGCCAACCCTTTGTTAGTTTTCGCCAACCATTTTTTGGCCCTCGACGCTTCCGCTCCCGTATTTTCTTCCCAGCAACCTCACCATTCTTTTTCGGATACTATGGCGCCCCTGGATACTTTGGCGATTATTCCTACTCCACGCTGGATTCTTATCCGGTGTACGACTCTTACGCCTACTCCGCGCAGAATGATGTAGCGCAGCAGCAACAGCTGCAACAGCAACAGGAGATCGATCGTCTGGAGAGTGAAGTAGCGCTTCTGCGGGAACAGAGGGAGTCGCGCGAGGCAGCGCCGCCGCGACCACTAGTGGATAAATCCGAGCCCTCCACACCGACCCTGCTGGTCTTCCGCGACAAGCACACGCAGGAAGTCCAGAACTATGCCGTGGTCGGCGGGACGCTCTGGATTTTCAGTGAGCAGCGCGCGACGAAACTTCCGTTGTCATGGCTAGACATCGAAGCCACCACCAAGGCGAACGAGGAGCGCGGCGTAGACTTCCAGATTCCGAAATAGGTTCGGATTCCAACCAACTTCGATAAGCGCCATCTGTGGATAATTCTCCGGCATTTCCCATTAGAATCATGACACCGTAAAATCAACACAGATCCTCCATGTCCCAATTCGTTCACCTGCATCTCCATACCGACTACTCCATGCTGGATGGCGCCTGCGACGTGGAAAAGCTCGTCCAGCGGGTGAAAGAGCTGGGCATGCCCGCCGTGGCCATGACCGATCATGGCAATATTTTCGGCGCCGTCCACTTCGTGAATGCGGCCAAAGCGGCGGGCATCAAGCCCATCGTCGGCTGCGAACTTTACGTCTGCAAGAAGGACGACCACAACATCGAGCGAACTCCACCTGAAGGCGACACCTACAACCATCTGCTGGTGCTGGCGGAGAACGAAGAAGGCTACCGCAACCTTACCAAGATTACGTCGGAGGCTTCGCTGCGCGGTTTCTACTACAAGCCGCGCGTCAGCAAGAAGTTCCTGGTGGAACACTCCAAAGGGCTGATCGGGCTCTCAGGATGTCTGAAGGGTGAAGTCGCAGAACGTTTGATGGAAGATAACTACGACGCGGCGCGAACTGCGGCGGCCACGTATAGCGACATTTTCGGCAAGAACAATTTCTTTCTTGAGATTCAGGACCAGGGCCTGGAGCAGGAGCACCGCATCCATTCCAACCTGTTCCGCCTGGAGAAAGATCTGGGCCTTCCGATGGTGGCCACCAACGACAGCCACTATCTCTGCGAAGATGACGCCCACGCTCAGGATGTGATGCTGTGTATCCAGACCGGCAAATCCATCCAGGACACCAATCGCATGAAGTTTCAGGGCACGGGATTTTTCGTCAAGAGTCATGACGAAATGTACCGGGTCTTCAAAGACGCGCCCGATGTGCTCTCACGCAGCCTGGCCATCGCGGAACGCTGCAACATGCGGCTGGAGAAAGTCTCCAACCCATTTCCCCATTTCGATGTGCCGGCCGGATTCACCCTGGACAGCTACTTCGAACATGTCACGCGGGAAGGATTCGTCCGCCGCCTGGAAAAGCTGCGCCCCCTCGAGGCCCAAGGGCGGCTGAAGCATAGTCTCGCGGAATACGAACAGCGGCTGGCCCGCGAACTGGCCATCATTCAGCAGATGAAGTTTTCCGGATACTTCCTGATCGTTTGGGATTTCATCCGCTACGCCCGCGAACGCGACATCCCGGTAGGACCGGGGCGCGGCTCGGCGGCGGGATCGCTGGTCTCGTACTCGTTAGGGATTACCGATCTTGATCCCCTGCAGCACGAGTTGATCTTCGAGCGCTTCCTGAATCCCGAGCGCGTGTCTTTACCAGATATCGACATTGATTTCTGCATGAACCGGCGCGGCGAGGTGATCAGCTACGTCACCGGCAAATACGGCCGGGAAAACGTGGCCCAGATCATCACCTTCGGCACCATGGCCGCAAAGGCGGCGATCAAGGACGTGGGGCGCGCCATGGGCGTGCTCTACAGCGAGGTCGATCGCATCGCCAAAATGGTTCCGGCCACATTGAATATAACGCTGGAAGAGGCCATCAAAGAGTCCCCGGCGCTGCAACAGGTTTACCAAAGCGACGCGCAAATCCACGAATTGCTGGACACCGCCAGGAAACTGGAAGGCATGGTGCGTAACGCCGGGGTCCACGCTGCCGGCGTGGTGATCTCTCCGCGGCCGCTCATCGAACTGGTGCCGCTGCACAAAACCAAGAACGACGAAATCGTCACCGCCTTCGACATGGTCGCGATCGAAAAGCTGGGCCTGCTGAAGATGGATTTTCTCGGGCTGACCACGCTGACCATCCTCGATGACTCACTGAAGTTGATCGCGCAGACTCGCGGCGAGCGCGTAGTTCTGGAAGGCATCGAACTCGACGATCACGAGACCTACGAAAAGGTCTTCCATAAAGGGCTAACCTCCGGCGTGTTTCAGTTTGAATCCCGCGGCATGCGCGACGTGTTGCGGCGCTATCAGCCGAATTCCATCGAAGACCTTACCGCCCTCAACGCCCTCTATCGTCCGGGCCCGATCCAGGGCGGCATGATTGACGACTTCATCGATCGCAAACACGGCCGCAAGAAAATCGAGTATGAGCTGCCCGAACTGCAGGAAATCCTGCAGGAGACTTTGGGAGTGATCGTCTACCAGGAACAGGTGATGCAGATCGCCAACCGCCTGGCGGGTTACTCCCTGGGCGAGGCCGATTTGCTGCGCCGCGCCATGGGCAAGAAGAAGCACGAGGAGATGGCGCAGCAACGCGAGCGCTTCATCGAAGGCGCGGTACAGCGCGGGTATCCTCAGAAGAAGATCGAGAAAATTTTCGATCTCATGGCCCAGTTCGCGGGCTACGGATTCAACAAGTCACACTCGGCAGCGTATGCGCTGCTGGCGTATCACACTGCGTACCTGAAGACGCGCTATCCCGTAGAGTTCATGGCCGCGCTGCTGACTTCGGTGACCGGCAGCACCGACGACGTGGTCAAGTACATCAACGAGTGCCGCGAAATGGGGATCGCGGTCGAGGCTCCGGACATTAATGTCAGCGACGCCAATTTCACTCCCCACGGCAGCGCCATCCGCTTCGGACTGGCTGCGGTGAAGAATGTGGGTCACAACGCTATAGAGTCGATCGTCGCCGGACGCAAGCAGCTCGGACGCTATGGCTCGATTTACGAATTTTGCGACAAGGTTGACTTGCGGCTGCTCAACAAGCGAGTCCTGGAATCGCTGATCAAGAGCGGCGCTATGGACGCCCTCGGCCGCCGTTCCCAGCTGATGACGGTTCTGGATCGCGCAATCGATCGTGCGCAGAAGACGCAACGCGACGCGGAATCCGGCCAGCACGGCCTTTTCGGCGTATTCCAGGACGAGGAAGTTTCCGTCGTCAACGACAAGCTGCCCGATACGCCGGACTGGGACGAACATACAAGGCTGGCCAACGAAAAAGAAATCCTGGGATTTTTTATCACCGGGCACCCCCTGGAAAAATATCGCGACAAATTGGAAGACCTGCGTGCCCTCAGCACGGAGGAAATTTCCGCGATGAAGTCTTCCACCGGAAAAGACGAGAACATCACCACTGCCGGCATCATTACCAGTATTCGCGTGCTCAAGTCGAAGCGCGGCGATTTCTATGCCCAGGGCACACTTGAAGACATGGCCGGTTCGGTAGAAATGCTGGTGTTCCCCGAGGCCTACCGCAAGTTGCAGGACAAGGTGAAGCTGGAAGTGCCGGTGCTGGTTCGCGGCGGAGTTCGTATCGAAGAAGGCGCGAATCCCAAGCTGACGGTAAACGAGATCAATTCTTTGGAAGACGCGAAGGTGCCGCTGCCGAACTCGCTCCGTATTCGCATTCCGCTCGAAAGCTCCGGCGAGAGCACGGTCGACGCATTGCACTCCCTGTGCGCCCAGCGCAAGGGCCAGGCGAAGGTGTTGTTTGACGTGGAACGCCAGGGCGATTTCATGGTGGTGATGGAAGCGGAAGGCTATAATGTCGAACCGGACCGCAATTTTATTGCTCGAGTCGAGGAATTGTGCGGCCGGGGCGCGGTACGCGTCATTGACTGAGTCTAAGTGGGTCTGAGATCGAAAACATTCGGGGAAGAATTCGGGAGGCACAGCTTCAGCCGTGCCGCTAAAGCGACGTATGGAACTCGGGCCTTAGCCCCCGAAGGAGCTTTGTCGAACTCCAGGCATACTTTGGACACTCTGGCCGATGAAAGTACCCAACTACAAGAATCCCAAGGCGCAAGCGAAAGGCGCGCCCGACGTGGCTAATGACGCACTGGTGATGACCGGAGTGGAGTTTCTGCTGTCCATGGTGGAAGCTCGATGGGCCGCCAGGAATGGCGACGGCAGCAAGGGCTTTGGCGAAAGAACGCACCAGGAACTGGAGAAGGTCGAGCAACAGATCACCCGCCTGGAAGGGGCGGCGGGAGAGGATGAAAAGACGCGCGGGGAGATCCAGCAGTTGCACGATCGCATTCAGTCTCTGCGTAAGGAGATGACATCCCATTTCGGGGCCTGGGAAAAGACGGAATTAGCTCGCCACCCGCAGCGTCCTTATGCGCTCGACTACATTGAACGTATTTTTACCGACTGGAGCGAGATCCACGGGGATCGCGGCTTTGGAGATGACCCCGCGCTGGTCTGCGGTATGGCTCGCTTTCACGGCGAAGAGGTCATGATCGTCGGCCATCAGAAGGCGCGTGACACCAAGCAGAAGGTGTACCGCAACTTTGGCATGCCCAATCCGGAAGGCTATCGCAAGGCCCTACGCGCCATGAAAATCGCGGAAAAATTCGGCAGGCCGCTGATCACTTTTGTGGACACTCCCGGCGCGTATCCCGGTCTGGGCGCGGAAGAGCGCGGCCAGGCCGAAGCCATCGCCCGCAACCTGCGCGAGATGGTCCGGCTGCAGGTTCCCATCGTGACCACAATTACCGGCGAAGGTGGAAGCGGCGGCGCGCTGGCCATCGCCGTCGCCGACCGCGTGCTGATGATGGAGAATTCAGTTTACGCGGTGATCTCTCCCGAAGGGTGCGCGTCCATCATGTGGCGCGATCCCACCAAGAAAGAACTGGCCGCCCAGGCCATGCGCATCACTGCCGACGATTTGAAAGAACTCGGCTGCATCGACGATATCGTCCCCGAGCCCGAGGGCGGCGCCCACGCCGACCACGATGCCGCCGCTCTGCTTCTTGATGCCGCCTTGCAGAGGCATCTCTCCGACTTGAAGAAGGGCAAAGTCAAAGAGTTGCTCGACTCCCGCTACACTAAATTCCGCAATATGGCGCAGTTTCTCCAGGTCGAAGAGTAGCAACCAGTCCGCCGTCCGCTTCGCGCAATGACAAGTATGAATGATCCCCTGCAGCGTTTTGTAGACGCCCAAAACCCAGTATTCGAGCAGGTATGCGTCGAATTGCGCCAGGGCCGGAAACAGACCCACTGGATGTGGTTTATTTTCCCGCAGATCAAAGGCCTGGGGAGCAGTCAGATGGCGACCAAGTTCGCAATCTCTTCCCGGCAGGAAGCCGAGGCGTATCTGAAACACTCCGTCCTTGGGCCGCGATTAAGGGAGTGCACCCGGCTTGTGAACCAGGTAGAAGGACGTTCGGTCAACCAGATTTTCGGGTACCCTGACGACCTCAAGTTCCGGTCTTCGATGACTTTGTTTGCCAGCACCAGCTGCGAGAATGCGATCTTCAAGGATGCCTTGCAAAAG
>WNEZ01006970.1_pt1 | contig 11839 bp, 7 predicted proteins | sample 5400521 | NCBI WGS metagenome assembly WNEZ01 (sample SAMN13153339, study PRJNA577476) | soil metagenome | isolation source: 120 cm saprolite under Douglas fir tree site 2 hole 1 replicate 1 | place: USA:California | collected 2015-04-18
CGACTATTTCGCGATAACTCGGAAATCGTCAAAGTAGGTGACGGAATCGGCTTTGGTCCACAGCCCGACCTTCCCGGCGTCTTTGAATGTGTCGTCCGTAGCTTCTATTTTCTTGATGCCATCGTAGTAGCAGATGATTCTATTTCCGACGCACTCGACCCGCAATTCATGCCATTCCTGGGAGGTCACCTCCAGATTCGCTCCTCCCAAGGGGCGGCGCCTCCCAGCCACCACCCGAAAGAACCTGTAATTGCCTTCCCGAGCATTGGCCCTTGCAATGTAATAGTTGTTAGCGTCTTTCAAACGAAAGGCCAATCCTCCCGCCTGGTCCATGTCGCCGGAAACGGCTTTGAATCTCACCGTTACCTCAAGATCACGAAAGCTGCCTTCATCGGCGACGAGCAGCGGAAATCGATAATCGGTCGTATCCACCGAGGTCTGCGCCACAACGTTCGGCTTAGATGGAGCGGTGGAATCCGCCAAGATGACCCATTGACTTGACAGACCCTGACCCGTTCGCGCGCTGTGAAACCTCTTGGGTAGGAATCCAACGCTGTCGCTATCAAAGTTGTACGTGAACATCGAGCCCGCCTGCTGAAGCGGAGCAGGGTTTTCGGGTGGCGCTACGGAGACACTCTGGCTTTCGTTCTTCCGGTGTAACAACAACCAACTCACTCCTAACACGGCAATAAGCGCAGCGAGGATTCCCAAAATCTTTCTCACCGGGGGACCGCCGTGTAGCGGACCGAATCTGGCGCGAGCGGCAAGGAAACGTGAAACGTGGTACCCGTGCCGTGCTTGCTGGTTAGGTCGATATCTCCGCCGTGCGCTTCAACGGCCCATCTTGTGATCGCAAGCCCCAGGCCTGTTCCGCCCCACTCCCGGGTCCGTGCTTGATCAACTCGATAAAATCGATCAAAGACGTACGGTTGATGTTCGGAAGGGATTCCGGGTCCTTCATCGGTGATTTCCAGCGACGCTTGACCAGCCGCACCGAAGCCAACGCGCACCAGGATGCGCGTATTCCTCGGCGAGTATTTAATCGCGTTGTCCAGCAGGTTAACAATTCCCTGCCGGAGAACAAGGCGGTCTACGCTGACGATAAGACCCGCGTCACCGTCGATCTCCACTCTTTGCCCCTTTTCTTCTGCCAACACTTCAACCATCGAACTGGCTTCTCTTGTGAGAGCAAGAAGAGAAATATCCATGCGTTGCAGCTGAACATGACCGGCGTCGGCGCGGGACAGAGTGAGTAGGTTTTCCACAAGACGCGTTAGGCGGTCCACTTCTTCCAACATACTGCCGATCACGTCCCGATACTCTGCAGGACTCTTCTGCTCTTGGAGGGCTACCTCCCCCACACTTCGAATCGCAGTCAGCGGTGTCCGCAATTCATGGGAGGCATCTGCTGTGAAGCGACGTAGTTGATCGAATGCTGCTTGAAGCCTCGCGAGCATGGCATTAAAGACGCTTGCCAGCTTCCCCAATTCGTCATCGGGATTCTCAACGGATAGGCGGTCGGTCAACCGTTCAGCGGATATTTTCTGCGTTTGGATGGCCATGCGATCGATCGGGGCGAGTGCTTTGCGCGCGAGGGCATAACCACCGACGCTGGCGAGCAGCAGAGCAATCGGAAATCCGAGCAAAAGAACCACTCCGAATTCGCGCAGCTCACCCCATAATCCTTCCTCACTGTAGGCAACTCTCAGAACGACGCGCTGGTCTTCTACGTGGAAGACACTGCTGACTAGCCTGATTTGGGCGCCGTTCGGAAGCCGGGTCGTGGATGGCGTTGGATCGCGGAGGCCTTCATTCGGTCCGGGAGGACCACCCATGGCCTGGTTTTGCAAAGCCGCGCTTCGAAAAAGAAGCGAGCCCTCTGGCGACCAAACTTCGATGAAATGGCCTATTCTTGGTTCGGCCGCATTGAGCGTCCCTTCGATAGTTTCGAGGTCCTCGAGTAAGTTGTGATCAAAGTCCTCGCGCAAGCTTAAGAACAAAAATAACGAAGCAACTCCCGCGTAGAGAGCTAGAAGACTGGCGAGTACGAGCACGTACCAGACCGTCAATCGTGAACGCACATTTCGCGGCCGGAATCTCATTCTTCCTCGCGCAACACGAATCCGACCCCACGAACGGTGTGAATCAATTTCCTATCGAAAGGCTCATCCACTTTGCGGCGCAGCCGGTTGATGTGAACGTCCATGACGTTATCGAGTGGCGTTGCACGGGCGCTCTCCTTCCAGACGTGCCGCGCCAGCATCTCTCGCGAAACAACCTGGTCTTTGTGCCGTAGCAGATATTCCAGAAGCTCAAACTCTCGACCGGTCAGTTCAAGGTATTGCCCTCGCCGTTTCGCATTACGGGTCGCCACGTTCATTTCCAAATCGGCAAGCCTTAGTTGGGGACCTTGCTCGATCCGTCGAAGCAGAGCCCGAACGCGAGCCAAAAGCTCCGGGAAGGCAAAGGGCTTAACCAAATAATCGTCCGCACCCTTGTCGAGTCCTTGCACCCGATCCTCGATCGCGTCGCGAGCTGTCAATATCAGGACCGGTGTCTCGAGACCACGTTTCCTGAGCGTGGATAACACTTGGAGACCATCACGGCCGGGCAGCATGAGATCCAGGATAACCAGGTCGAACTCCTCGGCGTTGACGAGAAAAAAACCTTCCTCTCCGGTCGGCGCGATAACAACGTGATGCCCTTGGCGTTCTAGGCCCTCGCGCAGGGCACGCGCGACTTTGCTTTCATCTTCAACAACCAGTATTCGTGATTCGGGCATTCCGCTATGCATGTTACGACTTCAACCGCCGCCTCAGATACTGAAGTGTTTCTAACTAAAAGTTCAGAATAGGGAGCCCGAAATCCTGCTATAAGGTTGCTCAAGTTCAGCCAAATCGGAGTTCAAGGAGAAATCTCCAAGCATGCCAGCCATCGAGGCTACTTTCTCACCAGCCTTTGCCATGGTCACGAGCAGGAGCTGATATGGAGAAACTCTTGGTTTTGATGGCTCTTCTCGTCGGTGGATTGCCGTGGACCGCGACTTGTGCTCAGGTTGGCGAAAGTACACTCACTGGAAAAATTGTCAGCTCGGCGAACTCACTGATTCCGAATGTGAGTCTCACCTTAAAAAACACATCCAATGCCCAGTCCCAAGTAGTAGGGGTGGGCGAGGACGGTTCGTTTACCATACACAACCTCTCCCCCGGAACCTACGAGATAACCGCTTCGGCTGCCGGATTCGCGGAAGCGAAGGTGGCGGTGACCATTCGCCCGCACGCTGACCAGGTAGCGAACATCGTCATGCAGCCGGAAGCGACCGGTACGGCCACCAAGGCGGAAGGGAGCACATCAGGCGTCAGCGGGGTTGTAGGTACGAAAAACGTCACCGACCTGCCGCTTAATGGTCGTTCGGCATCGGACTTGGCGGCTCTAGAACCAGGCGTCGCCAGCGCTCGTACCCAACAGACAGGTCAAGCACAACGGGGGTTCGGCAATCAGATGACCATCTCCGGCGGCCGTCCTCGCCAGAACGACGCCCGCTTGGACGGGATCAGCGTCAATGACTACGTGAACGGCCCGCCCGGAAGCGCATTAGGAGTGAGTCTCGGGTCCGACGCTGTCGAGCAGTTTTCTGTTCTGACGAGCAACTACCCCGCCCAGTATGGCCGTTCTTCCGGGGGGATCATCGGTGCTTCTACACGCACGGGAACCGCTAGCTTCCACGGGGACGCATTCGAGTACATACGCAACAGCGCGCTCGATGCACGAAATTTTTTCGATACCGTGAAACCTGCCTTCCGCCGTAATCAATTCGGAGGGTCGGCGGGAGGGCCCGTTTGGAAGGACCGTACCTTCATCTTCGGTGACTATGAGGGTCTACGCCAATCGGAAGGCGTTACCCAGGTCACGACCGTTCCCTCAGCGGCAGCCCGCGTTGGCAATCTCTCGACGGGGCAAATCACGCCCGACGTGACTGTCGTGCGTTTTGTGAATGCCTTTTATCCGTTGCCTAACGGGCCGCTGCTGGGTCCTGGCGATACAGGAATCTTCACGTTTGCGGGGCAGCAGGTCACTCCTGAAAATTACTTTACGACCAAAGTCGATCATAAGCTTTCCGCGGCTGACGCAGTTTCTGGAACATACATGTTTGATGGGGGTACCGTCCGACGCCCCGATGAATTCAACAACAAACGGACGGGCTACGACTCGCGCCGGCAGGTTGTTACGCTCCATGAGACTCACACCTTCAGCCCGCAGCTTGTGAATTCCTTTCATTTCGGGATCAATCGAGTGGTGACAACCACGGGTTTGACGTTCCCAAGCGGAAACTCACAGGTTGCGGACCCTTCCTTCGGCACTGTGCCCGGTCTGAATGCGGCGGCCGTCATCGTGCCGGGGCTTACGTTCTTTTCCGGCGGGTTAGGGACGCCTTCCAATTTTCGCTTTCAGTGGACCTCGATCCAAGCTTCGGAGGACGTCTCCTTAACGAAAGGGGTTCATTCTGTGAAGTTCGGGATGAACGTGGAACGGGTCCGGGACAACATACTTGCGATTTCGAACCCGGGTGGAGAATTTGCCTTTAGTCTCCTGTCGGATTTCCTAAGTAATCGACCTTTCTCGCTGAGCGCGGCGATTCCCGGCACCATATCCGAGCGAGGATTGCGCCAGACCATCGTGGGGACTTACATTCAGGACGACTGGCGGTGGCGTCCAAACCTGACGATCAATCTGGGTTTGCGTTACGAGATGGCGACCGTACCCACGGAAGTTCAGGGGAAGCTGACCGTGCTCCGGCACCTGACCGATACGCAGCCGCATCTAGGCGACCCGTTGTTTTCCAATCCCACGCTTCGCAACTTTGAACCGCGGGTGGGTTTCTCGTGGGATCCTTTTCGGGACGGGAAGACATTTCTGAGTGCGGGTTTCGGCATGTTCGACGTTCTCCCCTTGCCTTACCTCGTGCAATTTAACGAGCTCTTTTCGGCTCCCTTTTTCAAACTCGGGAATGCCACGGGCTTGCCGCCGGGTTCGTTTCCCACGGGAGCGTTCGCCATCGTTGATAACTCTTCCAGTGGATTTCGGCAGGGTTATTTTGATCCTGATCCGCGGCGCAATTACGTGATGCAATGGAACCTGACGGTGGCGCGCGACCTGGCTCGGGACGTCAGTCTGCGAGTTGGTTACGTTGGCTCGCGGGGTGTACACCAGCTCTTCCGCGTGGAAGACGCGGACATCGTTTTACCTTCACTCACGTCCCAGGGCTACCTTTGGCCCTCGCCACTGGGGAGTGGGACGAGGCTAAATGTGAATGCCGGTCTCATTAACGCCGGTCTCTGGCAAGGGTAATTCGTTCTACGACGCTCTCCAAGTGAAGGTAAAGGCGAAAGTCGGCAGCGTAGCGGAGATCGAGGGCTCCTATACCTGGGGCAAAACGATCGATACGTCCTCCGGCAGCCTGGTGGGAGATGAATACTCGAATTCGATCGCAAGTCCGTTGTGGTTCAACCCCAAGATAAATCGAGGCCTGGCGGATTTTAACGTCGCCCACAACTTGGAAGTGAATTACACCTGGGAAATTGGGGCGCCGAAGTGGGCCCACGGAGCTACGGGATGGGTTGTCAGTGGGTGGGAAATAGGAGGAGTTTTCGAAGCAAGCACGGGCGTGCCGTTTACTCCCGGTTTCGGAGGGGACGCCCTGGGTGTGAAGAGTACCGATCCGAATATCGATGTGCCAAACTTGGTTACCGGTCCGGGTTGCGGTTCGCTCGTCAATCCCGGCAATCCGACGCACTACATCAAAACGCAGTGCTTCACGGTGCCGAATCCCATTACGCTTCGCGGGAATCTGGGCCGCAACACGATCATCGGCCCTGGACTGGTGAATCTCGATTTCTCGCTCTTCAAAAATAATCACATCAAGAGAATTTCGGACACCTTTAATGCCCAGTTCCGCACGGAATTGTTCAACGTTGTCAATCACACGAATTTCGCTCCGCCCCTGGACAATCGGAACATCTTTGACTCTGCGGGAAGCCCAATTGGCAACGCCGGGCTGATCACATCGACGCAGACACCGTCCCGGCAAATTCAGTTTGCGCTGAAGTTGATTTGGTGAACGGGGTGTGATTGGCCAGAATCCGATGATGTTCAAAGAGGTGAAATGAAAACGAACTGCTTGCTTGTTGGCTTCCTTATTGCTTTTCCCGTGCTGACGAATGCCCAGAATGTAGCCCCCTTGCGATTGGTGCAAACGATTCCCATGCCAAACGTCAAAGGCCGCATTGACCACATGGACGTGGATGTCAAAGGCAAAAGGCTCTTTGTCGCCGGCCTCGAGAACGGCTCACTCGAAGTCGTGGATTTGCAGGCAGCCAAATGGTTGAAAAGCATTCCCGGTTTTAAGAAAACACAGGGTGTCGCGTATGTTCCTTCCCTCAATAAAGTGTTCGTGGCCAGTGGAGACGACGGGATGCTCCGCATATTCCGCGGCGACACTCTCGACCTGCTGGATGCGATCAAGCTAGAACTCGGTCCCAACCGTGTCGCTTACGATCCCCACAGCAAACTTCTCTATGTAGGATACGGCGGTAAGGATGCCGGTAAGGACTACGGCGAAGTCGGGATCATCGACGCCAAAACGGATAAACATATTGGCGACATCAAGGTGGAGGCCCACCCTGCGGAGCTGCTACTGGACCAATCCGGCAAAACCTTGTTCGTCTTCGTCTCGGCTGTGAGCAAAGTTCAAGTTGTGGATACGAAGAAACGCGAGGTTGTGTCCACGTGGCCGGTGAGCAGCCAGCGGAATGGTGACGGAGCCTTTGACGAGAAAACACACAGGCTATTTCTTGGAACTCGCACGCCTCCCCAAATGATTGTCATGGATTCTCAGACCGGCAAGGAGATCGCAAATCTCCCCACCGTTGAGGGCATGGATGGCGTCTATTTCGATGCTGCGCACAGACGGGTCTACGTTTCCGGGGGTCGAGATCAAGACGTCGGTTACATCTTCGCCTACCAGCAGAAAGACGCCGATCATTACGAAACCATCGGCAAAATAACGACGAAATCAGGTGCAGGCACCTCGTTCTGGTCGCCTGAACTAAATCGCTACTACGTCGGCGCACCCGCTCACGACAATGAGGAGGCCGCGATTCTCGTCTTCGAGCCAGGGTCCTGAAAGGCTGCGACTCGGTTGAATTTATCAAGAGTAAAGAAGCGTAGAAAATCACCCTCAGGAGGCGACATGAAGAAGTTGTTAGCCGTTGGTGTAATGGCAATGGGTACATTCGGCTTGCTTACGATGCGAGGTGCAAAGCCTACGGTCGCGGCAGCTCAGACGCCGACCCGCGAACTTGCGCCGTTGCAGCTCATCCAAAAAATTCCAGTGCCTGGTGTCGCCGGTCGTATCGATCACTTCACAGCGTTTCCGAAGCGCCGGTTGCTGATTTTTGCCGGCCTGGGTAATAACTCGATGGAAATTGTGAATACCTTTCAGGCCAAGGTCGTGCAAAGCGTCAAAGGGTTGGATGAACCTCAAGGCGTACTTTACGTTCCCGGGCTCGACAAAATCTTCGTAGCCAACGCGGGGAGCGGCGTGGTCAAGGTTTATGACGGCAAGACGTACGCTCTTCGCAAGAGTATCGCGTTGGGCGAAGAATCCGACACCGACAACCTGCGCTGGGACGAAGTTTCAAAACGGGTTTTTGTCGGCATCGTGGGCGGCATCGCCATGATCGACGCGGTGACGGAAGCCCATGTGGGAAAGGATCTCAAGGGTAGTGGTGGTCACTCCGAGTCGTTCCAGTTAGAAAAGAAAGGGTCTCGCATTTTCGTCAACGTCCCGGACGACGGAAGCGTGGTCAATGTTATCGACCGGAAGACTGGCGAGCTGACTAAATGGGGACTCAACGGAGTCAAAGCAAACTATCCAATGGCGCTCGATGAAGACAATCATCGGCTCTTCGTTGTCACTCGTAGACCGCCGTTCGTAATGGTGCTTGATACCGATACCGGTAGGGAAGTTGCGAGGGTTTCCGTGGGTGGATCGTGCGACGATGTCTATTACGACGCGGGGCGCAAGCGCATTTATGCACTCGCCGGCGAAGGATTTATCAGCGTAGTCCAACAGAATGACCCGGATCACTATGCACTGTCCGCAAATATCCCCTCAGCCGTAGGCGTGCGGACGGGCATTTTCTATGGAACGAGCTTGTACGTCGGCGTGCCAGCCTCTGGATTGGAACCTGCGCAAATTTGGAATTATGGAGTGCCGGAATAGAGTACAAACAGGCTACGTCCTGGCAGGGGTGTTTGAGGATTCGGGTTTGTGCCCGATGGGCGGGTCAGCAACTACGGCCACGTTGTGGGAAAAAGCGATCGATGGACCGTAAATCCAGGTTCCATGAGCAACTTCTCCCGTAGCCAGTCCAACGTAGCTTGTTGGTTTCTCAGTCTGTGTCTCTTGCTATTTCAACTGTCTGATGCGAACGCTGAAGCTCCACCTGCGGGGCGCTCCCCGAAGGACGAACCCGTTCGGATTAGTGCAGAAGCCACCCGTATCGATCACGCCCCAACGCTCGATGGAACCCTGGACGATCCGCTTTGGCAAAGCGCGAAACCGATCACCGAGTTTCGTCAACGAGAACCCCACGAAGGCGAGCCGCCAACCGAGAAGACAGAAGTACGCATTCTCTACACTCAGCATGCCGTGTATTTCGGGATTCATTGCTATGACTCTGAGCCGTCTCGGATCATCGCAACAGAACTCCGCCGCGACGTGATCCAAGACTTGGACGACCACTTAGAAATCCTGATCGATTCGAACCATGATCGCCGTGGAGCATACGTATTCGAGGTCAATCCCCTTGGTACGCAAAACGATGGCCTCATCGTGGAGGAGCAAGGAGACACAAATGGAGGAGACTTCGACCGGGGCTGGGACGGAGTGTGGACGTCAGAGGCGCGTATCACTCCAGACGGGTGGACCGCGACGATCGAAATCCCATTCACAACCCTCAATTTCACTCACTCAAGCGATGTCGTCTGGGGTTTGAATTTGAAGCGCTTTATCCGGAGAAAGAACGAAGAAGACCTTTGGAGCGCCTATCGGCGAACATTTGGCATCACCAAGGTCTCTGAGGCAGGAGAGCTAAGAGGCATCAAGGACATAGGAAGCGGAAGACTCTTCATCGTGAAGCCGTATGCGCTCGCGAGGTATGACAAACAAACCGGGCAAGATCCCAAATTCCCCGTCACCGGCGGGGTGGATATTAAATACGGCCTGAGCTCAAACCTGCTGTTGAACGTCACCGGTAATACTGATTTCGCCGATACGGAAGTCGATTTGCAACCCTTCAACATCACCCCGTTCAAAATCTTCATTCCAGAGAAGCGTCAGTTTTTCCTGGAAAATGCTGGCGTCTTTAATTTTCCTCTTGGCGATCAGGACCAGTTGTTTTTCAGCCGTCAAATCGGGATCGACCCGATCACTGGGAATCAGGTTCCGATTAATGGCGGGACTAAACTGACCGGAACTTTAGGCCGCTTGGAACTCGGCATCATGGACGTAGACACGCGTTCGAGCGGCCCCAATCCCTATTCGAATTTCGCGGTTGCTCGCTTGAAAGAGTCACTGTGGCCTGGCTCGTATGTGGGTGTCATGGGCATCGACAAGCGATCGGGAAACGCTCTCGACGCGTTCAATCAGACGGGCGGGGTCGACACCCGTCTGGTTTTCTTCAAGGATTGGTCCGTCAATGCTCACATGGCTGGCACAAGGTCCCAAGGAGGCAATAGCGGAGTTAGCGATGTGGGGGCTTCGCTGACCTATCGTTCGAACTGGCTGGAGGGTTTGGTCGAGCGGAGAAAAACCGGGCCAAACTTCAACCCGGAAGTGGGCTTCGTCGAAAGAACGGATTCCAACGAAACGTATGGGGATCTAACGTTCAAGGTCAGACCGAATATTGAGGGCGTTCGGGAGCTGCAATTCGAAGGATTCCTTCTCCATGCCCCAGATACACTCGGCCAGGTCTCCACCCAGGAATGGCAAGGCACCTTTCGCGCCGAGTTCAACAACGGCGCATACACCGATAACGATATTGCGGACGTGTTTACACAGCGCATCACAACGCCCTTCCACATTTACAAGAGCGTGTTCATTCCGAACGGCCTATACCATTTCGCCCGCCATCAATTGACCTACGGGTCGGGACAGGATCGCCGCTTTACCTACAATTTCTTCGAACGCTTCGGCGGCTATTACGGCGGCACCCTGAATGAATTTCGCGTGCGAGCCAACTACCGGCGAACCGCTAAGTTTTCCATCTCTCCTTCAGCCACGTGGGATCGCTTTAGATTGCCTCTGCCCAATGGGAATTTCTCCGTCGTGCTGGCGAGCTTGCAAGCGAACTATTCGTTCACTCGCTTTCTGACCTTCACAACCATTCTTCAGATGGACACCTCCAACACGCAAGCGGCCAGCGCCAACCTTCGGCTCCGCTACAATTATCGTCCCGACAGCGATCTCTACATCATCTACAATGTTGGGACGCAATTCGCCAGCATTGCCCCGGCCAACCCTCCGCAAGTTCGCGAGACTCGTTTCGCTGTGAAATGGACTTATTCGTTCGCTCCGTGAATCCTGGTTTACAAGACATGAGAATAGGAAACGCGGTTGCCGGACATGCTCCGTATTCTTCCTACTGAATCAGCATCACTTACGCAACTTGCGACAGTGGTTTCATCAGAATCGATTCGTTTCGCGAACATCGAGCTGTTAGGCGGCGGTTTTCCGGTCCGCTAGATCGCGGGTTGCACTGCAGCGCTCTTCATTTGATTAGGGTTAGGGCTCTTGACCTACGTTTCGGATTTCCAGAGTTGCGGCCACTGGCCAGCAAATGGCCAGCATATGGTTTTCGATTTCGTGGTAACCTCTTGAAACCACTCACCGGAGAGGTGGCAGAGTGGCTGAATGCTGCGGTTTGCTAAACCGTTGTAGGGGCTAAAACTCCTACCGGGGGTTCGAATCCCCCCCTCTCCGCCAGAAATATAAGTGGTTGGTAACACAGAGCTTTCCCCCGGCAGTTTCCCTTGTTACTTTTTCGTGGATTTTTCCGACCAAATTTCACTGTTCTGTTCACTAAAGCGAAACTCTAACTGTCGGAAAAAGCAAGACTTCTGATTCTCATATTTGGGGGTTCGAAGTCGCCCTTCTCCGCATGATTCAGAACAGAAATGGCGAAGAAACCATGAGTTTGTCTCGCGCCAATTGCCGGGTCACTTTTAGAATCGTGCGATAGAGACACGCATCTTTATTAGACCGAACTATACAAGCGCATGAACGAAAATCTTCGACTCCGGACAGGCTGAACGGCGCGACCCAATTGGATGTGAATCGATCTCACATGGACCCGAGCCGCTCGGTTCGTCCGATTCGCCATCGGTAGTCAATCGGCGCCACGCGGGTCGCCCGCACGAGCCGCAGGTCGCGCAAGCCTAAGCTGCGCGGGTAGGACCAGTCCGCAGCTTCCACCTCGACGGGCTCTTCTCTCCACAGAGCTTCGTCGCGAATCACCTCAGCAACACGCAGGCATTGTCCCGAGTTGGAAACAGATAGTCCAAACGGCGCGTACTTCAGCGTTCGCTCGCGCTCTTCTAATGACGCAAACGGTGAACCCGGCGCTAACGAATTGCTCGCGGCGCGACGAACCGTAAGGGACGCCAGTGCATCGCCCGCTGTTGGCTCCACGCGGAGCCTCCAAGCCGCTTCGTCGTCCTTCGAGAATCGAACTCTCGCGGCGTGGAAGTGAAAGTCGGTGAGCCTGTTCCCGATGAC
>WNEZ01013626.1_pt1 | contig 11838 bp, 14 predicted proteins | sample 5400521 | NCBI WGS metagenome assembly WNEZ01 (sample SAMN13153339, study PRJNA577476) | soil metagenome | isolation source: 120 cm saprolite under Douglas fir tree site 2 hole 1 replicate 1 | place: USA:California | collected 2015-04-18
ATCGAGATGAGGCCGCGCATGCGACGGTTCATCGAGAGGAGCGGCAGGTCGGGCCGGGGCGTCGGGTTCGTCAGGAACTGGCGGCGGTTCTCCGGCCAGGCTTCGCAGCGACGCCATCCCCTGGAAGTCGCCTGGGCTCGGACCCGCGGAATGCGCCGGATAGACTTGCCGACCATCGTACGCATGCACCGTGCGCCGGGACAGAATGCGATAGCCGTCCTTTTCGATGAAAAGCCCCATCGCCACCGACAAGCCGAGCAGGGCGAAGAAGAGAAGCACGGTGACCCGCTGATAGGCGGCGAGCGGCTCCATCACCCAGTGCGTGTCAGCGTACCCAATCACCTCGTACGGGGTACCGCGCACCGCCTGCCGCGAGCCTATCCACAGAGGCGCATTGCCCCCGAAGGGATCGCCGCTGGTGGCGATCGGGAAGTGGAGGAAGGCCATGTCCATCACCGACCCGCGCACCACCACGTCGGTCTTTCCGGGCGTCAGGCCGCTGTCGGCACCCTCCGCGGGAGGCTTGCGGGGCCCAGAAATCGAAACCACCTTGCCCCCCTTGAGCAGCGCGATCGCCCCCAACCCGGCTTCCGTCGCCGCGGCGTTCAGCAGCCCCTCCAGCGGAAGGGGGGCGCCGAGCACCAACGTTCCCAGAGGCTTCGGCTCATTCCGCTCGAAAGCGGCGATCGGGAAGGAGAAGAAAAGGTGCGGAGAGCCGAAGGCCTCCTGCCAGATGCCTTCCGCTCCGGCCTGAGCGAGCGCCGCGACGTTCAAGTCCTTGAGGTCCGTCACCGGGATGCCGGGGCCTCGCGCATAGATGCTGCCGTGCTCGTTGGAGAGGGCGACCACCAGCGCGCCGCGGTAGATCTCGGGGATCTCCTCGCGCGCCGCAGCGATCACCGGGCTGAGCTTGTCCGCGGTGGGCGGCTCGCCCCGATTGCGCAATGCCATCAGCGCTCCGGGAGCCCCGGCGACCTTGAGGGCCGCGCGATGGAATTCCCGACGGCGCTCGTCGATCTGGACCGCCACGGCCGCCGGCGCGCGAGAGGCCTGAATCGATACCGCCGCCTTTGCTCGCTCACTCAACCCGGGCGCCAGCGCGTAGAGATGCCAGACCCAGACTGCCAGAACGGCGACGGCGAACGCCGCGAACTTGAGCCGGACCATGAGCGGTTATTTATATCGAAGATGAGCAAGCAGCGGTAGAAGCACTGAGGAGGTCCCAATGAAGTACTGCCCCAGCTGCGGGTCGGAATACCGCGATGAAGTGACCGCCTGCGCACAGTGCGGCGGCAAGCCGTTGGTCGCGTCAGAGGAGATTCACCGCGGCAAGCTCTTGCCCGGCGAGGAGAATCGGCGAAAGTTTGCGCGCGTGGGAAGCGCGGAGGATCCGCTCACCTTGGAGCACCTGAGCGGCGTGATCCAAGCAGCGCACATACCCGTACTTTCGCAGTACCACGGCAGCGTGTTGGACCCGATCACCAGCCCTGCCGGCCCCTGGTGGGAAATTCTCGTTCCTGAGGAATACGCAGCCAAGGCCACCGAGCTGATCGCGCGCGAGAGGTCTCGAATGGCGGCCGGCGCCGAGGATGCGGCCCGGGCCGCGGAGGAAGAAGAAGCGGAAACCGAGAATCGGCGAGGGCCGGTGAAGTGATGTTCGCCAGCGCTTGGGGCGAAGACGCCCCAAAACCGAAGTTCGCGCCCGCGGATCGATTTCGATTGAGCTCGATCGCATTTCTGAACCGCCTCGGCAGGGACAAAGATGTCCCGGTCAAGCGCTGACAGGTTCCGCATTTCGAACAAATTGGTTCCGACCGATGGGTCCCTCCATCGGTTGGAAGCAACTCCGCGATTAGCGACAGTCGAGCCCGATCGGTCGATGTCTTGAAGGGGCTGCACGATCGCGCCAACTCGGACGAGGTGTGTGACATTTCGGGTCCTCGCGGCACCAAAATGTCACTCACCTCCGCTTTCGGACCGAGGCCGGAGCAAAAAATTGCCCCGATCCGGTGGACGGCGTTGCAAGGAATTGTCGCCGGTGAGAATTTTTTCAACGTTTCGTCGAATCGGTCGAGCCGAGCGTTGGAGTAAATTGTCTGGAACCGACGTTGGCAACCCGTCACCCGACAGGCTCAGGGCGCCGACATGGGTGAGCCTGCCGTTGGCGCTGCCACCTCGTAGAGGCTGACCCCAACGACCTTCCATTTTGCGTATTTCAAATTGCGCGAGAGGAAGGTTTTCAAATCTTCCTCGACCACTTTGCCGAACGTGCGCGTCGCATGGCGCAGGTAGGTGCGCCTGTTCTTCTGGATCACGAAACCGACGTGGCTGATGCGGGTGACGCTGGAGATCCGGTCCTCGCGGACGATCGCCAGAATGGTGCCCGAGACCACCCGGGACGCGATCGCCGGCGCGTCTTGCAGATCGACCACCGACAATGCGTATTTTCCGATCGGTCGCTCCGCGCCGGTGAGCCCCAGCTGCCGCGATGCCTTCGACTCCCAGGTGCGCTCGCTGATCTCCTTCCAGACGCCTTGGGTCCGATCGCCTCCGTAGCGACGGGTCACCGTGGTGAGAAAACCCTTCTGGATGTTGTTGGGAATCCACTGGGCTTCCATCAGGTGGTTTCGCTGCGCGTAGGTGGGTTGATCCGCGTAGCGGATCCGGGTGAGGAGCCGCTCCACCTCCTCCCAGGACGAGGACAGTCCCAGTGCGATCGTCTCCTCGACGAAGGTGAGGCAATCGACGGCGTCAAAACGGATCAGCGGATCCGGATCCTTTCCACTTCCCTCCCCGAGCGGAGAGACGAGGTACGGAGTGCCGAGGAATCGCTCGCTCATCTGGACCAGGCGCTCGGAAAGGGAGCCGCTCCTCGATCTCGTCTCGTCGAGCTGCGCTCGTCTTTCCTCCTCCGTCATGTCCATCCAGCGCCGCGCCACCACCGACCCCTTCGGGGAAGCGGATGTGGGCGCGGCAGCGATGTTCCCCGCGCTCACGGCGCTCGACGAGCAAAGGGCAACCAGGCATACGACTTGTGCGGAAAACCCAGGCACTGAGATGAGGATCTCAGGACAGCGAGCCGTGTGCAAAGCTCGATCGGTCGCCAAGGTGGGCAGTGCCCCGCCGGCGATACGACGGCGGATCTCGTTTCTTGACGCTCCGAACCGCGGCTGGTACGACCCCAAGCTCACGTGCGCATCTCCGCAGGTCAGGGCAGGGCCATGATTCGCGCTCTGGTCGCTCCCGTTCTTTTGGGTTCGCTGATGGCGTGCGGACCGGTCAAATCTACGATCAACCTGGTTGACGCCAACGCGCAGCTCGAAGCCGCCCGGACTGCCGGAGCCGAGAAACAGGCCCCCTACGAGTGGACGGCGGCCAACTTGTACCTGCGCGAAGCGCGCGAACAGGTCGCCCGATCCGAGTACGAGCACGCGATCGATTTTGCGAACAAGGCATCGAAGTACGCCGGCCAGGCGCGGGTGATAGCGGAGAAAGCCACCAAGGCTCAGCCCACCCCGGACCCCGCGCGCCCGTGAGCGGAAGGTTGGCCAGAGCGCTTGGGGTGCTGTCGCTGGCGATCGCGGCGGGGTGCGCCAGCGGGATGAGAGTCCGAGCGGATTCGGCGGCTGCCGCGGCGAAGATCGACCGACGGCGATCACCAAGGCGCTCGACATGAACAAGTACTGCATCCAGAAGTCCGCCGAGCCGCTGGTGGTCAGGATTGCCGATGGCGATCGGGACGGCGACGGGATTCCCGACAGCATCGATCGCTGCCCCGATGAGCCTGAAGACTTCGATGGCTTTCAAGACGATGATGGCTGTCCAGACTACGACAACGACAACGACGGCGTGCCGGATTCAGAAGACCGCTGCCCGAACACGCCCGGCCCCGCATCCAACGCGGGCTGTCCAGTCCTCGAAGACCTCGACAGCGACAAAGACGGGGTGCCGGACGCCCTCGACCGATGCCCCAACACCCCGGGGCCCGCGGAGAACGCCGGTTGCCCGGTCGAGTACAAACGGGTGGTGGTCACGCAGGAGCGGATCGAGATCAAGCAGCAGATCCGCTTCCGGACTGGCAGCGGGCGAATCACCGGAATCGAAAGCTTCGAGACGCTCAAAGACGTGGCGCGGGCGCTGCGCGACAATCCGCAGATCAAAAAGTTGCGGATCGAAGGGCACACCGATTCGGTGGGAAACGCCCCGACAAACATGAAGCTCTCTCAGCTTCGCGCCAATGCAGTGAAGGCGCAGTTGGTGAAAAACGGCGTCGAGCCCAGCCGGCTCGAAGCGGTGGGGTACGGCAAGACGCAGCCGCTGGCCTCCAATGCCACGTCTGCCGGCCGTGCGCAGAACCGGCGCACCGAGTTCAAGATCGTCGATCGGTAACCGGCCTTGACAGCGGCGGACCTACATCCGCCCGTGGCCGCTCACGCGCGAAGGCGAATAGAATCTCCGGCCATTCCCAAGATGGGGCACGCTTTGTCAGTACCCCGGTTCGCACCGGGGCAGATGTCGGCAGCGAGGTCGCATGGCCAGGTTTGAGGTCCACATCCCCGCAGCAAAAGCCGACCAGATCGGCGTCACCCTTCGGGTCGAGGCCGACCACTGGATGGCGGCGCTGAAGGCCGGCTTGCACAAGCTTGGCGAGCAGGGCTTCTCGGCTCAAAACGTCCTCGTCGACGTGCAGGACGATGGGTCGGTCCAGGTCACCGAATCCCGCAACGGTCGGGTGCTCGAAATACGCGAGCTTCCGCCGTCAGGAGGCGCGGCGAAGCCAAGTGGCGAGGCACCGCCGCTGCCGCCGAGTCGTGCCGCGCCGGCGAAAGCAGAACCGGCGCTGCCACTGACCCGCCCCGCGCCGGCAAAAGCAGAACCCCCGCTGCCGCTGTCTCGTCCCGCGCCGGCGAAAGCAGAACCGCCGCTGCCACTGACTCGTCCCGCGCCGACGACAACAGAACCGCCGCTGCCGCTAACCCGGCCCGCGTCGACGAAAACAGAACCGCCGCTGCCGCTGACCCGGCCCGCGCCGACGAAAACGGAACCGCCGTCAGCGAATTCGGTTCATCCGGCCGCGGCAAGAGTCGAGCACCCGACGCTCCTCGAGCACCCGACCCTCCTCGATCTTCCCGCCGCACCCGCCGGCCCGCCGATGGGCGAGAGCGCCCTTTTGGGCTCGAAGGACGGGGCGAGGCGCGATTCGAAGGCGTGGCCGTGGGGGGCGAGCCTGAGCCCCCAAGGCCAGGTGGAAGGCGTCAAAGGCGACGGTGCTCAGCCGCCGGCGCCTCGCGCCCCTCCTCCAGCCTCACGTCCTCCGCCGGCCAGGGTGATCGACTTGCTGCAGCCGACGCGCGCGGTGAAGGCGCAGATTGGCCGTACGCTCGATGGGGTCAAGCACCGCGAGTCCGTCGAGGACGCGCTGGCGGATGTCTTTGAACGGGTTCAGGGGGCGTACGCGCAAAAAGGCGAACAAGCCGCCCTCTATCTCCTGCTCGATCTGGCGTTGGAGAAGATCCCGGCCGAATCCGGCTCGGTGCTGTTGACGAACGGGTCAGGCGATCTCGCTTTCGTCGGTGCCCGCGGACCCAAAGCGACGCAGTTGCTGCAATCCGCGCTGGTCGTTCCTTCCGGGGTGGGGATCGCCGGTTTCTGCGCGGTCGAGGGCGTGTCCGTGGCGCTCTCCGACGTCCAGCGGGATCCGCGTTGGTATGCCGAGGTGTCGGAGCGACTGCAGTACGAGACCAAATCCGTCCTTTGCGCGCCGATGATGACCCACGGCCGCTCTTTCGGATGCATCCAGCTGATCAACCGCCACGGGACCGACGTTTTCACCGAGCACGAGATTGGAATGTTGGCGTACATCGCCCATCAGGGGGCGCTCTACCTCAACTCGCGGACCTAGACCGGCGGTCAACCCGGCTCGAGCTCGTCGGCCGGCTCGCCCCTGGGGCCGAGCACCTCCCGGAGCAGCGCGGTCGCGTAGCTGCCCTTGGGAAGCTCGAAACCAAGCCATGCATCGCCGCCGTCGAGGGCCAACTCGCAGCGGGCAATCGGGAGCCGGTAGGGCCTGCGGGCGCCCTGCGTTTCGCCGCCGCCGGAATCGAAATCCTCCAGGGCCATCTGCTCCTCGGCGAGCAGCGCATCTTCCGCAACGGCGACCTCGCCCGTCGGGCGCAGCATCTTCGGTCCGAACAAGGGGCCGGTGGAGCTGATCTCGAACGAATCGAGGCGGGGCTGATCCACCGCCGGATCCTCACAGACGAACAGCCCGCCGCTCACGAGCTTTTGCATCACATCGCCGGCAAGCGCCGTGGAAAACCTGCCGCCTTCGATTCGGGCCGACAGCGCGCGATTGAAGAGCAGGGATTGAAACGCCGAGAGGAACAGCTTTCGACGAAAGCGATCCAGCCCGGCTACCCGTTCGCCCCGCAGCACCGACTTGCCGGCGCTCGCGTTCTGACCGGATCGACCGAAGCGCTGTGCCCCGTAGTAGTTGGGCAGCCCGCGGCGGCGAAGTTGCTCGATTGCCGCCCGCCCTGAGTCCAGGTCCACCGGATGCCGGATCCGGATCTGGAATCGGTTCCCCTCGAGGTGACCGGTGCGCAGCTTATTGCGGTGCCGCTTGGCTTCGAGGACGCGCAGCTGCGGCATCGCCAACAAGCCCACCAGCGGCTCGGCGCGCGCCGGAACGCACAGCCACTGGCGCGCCACCGCCTGGCGGTCCTTGAGCCCGGCGTAGGAAACGTCGCGCTCGCGCAGCTTGAGCTCGCGGGCCAGCGAGCTCACGACCTCCGGCGTGGAAAGGCCCGTCTTTTCGACCCAGAGAAATAAATGCTCTCCTTCGCCGCAAGGCAGGTAGGCCGGGATCTCCTCGACGACAAAGTCCTCCGGACTTGCCTTGAACTGGCCGGCCATCCCTGGAATGTCCGCGCAGATCCGAGCGGCTCTGGGCCGCGCCGGCGCGAGATGGGTCAGACGATCTCTCCCTCGAGGGTGCCGAGCAGCTCCTTCACCCGCCGGGCGAGATCTTCGTCGGCTCGCGATTCGAGCAGCTCTCCGGCCTGAAACAAGAGGAAGAACATCACGTCGGAGAGGGCCTGCTTGAGCGATGCGATCGGTTCCGACCCGAGCTGATCGCGCGAAAATTCGAACCGCCGCAGCAGCTTGCCCTCGTCGAGATTGCCTTCCGCGTCGAAGAAAACGCCGGTGAGGACCGGGGACGATGACAGCGCGTGACCGGCGAGCGCGGCGTTCGCGGCGGCGACGAATTGCCGATCCATTCCCTGCTTGGCCACCTCGTCGCGAATCTCCCGGAAGATGAAGTTGAAGACGCGGACCACCGCGAGGGGCTCCTTCGACCGGGCCGCGGATTCGGGCGCCCGGGGAGATTCTGGGGCCCGGCCAGGCGCCGGGGCTGGTTGACCCGGATGCGCCACCGAGGAGATCGACCGCTCGGCGACCGAAGCGTAGCCACCCTCCAAAAGCCGAAAGACGATCCGGGTGACATCGAACTCCGAGAGCTTGGCGGCTTGACCGACCTCCAACACCGTGCGCTCTCCGTTGATCAATCCGAGGACGCGGTCCTCGACCTCCTCCAGCTTTCCATCGGAGGCGCGCTTTTTGAGGACGTGCAGCCGCCCGTGCGCAATCCGCTTCCGGAAGTGAGCCATCTCGTCGATCTTCCGGATCGAATCCATCAGCAGACTCTGGGTGGAGAGCTGAACGTGCGCCGCCTTCTCGTCCAATTCCTGCTGCACGAGAACGAAGCCTCCCTCGCGGCAGAGCACGATCGCCTGAAAAATGTCGCTCAGCTGCTGGGTCACGCACCTCCAGAGGTCGTGGGACTGGAGGACGCCCTTGTCGACCAGGGCGCGGCCGATCTTCGTCGACGATGATTCGAGCGCCTCTTCCAGCTGCCGTCGGCTGAGAAACCCCAGCCGGACGATCACCTCGCCGAGTCGATCCGCGGGATCATCTGAAGTCGCACCCCGCACCTCGCCCTCCTTGAAGATGACCGACCGCTCTCCATTCTGGGCCTGGACCTTGAGCACTCCCGTCCAGCGCGACTGGTTCAAAAAGGCGATCAGATCCGAAGTCGGAAAGGCCGCCGCATCGCCCACCAGCACCGCCCGCGGCGGCGCTGCCTTCGCGCCGATGGGCGGCACCCGAAGCAGACAGAGGAGATCCGACCCGGTGGGAGCTAAGACGAAGCGTCCGGCGCGCGCAAGGAGCTCCTTTTGGGCCTGCGGATTCTCCGGGGTGACCGTGCCCTTAGAGTCGATGCTGAACCACAAGCTCATGTTCGACCCGTTTTCAGTCGGGTGCCCAGCCGTTCTTGTTGGAGATCCACTCGATCTCATCTTCCAGCGTGCGCTCAAGCGCCTCGGCGCTGATCGAAAGCTTGTGCTTGCGGCCATTGATGAAGAGGGTGGGAGTGGCGTCGACTCCGGCGCGGTTGCCCGCTTCCTTCCAAGCCGAGAGCTCGTCGGCGTACTTGTTAGAATCGATCGCCTTCGAGAGCTCCGGAACCGACAGGCCGATCTTGCTCCCCAGGGCCTTGATCTGCTCGGTGTTGAGCCGGGGCTGGTTCTCGAAGAGGAGATCGTGCATCTCCCAGAACTTGTGGTGATCCCGCGCGAAGAGCGCCGCTTGCGCCGCCGGGGTCGAGTTGGGATTGCCGAGCGGAAACGGGGCGAAGCAGAAGCGAAGCGTCGCCGAGCTCTCCCGGGCAAACTTTTCGAGGATCGGCCGCGCCGCGGCGCAATGCGGGCACGCGAAGTCGGAGAACTCCACCAGAGTGACCTTGGCGTCCTTTTTTCCGGTGCACAAATTCTCGTCCACTTTCAAGCTCAGCCGCGGTTCACGAAAAGATGAGTAGTACTTGGAGAGGTTGAGGATGATCTCCACTGCGGGAATACCCGAGGCGGCATCGCTTGCGGCAAGCACCGCCATCCTCCGCGCGTGCTTGCAGGTGGGATGAGTCTTGAGGCAGGCCCCGAGGGTGTGCGGGCAACCGCAATAGCAGAACTCGTCGCTGAAGACGTTGGCCAGCTCGCGCTGGGCGGATGAGGAGAGCGATGAGAAGTCCAGGCCGGGGATTCCATTGAGCACCAACAGGTTGTTCGAATCCGCCTTTGCCGCTTGACCTGCGCTGAATTGCCGCAGGGCGACAAAAGCGCCGCGCAGGTGCGCCGCGCCGCTGCTCGTCGTCGGGGGTGCGAAAGCAACGACCACCGCGCCAAGAATTCCAAGTCTGCCGCGAAACCCAGACAAGCCGCCGCGGTTCTTATCATTGACGACGGGCTTGTAAAGCACGAGTGCGATGAACAGGCGCTTGCTGGGCTTGGAGGACCACCTCTACAATGACCACGATGTCCGAGGATAAGACATCTGTCTACTCGGTGCCCGATCTTCTGGACAGCGAGCACGGGCAGAGCGCGTTCCTGATCATGATCAGCGCCAAATCCGCGGCCGGGATTGGCCGGATGCACAAGCTCGACAAATCCGAGGTGGTTCTCGGGCGAAGCAGCGAGTGCCAGTTCCAGGTGGACGACGATGGAATCTCCCGGCGCCACGCCAAGGTCTGCATCGCACCAGACGGCAAGTTTCAGGTCATCGACCTCGGGTCCACCAACGGTACGTATCTCAACGGTACGCGGGTGGACACGGCGGTGCTCAAGGACGGCGACAAGATCCAGATCGGCTCGAACACGGTGGTCAAATTCTCGCTCCAGGATCAGCTGGACGAGCAGTACCAGCGCAGCATCTACGAGTCGGCGACGCGGGACGGTCTCACCCGCATCTTCAACAAGAAGTACTTCCTGGACACGCTGCGCAAGGAGTTCGCCTATTGCCTGCGCCACCGGGTTCCGCTCTCGGTGCTGATGTTCGACGTCGACCATTTCAAGAAGATCAACGACAACCACGGGCACCAGGCGGGCGACTACGTGCTGGCGCGGATCGCGCAGCGGATCAACGAGACGATCCGGACCGAGGACGTCTTCTCGCGCTACGGTGGCGAGGAGTTTGCGATCATGCTGCGCGAGTCCACCGAGGAGCAAGGGTACATCTGCGCCGAGCGCTGCCGGCGCGCGATCGACGGCGCCGACTTCGTCTTCGGCAATACGCCGATGCGGGTGACGATCAGCCTGGGGATCGCATCGCTTCTGGATTCCGACTACACCAATCCCGAGGACTTGATCGCCTCGGCCGACCGCTATCTGTACCGCGCCAAGAAGGCGGGTCGGAACCGCGTCGAGGCGAAGCTGATCAGTGGACCGTAGATCGGCGGTTCGGAATTGAGGATTCCGCCCGCCTGTTGCTAGAGCTGTTTCGCTCGACCCCTTAAAGATGTCCCGCCCTCCCCTGCGCACGATGTGGAAGAGAACTGGGCCGCTGCGCAAGGCGCGGGGGCCCAAGCTCAGCCTCCAAGACATTTCCTCCCCGAGGATCCAGCCCGAGCTGGACGGCGTCCGAATCGGCCAGCTTTCGGACATCCACGTCCGCACCGGCGTGAAACCGCGCGCCCTTCACGCCGGCGTGGAAATGCTCAACGCGCTCAAGCCCGACTTCGTGGTGCTCACCGGCGATTACGTCTGCCTCTCGGTGCGCTCGCTCCCCCTGCTCACCGAGGCGCTCAAGAAACTCGAGATCCCAACCTACGCCACGCTGGGAAACCGGTGCTCTCACACGATCCGCGCAGCGCAGACTTTCTTCACCACTATCACCCGGCGTTGATCCTCTCCGGGCATACCCACGGCGGTCAGATCTACTTCAAAAAGCTGACCCCCTTCCTCACCCGCCGGGCGGGGATCAAGTACCTCTCCGGCCTCTTCGACGTGCACGGCAGCGTGCTCTACGTCAACCGCGGCATCGGCGCGAGCGTTCCTTTGCGGTTTCGCGCTCCGCGGGAAGTCGCCCAACTGACCCTGCGCAGCGCACCGAAGACGGGCGGCGCCTGAAAAAGGCATCGGGCTTTGCCACCGCGCTTGGCTTGGCGCCCTTTGAGGTGTCAGCGCGCCGCTTAGGATGGAAACACTTCGCCGCCTTGAATTTTGCTTGCCTCTAGGTCATACCCCCGCTTTTCCCAATCGCTTCGTCGCAGGAAAGGAAGATCATTGCATGCCCGGAATTCGCGTGAAGGAAGGCGAGTCCATCGAAAGCGCGCTCAAGCGGTTCAAGAAGGCAACCGAGAAGGCCGGAATCTTGTCCGAGATCCGCAAGCGCGAGCACTATGAAAAGCCCTCGGTGAAGAGGAAGAAGAAGGCGTTGGCGGCAAAAAAGCGAGCGGTGAAAAAACTTCGCAAGGTGTACTAGCGAGAGCTGCTCTTACGAAAAGCCGACGATACTGAGGGAGCGCGCAATGGCGAATTTGAAGGAACGGATCGACTCGGAGCTCAAGGATTCGATGCGGGCCAAGAACGAGCTTTCCACCAGCGTTCTACGCATGCTCAAAAGCGCGATCAAATACCGGGAAGTCGAGCCCGGCGGTGCGACTCTGGATGACGCCGGCGTGCGCCAGGTGGTGGCGACGTTGATCAAGCAGCGAAGGGACTCGGTGGAGCAGTTCCGGGCGGGCAACCGACCCGAGCTGGCGGACAAGGAGGAGAAGGAGATCGCGCTTCTCCAGGCGTTTCTACCCCAGCAGCTTTCCGCGGAGCAGCTCGCCGCGGAGGTGAAGAGCGCGATTGTCGCCGCGGGGGCGAAAACGCCGAAGGACATGGGGGCGGTGATGAAGATCTTGATTCCGAAAATCCAGGGACAGGCTGAGGGAAAAGCGATTTCGGACGAGGTGAAGGCCCAGCTGGCGAAGTTGGGCTGACGTTTTAGCGCCCCGCG
>WNEZ01005547.1_pt1 | contig 11835 bp, 9 predicted proteins | sample 5400521 | NCBI WGS metagenome assembly WNEZ01 (sample SAMN13153339, study PRJNA577476) | soil metagenome | isolation source: 120 cm saprolite under Douglas fir tree site 2 hole 1 replicate 1 | place: USA:California | collected 2015-04-18
CATGGGTTTCTGCTTCGCCCCAACATTCCATCCGGCGATGCGTCACGCAGGTCCAGCCCGCAAGGAGCTCGGCGTCCGGACCGTCTTCAATGTCCTGGGTCCGCTGGCGAACCCGGGCCGGGTGCGCCGGCAGGCGTTGGGAGTTGGCGCGGCCTCACTGGCCCCGCTGATGGTCCGGGTGCTGAAGCACCTCGGCCACGAGCGGGCCCTGGTGTTCTACGGCGAGGATGGTCTCGACGAACTGACAACCACCGGCCGCTCGCGGGTCTTTCAGCTGAAAGACGGCGAGGTCACCGAGTACGAGCTCGATCCCCGGGAGCTCGGGCTCAGCCGCTCGCGTTCAGAGGACCTACGCGGCGGCACCCCGCCCGAAAACGCCAACCTGTTGCGGCAGGTTCTTAATGGCGAGAGCGGCCCGCGCCGGGATGTCGTGCTGCTCAATGCGGCGGCGGCGGTGCTGGCTGCCGACCGGGCGGATGACTGGCCGCAGGCGTTGACGGTGGCGCAGGAATCGCTCGACAGCGGCCGCGCCCGGACGGTGCTGGACCGCCTGGTCGAGACCTCAAAGGCCACAACGAGTCCCTCCCCCTCTGGGGGAGGGTAGGGCTGGGGCTTCTAGCCGGAAGCGAGCCCGGCGATGCCGCCGGCCAACAACAGGAGGCACACAAGGCCGACGAATCCCCAGGCCGCCCAGTAGGTAAGCCCCGAAAGCCGCCGAACCCGGCGCAGGCGGCGCATCTTGCCCAGCGCCGCGCTCAGGGCCTTTTCTTCGGTCAGCACTATCTAGGGTATCGGCCGCCGGGGCGAAAACCTTCTCCAAATCGCGGCCGATTATGCTGTAGCCGATGCCGTTTCGGATCGCCGTCATCCCCGGCGACGGCATTGGTCCCGAGGTCATCGCCCAGGGTTTGCGGGTCCTGGAAGCCGTCACCGCCGCCACCGGTACTCAGCTGGACTTTGTCAGCTATGACCTGGGGGCTGAGCGCTACCTGCAAACGGGGGAGATCCTCCCCGACGCGGTCTTTGCCGAGCTCCAGGCGGCCGATGCCATCTACCTGGGCGCGGTCGGCGATCCGCGGGTGCAAAACCCGCAGTACGCGGCCGGGCTGTTGCTCCGCCTGCGGTTCGAACTCGACCTCTGGGTCAACCTGCGGCCCTCGCGATTGCTCGCGCCCGGGCTCACGCCACTCCGCGATGCCGGGTCCATCGACCTGGTCGTCGTCCGCGAAAACACCGAGGGTGCCTACGTCGGCATTGGCGGCCAGTTCAAGCGCGGGACGCCGGACGAGATCGCGATCCAGGAGGACGTGAACACCCGCAAGGGTGTCGAGCGCATCATTCATTACGCGTTCGAGCTGGCGCGGAAACGCCGGGCGGCCGGCCACCGAGGCCGCGTCACCATGGTCGACAAAAGCAATGCGCTCTATCACGCGCACGACCTTTGGCAGCGCGTCTACGCGCTGGAGCGGCAGGGTGCGGCCGACATCGAGGCGGAGCACCTATTCGTCGACGCAGCTGCGATGCAACTCGTGAAGGATCCGTCCCGGTTCGACGTCATCGTTACGTCGAACATGTTCGGCGACATTCTCAGCGACCTGGCCTCCGAGCTCGTCGGCGGTCTCGGCCAGGCGCCCTCGGCGAACATCAATCCGGACAACCGTCGCGGGCTGTTCGAACCCGTGCACGGCTCGGCACCCAAGCATGCCGGCAAAGGCATCGCCAATCCGGTCGGGGCCATCCTCGCCGCGGCGATGATGCTCCGACACCTGGGCGATGAGACCGGAGCCAAGCAGATCGAAAACGCCGTGAGGTCCGCGGCGAGGGACCGGCGCACCACGAAGGACCTGGGCGGTGCGCTGACCACGGCGGCTGCCGCCGATGCCGTACTCGAGCGACTTGAGAGAATTGGCTCATCGCGCCCCTCCTGAACACGATCCAGCCCCCTCGTCGTAAGCCGGGCGCCGCAGCACCCGTAAGCCCGGCGGCCAAGCCGGTCGACCGGTCGCAGGAGGGCGGTCACCTGGTCAGAGGTCGCGCGCTCATCTTCTGGGACCCAAAGATTCCGGGCAAGAAGCTCGACGCCATCGACACGGACCAGATCACACCCGCGGACGACTGCGTTTCGGAGAGCCTCGACCGCCTCGATGAGCGCTGGAAGGTGGGCACCTTCCGTTACCTGATGCCCGACTTTCGGGAGCGCGTCCATCGCGGCGAGACGTTCGTCATTGCCGGCGAGCGCTTCGGCATAGGGTCGTCGCGCGAGATGAGTCCGGCAGGACTCAAGGCGATTGCTGAAGAGGCCGGCCTCGAGATCGTAATCGTCTGCGGCGACGGCGTCGGCGACATCTTCCGCCGCAACGCGCTCAACCTCGGCCTGCACGTCGTCCAGAGCCGCGCGGCTTCCGAGGACGCGCAGGAGGGCGACGTGCTGACCTTCGACTCGAAAACGCGACGCCTGACGAACGAGACCCGTGGCAAGAGTTACGAGCCCGTACCGCTGACGCCAATCGAAGAGAACATCCGTCGGTCCGGCGGGATCATCGCCGTCGGACGGCGCGAGTTCGCCGAATCGCTCGAACGTGTGCCACGCGTGGACTGGCCGGATCGTCAAACAGCCCGCAGTTTGTCCAGCACGGAGCAGATCGTCTGGGCGCATCGTGTCGACAAAGACGCCGAGGTGCGGCCAGGTGGCACGCTGCGGCTCTGGTGCGACCTGCTGCCCGCCTCCGATGGTACGGCGCCGTTTGCGATCCATACCTTCAACCAGATCACCGGCGGGGACACGATCTATCCTCGGCAGGCCGCGATTGCGAACGACCATTTCGTGTTTTCCGGCCGTAACGCTGACGACAAGCAGACCTCGATTGGCCGCGATTTCGCCAAGCTGCACGACATCACCAAGCCCTACTACGCGACGCCCGGCGACGGGATCTTCCACTTTTACTTTCCGGAGCAGGGGCTCGTCGTGCCCGGGTCGTTCCTCCCTGGCGCCGACTCGCACAGTCGCGCCTATGGGGCGTATGGCGCCGTCGGTACTGGGGTGGGCAGCACGCAGCTCGGCTTCGGCTGGTCGACCGGCTACATCTATTTCACGCCGGCGAAGCGCCGGCGCGTGGTCTTTACCGGAAAGCTGCGGCCCTGGGTCAGCGGCAAGGACGTCGTGCTGGCCCTGCTGCGCCGGTGGGGGAAAGCCCAGGCGCAAGGCATGAGCGTCGAGTTCGTCGACGCCCAGCGCCAGCTGCCCATTCCGTATCGCAACACCGTCGCGAACATGATGGCTGAGGCCGAAGCGCAGAACGGCATCTTCGCGCCGGACGAGGTCACGCTTGACTGGTACAAACGCAAGGGCATCGGCACTTTGCCCTATCCGCGATTCGAGCCCGGCGACCAGGTGGCCTGGGACATCGATGAGACGCTCGACCTCTCCGAGCTGGTGCCGTTCATCGCCAAGCCGTTCGCACCGGGCAATGCCTTCCCGGCGGACGAGGTCGCCCTGGAGAAGCTTACGTTCGATAAAGCGTTCATCGGTTCCTGCACCAACGGCGGATACGACGACCTGCTCGAGGCGGCTCTGGTGCTCCGCGCCGGGCGTGAGCGCGGCTTCGAGAAGGCGCCGAAAACATTCGTCATCTTCCCGGGATCGGGCGGTGTCAAGCGCGATATCGAAAACCCGGAGCCGCGCCTCGGCGGCGAGTCGATCGCGTCGGTGCTGCGATCGGTGGGCGGGGAGATCCGCGAGTCCTGGTGCGGCCCGTGCTTCGGCCAGGGTCCGGATGCCCTGAAGAAAGGGGAAATAGCCATCACCTCGTTCAATCGCAACTGGCAGAACCGCATGGGCGTTGGTGGCCTCGGCTACCTCGCGAGCCCTGCGGTCGTCGCGTCGTCGGCCCTACTCGGTTACATGGCGGGACCGACCGCGCTCGGGATCGAATGGAACCCGGAGCGCTTCGACGTCTCGATCTAACCCAGTTATTGGTCGTACGTCGGCCGGCTGTGGATGAAGCGCGACCCCGGCAAGATGGCGCACTCCGTCTCTGACTGAATGAATAGCATGCGTAACCTCCTGAGTGCGCCACGAGTTAGGTATTCGTGCTCGACAAACTGACAGGAGAGGACTTTCTAGCTCTCTTCGGGCTTGACCCTGAAGCCGAAGAGTCCATCGCCTTGGCGGACTCGCAAGAGACCCTCGCGATGGCCACCTTTCTTGTCGGACGGGCGCGATATTCCTGCTAGCGCTGCTTGGGGTGGTCAGGATCCAGTTTTCACCGAGCGTTCGTTGACAACCCTATAGATTTCGGCCTCGTCGAGCAAGTGATTGCCCTGCTTGGCGTACTCGATGATCGCGCCCACCAGGTCGGGGTGCGGGTCAATGCCGCGCTGCTCCAGCCAGAAGACGACGTTCGATTCCCCGCTCATCGGACCGATCTCGATCACCTGCTCGCAGCCGAAGAGCTCGGCTGGAACGCCCGAGTACACGCGGTTGGCCAGCCACTCGTCACCCTTGCGCTTGGCCTTGATGACGGCGGCGGCGTGAACGCCGGTGGCTGTGCGAAAGGCGTCGCGACCGAGGACGGGGTAGTTGGCTGGGATCGCCATACCGGTGCCTTCGGCGATCACGTCGCCCATCTCGCGGAGCTTCCTCAGATCTGTGTCGATCCACCCCAGCAGGCGGAAGTTCACGAGCAAGAGGTCCAGGTGCGTGTTGCCGACGCGCTCGCCCAGGCCGAGCGCGCAGCCATGGATGCGGTCGGCGCCTGCGACCGCCGCCTCAATCGCATTGATGACGCCGAGACCTCGGTCGCTGTGGCCATGCCAGTCGAGGCCGACGTCGGGTCTCATCTCGTCCAGCATCTGCCGGACGTAGCGAACCACGGCGCGGGCGCCGTCCGGCGTCGAGTGGCCAACGGTATCGCACACCGCGACGCGCGCCGCGCCCTCCTCGATGGCGGTGCCGAAGAGTCGACGAAGCGTCTCGGGCTGCGCTCGGGTCGTGTCCTCGGTGACGTAGAGCACGGGCAGGTCGTTCTGCCGGGCAAAGCGGACGGCCTTGCGCGTGTTCTCCACCATCTGGTCGATCGTCCAGCCTTCCGCGTACTGCCGAATCGGGCTGGAACCGATGAAGGCCGCGACCTCGATCGGGATGCCGACCCGCTGCGAGATCTCGACCACCGGCCGGATGTCGACCTCGAGCGTGCGTGCGGCGCAGAGCGGCTTGATCCGAAGGCGTTGGTCGCGAATCTCCTGGGCGAGCCGTTCGACATCGGCAACCGCGCGCGGGCCGGAACCCGGAAGACCAAGGTCGATCGAGCCGACGCCGAGCTCGTCGGCCAGGTGCAGGAAGCGCAGCTTGTGTTCGATATCGGGGTCGCGCACCGACGGGCCCTGGATGCCATCACGGAGCGTCTCATCGTGAATGGCCACGGGCTGCGCCGGCTTCGGTGGTGCGTCGATCGTGTTCCAGTCGTAAATCAGCTGGGCTTCGTTAGGCACTGATCGTCTCGAGCTCCGCGACCAGCGCGGTGAGAAATTCGGTCGCCAGCGCGCCGTCGACGATCCGGTGATCGACCGAGATCGAAATCCAGGCGCCGCTGCGGGCAACGACTTTGCCGTCGACCACCATCGGCCGCGGCTTGATGGCGCCGAAGGCGACCACGCAGCATTCCGGTGGATTGATAATCGGGGTGCCAGTCTCAACCGGGCCGCTGGCCCCGACGTTCGTGACGGTAATCGTGCCGCCGCTCATCTGGCCGGGTGGCAGCGTTCCGGCACGCGCGCCCTCGATCAGCTGGGCGCTTTTTTCCGCGATCGCTGTCAGCTCGAGCTGGTCCGCGCCTCGGAGCACCGGCACCAGCAATCCCTGGGTGGTATTGACCGCGATCCCGACGTTGACCGGCTGCTTCACGATGATCTCGTCGCGGCTCTCATCCCATGAGCTGTTCATCAGGGGATAGGCACGGACCGCCTTCACCACGGCCGCGATGAAATAGGGGAGAGGGGTCATCGAGCGGCCGCTCGCTTTTCGCTGCTCCCGGGCTGCCATCAGGTTGGTGGCGTCAAAGATCGCAAACTCGGTGAACTGTGGAATCGTGGAAACCGAGCGCACCATCTGCCGGGCGATCGCCTTGCGGATCCCCACCACGCTGATGCGCCGCTCGCCATCGGCCGACGGTGCGGCCGTCGATGTTGACGAGGTCACGGCCGGTGCCGAGGCTGCGGCTTCGACATCGGCTCGGGTGATCCGGCCGCCCGGACCGCTGCCGAGCACCTGCGCCAGGTCGACGCCCATCTCTTTCGCTCGCTGGCGGACGAAGGGCGCGGCTCGCACGTCGCCGCTGCTCTCCGGGACGGAGGCCGCGGTTCGCGCCTTGCGCCGAATGCCGGATTCGGGCGCCCCCGGTCCGTAACCGACGAGCGTCCCCGGCGGGGCCTCAGCCGCGCTCGCCTCCGCGGACGTGATCGTCACGAGCGCCTCGCCGACCGCAACCGACTCACCAGGCCGCGCATGGAGTTTTTGAATCGTCCCGGCCCAGGGCGAGGGGATCACGACCACGGCCTTTGCCGTTTCGACTTCGCAGAGCGGCGCGTTGACCTCGACCTGAGCGCCTTCCTCGACCCGCCAGGCCACCAGCTGGGCCTCGGTTAGACCCTCGCCCAGGTCGGGCAATCGGAACGTCTGATCAGCCATAGGCGAGCGCCGCGTCGGCCGCCTGCAGGATGCGGTCGACGTCCGGCAGATAGAGCTTCTCGTAGCGGGCCGGGGGATAGGGGACGTTCAACCCGCCGACGCGCGTCACCGGCGCCTCCAACGTGTCGAAGGCGTCATGGCTGATCTGGGCGGCGACCTCGGCCCCGAATCCGCAAAAGACCGGGGCTTCGTGCACGACCACGGCGCGATGCGTCTTGCGCACCGAGGCCATCACCGTGTCCATGTCCAGTGGCGACAGGCTGCGAAGGTCGATGACCTCGAGCGAAATCTGCTCTGCCGCCGCCGTCTTGGCCGCCTGGAGCGCGATGCTGACGGTGGGCCCATAGGCGATCACGGAAACGCCCGAACCTTCGTGCACCACCCGGGCCTTGCCGATCGGCACGCGGGCGGCCGGGTCGATCTCTTCTTTGACGTAGTAGCGCGCTTTTGGCTCGAAGAAGATCACCGGGTCCGGGTCGTCGATCGCCGCCTGGAGCAAGGCATAGGCATCGCCAGGCGTCGACGGCGTAACGACCTTTAGTCCGGCGGTGTGCGCGAAGTACGCCTCAGGACTCTCGGAGTGATGCTCGACGGCGCCGATGTTGCCACCGAAGGGGACGCGAATGGTGATCGGCAGCGAGACCCCGGAACGATTTCGGTACTTGGCGACGTGGCTGACGATCTGCTCGAACGCCGGGTAAATAAAGCCGTCGAACTGGATCTCCGGAACGGGCCGGAAGCCGCGCAGTGCCAGGCCGACCGCGACGCCGATGATGGACGACTCGGCAAGTGGCGTGTCGAACACGCGCTCTTCGCCGAAGGCCTTCTGCAATCCGTCGGTGATCCGAAAGACGCCGCCGAGCGCGCCCACGTCCTCGCCAAAGATGAGGACGTTGTCGTCGCGGGTCAGCGCATCGCGCAGCGAGAGGTTGATGGCCTTCGCCATCGTCACGGCCTCCATTAGGGACCCTCCAGGGAGGCTTCGAATTCTTCGCGTTCCCGAAGGAACGGCTCCGGCGGCTTCGAATAGACACGGCCGAATATCGCTTCGCCGGGAGGTGGCGTGGGCAGCGCGATCAGCCGCGCTCGCATCGCCTGGGCCGCCGTCTCGGCCGCGTCCGCGATCGCCTTAACGGTCCCCTCGTCGATGATGCCCTGCTGCACGAGCCAGGCCTGATAGCGGGCGATGGGATCTTTGGCGTTCCAGGCCTGCAGCTCGCTGTCCGTTCGGTATCGCGTGGGATCGTCGGAGCTGGTGTGCGCGCCCATGCGGTAGGTCACCGCCTCGATCAGGTATGGGCCCTCGCCCTGGCGCGCGCGGGCAGCGGCGGCCCGAACGGCCGCGTAGACACCGAGGACGTCGTTGCCGTCGATCCGGATGCCAGGAAACCCATAGCCCTGCGCGCGCTCGGCGATGGAGCCGGCGGTCTGCTTCGACAGCGGGACGGAGATCGCCCAGTAGTTGTTCTGACAGAGAAAGACCACCGGCGCCTTGAAGACGCCGGCGAAGTTCATGCCCTCGTGCCAGTCACCCTCGGATGTGGCGCCATCCCCGAAGGTCGAGAGCACCACCTCGTCGCTGTGCTTGAGGCGGCAACCCATCGCAAACCCGACCGCATGAGGGACCTGGGTCGCGACCGGAATGGCCAGCGGCGCGAAGTGGTATTTGCGCGGATCCCACGGTCCGTGGGAGAGGCCACGGAACAACGTCAGCATGTCGGCGGGGTCGATGCCGCGGATCATCGCCATGCCGAACTCGCGGTAGCTGGGGAAGACCCAATCCTCGCTCCGAAGGGCCGTCATGGCGCCGACGTGGATCGCCTCCTGGCCGAGGAACTGGCCCCAGAGGCCCAGCTCACCCTGTCGCTGCAGGTTCAGCGCCTCCTGGTCGGCACGACGGATCAGCACCATGTTCCGATACAGCTCGCGGAGCGCCGCGGCGTCCAGCCCCAGGCGGCTCCTCCCTTCAGCGGTCAGCTCGCCGGCCGGTGAGAACAGGGCGCGCACCGGGTCGTCCGCCGCGACGACTCGAACCACGTCCGCCATTGCCGGGAATATCCTATACCGGAGTTATATTGGCGACCCCTCTGGCGGAACACATGAACATCGCGAAGCTGAACATCTTCCGGGGCTTCCACCTTCGCAGGAAGATCGTCGCCGCCTACCAGCAGCACGTCGACTACCGCCGCGAGGCGGCGCTGCTGATGTGGGTGGCCTTCATCGCCACCTTCGTCTTCCTGCGCTTGCTGACGTTTGGCATCCGCTATCACCTCCTGCCCGTCAAGAACGTCGTGACCAGCAGCGGGCTCCACATCCATCACTTCGTCTGGGGGATCGTGATCCTGTTGATCGTCGGGTTCCTCGGCATCACCATCTGGTCGGAACGCCTGCACCCATGGCTGGCCACCATCTTTGGCATCGGCGCCGCGCTCGTCATTGATGAGTACGCCCTCTGGCTCAACCTCCAGGACGTGTACTGGTTGCCCGCGGGCCGGAGCAGTATCGACCTCGCCATCCTCATCGCCGCCGTGCTTGGGCTTTACTACGCGGCGGATCGGTTCTGGAAGAAGGTCGTCACCGAGGTGCAGGGGGCGATCAAATTCGTCGGCAGCGAAGAGGGCCGGCTGTTTCGCGCGCGATCGCGCACCGCGAGTACCACAACCACGCCGACCACCAACACGACGACCACCACTAAATAGGTCGCGTTGGCCCAACGGGAAGCTCGGCCGACCGCCACCTATTCCGTTTCGAAGGCGGACCAGCCCAAAGTCCTGGAAGAGTTTCGCGGCCGGCAAGGGACCGATCTCCCGCCTGGTCCCTACGAATCCTGGCGGGTGAAGCTCTCGGACGGGAGGAGCCAGGCGACGGCGATCATGTACCAATCGGGCAAGCTGGTCATCGCGGGCCACGCACCGGCTTTCGACCATGCGGTTGCCATCGTGGAGTCGGTCGGGACGCCGGTCGCCCCAAAGCGGGCACGGGCAGCCGCACCGGCGCCGGCGCCGGCCGAGGTGCCACCCGAGACCGAGCCCCATATCGGCACGGACGAAGCGGGAAAAGGCGACTTCTTTGGTCCGCTGGTCACGGCCGGGGTCTACGTCGATGAGCGAACGGCCAAGCTGCTGCGCACCCTTAGTGTCCGTGACAGCAAGCTCGTCGGCGATCGCGAACTCCGCGGACTTGCGACCAACATCCGAGCGGTCGTGGAGGCGGATAAACGTGCCGTAATCATCCTGGCGCCCAAGCGCTACAACGAGCTCTACAAGCAAATGCGAGGCGAAGGGAAAAACCTCAACACGCTGCTGGCCTGGGCGCACACCCGGGTGATCGAAGACCTGATCGGTCACGGGCTACGGCCCAAGTTCATCCTCAGCGACCAGTTCGGAGACAAGCGATACATCGAGAGCCGCTTGATGGTTGATACGCGTCTCAGCGGCGTTCCTGTGCTCCAGATGCATCGAGCCGAAGCGGACGTGGCGGTCGCAGCGGCGTCGATCCTCGCCCGCGATGCTTTCCTGCATTGGCTCGACCAGGCGGGCAAAACGCTCGGGCTGACCGTGCCGAAAGGGGCGTCACCGAAGGTGATCGACACCGGCAAACTGCTGGTCAGCCGGATGGGCGCCGAGGGTTTGAAGGACTACGCGAAAGTGTCCTTCAAGACAATGGAGAAGGTTCTGGCTGGAAAGACGCCTTAGTCCGTAAGCTAGACAGTCGTGCCAGCCGCCACGCGCACGACCTATCCCGAGCTCTTTCGCATCCCGACCTTCCCCCGGCTGGCGAGCAGTGTCGTCCTGGCGCGGACCGCCAACGCGATGATGCAGCTGGCGCTCGTGCTCTTCGTCCTGCAGCGCTTCCACTCCCCGACGCTGGCCGGCCTGACCGTCTTCCTTGCGATCGCACCAGGGATTGCCGTCAGCCCGATTGCCGGCGCCCTGCTCGACCGGCATGGCCGGGTGCGGCTGATCATCCTCGACTACACGGTCGGAGCGCTCAGCCTCTTGCTGATTGCTGGCCTCGATGCGGCCGGCCGGTTGACCCCCGCGGTGCTCCTGCCGATCGTGACGGTCGGAGCCCTGACGTACTCGCTCAGCAATAGCGGGGCCCGCTCGTTGCTGCCGTTGATCGTCCCCAACCGCCTCTGGGATCGCGCCAATGCGCTGGACAGCATGGCCTACGCGGTCACCGGCGCCGCCGGGCCGGCGCTGGCCGGCGGCCTCACCGCCGGGTTCGGACCACGGGTCGCCTTGCTCACAGCAGCCGCCATCTACGTCGCTGCTGCCCTTGCGCTATCCGGACTTGCGGAACCGGTCAGCCGCGGCACGACGACCTCCGTGCTCGCCGACGCGCGGGATGGGCTGCTTTACGTTGGCCATCGTCGTGTCCCTGATCAATGTCGGCTTTGGCATCTTGATCGTGGCGTTGCCCGTCATGATCTTTCAGCGGGTGCACGGCGACGCCGCGCTGGTCGGCGAGCTGTGGGCCTTGCTTGGGCTGGGATCGGCCCTCTCCGTCTTCTTTTTCGGACGCTACAGTAGCGAGGGCCGAGAACGCCTGATGATGGGCGTCGCCACCCTGGCAAGCGGGGCCGGCATGGGTGTCCTCGCACTAACGGGCAATGTCCTCGTGGCGGCCGCCGCCATGGCGTTCCTGGGGCTGGCCAACGGCCCCGCCGACATCGCGTTGTTTTCGATGCGGCAACGCCGCACCGATCCCGCCTGGTACGGACGAGCCTTCGCCGTCTCGATGTCGCTCAACTTTGCCGGAACGCCACTTGGGTCGGCGATCTCGGGTCCCTTGATTCATGTTGGGCTCACGCTGGCGATCGGCGTTGCCGCGGCATTCTTGCTGATCGCCGCCGTGCTGACGCCACTGCTGATTCCGAAAACGGCTGGGTATAACATCTCGGGTGAGTCCGCCAGGCAGTCGCGCCGGGATCGTCCCGTCGAGGAAAGTCCGAGCTCCGCAGAGCAGGGTGCCGGGTAACGCCCGGTCGGGGTGACCCGAAGGAGAGTGCCACAGAAAATACACAGCCGCCGCGCGAGCGGCGGCGAAGGTCAAATGGTGCGGGTAAGAGCCCACCAGCAGCCGGGAGACCGGCTGGCTCGGTAAACCCCACCCGGAGCAAGACCGAATAGGAGGACGATACGGCT
>WNEZ01008105.1_pt1 | contig 11835 bp, 11 predicted proteins | sample 5400521 | NCBI WGS metagenome assembly WNEZ01 (sample SAMN13153339, study PRJNA577476) | soil metagenome | isolation source: 120 cm saprolite under Douglas fir tree site 2 hole 1 replicate 1 | place: USA:California | collected 2015-04-18
CTTTTCCTCGATACGTTTGGCGATCTCGAACCCATAGAGTGGTTCGTCCGCCAGCAACGCCATGATGGATAGTTCGGCGCTGCCACGGGCAATCTTGGAGCGAATACGCGCAAGCATGAATATAGGTTTCCTATATTCTGGCGAGCTTGTCAACATTACTTTTGCAAATCTGGCGATTTCCACCTCTTCAAGTGGTTGGCGTTAAATCGCGATTTCACTCATCGCCTGTTTACATCAGTTACCTCCCAGTTACCTCTCCTGCTCCGCCCAGGGGCGTTCACACCATTCGCTGCGCTTATACTGTGGAGTCCGTCGGAGCTATGGATAGCACCGCCATCAGCGACCAGATCGACAGAATCCTGCGCAGCCAGAGCTTCGCAAGTAAGAGCCAGCTCAGGAAGCTGCTGGAAGTTCTGTTTCAGAACATGGATTCCGAGACCGCTCTGAAGCCGGACCGGGTGATCAAGGAACTGTGGCCGCAAGAGACCCGGACAAAGGGATCCGCAGACGTAGCGACGGAGATGAACAGGCTGCGGCACGCGCTGGAGTCTTATTACAGCGGGGAAGGCAAGACCGACCCCATTGTGATCTTCCTCCCCAATCGTTCGCTACCCGGTCCAGATGGCATGCCTGAAAAGCGTTGGATCGCGGCAGAACCTCGTGAAGGGGAAACCGCCGGATCGCGGCGGGCAAGCGGGAATCAGTGGCCCATTCCGCAAGTGAGCGCCCGCGGGGGTCTAGCGCTAGCAGCCACGGTAGCCGCAATTGGTATTGCGGGTTACATCTCCTTCCGAATGCTGATGGCCGATGATCGGCCTCAATCCGGGCGGCTGGACGCCTCGACGCTCACCATTATGAATGCCGAGGGAAAGGAACTTTGGAGAAAGGTTTTTCCCGAGGGATTCCACGATTGGTACTACGCGCGTGGCTTAGCGGACCGCATATGGTTTAGGGATCTGGAGGGGAAAGGCCATACCAGCGTTCTTCTCGCTTATTCCCCGGCGGGCCCACTGTCGCGCTCGACGACGCTGATCTGCTACTCGGATCGCGGCAAAGAGAAGTGGCGTTGGACTCCTGGAAGAGACCTGCCGGAGATGGCGGGGAGTCCGGAGACGTACATCATTCATACTCTTGGAATCCTGAAAGCAACGGAGAAGAGACCTCCGCGAATCGTGGTTTTAAGTCAGCATTCCCCCTGGTGGCCGAGCCAGGTCGCGCTCCTCGATCCCCATGGCAAAACCATTTCTGAGTACTGGCATTCTGGGGGTTTAGGTTCTATGGTGTTGGCCGATCTGGATGGCGATGGGAGAGAGGAGATTATCGCCACGGGGGTGAGTGAGTATGACCATCAGGCGACGCTGGTGGTGCTTGATCCTGACCGGGTGTTTGGCGCGTCGACCGAGGTGCGGCCTGGCTTTCAAATCCACGGCATGGGGGCTGCCCAGGAGAGATTGCGCCTGTTGTTTCCAAGAAGCGATTTGAACCGAGCGTTGTTCCAGTTCAATGCGGCCACCGAGCCCGCCTTCGAGCACGGCAGCCTTCGACTTTCGGTGTTGGAATGCATCACCCCCTACCCCGGGGGGTGCCGCATCTACTACGAATTCGACAGAGACTTTCGTCTGATTGCGGCTTACGCAGGGAGCGACGAATTTCGCAGCGCGCATGAGCGGTTCTATCAGACCGGCAAAGATGCCCATCCCCTGAGTGAGGCGGAACAGGCGGCGTTCCAGAAAGTCCGGTGCCTGGTGGGATGCAAATCAGAGTTTGTTCCCGTCGGTAAGCTGGTCCCTTAATATCCGCTAATATCCGCATACAACTCGCGTGTGATTTTGGACACACCCTGAAATCAGCCACGATTTCATACCAAATTCATATCATCTCTGGCTCGTTGCCTCTGCAATAGTGCTGCCTCATGCTAAGTTAGCCTCCCTAGGTGTCTGCCTGCAGACATGAGACGGGATGATTCACGCCATCTAGCGACAGGACCAAACCGGGGTGGTAGAGGCGAAGCGATGACTGGACACAAGGCGTTGGTAACCATCGTTCTTGCATTTGCTCTCCTGCTCATGATTCCGCAGCGGAACCGAGCCGCCAACCGCGACGGCTCCCCTGAAATGGCGAATGGCGCCGGGCCCACTTTCACCACGTTTGACTGCCCTGGCGCCGGCACGGGCGCCCTTCAGGGCACCGGTGGCCTCAGCATTAACAAGGCGGGCACGATTACGGGGCTTTGCGTTCTCGCGGGTACCGGCAATGTAGCTCACGGTTTTGTGCGCGCCGCCGACGGCACCGTTACCGTTTTCGACGCTCCCGGCGCGGGCACGGTCAAGCATGAGGGAACCTTCCCCACCAGCATCAATGCGGGAGGAGTGATTACGGGGATGGTCTCTGACACAAACAGCGTGTATCACGGCTTCGTGCGGACTGCCGCTGGCGCCTTCTCCACTTTCAACGCTCCCGGCGCGAAACTGGACTTGGATGCGGGAACCATCCCGACGAGCATCAACACGGCCGGAACGATCACCGGAATGTACCGGGACTCGAGCTTGGTGTATCACGGCTTCGTTCGTACTACTGATGGCGGTACCCAGCCTCTCAGCATTAACACGGCGGGGACGATCACGGGATACTACCGAGACGCCAATTACGTGGACCACGGATTCGTTCGCACTGCCAATGGGACGTTCAGCACTATCGACGCTCCCGGCGCTGGCACAAACCCGGGGCAGGGTAAGGGGATTCAATTTCAAGGAACGGTCGCCGTCAGCATCAACGCGGGCGGAGTGATCACCGGCGCCTGGGCGGACTCGACCTATGCCGTTCACAGCTTCGTGCGCGCCGCCAACGGTACCATCGCCGAGTTCGACGTTACGGGGGCAGGAGGCGCGGGCACGTTCGGAACCGTCTCCGGCAGCCTCAACACCTGGGGAGGTATCGCGGGACTCTACCAGGGGACTGACGGAGTATTTCACGGATTCCTGCGAACTCCCGATGGCACGATAACCAGCTTTGACGATCCGAGTGCGGGAACGACGGGTATGTTTCCCGGAACTGCCGGCATAAGCATCAATGACTCCTGGGTCGTCACGGGATTCTACTCGGACCCAAATAGCGTGTTTCACGGCTTCCGGGTCACGCCTGCGATGTTTGCCTGGGCAAGCGTATCGCCGACTTCTCTGTCCTTTGGGAATCAGGCGATCGACACGACGAGCGCAGTGAAAATAGTTACGTTGACGAGTGCAGGCACGTCGAACTTGGTCCTCTCCAGCATCGCGATTGCAGGGGCCAATAAGGGCGACTTTGCCCAAACCAACAATTGCCCGGCGACTCTGGCGCCCGGAAAGAAGTGCGCCGTCAACGTTACCTTTACCCCGAGTCAACTCGGCTCCCGAAGCGCAAGCCTCACCTTCACCGACAATGCTGCGGGCAGCCCGCAAACCGTCGCGCTGACGGGCAAGGGCGTGGCGCAGGCGACGGTGTCTCCAACCTCGCTAACATTCGCAGCGCAAACGGTGGGGACGACAAGCGCGGCTAAGAACGTGACGCTGACGAACAATCTCCCAACGACGCTCACGATCAGCGGCATCTCGTTCGCCGGCGCGGACCCGGGAGATTTTGCGGAAACCAACACGTGCGACGGGAGCGTGCACGCCAAGGGCAAGTGCACCATCTCGGTTACGTTCACACCTAAAGCGACGGGCGCGCGCACGGCGACCCTTACGGTATCCGACAGCGCCAACAACAGCCCGCAAACGGTCGCGGTGACGGGGACGGGGCAATAAGGGCCGTCCATCAGAAATCAGAAAGAGGACTTCAATGCGAGGGCTACTGCATTGCGGAGTATTTCATCTGCTGCGGGTGCGGGTGATCGTCGCGTTTGTTTGCGCAGCTATGACGATTCCTTCGGCTGGGCAGACGTTCACCACCCTTGTGCAGTTCGACTTGAATACCGACGGGGCTGGTCCCCAGTATGGGGCCCTCGTCCAAGGCCGCGATGGGAACCTCTACGGGACAACGTCGGGAGGGACCACCAACAGTGGCGCCGGCACGGTCTTCAAAATGACCCCTGACGGCACGCTCACCACGATTTACTACTTCTGCTCCCAACCGAACTGCGCTGATGGCATAACCCCTGTTGCCGGGCTGGTGATGGGCACTGACGGCAACTTCTATGGAACAACTAGCTCTGGCGGGGATCTCAGCTGTGGCTTCCCTTACGGGTGCGGGACGGTGTTTAAGGCCACTCCCGCAGGCGTTCTGACCACGCTCTACACTTTCACCGCCAGCGGGGGGGCTGGCGCCGGGCCGCATGGGGGCCTTGCGCAGGGCCTGAACGGGAGCTTTTATAGCACAACCGGGTCGGAGGGCGGCGATGGCACGGTCTTTAAGATCACTCCGTCGGGCACGCTAACCACGGTGCACTACTTCGGGCTCCCGGATGGCCTCTGGCCCATCTCCGGGCCGGCGTTAGGCACCGACGGGAACTTCTACGGCACAACCCCGGCCGGTGGCAATGCTCCCAACTGCAATGACGGCTGCGGCACGGTCTACAAGATGACGCCGGCAGGCAAGCTGACTACGCTGCACAGCTTCGATTCCACGGACGGCACTGAACCGGTCGGAGGAGTGGTGCAAGCGGTCGATGGAAACCTCTACGCGACAACCGTATTGGGCGGAACCAGCTCTGTCTGCGCCGGACTGTACAACGGCGGGTGCGGAACCGTGTTCGAAATCACTCCCGCCGGCAAGTTGACCACGCTCTACAATCTTTGCTCGCTCTCGAACTGTCTTGACGGGGTCAATCCCTACGGGACTCTGATGCAAGCGACCGATGGAAACCTTTACGGGACAGCGCTTGAAGGTGGGACACTCGGCTACGGCACGCTCTTCCAGGTTACGACGAGCGGCGTGTTCGGCGTGCTCCACAACTTCGACCGGGATAACGGCGGTTTCCCCTACGCCGGACTGATGCAAGCCACCAACGGGATCCTCTATGGGACAACCTACTATGGCGGAATGCCCCCGAGTTGCAACTACGGCTGTGGTTCCATCTACAGCCTTGATCTGGGCCTTGGCCCATTCGTGGAGGCGCTGACCTACTCCGGCAAGGTCGGAAAGACGATCGAGTTCCTGGGGCAAGGCTTCACGTCATCAACCACAGTCTCCTTCAACGGAACGCCTGCCACGCCGAGTGTGAAATCCGGCACGTATTTGACGGCCGTCGTTCCCAGCGGAGCGACCACCGGCTTTGTGACCATCACAACCTCCAGCGGCAGCTTGCAGAGCAACAAAATATTCAGGGTCAACCCGCAGATAAAGAGTTTCACTCCGACCAGCGGCCCGGTGGGAACAGTTGTGACGATCACCGGAGTCAGCCTCACCCAGACCACAAAGGTCACTCTTGGCGGGAAAACGGCCGCGTTCACGGTCAATTCCGACACACAGGTCACGACCACCGTGCCCACCGGAGCGAAGACGGGCAAGATTGCAATCGCGACTGCAGGCGGAGCCGCTACCAGCGCGGGGACGTTTATTCGTACGCCGTAGCGCGATAGTCGCCCAATTCAGCATAGGGACTGGATTCCTGGAGTTCGGGGAGCAGCAGGCGCCACGATTCTGAGACTATTGCGCTGGACTACGGAATGGGGCAAGGCCGAAACTCTATCTACCTCGCCAGCCTCGGTTGGCAGGTATGGGGGTTCGATCCTGCCGAGGCGGGCGTTGCGATCGCTGAGAGGCAAGCAAAAAACCTCGGGCTGACATTGCACACCTCCGCCGTTAGCGACAGTGAATACGATTTCGGCAAGGACCGGTTCGACCTCATCTTGTTTAGCTGGTCCATGCCGCTCGTGCCGGTCCAAAAGGTGGTGGATTCACTTAAGCCCGGCGGAATTGTTGTGATGGAATGCGGGACCGATTACCTCCCCGATCGCAACGCAATGCTTCATCTGTTTGATTCTCTCGAGATCGTACATTATGAGATCGTGCGGGATAAGTCGGATTGGGAAGGTCGGCGTGAGGTGGATATCATTCGGCTGGTGGCAAGAAAACCATAGGCGTACCACCACCCTGCTTGTTGTTGAAATATCGCGTTTGCACTCATTGACCGACAACCAAGGGAGTTTGATTGGGCTTCGCTAGGAGTGCCATCTTCCAGAACTGAGGGCGGCGATCCACTCGCGGTAGAGCAGCGCTTCCTCTCTCAGTTTCGTGGCCTCGGCTTCTGGTTCACATTTGGCTTTCTCGTCGCAGGCTGCTGCCTTCTTCTGGAGTTCCTCTATCGTCGCACCGGCAGGAACCAGTTTCATGGCAATGCGACCCATTCTACGAGGTATTGCGTCAGTTGACGATAAATCGCCATATCGCTCATTGACCGGGGCGGCTAGGGTGCTGAGGTTAGCCCAGGGAAGAACACATCGTCAATCGATCCATCGCAAAACACCTGCCTCAAGCCTAAACTGTGAATCGTTTGCAGCAACAATCGCACCATCACGAAACTCTAGCGACAATGCATGCTCTTCATCCCAAAGCGGAACAACATGGATCGAACTTGTGTAAGGCTGATCCCAATTAAGGTGCCGAGCTACGACAAGACTGCGGTCTTCCCGCACGTAATCCGCAATACTGTTACGGGTCAGACCTCGGGGAATGCCGCAGTCCTCCGGCCAATCACGCTCCTCGGCGGCACAGAGATAATGACCGAACACAATGTCCAAAATGAATTCGCCGTGGCTTTCGGTATAAGTCACCAGCCCGGAGGCCCTTCTTAACATTTCATCGTCCGGGGGATTGGTGTCATCGTCGTCCAACATCTGGAACTCAACCGAAAAAAGACCCAACGGAGTCGCGATTCGCTGTCGCCCCACCCACCAATCGAAGAGATAGGGCCTTCGTGGCTGCTTATCGAAATCGGCGATGGTCATGAGGCAAGGGTAAATCATACAGCGCAATCGGCTATTGGGCACCGAGAGAGGCTGGCAGGAACCAAGGCAGAGATTTACGCCGCGTGCGATTCGGTGCCGCGCCGGCAATCAATCCCGGATGTCCGGCGACTCTCCAGAAACTCAACCTCCAAGCTCTGGAAGTGGAACGAGTTGCATGTTGAGGGCGGCCGCCTGCTTGGCTGTCCAACGTAGTTGTTGCTGACGATATTTGGCTTCGTAATACTCGATTCCCTGATCCACGTAGTGGTGACCGAACTTGAGCATGCGATAAACAAGTCGAGCCAGGGTGTGCGCCATCGCCGTGATCGCTTTGGGCGCCCCTAGTCTGGATCGCAGGCGACGAAACTTTGCGCCCAGTGCGCTTCGGATCAGGCTCCAGGCAGCCAGGCGCAAAGCGGTGGCCACCCGATTCACTACGTGCCGGGTCCCGCGCTTGAGCACCTTGCCTCCACTGGTACGATTGTCCGGGCACAAGCCGAGCCACGAAGCGAAGTGCTTCTCTGTCTTCCACCGGCTCATGTCCAGTCCCACCTCCGATATCACCGTCTGCGCAATGCGGACGTCGATGCTGTCAATCTGAGTCAGGTCTACGCCGGTGATACGGTACAAATGCCCGCGCAGATCAAAGTGCGGCTGGCGCGGGCGCGAACCTTTCCCGCGACGAGTGGGTTCCGGTATCGGGTCGCTGGCTGGATCGACTTTGGCCTCCATCCTGTGGAGATGTTCGTCGATTCGCTGGTCGCATAACTGTATCTTTTCCTGATAGGTGTCATAGAGTTCCAGGCTCTGCCCCACCACAAATAGCAACTCCTCGCGCCACGTTCCTTCCAGACTGCGGGCGATCTCCTGGTGACTGGCGCGAATGCGCGCGTGCTTATGTCGCGCCAATTTCTCGGGATCCCGTTCTCCTCCGACGATGTCTCGCAGGATGGCCATTCCAGTCGTACCACTGATGTCGCTGATCACGTTGGCCAGTTGGATGTTCATCTCCGTCAACGCCTTCTGCATGTGTTGCACACACATCGCCGCTGCCGCTACCAGATTCTCTCGCTGCCGCAGATAGCTGCGCAGCACGCGAATCTCTTCGGCCGGTCGGAATGCCTTGTTCAAAAGTCCAAAGGTGTGCAGCTTCTGCAACCATTGGCATTCCTGCACATCTGTTTTGCGTCCCGGCAGAGTTTTGGTGTGCTGCGCATGCGCCACGTTCACTTCCAACCCGTAACTTTCCAGCACGTCGTAGAGTGCCGTCCAGTACACGCCCGTGGCTTGCATGACTACCGTCTGGATTCGGCAGTTCTTCAGCCAGCGTGCCATCCGATGGAGGTCGGCTGTGAAGCTGCCGAAACTTTGTATCGGTTCTGCGTCGCGGTCTGTGGGCACGGCTACGTAATGTTCTGCACTCCCCACATCGATCCCCGCTGCATTCACATTCAGTAGTGGAAGTCCTTCGGTCGGATCCACTTTCCCGGCGGTCTTCCTTCGTTTGCTTGGTTGCTTCGAGTCTTTCGGCATAGAGTGATCCCTCCAACTGAAGTCAGACGGACCCGGCCCGGTTGCGAATCGGTTTATGAATCTCTCCAACGGGGTCGAGCCCGCTGACCAAAGTCAGCCGACTGCCACCAACTCACTGATCGCCAGAAACCGGAGCCATACTCGGAAACGGGCACAGGGGCACCATATTAGCCGCGGCCTTGACTGCCGGGAACGTCCCTGCCAGCATCTCACTCTCATTCCGTTTCTGGTATCACTGACAGCGCCCGCTGTCCGTTACTCGGAAGCTATTGTCAGTTGGCGTTAAATCCCCATTTCACTCACAACCGGGTCAACGAGTGCTAACGCGTGTTTTCAACATCAGTTAACAGCTGTTATTCTTCGGAAATCATGCGTACCCAAACTTAGGTAATCTTCTGTTAGTACCCAACTCTGCGGGATACTGATACCTGATTATGAGCAGCTCTCCCCAATCTCGCCCGCCGTGGCGTTTCCCGCGCGCTCATCTCGAGGGCCAAAATCCGGCCGTGCTTCGGTTTGCAAATGGCCAGACCACCGGGGCCAACCTCCAGGTGATTTCTGTCACCGGTGGTCTGCTTTCGCTCTCTCAGCCTGCCGTCCAAGGATCGCATGTCAAATTGATATTCCTGACTGGAGCCGGCGCAGTGCTCGGAGGCGCAGAGATGCTGCGCCCCGTCACCAATGGATTGCAGCCCTTCCGCTTCATTTCGCTCCCGGCAGTCGATCAGCGCCGTGTCGGAGCGCTCATCGGGGAGTGGTCTCAAAACAAATCCGAGCAGGCTTGGATCGAGAAACTGCGCGCTGCGTCGGCGCAGTACAACGAGCCGGCCTTTTGGCGGTTCAATCTCGCTGGAGTGATTGGCCTGCTCACGATCGGTTTAGCAATTGCGGCATACCTGCTGCACTTCGGCTTGCTCAAGTAGATTGTATTTGACGTCACTAACTCGAAATGGACTCGACCAACACTCGCCGATACCCCCGATATTATATGCACACACCTGTCTTCATCCCGATCCTCGGTGCCACAAACACAGTTGTGCCCGGATTGGTTTCTAAGTTAAGCCGCACGGGCATGGAACTCTACGCTGGAGTCAACCTGCAGCCCGGCGAGCTGATGGAAGTCGAGTTCCGAACACCGGGCAGGACGATTCGTGTTGCTGGTACCGTATGCAATCGCTCGGGTTTTTGTTTTGGACTTGAATTCTGCGCTCTGCGGATCGAACTGGAAAAGGCGCCCGCTCATTGCTGACGCAAATCCCCATTACACCAACAACCCGGTAGTTGGTGTAACGCCTGTTCTCAACAGTAATCTAGAACCGATGCTCCGGCAGCCGTTGCTTTGGTCGATCCCGTGGACGCCTCGAAATGTCTGGTCACTTGATCGAGATTGGAAGGGAGTAGAGGCGATCAACTTCTACGTCAAACTGAAAAGTCGCCCACCAGTGTCAGTGCGTTTAGCTCGTCACCCTCTCCAAAATCACATACGACCCTTCCCCCGTAGGCTAGGGAGCGGAGAGGAGGCCTGTCTTTGCAAACGATGCTCAGGCCCCCGCGTCTTTTCACCAGTCTGATGCGTCCGGGTTGCTCAAGATGGTTGCCACGTGCAGCGGGATTGGAAACTTGGACTGCCCATGGCGACAGATCAAAGAACGGAGTACCAGGAGGGGCATTGGGGAGAGTCTCCGTCTGGCAATCCTCAACCTCTCCATTGAAAAGGGGAACGGCGCAATGTGTCAGTCTGCCCGACGGCCACTCGAAGCCTAATTCAAGCAGACTAAAGTTAGGGTCGACGAACTGCCAGTACAAGTTCGTTGAACGAAAGTCCCAATCGATCTTCGCTGTAATGTAGCCTTTCCACTCCACGGCAATCTGTGCGGCGTGTTGATCATCGGAAAGTCTTGAGAGTTTTGGGAACATTATCCTCCTCAGTGTAAAGGTGGTTGGCGATAAATCCCCATTTCACTAACAACCGCGTCATTGGTGTAATCGCCGTTTTAGGCCAACTGTGTTTTCAGATCGTGAGAGTCCCTGATTGGGGGGTAGAATCTCTGCGGAGACTACCAAATGGTCAGCCGCCTTAGCGCATTGCTTTGTTTCTTCGCTATTTGCCTGTCGTTAGCAGCACAGACCGACGAACCCGAGTTGGTCTCAGGGAATATACCAAAGTATCCGCCGCTGGCCCGGCAAGCACGCATCGAAGGCATCTTAATCCGGTTTCAAAATCACTGCCTTACTCGGGTTTTCTTTCGCCAGGCGAAGAATGCGGCGAGCCATCCATTCCGCGGTGCATCATTCCGGGTGCCATCATTCCGGACTCCATGGAATCCATGTGTTCCAGCATCCGATCCATGTGGCCGACCATCACTTCCCACATTTCCACGTTGTTCCGCCAGCGTGCCATCTCGTTCGTATCCCTGATCGTGAGAAGGTTAGCTTTCATCTGGGCGAGAGAAGAGTTCATCTTCTCCACGTCGACCTTCATGGCCCCCATCTGCTGTTTATGCATCTCCATCATCTTTTGGTGTTGCGCGCTAGGCGTCGGGCCGCTCGCGGATGCAGGCGCTTGCGAGGGCGCGGCCTGCGGCCACGCCGCGGATGTCAGGGTGAACATCAGCACGAATAGAAAACTCTTGAATTTCATTTGGCTCTCTCCTTTCCGACAATCTCCCCCGATGAGTATAGACCTGGAGGATCGTAGTAGTTCGTGGTGAGTACGACAATGCGGTTGTTGGCGAAAAATCCCCATTGCACTAACAACCGGAAGCGATTCTCAGTTAGTGCAAACGCCTGTGGCCGTTTTCGACAATTAACGCCGTTGTCGATCAACTAGCCGAGCCTGCGTAAGAGCGTTGCCAGTTCCGTTCGACTCTGGATCGAGTAGAGACGTGACCTTCGTACCGTAGACCACCGAATTCTTCTGGCACAGAATCGCCTCAATCACACGAGTCTGCATACCTTGTTCTTCGTGAATAAAGGAAAGCAGCCACGTTTGACGATCGAAATGCCTGAAGCGTTTTCCGATCCGCTCTCTGGACCGAGATGTGAGGAAGACGCACTTGGTGCCGTCATGGTATTTGCAGGACCAACGTCACTACTTCGGCCAAGCGTGTTGGTGGTTGCGACTGGAATTGCGAACCTCGGAATTTCCCTCGCTCCAGCCCAGGACCAGATCAACGAGGTTCACATCACGCCGCGAGTCGAGTTGTCCGCGCATGAGTCTCCAGCGAACCTGTTGACTTCCCGAGGATGCCCGTTAATTCGTAGAAAGTAGCGACTCTCACATCCGCGGTCATAATGGGCCGAGGGTGGTTTTTTCTGCCAAGAAAAAGGAGAGAGTCGCTATGAAGAGACGATACCAGATCGACCAGCAACGAGCGGT
>WNEZ01004786.1_pt1 | contig 11834 bp, 12 predicted proteins | sample 5400521 | NCBI WGS metagenome assembly WNEZ01 (sample SAMN13153339, study PRJNA577476) | soil metagenome | isolation source: 120 cm saprolite under Douglas fir tree site 2 hole 1 replicate 1 | place: USA:California | collected 2015-04-18
CGGCGCTTCTCGAGTCGACGATGGATACGATCGAGAACGTCATGTCCGAGCTGCGACCGCCCATGCTCGACGACCACGGGCTCGCGGCGGCGTTGGACTGGCACGCGAGGAACTTCTCCAGGCGAACGGGGATCGCGGTCGCGGTGCGCGGCAGCGAGCCGGCCGTGCGACCGGCACTTCAGGTCGAAATCGCGCTCTTTCGCATCGCGCAGGAGGCGCTCAACAACGTCGCAAAACACGCGCGCGCTCGCCGCGTCGAAATCGCGCTCGATCAGGTGAACGGCGAATGCGTGATGTCCGTGCAGGACGATGGAATCGGCTTCGATGGCGTGGAAGATACCTCGGACAAGCCGAAGCCCGGACTCGGCATGGTGACGATGAGAGAACGTGCGCAGGCAGTCGGCGGTCATTTCGAAGTTCAGGCACTGCCCGCCCGCGGGACGCAACTCACCGTGCGGGTACCGCGCTGACATGACGATAAGGGTTCTGATCGCCGACGATCACGGCGTCGTGGCCGAAGGCTTGCGCAATCTGATCGAAGCGCAGGCCGACATGAAAGTCATCGCCCTGGTCGAGGACGGCCGCGAGGCCGTGCGCCGTGCAATGGAGAGCAGTCCGGACGTGGTCCTCATGGACATTGGCATGCCCGTTCTGAACGGCACCGAGGCGACGCGGATCATCCGCGAGCGGCGCCCTCAGACCCGCGTCATCATGCTCTCGGCGTACTCGGACCCCGTTCACGTGTACCGTGCGCTGCAAGCCGGCGCCTCGGGCTACATCGCGAAGAAGTCGGTCGCCAAGGAAGTGGTCGATGCGATCCGGAAGGCGCACGAAGGCAGGCAGCATCTCAGCGGACAGTTGACCGAAAGCCTGATCGACCATGTCGTTCACAAAGCCGCCTCCGACGACCCCCTTCTGCGTCTCAGCTCCCGCGAGCGACAAGTCCTTCAATTGCTCGCCGAGGGACACTCGATCGCCCAAATCGCAAAGGCGCTGTCGCTTTCGCCCAAATCGGTGGAGACCTACCGCGCACGACTGATGGGCAAACTCCAGATTCGCGACCTTGCGAGTCTTGTCAGATTCGCGATCCAGCACGGCGTCACTCCCCTCGAATAGCCGCAACGCGGGTGCGTTGTCAGGAAATATCTGACGCTATTTGTCGGCTGTACGCGACAGCATCCGAAGGCTCTCCACGGCTAGAGTTTCAGGTCAAGCGCCAGCGCTCTATCCGCGGGTCGCGCTAGAGGGGTTCCTAAACAGACTTCTCAAGGATTCCCTACAGACGAGGAATCGAATTTCAGCAAGGATATCGAGCCAACGCCACGTGGGGAAGAACTGCCGAAGTCGGGCAAGAAAAAATGGCGATAAGAGTGTTTCTCGCGAGTAGCCGCGTCATCCTGCTGGACAGTCTGCAGGTGCTGCTGGAAATCCGGCAAGACATCAGGATCATCGGCAAGGCGACGAACGGACACGACGCCGTCAGGAGGGTCCAAAAACTGCGACCGGATGTCGCAATCCTCGACATTGGATTGGTCGGCCTGAATGGTATCGAGGCGAGCCTCAAAATCGGAGGTATTTCCCCCTCGACGGGGATCGTGATTCTGGCCACCACGGCGTCGCCGGAATTTATTTTCCGCGCCCTTCGGGCCGGTGCGAGAGGATATCTTTCCAGGGAAGCTTCGGGATTGGAGCTCGTCAACGCGGTTCGAACCATTCGGGAGGGCAAACGCTATTTGAGCCCCAAGATCACCGCGACACTCATCGGCGACTACATCAGCGAGCACCGTCCCCCGAGCCCTCTCGAGAGCTTGACCAGTCGGGAGCGCAATATTCTCCAGCTGGTGGTCGAGGGCAGGTCGAGCGCACAAATCGCCGACATATTGTCCTTCTCGCCTAAAACCGTGGACACGTACCGGAGCCGCATCAAGCAGAAGCTCGGCATCCACGATTTGCCGGCTCTGGTCAAGTTCGCGATCCAGCACGGTATCACCTCGATCGAATAGAGAATCCTTGACGCTGTGTCAGGAAATCTCTGACAGCGATTGTTGAGTTGGCCCGACAGCATTGAATACCTTCGTCGTTTAGCCTTCCGAGAGGCCGCGGCCCAGATCCGCCGATGTGTCATAAGCAGGTGCAGGCACAAAGCAAGAGGAGGATCCGAACAAGCGATTTATGACAGAGCGACTCAGAATCCTGCTGGCGGAAGACGTGGCGAACGACGCCGAGCTCGTGCTGACCGAGCTCAAGCGCGCCGGTTTGCGCGCCGACCACCGGGTCGTGGATAGCGAGAAGTCGTTCGTCGAGGCGCTGCACGAGTTCACGCCGGACGTGATCCTGTCCGATTTTTCGATGCCGGGCTTCGACGGTATGGCGGCGCTCGCACTGGCGCGCGAGACATGCCCGGACACGCCCTTCATCTTCGTTTCGGGAACGATCGGCGAGGAATCCGCCATCGACGCGGTCAGGAGCGGCGCCACCGACTACGTCTTGAAGAACAACCTCGTTCGCTTGCCTCCGGCGGTGCAGCGGGCGCTGCGGGAGGGGAAAGAGCGGGCCATTCGCCGCAAGGCGGAAGGAGAGCTCGAGGCGCTTCGCGAGCGGCTGCGGAGCATCGTCTCCACACTGCCGGATGTCGTATGGTCCGTTGCGGTCCCTTCGCGTGAGATCTTGTACGTCAGCCCCGCCACGGCCACGGTCTTCGGCCGAACGCAGAAGCAGGTTTACGAGAACCGCATGCTCTGGGGCGAGCCTATTCATCCCGATGACAGGCCGCGGATGATGACCCTGTGGCAGAACGCGGTGCTAGACGACACGTTCGAAGCGGAATACCGGATCGTGAAGCCGGGCGGCGAGATACGGTGGATCCACGGACGCGGACGCTTCGCCGGCGACGCGGCAGGCAAGGTGGTCCGGATAGATGGAATTTCCCGGGACATCACCGAGCGACGCGAGCACGAACGAAAGCTCGCACAGCTCAGCCGCGTCCACGCAGTGCTGAGCGGAATCAGCTCGGCCATCGTGCGCGTGCGCAGCCGCGACGAACTGTTTCGCGACGTGTGCCGCATCGCCGTGGGGGCCGGACAGTTCCGCATGGCTTGGGTGGGCGTCGTCGACTGCCAGGCCATGCGGGTGAAACCGGTCGCCTGGGACGGCGAGATACGGGGATTCTTCGACACCGCACCTCTCGCCCTGACAGAGACAAAACCCGAAGGGCAGGGCCTGGTCGGGCACGCCGTCAGAGAAAGAAGGCCCGTGATCTCGAACGACATTCAGAACGATCCGCAAAGAATGATGAAGAAGGAATGCCTCGAGCGCGGGATCAATTCGCTGGCCGCTCTACCGTTGATGGTCGGCGGCGAGGCTGTCGGCGTTCTCACCCTGTATGCCGGTGAGCTCGGGTTCTTCGACAGCGAGGAAATGAAGTTGCTGGTTGACCTCGCGGGCAATATCTCCTTCGCGCTCGAGCACATCGAAAGTCAAGAAAAGGTCCGATATCTTGCCTTCTATGATTCGCTCACCGGCCTCGCCAACCGCACGCTGTTCCTTGAGCGGTTGGCACAATACTTGAGCGCTGCAGGCCGCGAGCAGCAACAGCTTGCGCTTGTCGTCATCAACATCGAGCGGTTCAAAACTATCAACGATACTTTTGGCCGACAGGTGGGCGACGCGCTCCTCACGCAGGTGGCCGACCGGTTACTGGAGCTGGCGAAGGATCCGAGCCGCGTGGCGCGGGTTGGTCCCGACCACTTCGCGGTAGTGATCCCTCATCTAAAACACGACGAAGAAAGCCTGATCCGGGGGTTGGAAGAGGGAAATCAGCGCGTCGATGGCGATCCTTACACCGTGGGCAGCAACGAGCTCAGGATTTCCACCCGGTCCGGTGTTGCGCTGTTCCCGAGCAACGGCAATGACGCGGATATCTTGTTCCGGAACGCCGAAGCAGCGCTCAAGAAATCGTCCTCGGGCGAGCGATACCTTTTCTACACCAAGGAGATGACCGAACGGATCGCCGAGAAGGTGGCGCTCGAGAACAAGCTGCGGCAGGCGCTGGAGAAGGACGAATTCGTGCTGTATTACCAGCCGAAGGTGGACGTCGACACCCGGCGCATGGTCAGCGTCGAGGCCCTGATCCGCTGGCGGAGTCCCGAGCTCGGACTGGTGGCACCGATGCAGTTCATTCCGCTGCTCGAGGAAACGGGATTGATTCTGCAAGTCGGCTCGTGGGCGCTGAAGCGCGCATCGCTCGATCACCGCGACTGGGTGGAGCGGGGCCTGAAGGCCCCTCGGACAGCGGTGAACGTGTCGCCGATCCAGCTGCGGCAGCGCGACTTCGGCGATGTCTTGAAACAGGCCATCATCGGTGGCGTCGCGCCGCCGGGCATCGATCTGGAGATCACAGAGGGCGTGGTGATGGAGGATATCCAGGCCAACATCGAGAAACTGACTGCGGTGCACGCCCTCGGCGTGAACATCGCGATCGACGATTTTGGCACGGGCTATTCGTCGCTCGGCTATCTTGCGAAGCTTCCGGTGCAGTCCCTCAAGATAGACCGATCCTTCATCATCGCCATGGTGGAAGATCCCGACACTATGACGCTGGTGTCGACCATCATTTCGCTCGCCCATTCCTTGAGGCTGAAGGTCGTTGCAGAAGGCGTTGATTCGGAGGATCAGGCAAAGCACTTACGCCTTCTGCGGTGCGACGAGATGCAGGGCTACCTCTTCAGCAAACCCCTGCCGCGGGACGAGCTGACTGCCCTGCTGGAACCGAACGCCTAGCGGTCAGCCAGGCGCATCAGTCGAAAAGCGCCTCCGGCACGTACACGACGCCTTCGAAGATGCGCCGCGCGGTCCGCACGAACGAGGCGCGCTCGACCACCGGCGCAGCACCCGAACAGTCCGTCACCAGGTCCACTTCCAGGCGCCCTGACGGGTGCTCTATTCCGAGCACTCCCCCAGAGAATCCCTCCGGCTCGATATAGCGGTTCGCGACGGTTCCGGGAAGGACCGCGGCCGTGGCGACCGCCAGCGCGCCCGTCACCGCATGCGAGCGATGGCAGGCGTGCGGAGTGAAGTAGCGCGATGCGATGTTTCCCCCCTTCGCCGGACGCGAAACCAGCACCGGTTTCGGCACGACCAGGCGCGATACGTCCCCCATCCCCATGCGCCTGCCCGCTTCCAGCCGGATGGCCTCTATTTTTTTCAGCATCGCCTTGTCCGCGTCCAGCTCTTCCGGCGTTTCGCGCCCCGTCTTTCCGAACGCTTCGGCGGCCATGATCATCACCGGCATCGCCATGTCGACGCAGCTTGCCTCGATCCCGTCGATCCGGTCGAGGGTGTTTCCGGTCGGCAGCAGCTTCCCCGTAACAGCACCGAGCGCATCGAGAAAGGTCAGATTGATCGGCGCTGCCGGCTCGATAACGCCATCGATATGCGTATCGCCCGAATATTCGACTTGTCCTCCGGGCGTCTGGATTACCGCCTCGATCAGCGTCTGCGTATTGACGTTGTAGATGCGCACCTTGGTGGTGGGATTCTCCGCCCGGACCAGGCCGGTTTCGATCGCGAAGGGACCCACCCCGGCGAGCATGTTGCCGCAGTTGGGCTTGGTGTCTACGAACGCCTCGGTCACGGAGACCTGAGCGAACAGGTAGTCCACGTCGGCGCCCTCGCGCTGCGACCGGCTGACGATCGCGACCTTGCTCGTCAAAGTATTCGATCCCCCGATGCCGTCGACCTGGAGCGAATGCGGGGAGCCCATGACGCTCAACAGAACGGCGTCGCGGCGCCCGGGATCCGCGGGCAGGTCCGAGGCGAGGAAATAGGGACCGCGCGAGGTGCCGCCGCGCATAAGCACACAAGGGATCTTGCGCTGCATGTTCAGGTGTCCGTCAGCTTACGCGCGGCACGCTGGAGCGGGGAATAGGGACTAACATGGCGGCGTTTACGGAGCTGAGCCTTCGCTCGAGTCCGTGATCGTACCTCATTGGATCGATATCATGCCAAAAGCCAGCTTCAGCCTTCCTCTCTTCGCGTTCGCGGCGTCCCTTGTCGGATGCGCGAATTTCACCGCCGTCTCCAGCGGCATGCCCGCGCAGCAGGTCCAGGCGAAGCTCGGCGCGCCGGAGACGGTCAGGAAGAACGCCGACGGATCGGAGGTCTGGGAATATCCGGGGGGGCCGCTCGGAAGGCAGACCTACATGGTGACTCTCGGATCCGACCACGCCGTCCGGGAAGTGCACCAGGTGTTGAACGACGAATATTTCTCGAGAGTGCGTGCCGGAATGTCCCGCGACGAGGTGCGCCGGCTGCTCGGCAGGCCCGGGGAGATCATGGTGTTCGGCGCGCGCGACGAAGAGGTGTGGTCCTGGCGCTATCAGCAGGAAAATCCCATGTTCTTCAACGTGCTCTTCGACCGGTCCGCCGGGACGGTCAGGACCACCCAGCACCTCGAAGAAATCCTCTTTCTGGACCAGAACATGTGAAAGGATCCATGAGCGCGAGACTTTTCCGAGCTGTACTTTTGCTGCTCTGCGCCGCATTCACCGCAGGGTGCGCGAGCTTTTCCGCCGTCAAGCCGGGCGCTTCCGCGCTGCAGCTCGAAACGCTGATGGGCGCGCCCGCGGACGTTTGGAAGAACGCGGACGGCTCCGAGGTCTGGGAATATCCGCGGGGGCCGTTCGGGGTCGAAACCTACATGGTGACGCTGGGGCCGGACCGCGCGGTGCGGGAGGTCCGCCAGGTGTTGAGCGATGAAACTATTTCCAAGCTGCACGTCGGAATGTCGCGCGACGAAGTGCGCCGTCTGCTCGGCAGACCGCGGGACATCGGCTTTTCCGACTTGAACGACGAAGAGATATGGTCCTGGCGCTATCGCGAGTGGGGGGTGCGCAACATGGAGCTCTACGCCCAGTTCGACAGGTCTATCGGCATGCTCAAGAAGATTTCGCGGTTCCAAGTGGATACGAGCGACGGCAAGCGCAAATAGGGTTTCGCTTCATGATCGCAGGGTTCCATCGCGCCGCCGCCCTGATCGCCCTCGCCTTCCTCGCGGCCGGGTGCGCAAATTTTTCCGCGATATCCCCGGGGGATTCCGCGCTGACGGTCGAGGCTCGCGTCGGCCCGCCCGGCACCGTGTGGAAAAACGCAGACGGCTCCGAGGTCTGGGAATATCCGATGGGCCCGACCGGCGTGCAGACCTTCATGATCGACATCGGCTCGGACCAGGGTGTGCGGACGGTCCACCAGGTGCTGAAGGAGGAGTACTTCTCGAAAGTCGTCGCGGGAATGTCCCGCGACGACGTGCGCCGGCTGCTCGGCCGGCCGAAGGAAGTCTGGTATTTTCCGTCGCGCGACGAAGAGGTGTGGGTCTGGCGTTATCTGGAAGTCAATTACAGGTTCTTCAACGTCCTGTTCGATCGCACGGGCGGCACAGTGAGAACCACCTTGCGGCTCGACGAAGTTTTCCTTCCGGGCGGAGGGCGGGGCAGGCACTGAGTGCCCTCGTCACCGTTTTTCCTGCTCGTATTCCTTCATCGCCTCGCGGGCGAGCCTGAACGCCTCGACTCCCGCGGGCATGCCGCAGTACACCGCCACCTGAAGCAGTACCTCGCGGATCTCTTCGCGGGTGCAGCCGTTCGTGAGCGCGCCCTTGACGTGGGTCTTGAACTCGTTCGGTCGGTTCAGGGCGGACAACATGCCGAGATTGACGAGGCTGCGGAGCTTGCGCGGCAGCTGCGGCCGCGCCCACAGCCATCCCCAGCAGGATTGCGTGACCAGTTCCTGCATCGGCATGCCGAAATCGTCGACCGTCTCCAGCTGCCTCTCGACGTACTCGGCTCCGAGCACTTCCTTGCGCACGGCGAGTCCCTTGTCCCACAGTTCTTTCGACATTGCTCGTTCCTTTCGGTTGATTCTCTCGCGAGACGATCAGGCTACGGTATGGTTCAACTCGCCGATCGCCTCGATCCACAGTCTGACGGCGTCGCCGGGTTTGAGGAAACGGCCTCGTCCCATGCCCACGCCTGCGGGAGTCCCCGTGAGCACGAGATCGCCCGGATGCAGCGTCACGCGCGAAGACAGCATCGCGATCTGCTCGGCGGTGTCGAAGATCAGCTTGCTCGTGTGGGAATCCTGCATCAGCTCGCCGTTCACCCACAGCTTGATGCCGAGCTGATGCGGATCGCGGAGGTCCCCCGCCGGGACGATCCAAGGCCCGAGCGGGCAGGAGCCGTCGAAGCACTTCTGGCTGACCCAGTCGTAGTGGAAGGGCGAAGTCGGCGGGTTCTTCTCGCGTTTCATCGCGTCGCGCGCCGAAAGATCGTTCGCGATGGTGTAGCCGGCGACGCAGCCCAGCGCTTTCTCGACCGGCACGTCTTTCACCGTCCTGCCGATCACGGCCGCGAGCTCGACTTCCCAGTCCACCTTCTGCGAATACGCCGGGAGCTTCACTTTCGAGCCGGGCCCGACCACCGAGCTCCTCGAGGTCTTGACGAAGTGCCAGGGCTTCTCGCCGAGATCTTTCATGGTCGGTCCCGGCTCCTTGCCCTGCGCGCGCGCCATCTCGGCCATGTGATCGGTGTAGTTGGCGCCCGCGCAATAGATATCGCCGGGATGGAGCACCGGTGCGAGCAGCTTCGCGCGCTTGAGCGGCACGCCTTTCGCCTTGCTCTTTCCGGCGGCGATGCGCTTTGCCGCGGCGGTGAAGACGCGATGCGCCTTGCCCCAGTCCTGCAGCGCGCCGAGGACCGAAGACCATGCCGGCCGGCCCGCGAGGCGGGCAGCGTCGAAGATCTGCTCGCCGACGAGAACCCCGGCGCGCGCCTCGCGCCCGGATTGATAACTCAGCAGTCGATAGCTCATTCGTCATCCTTCTTTCAAGCAAAGGCGCGTTTCATGCGCCGGATCCAGTCCTCGAACGCAATCATCTGGTCGGTCAGAAATTTTCGCGTCGTTTCATCGGTCAGCTTTCCGTCCGCGAACTTGCCCGCCGCCATGCCGATGAACACCTCGGGTTTCCGCAGCCAATGTACGCCCAGCCCGTCGAGGATGCGGCGCAGGTCGTACTGCCCCCTCGCTCCGCCGACCGGCCCGCCCGTGGCGCTGAACAGCGCCGCGGGCTTGTTGTTGAACGGCTGCGGCTGGAAACGCGACATCCAGTCGATCGCGTTCTTGAGCGGGGCTCCGACCGACCAATTGTATTCCGGCGAAGCGAAGAGCAGCGCGTCGGCCGCGAGGATCTCATCGCGCAGCTTGGTCGTCGGAGCCGGAAAACCCTTCTCCTGGACGTCGAAGTTGTAGATCGGAAGCTCGGCGATGCTCGTGATCCGGAGCTTGAGCTCGGGTGGCATCAACTCGCCCGCCGCCCGGAGCGCCGCCATGTTGTAGGACTTCTGTCGGAGGCTCCCGCAGATGCCGAGTACCTGAAAGTGAGCGGGTGTATTCACGTCTTCTCTCGTCAATCGAGAATTCGGGGCGCCGTCAGCGTCTCATCGCCGCGTCGTAGTAGCTCGGGTCGTAGTAGGGAGATGGGTCGCTCAGGGCCTTGCGCGGCTGTCCGTATTTCGAGCGCAGCGCGAGCACGGTCTTGACGCCTTCCATGTCGATCCTCGCCTTGCGCTGGAATCCGTCCTTGGGGCTGAGCAAAATGCCGTAGGCGGTTTGCGCGCCGCCCTGTCCCAGGTTGGGAAGATTTTTCAGGAGAATACTCAGCGCTTCATCCTTGTTCGCCGGATCGTAGAGCCATTCCACCGCGTCGGAGAACGCGCGGATATAAGCGATCACCTCGGCGCGGTGCGCGTCCGCCCAGGATTTGCGCGCTCCGGCCACCAGACCCTGATAGCGACCGAGCACGTCGGTGGCATTACCCAGGCGGTGATATCCCTTGGCCTCCGCCTGCACTTCGAACGGTGAAAGCAGGAGCGTGCCGGCGTGCTTCTTCTCCATCAGCGCCTGAAAACGCTGCAGCACGCCCCCGGCGCGCTCCAGCTGGTAGTCGCTTTCTTTCAGCCCGGCGCGCTCGAGCATCTCGATGAGCACGAAAGCATACCCGGTCGTGCGCGCATCGACCGACAGGGTCTTGCCGCGCAATTGCGCGTACGAGCTCACCTCGGGGACGGTGACAAGGCGCAGGAACCCGGTATCGCCGCCCATCACCGCCTGCAAATCGCGCCCGAGCACGGGTTCCTCGCCCTGCCCTTCGCGATAAGCGATGAGGTTGTCGATCGCGGTCATTGCGATGTCGAACTTGCCGTCGATGAGGTTGGTGAGCTGGAACACCGAGCTCACCGTGGGCGTCACTCTCACCTCGATCCCGTTCTTCGCGAACAGCCCCTTCTCCTGCGCCATCCAGATCGGCCAGTTGAAGCCGCCGGGGAAGACGATGAGGTTGACGGTCTTGGGCGGGGCGGGCTGCGCAATCGCGCAGGAGGCGATAAGCAGCGCGATCAGCCCGGGCATCAGCTTTCGGGAAATTCCATTCATGTTTTCCTCCATCGATGGTCTTTTACTCCGGATCGCCGTCCGTCAGGTAGTCCCACATGCGCTCGGCGATGCGCCCCTGCCAGGTGGCGCGGTTTTTCGCCTGCTCCTCGGTCATGCGCGGCGCCTTGTCGGCCAGGCCGGCGTTGAGCGCGGCGAGCTCCACCCGCGCTGCGTCCTCCAGAAAGACCGCGAGCGCCACCGCCCGCTGCGGCGTCTCGGCCCCGGTGACCGCGCCGTTCACGTTCACCACGATTGCCGGCGCCTTGCCCATCGTTTCGGCCACCCCGACGGCGGCGGGGTCGTTGCGGATCAGGCCCGGATCGGGCCAGAACGGCACCTGAGGATAGAAATGCGCACCCTGGCCGTGTCGCGCCTTGGGCGTGAGGCCCAGCGCCGCGAGCGTTACCACGTTGGGAGAGATGAAGCGGCTGATCGCCTTGATCTCGCCGCGGCGCTTGTAGATCTGCTGGTGCATCCTGACTTCGCCGAGCACGCCCTCGGGCAAAGGCGCGTCGGTCGACACCACGGTGCCCGCCTCGCCGGGCTTGATGATGCCCATGGGCTTGGGCGCGCACACGAGGAACGACTTCTCGTCCAGGCGCACGCTGCAGTGACCGAACGCGGTCACGAGGCCGGCACGGGCGAGCGCCCGCGCCATTTTGCGCACGATGATCTGCTGCTGCTCCATCTTCGGTGGAAAGTACGGACTCCAGGCTTGCCCTTACAGGCTGTGACTCAGGCCACGGTCTTCAGCGGAGGCTTCTTGTTCTTCTGGTCGGCGCGGAACTCCGGAATGTCCGGGCGCGAGCCCCACATGCAGAACGACTCGGGCGCGAACGGGAATTGCCGCGGCCGGTAGCTCGCCTCTTCCCCGGGCAGGATGTGCTTCACCCCTACCGAGTACTCGTACACCATCTGGTCCGGGCCCTCGAAATACAGGAAGCACGCAGACGAAGAAGGATGCCGGCCCGGGCCGAAGACGATTTTCACGCCTTTCTCGCGCAGGAAGTAGTAGGAGCGCATCACGTCGTCGAAATCCTCGACCTGGTGGTTGATGTGCTGCACGCCGGGATGCGGGGAAGGGAACAGGGCGAGCGTGTGGTGGATAGTGTTGACGCGCAGCAGCGGCGCGTCGCCGATCCAGTCGGACACCCGCGCGTTCAGGAGCTTCGTCCAGAACGCCTCGTCACGCGGAGCGTTGGAAGTGCGCAGGCCGATGTGGCTGAAATGCGTGATCCCGGCGTCGCGTGACGGAAAATAGCGCTCGCCGCTGTGATAAGGCCGCACGACCAGCTCGATCCTGTTTCCGCTCGGGTCCTGGAAAGCGAGGACCTGCTGGACGCGGCGCTGCT
>WNEZ01004787.1_pt1 | contig 11833 bp, 8 predicted proteins | sample 5400521 | NCBI WGS metagenome assembly WNEZ01 (sample SAMN13153339, study PRJNA577476) | soil metagenome | isolation source: 120 cm saprolite under Douglas fir tree site 2 hole 1 replicate 1 | place: USA:California | collected 2015-04-18
CTGGAAGCGCCGCTCGAGCGCGGCGTCCTTCTCGATGTGCTTGCGGTACTCGTCGAGGGTCGTCGCGCCCACACAGCGCAGCTCACCGCGCGCCAGGGCGGGCTTGAGCATGTTGGCCGCGTCCACGGCGCCTTCGGCGGCGCCGGCGCCCACGAGGGTGTGGAGCTCGTCGATGAAGCAGATGATCGCGCCGTTGGACTCGACGATCTCCTTCAGCACGGCTTTCAGCCGATCCTCGAACTCGCCGCGGTATTTCGAGCCCGCCACCAGCGACCCGATGTCGAGCGCCACCAGCTGCTTGCCCTTCAATCCCTCCGGCACGTCGCCGGCGACGATCCGCTGGGCGAGCCCCTCGACGATGGCCGTCTTGCCTACGCCGGGCTCGCCGATGAGGACCGGGTTGTTCTTGGTGCGGCGCGAGAGCACCTGGATCACGCGCCGGATCTCTTCGTCCCGGCCGATGACCGGATCGAGCTTGCCGCGGCGCGCGAGGTCGGTGAGGTCGCGCGAATAACGCTGGAGCGCCTGGTACTTCTCCTCGGGGTTCTGGTCCGTCACTCGCTGTGTTCCGCGGATCTCCACGAGCGCCTTGTAAATCGCCTCGGCGTTGACGCCCGCGGCGGCCAGGGCGCGGCCCGCGGCCCCGTCGCGGTCCTGGGCGAGCGCCAGCAGGAGGTGCTCCGTGGAAACGTATTCGTCCTTGAGTCGCTCGGCCTCGGTCTGGGCGCGCTCGAGCGTCTGCCGCGTGTGCTCGCCCAGGTACTGGCCGCTCGCCCCCTTCACCGTCGGGAGCTTGCCGAGCGCCGCCTCGAGCGCGCGCTGGATCGCTTCGGGCCGCGCTCCGAGCTTGGACAGGACGGGACCGACCACGCCTTCACGCTGTTCGAGGAGCGCCGAGAGCAAGTGCTCGGGCTCGATGGCCTGATGGTTGTGCTGGTCGGCCTTCGACTGCGCCGCCTGCAGGGCTTCCTGCGCCTTCACGGTGAACTTATCCAGTCTCATTGCTCCGCTCTTCCCTCTTTTCCTGAAATTCGTCTCGTCAGCCCAGGTACGCGCGCGGGTTATCGCCGCGGAGCGCCGTGAGCTTCTCGTACAGCTCGCGTTCGGCCGGCGTGACATCGCTCGGCATGACGATCTTCACCGCGACGAGTTGATCGCCGGCGCCGCCTCCCTTGAGCCGCGGCATTCCGTAGCCGGGCAGCCTGAACGTGCGCCCGCTCGACGTCGCGGGCGGGATCTTCATCGACACCTTGCCGCGGAGAGTCGGAACTTCGAGGGTTGCGCCCAGCGCGGCCTCGGGCGCCGTCACGGGGAGCGCCAGGTGGATGTCGTCGCCCTTGCGCTCGAAGAACGGATGCGGCGCCACCGTCACGCTCAGATAGAGGTCGCCGCGCGCCCCCGCCCCGCCGGCGCCCTCGCCGGAGACGCGGACGCGCTGGTCGCTCTTCACTCCCGCCGGGATTTTCACGTCGACCTGGCGGCGAGCACGTTGCCAACCCCCACCGCCGCACGCGGTGCACGGCTGTCGCTTGACGTGTCCGGAGCCATGGCAGGTCGCGCACGGCTCCTCGATGTCCATCGCGAACGTTTTCCGGGCGCCTTGAAACGCCTCGTCGAGCGAGATCTCGATGCCCGCCTGTACGTCGCCGCCGCGGGCGCTGTGCCCCCTCTCGAAGAGGTCCTCGAGCCGGACCCCGTCGCCTCGCGGTCCGCGACCGCTCGCGTCGCCGAAGATGGAGCGAAAGAAGTCCGAGAAATCCCCGGCGCCGCCGATGTCGCCTCCGTACTCGACTCTGAACCCTCCACCGGGACCCTCGGGCGGGGCCTGCGTGTAGCGTTGCCAGTCTGGTCCGAGCGAGTCGTAGCGGCGGCGCTTCTCGGGATCGGAGAGAACTTCGTAGGCTTCGTTGATTTCCTTGAAGCGCTCGGTGGAGTCCTTACCCTTGGCGACGTCGGGGTGGTGCTTTCTCGCGAGCCGTCGGTAGGCAGACTTGATCGCCTTGTCGTCGGCCTTCCGGTCGACCCCTAAAATCCGGTAGTAGTCCTTGAAATCGACGGCCATTAAGTCGCTATCCTACAAGGAGTATAGCAGATAGTTTGAGCCTTGCACGCTAATGGCCTCCGAAAAGGAGAGTAAGCTCATTTCCGGAAACAGCAAGGATTACTCCGATTTACCCCCGCCCGACGCGGAACGCTACGTAGAGCGACATCGCCCCACGCTGGAGCAGGACCGTGAGTGGATCACCCTCCTTCATATCGCGGGTGAGCCGCTCGAAGTCGGCCATCGTGCGGACAGTCTGGCTGTTGAGCTGCTTGACGACGTCGCCGCGCTGCACGCCGGCTTCCGCCGCCGGGGTCCCGTCCTCGACGCGGACCACGATGACGCCGTCCGTCGATCTCAGGTTGAGCTGGCGCGCGATCTCGGGCGTGACCGGACGGACTTCGAGCCCCAGCATCGAGCGCGCACGGCCGCCGCTGCTCGGTCGCTGTTGCTGGGCCTGACGCTCGTCGGGCGCCTGGCCCACCTTGACCTCGACGACCTTCTCGGCCTGGTCACGCAAGATCTTCAGCTTCGCCGTGCGGTCGGGCGAGAAGAAGCCGACGGCGCGCTGCAGGTCGCCCGTGCCTTCCATCGGACGCCCCTCGAACTCGAGCAGGATGTCGCCCGGCTTGAGGCCGGCCTTCGCGGCCGGGCTTTCCGACATGACCTCGTTGATGAGGACGCCCTTCGCGTCCTTCGAACCGAACGAGCGCGCGAGCTCGGGGGTGAGCGGCTGGATCGAAACGCCGAGCCAGCCCCGCGTCACGCGCCCCTTGTCCCGGAGCTCGGTGTAGATCTTGCGCGCCATGTTCGACGGAATCGCGAAGCCGATGCCCGAGCCGCCGGCGACGATCGCGGTGTTGATACCGACCACCTCGCCTTGCATGTTCACGAGCGGCCCGCCGGAGTTGCCCGGGTTGATCGCGGCGTCGGTCTGGAGGAAGTCGTCGAACGGCCCCTGGTCGAGCTGCCGCGCCTTGGCGCTGATGATGCCGGCCGTGACCGTCGCCTGAAGCCCGAACGGAGAGCCGACGGCCAGGACCCAGTCTCCGACCTGGATCCGGTCGGAGTCGCCCAGCCGGGCATACTTGAAGGTGCCCTTCCCGTCGTCGAGCTTGAGCACCGCGAGGTCCGTTTTCTTGTCCACGCCGATGACCTTCGCCCGGTGCTTGCCGCCGTCGAGGGTCACCACCTCGATCTCGGTGGCCTTGTCGACCACGTGGGCGTTCGTGAGCGCGATCCCGGTCGAATCGACGATGACGCCCGAGCCGAGGCTGCGCTGCGGAATCCGTTCGGGCACCTCGCCGAAGAAGCGTCGGAAGAACTCCTCGCCGAAGTACTCCTCGAAAGGCGTCCGGCCCTGGAGCCCGGCCGCCTTGGATACCGTGTTGATGTTGATCACGGCCGGCTTGATGGCGTCCGCGACCGAGGCGAAGGTGCCGCCCTGAGGCGGCATCTGGACCGGGAGGACGGGGATCGGACTGACAGGCGCCTGCGCCGCCAGCGGGGGACGCCGGAGCTCGGCTCGGGTCGCCGAGAACGCCCCCAGCGCGACGCCACACGCCAGGGCGATCACCAGCGCTCCGAAGAAGGTCCGCCGCTTGAGCTGCATCGTCATCGCGCCCCCTCCATCGTACTCTCGCCGGCCAGGGCCCGACGGAGCCGCTCACCCTCCAGAGTCTCGGTCCGCTTCAGCTCCTGAGCCGCCGCGATCAAGATGGCCTTCTTCGTCGTCAACATTCCCCGGACTCTGTCGTGGGTGCGCTCGAGGATCGCCCGCACCTCCTCGTCGATCGCCCGGGCGGTTTCCTCGCTGTACTCGCGCTCGCCGCCCACTCCGCTGCCCTTGAGGAAGAGCGGCGTGTGCTCACCGAAGGTCGCGAGGCCCAGGCGCTCCGACATCCCGTACTTGGTGACCATGAGGCGTGCGATCTCGGTCGCGCGCTCGAGGTCGTTGTGGGCGCCGGTCGAGATCTCGCCGTAGACGAGCTCCTCGGCGACGCGTCCACCCAGGAGGACCGCGATTCGATCCTCCAGCTCGCTGCGGGTCATGAGGAAGCGCTCCTCCGTCGGCAGCTGGTAGGTCATCCCGAGCGCGGCGATCCCTCGGGGGATGATCGTCACCTTGTGGACGGGGTCGGCGTACGCGACGGATGTCGCGACCAGCGCGTGGCCCATCTCGTGGTGCGCGACGATATCGCGCTCCTTCTCCGAAAGGACTCGGCTTTTCTTCTCGAGTCCAGCGACGACCCGATCAATCGCTTCTTCAAAGTCGGCCATCTCCACCGCGTTCTTCTCTTTTCGCGCCGCGAGCAGCGCTGCCTCGTTGACGATGTTCGCGAGGTCGGCGCCGGCGAAGCCCGGCGTGCGCGCCGCGATCACGGCGAGGTCGACCCCCGGCGCCAGCACCACGGCGCGGGCGTGCAGTCTCAGGATCGCCTCACGGCCCCGGAGGTCGGGCTTGTCGACGACGACCTGGCGGTCGAAGCGACCCGGCCGCAGCAGCGCCTGGTCGAGCACCTCCGGGCGGTTCGTCGCGGCCACGAGGATGACGCCCTTCGAGGAGTCGAAGCCGTCCATCTCGGCCAGGAGCTGGTTCAGGGTCTGCTCGCGCTCGTCGTGGCCCCCGATGAAGCCCGGGCTGCCCGCGCGCGACTTGCCGATCGCGTCCAGCTCGTCGATGAAGATGATGCACGGGGCCTTGTCCTTGGCCTGCTCGAACAAATCACGGACGCGGGCAGCGCCGACGCCGACGAACATTTCGACGAACTCCGAGCCGGACAGGGTGAAGAAGGGCACGTCCGCTTCTCCGGCGACGGCCCGCGCCAAGAGGGTCTTACCCGTGCCCGGAGGCCCAACCAGCAGGACGCCCTTGGGGATCCGCCCGCCGAGGCGCTGGTACTTCTTGGGGTTCTTCAGAAAGTCGACGATCTCGACGAGCTCCGCCTTCGCCTCGTCGACCCCGGCGACGTCGACGAACGTCGTCTTGAGCTCCTTGCGGTCGAAGATCTTGTGCTTGGAGCGCCCGAACGACAGGGCCTGCGTCGGCCCGCCGCCCACCCGCCGCATGAGGAACATCCAGATGCCGACCATGACTCCGAGCGGGATGATCCAGCCGAAGAAGAGGTCGCGTACGAAGGTCGACTCGATCCGGCCGGTGAACTCGACCCGGTGCCGCTCGAGGTCGGCGATGAGCGGCGCCTCGTCGACGCCGGGGATGCGCGTGACGGTGAACACGCGCACCTCGGTGTCGGAGCCGAGCCACTGGCGGAGTCGGTCGCCGGGCCCGCTGGGCGGGGCGGGGAGGGCCTCGGGTTTGGCGATGCCTCGGATCTCCTTCTCGGTCAGGGCCACCTTCTCGACCTTGTCGCTGCGGACGAGCTCGAGAAACTTGGACATCGGGATCTCGACCGTGCGGGGGGCCTGGAGCCAGGACTGGAGCAGGAGAAGGACCATCGCCGCGACCAGCACGTAGGCCAGCGAGAACTGGATGCGCTGGTTGAGCCGCGGCCTCATCGGTGTCCCCACTGTCATGCTAGCGTCGGGTGCCCGGAGTGTCAAACATTCAGCCTCTTTTCGCTTGACACTTCAAGCCCTTTGGCCTAAAAGTTGGCGCTGATCGCTCCTGTGAAACTGAGAACAAGCTCGTCTCTCGCGAGGGTCCACTAACACCGTTGCGAGTTTCTGGTTCGGGAGTCGAAGTGGGCAAAGGCCATGCGGTTCGCCGGGGTGCCTGGGCGGCTCTGGCGGTGGTGGCGGTCCTCACCGTGCTCTCGGCGCTCCCCGCGCTGGCCCAGGACGCCGCCAAGGAGCCCGCGTACCGCGCGTTCCCGCTGATCGGCTCGCGACTCGCGGTGTGGGCGGTCGCCCAACTCCACCTGAACTTCGCGGCGTTCATCCTCGGCGTGCCGATCTTCGCCGTCATCATCGAGATCATCGGGTGGCGGACCGGCGACGCCCAGTACGACTGGCTCTCGCACGAGTTCGTCAAGCTGACGTTCGCGGCCTTCTCGACCACGGCGCTCCTGGGCGCGTTCCTCCTCTTCCTGTTCGTCGGCTACTACCCGAAGTTCTGGACGTACATGACGTCGATCTTCTTTCCGACCTACGGGGTGTACGCCGGCCTTTTCTTCGCCGAGACCTTCACCGTCTACATCTGGTACTACGGCTGGGACTGGCTCAGCGGCTCCCGCAAGTGGATCCACGTCAGCCTCGGGGTCCTCTCGAACCTCTTCGGGACGGCGATTCTGTTAGTGGCGAATTCCTGGGTGACCTTCATGATCTCGCCGGCCGGGATCGACGAGTCCGGCGCGCTCAAGGGCTCGGTGTGGGCGGCGATCCACAACCCCACGTGGATGCCGATCAATATCCACCGGCTGATCGCCAACATCGTGTTCGGCGGCACGATCGCTGCGGCCTACGCGGCGTTCCGCTTCCTCGGCGCCAAGACCGACGAGGAGCGCGCCCGCTACGACTGGATGGGGTACATCGGCAACTTCGTGGCGCTCTCGGCGTTCATCGTCCTGCCCTTCGCCGGCTACTATCTCGGCCGCGAGATCTACGCGTTCAACCAGACCATGGGCATCACGATGATGGGCGGCTTCATGTCGTGGCTCTGGATCATCCAGGCGATCCTCATCGGCGTGCTCTTCATGGGCTCGAACTACTATCTCTGGCTCGGCATGGAGCGCATCCCCGGCTCGGAGCGGTACCGACGCTACGTCCCGATGCTGATCGGCGTCCTCGCGTTCGGCTTCATGGTCTGGGCGACGCCGCGCTCCATGGTCATCACGCTCGACGAGGCGCGCGCGATGGGCGGCACGCACCATCCGGTGCTCGGCTTCCTGGGTGTCATGTCGGCGAAGAACACCGCCGTGAACATGATGATCCTGACGACCTTCCTGTCGTTCGTCCTCTATCGCCGCGCGAACCGCATCTCGACCAAGTCCTGGGCGGCCACCGGGATGGCGATCCAGTGGGCCGCGCTCGGACTCGCGGCGGCCGTCGTCATCTTCTTCGGCGTGTACGGATACTTCGTCGAGTCGCTCGTGCGGATCGGGTTCTCGGTGTACCAGGTGCTCGCCGTGCTCGGCGCGATCTTCCTGGTGATGGCGATCGACATTCCGATGTTCAAGGGCGCGCGCTCCACCGGGGCGATCCGGTGGGGCACGATCGCCCCGCGCTCTCAGTACGTGCTCATCTTGTTGGCGGTGACCTTCACCTGGCTCATGGGCCTGATGGGCTTCGCCCGCTCGGGCATCCGCCAGCACTGGCACGTCTACGGCGTCATGCGCGACAACTCGGTCGACGCGGTCACTCCCGCGATCGGATACGCGGCCAACATGATCACCGTGGTCACGATCGCGTTCTTCGCGCTCGTGATGTTCATCTTCTGGCTCGGCGGTCTCGGCGAGAAAGGCGCGGCCGACGCACACGGCCACGCCGCGCCGGTCATCGCCGGCGGCAGCGGGCCCTCGGCGGGGGAGTCGAGTGGGGCGCGGAGCCCCCGTCTCAAATAATCGATGCGCCTCCCCGTCGCCGTGAAGGTCGGTGCGTTCGCTCTGGTCGTGATGGGTAGCTACACGTACTACGCGAACTCGATTCCGCAGATCCAGTCGAAGCCCCCGGCCGAGCTGTCGCTCGAGGGCGGCAACGTGACGCCGGCCCAGCTCGTCAAGGCCGGCGAGGAGATCTTCAAGACCAAGGGCACGTGCGAGATCTGCCACCGCATCGGCCAGAAGGGGACCCGCGCGCCCGACCTCGCCGGCATCGGCGCGCGGGCCGCCAAGACGAAGCCGGGCTTGAGCGCGAAGCAGTACATCATCGAGTCGCTCTTGCAGCCGGGTGCCTACATCGTCGAGGGTTACCCGAACATCATGCCTCAGGTCGACAAGCCGCCCATCGCGCTCAACCGCTCCGAGCTCTGGGCCCTCGTCGCGTTCCTCGAGTCCCTGGGCGGTAACGTCGACGTCACGCTCGACGACATCCCGAAGACCGCGGGCGCGGCGGCCACCGGCGGCGCGCCGGCCGAGATCAAGCTCCCGGGTGACCCGAAGGCCGGTGAGGTGGTCTTCAGCACCAAGGCCGCCTGCATCGCCTGCCACAAGGCGGGCAAGATCGGCGCCTCCCCGGTTGGTCCCGACCTCTCGCAGATCGCGAAGATCCAGACGCCGGACTACATCATGAAAAAGATCCTCGATCCAGCCGGTTCCGGGACGGTGGCGGGCTTCCCCAAGGGCGTCATGCCACCGATGTTCGGCCAGACGCTGACGGCGAAGGAGTACATGGACCTGGTCGCGTTCCTGCTGACGCTCAAGTGACGGGATGAACCTCCTTCGCTCGCGCTTCGCCCAGGCCGTGCTCGTGCTCGCGCTCGCGTTCGTGATCCTGCGCTTTGGCATCCGGCCGGCGGCGCCGTGGAGCGTCCTGACCCTCTACATGGCGATCGTGCTCCTGGCCGTGCTGGTGTTCGTCTCGTCCGACTCCGACTCGTGGCGCGACTTCATGCGGCCGATCCGGTCGACGCTAGTCGCTCCCGACAAGCGTTCCACGCGGGTCGCGTTCCTGATCGTCGTGCCGCTTCTCCTCGGCTACTACGCGTACACGCAGGCCGCGGCGAAGACGCAGGCGCCGCCGGAGCTGCGCGCCGTCCATCCCGCGCCGCCCGGGTCGATCCAGTTCCGCGGCAAGGAAATCCAGATCACCGGGCTGGACAACCCGCTCCGCAAGGACCAGGCGAGCTTCAAGAAGCACGTGGCGGCGGGGGCCGAGACCTACATCCGCAACTGCATGTACTGCCACGGCGACAACCTCGACGGGAAGGGCCACTTCGCGTACGGCTTCAACCCGCCGCCCGCGAACTTCCAGGATCCGGGCACGATCGCGATGCTCCAGGAGGCGTTCCTCTTCTGGCGGATCGCGAAGGGCGGGCCCGGGTTGCCCCGGGAGTCGACGCCCTGGAACTCGGTCATGCCCGCCTGGGAGGATCGCCTGACCGAGGAGCAGATCTGGCAGGTCATCATGTATCTCTACGACGCGACCGGCCAGCAGCCGCGGCGCTGGGAGACGGCGCATTGAGTGCCGCGCGTTTCGGTGCCCTCGTCGCCGTCGTCGCGCTGCTCGTGTTCGTCACGCCGGCGCTCGTCGCCGCGCAGGCGGGAGACGCGACGGCCGGCAAGGCGGTGTACGAGCTGAAGTGCGTGGGCTGTCACGGCGACAAGGGCGACGGCAAAGGGCCCGCCGCCGAGCTCCTGATGCCGAAGCCGCGCGACTTCACGTCGGGCCTCTACAAGATCCGGACGACGGCGAACAAGGTTCCGACGGACCAGGACCTCTTCCGGATCGTCACCGACGGGATGCCCGGGACGTCGATGCCGTCGTGGGCGGTCCTTGCCGAGAAGGACCGCTGGAACCTGATTGCGTACATCAAGGCGTTCGCGGCGGACAAGTTCAAGGAGGCGCCCAAGAAGCTCGAGCTTCCCAAGGAGGTCGCCTCGTCGGCGGAGTCGATCAAGCGTGGCAAGGAGATGTTCGAGGCGATCGAGTGCCACAAGTGCCACGGCGCCGACGGCCGCGGCGACGGCCCGTCGCGCGCGGAGCTGAAGGACGAGTGGGGCCATCCGATTGCGCCGGCGAACCTCACCAAGCGGTGGACGTTCCGCGGAGGCGCGTCCCGGACCGAGATCGCCACCCGGCTCGCCAACGGCGTCCTCGGCACGCCGATGCCCGCGTTTCTCGACAGCGTCGAGAAGCCCGAGGACATCTGGCACCTGACGAACTTCATCCTGTCGCTCGGTCCCGAGTCGCCGCACTACGCGACGCTCGTCACGGTCACCGCCGTGTCGGACGCGATCCCCGACGACCCCAACGCCGACTACTGGAAGAAGCTCGCGCCCAACAACATCCCGCTCATGGGCCAGGTGATCGTCGACCCGCGGAACTTCAATCCGGCGATCGACCTCGTCTCGGTGCGGGCGGTCTACAACGACAAGGAGATCGCGTTCCACCTGACGTGGGACGACCCGACCCAGTCGACCGACGATCCCGGGAAGAAGCTCTACGCCGACGCGATCTCGCTGCAGTTCCCGCCGCAACCCTCGCCGGGCCCCGAGCGGCCGTATTTCCTGATGGGCGATTCCTCCGACGCGGTGTACCTCTTGCGGTGGGAGAACGGCAAGGGCGTGACGGAGTCGACGGCGAACGGGCCGACGAAGATCGCGGCGATCCAGGGCGCGGAAGCGACCGGCAAAGCGGTGTACGCCAACGGTCAGTATCGCCTCGTGATGAAGCGCCCGCTGGCGTCCAAGGACGCGGCGCGCCCGACGTTCGCGCCCGCGGTCTTCATGCCGGTCGCGTTTCACGCGTGGGACGGCGGCGCCGGGGAGAGCGGCACGAAGATGTCGCTGACCTCATGGTACTATCTGCGGCTGGAGGAGCCGCAGTCGGGCCGCCGTTTCGTCATTCCTCCCGTCGTGGCAATCATTACATTGGCGGTGATGTTGCTCGTGGTGCGAGTTGCGAATAGACGTGCATGACTCGAACTCAGGAGGATCAACGGCAATGCGCAAGGTAATCGGAGTGCTTCTGGCGATCGCGCTCGTGACGGGCGTCGCCCTCGTCGCCAACCGCCCCGGGCCGGCCGGAGCGCAGGGCGGTGGGACGATCGAGGCGACGGTGACGTACGCCGGCGCGCCGAGCGTCGAGAAGCTCAAGGTGAACAAGGACACCGAAAAGTGCGGAACCGAGGCGTTGATCGAGAAGGTGGTGGTCGGCGCCAACAAAGGGCTGGCCAACGCCGTCGTGTCCGTCCCGGGCGCCAAGGGCGCGCCGAAGGCGGTGAAGGTGACCGTCGATCAGCACGGCTGCAAGTTCGTTCCCCACGTGACCGCGATGACGCCGGGCGAGCTCGAGCTCAAGAACTCCGACGACATCCTGCACAATATCCACACGTACTCGACGGCGAACCCGTCCATCAACAAGGCGCAGCCGAAGTTCAAGAAGGTGATGACCGAGAAGTTCGAGAAACCGGAATTCATCAAGCTCACCTGCGACGTGCACAGCTGGATGCTCGGGTGGGTGGCCGTCATGCCGAATCCGTTCTTCGGCGTGACCGACGGCAGCGGCAACGCCAAGATCGAGAACGTGCCGCCCGGCAAGTACACGGTCGAGGCGTGGCACGAGACGCTCGGCAAGCAGACGAAGGAGGTCGAGGTCAAGGCCGGGCAGGCAACGAAGGTCGCGATCGAGATGAAGAAGTAAGAGCCAGGAGGCTCTGCGAGCATGCTTGACTGGTGGCTGCCGGAGAACGTTTCGACCTACGGCCGGGAGATCGACTGGCTCTTCCATCTCATCTACTACATCACGGGCGCGACGTTCATCCTGGTCTTCGTCACGATGCTGGCGTTCCTGGTGATGTACCGCGATCGCCCAGGCCGGAAAGCGCGCTACACGCACGGCAACACCACGCTCGAGATCGTGTGGACGGTGGTGCCGGCGCTCATCCTGGTCGTCCTCACGCTCCTCAGCGTTCCGGCGTGGTCGAAGATCAAGATGACGATGCCGGAGACGGACTTCGTCGTGCAGGTGACCGCCAAGCAGTTCAACTGGCAGGTGACCTATCCCGGCGCTGACGGCAAGTTCGGCACGGAGGACGACAAGACCCTCCTGGACGAGATGCACGTCCCCGTCAACAAGGTCGTCCGCGTCATCCTGAGATCGCAGGACGTCATTCACAGCTTCTTCGTCCCCCAGTTCCGCATGAAGCAGGACGCGGTCCCCGGTCGCGAAATAAGA
>WNEZ01005243.1_pt1 | contig 11828 bp, 11 predicted proteins | sample 5400521 | NCBI WGS metagenome assembly WNEZ01 (sample SAMN13153339, study PRJNA577476) | soil metagenome | isolation source: 120 cm saprolite under Douglas fir tree site 2 hole 1 replicate 1 | place: USA:California | collected 2015-04-18
TCGCCTTCACTGATGAATCTTCCAGCCAGCGTCGCGGCGTTGGCGTAAACCTGCCCGAAATTGGGCTGTACACCGCGAAAATCGATGGCGCTCACGCTTCCTGACTTCGTCCGCACGGTGTGCACCTGCTCCCACCACGTGGTCCAGGTGGTCACGTTTTTTAGCGCCGGACAGCTTTCCAGCAGGGCCTGGGCATCGTCCAGCGTAAGCGGTTTCCGCTCGCGCTCCTCTTTCGGCCGGCGGCCGCCGCCGCGCGGGCCTTGGTCAAAGCGCGTAATGAACGCCGTGTCTGCGCCCCACTGTTTGATGTTTTCCTGGATTTGCGCATCGAAGCCCGTGATCAGCGCTGCGACTAGCATGATCACGCTTACGCCTAGAACGACACCGAACACGGTCAGCGCGCTGCGCATTTTGTGCGCCCGCAGCGTGTCCATCGCCTGCTTCAGGTTTTCACCGTGCAGTTGCGCCATCGTCGTTCCTCAGCCGTCGGCTCGCAGCGCTTCGATGGGATCGAGTTTCGCTGCGCGCATCGCCGGATAAATCCCGAAAAAGAGTCCAACCGCCGTTGAAACGCTCAGCGAAAGGATGACGGCGTTCATCGGCGTTTGCATCGGAATGGAGGTCGAGGCCCGGCCCAAGGCGACTACTCCGTATGCGAATAGGATTCCGATCATCCCACCCACCGCCGCCAGCACCGCAGACTCTGTGACGAACTGCAAAACGATGTGCCTCTTCCGAGCGCCCAGCGCGCGCCGCAGTCCGATCTCCCGGGTACGTTCCGTCACGCTGGCCAGCATGATATTCATGATCACGATTCCACCAACCACCAAAAACACGGCCGTCAGTACCACGGCCAGCGTAAAGACATTTGCTGTCAGATCCTTCCACAGAGCCATGATGGAGTCCGAGCCGAGGATTCCAAAATTGTCGTCTGCGGCCCACTGTACATGCCGGGCGGCTCGCAGGAGCATCCTTGCCTCGTCCTCCGAACCTGACATCATCTCCGCATTCCTGGCTTGCACAAAAAGCGTCAGCGAACCCCGCTGCGTGTGCCATTCCTTGTAGAAGGTCCCGAGCGGAATCAGCATGTAATTGTCTTGCGACTGTCCGAAAGCGGTCCCAATGGCCGCGGCCACGCCAATCACTTCGTAACTGTGCGCACCCACGCGGATGGTTTTGCCGATGGGGTCTACATTGGAGAAAAATTTCTTGGCCACGTCTGCGCCGATATAGCAAACCGGCGAACGGTGCACATCGTCAGCCTCGGTGAGCAGTCGCCCGGAGACCAGATTCATATTCCGCACTTCCGGGTAATTCGGCGTCACTCCTTGAACGTTGGTGTTCTCCAGAAGTTCGTTGCCACTGCGCACGTCCATCTCCGTGCCTTCGATGGCCGCGACGGCGTTGGCGGTCCGCATGTTCTCGCGCAGTCGCATAAATTCGTCCATCGTCAACAACGGCCGCTTCTGCGCTTTCACCCAGGCGTCTTCGCTGGTGATGATTCCGAAACGGTCCACCACGAACACGTTGGCACCGAGATTCGCGATGCGATCAGCCACGTAAAAATTCAGTCCAGCGACCACGCTCATCACGGCCACCAGCGTGGTCACCGCCAGGATGACCCCAAGCAGCGTCAGGAAGCTCCGCAGCTTGTGCGCCCGCAACGAGTCCAACGCCAGGCGCAGCGTCTCGCCCATGGTGACTGCGGCGCTCCGGAGCCGGCTCAGCTTCCCGGCCACGTCGACGGCCCGCGGCACCACCCGTGGAATTACTCGTACCCCGCTAATGGGAGTTACACCCAAACAGACCTCCTTCCTTCTTTAGCTAAGACGAATGGGAGCGTCAAATCGTTCCTTGATATATAGACGTGTGGAACAGCGCTTTGCTTTCGGTGTTTCTTGGAGTAGCCTTGCGCCCGGTCCGGTCCAATCTCGACGGTTCAACGGTCGCAGACTGTATTGTACCGTCTTGCTCGGTCAATCTGGGAAGAAGATGGCGCACCTGACCCGCAAGACTCAGCATCCGGAGGAGGACGTTATGCGTCGCATTTCCCTTTATTTTCTTGTACTTACAGTCTTTGGCCTGAATTGTAGGCCATGCGCCCTGGGCCAGGATAACCCCGACTACAAAGGCCCCGCCGTGGCAGCCGCCGCACCGACAGCAGGCTTCCGCGCCGAATTTCTGGAAGAGGTCACCTACCATGAACAAAGATACACCCGGCTGGCCCAGGCCATCCCTGCGGAGAGGTACACCTGGCGTCCCGCCGAGGGCGTTCGCTCGGTAGGTGAAGTCTTCACCCACATTATCGCGGCGAATTATGGCAGTGCAGGGGCACTGGGTACCGCCCCACCGGCGGGCTTCGACTTCAAGAGCATCACTGCCATCTCCGGCGACAAACCGAAAGTCCTTCAGGCCCTGAAGGATTCCTTCGCGCATTTCCGCCTTGCCATCGCCGCCCTCAACGACGCCGATGCCGACAAGCCGCAAAAAATGTTCGGCAGGCAAACCACCCTGCGCGGATCCTTCATCGTCATCACTGGACACTTTGGCGAACACCTCGGTCAGTCCATTGCGTACGCGCGCATGAACAGGGTCGTGCCGCCATGGACCGCAGTGGCGCAGCAGCAACAACAGAAGCCAACAGACTAACCGAAGCCGTAACCATCCCGGGGTGACAAGCTGCCGTTGACCGTTTGACATCCGCCGATGCAGCTCGGTGCAATGGTGGTGTACAACAATTGTGTGCCCGGGCGAATCCAATCAGTGTAGAAGCTGGCGGCTTTTGCGCCAATTCGAATCATGCTCAATCGAACTTTTATTCCCCTGGCGCTGCTGTCGTTGGCCCTCACTGCTGACGCCGCCGCGCAATCCGTCGTACCGGATACCACGCCTGCGATTGAGCCGGCGAAGCCGGAGCTCTTCAACCGCGTCATCGCCAACCAGAAGAAAGGCGAGGCCGCCCTGGATTTCTACGAACGCATCGAAGGCGTCGAGACCCGCAAGAATCCCAGCGACCCAACCCCCGCGGCGATAAAAATCTCGCGGGTCATTCCTTCGGGAACGGGCATGTTTCGCATTCCCGTCGGCGCCGATGGCAAGCCCAAGGATTCCGCCGCTTATCGCGCAGGTCTCGAGAGCCTGGCGCGGGCGCTGGCGCTGTTTGTCGACGACAGCGGATCGCAGCGCGACGGTCTGGAAAAATATGCAAAGAAAAAGAAAGACCGCGACGACCTCATCGACGCCACGCACAAAGCGTTCCTATTCACGTTTGCCGGCAACGAGCCGCGCGGCGGCCGCCCGCTTTCCAAATACAAAATGGATCCCAACCCGGCCTTCAAACCCACCTCACGCTTCACTTCCTTCTTTCCCAAGGTGCGCGGCTTTGTGTGGGTCGACGAAGCCTCCGGCGAACTTGCCCGCATCGAAGGTGAAGTCACTGGAGACATTTCCATCGGCCTGTTTCTCGGAAAAATCTACAAAGGCAGCCACTTCATGCAGGAGCGCTACGAATTTCAGCCCGGGCTGTGGCTCACCAGTTTTTCGCAGTACGATTTCGACGGCCGCAAATTGTTTTCCGGCTTCTCCATCCACGAGCGCACCTTTTATTCAAACTACCGCTACATCGGCCCGCCCAAGGAAGCCCTCGCCGCCATTCGCCAGGAACTTGGGTATGCCGAGTTCGACAAGCCGCGCACGGACTCCGCCGATCAGTGAAACTTTCTCCCCTAGAATGGGTTTAAGACGGGAGAGTCCTCGGCCTTGAGAGACTGGAGGCTTGATGCCCCGTTCGCTCTCATTCGCAATGATCTTGACACTTTTCGCGGCCGTTTCCGCTGCCCCGCAATCTCCGGACAGCAGTGCTCCTGCACCGCCGGGCCAATCGCCGGAATCTGCAACGCCTGCTGAGACGAAGAAACCAAAGAAAGTCTGGACCAACGAAAACCTCTCCGGCGCGAACGGCGCTGTTTCCGTTGTCGGCGACCCGAAAAACAAACCGAAACCGGCGTCTTCCAAGCCCGTGAACGCGCAATATGTGGCATCGGTTCGCAAGCAGCTCGAAAAGCTGCAGGGCCAGCTCGCCGACATCGACAAGCAACTCGTCGATCTGAAGAACTTCAGCGCCGGCGAACCCTCGACGTCCGCAAGCGGCATCAAGCTCAACAAAAGCTACAACCGCGAACCCATCGAGGTGCAAATTCGCGCGCTGAAGGATGAAAAGAAAGATCTCGAGTCCAAAGTCGACGCGCTCCTTGACGAAGCCCGCAAGAAAGGCGTCGAGTCCAGCCAGTTGCGCTGACTCCGGCGCGCTGCTTGGGCCGCAACCTGCGCTTGATTAGCGAATCAGGCTCCAGGGATACACGCCAACGTTAATCTTCTCCCGATCTTCAAGCCTCAGTAGAGATGGAAGAAGCCGTCTTGTTCGCCGAGCCGAATCGCAACCCCGAACAATTTGGAAAGATGCTGTTCGGTGAGCACGGAGGACTTAGGCCCGTCGGCGAGGACTCGTCCTTCGCGAAGGAGAATCACGCGCTCGATCTCGGGAATGATTTCGGACACGTGGTGCGTTACCAGCAAAATCCCCAGCCCGGATTGCGCCAGCTGGCGCAGCGTGTCTCGAAGCTGGAGTCGCGCGCCGATGTCCAGCGCATTGCTGGGCTCATCAAAGAGCAGCGTTCCTGGCTGATGTACCAGCGCCCGCGCAAGCAGCGTCCGCTTGGCTTCGCCGGAGGACATCTCCGCGACCGCGCGGTCGGCGAGATGCGCAACGCCAAGCCGCGCCAAAGTTTCCTCGGCCCGTGCGAGATGTTTTGGATCGGGATGCTGGTGCGGAAAAATGCGCGTGCTGCTGAAAAAGCCGGAGAGCACCACATCACGGCCGGTGGCATCCGTGGTGCAGGACGCCAACAGGTCCGGCGATACGATTCCGAGCAGCGCGCGCAGCTCGAAAATATCCCATCTTTCGCGCCCCAGTATGGAAATGCGGGAACCTTCCCGCGCGAGTGGGTAGCACTCCCGTGTAATGGTCTTGATCAAAGTCGATTTGCCGCAGCCATTCGGTCCTAATATGCACACGTGCTCCCCGCACGCGATCTCCAGGTTGATGTCCTGGAGGGCCGCGCGGTCACCACGCATCACCGTGACATGGGCAAGAGAGAGCAGGGGCGCCGGGATCACAGCGTCATCTTAGCTGAGCGCAAGTGTCACGCAAGGGAGCAAGGGGGACGAATTAGCAGGGAGGCGATGAGGCTTGCCGGCATGAGGGCTGGCAAGAAGATCCTCAGAGCTCATTTTGAAACAGCCGCCATCCAGCAAGGGTCCAAAAATAAAAAGGAGGTGAAAACAGGTTCGTTCTCACCTCCCGGGGTGGTGGGGTGTTGCATGACAATTCCCTCGGCGGTTCAGCAGGCCTGCCCTGCCAGGCAGGTCTGCAGCCTCACTCGCGCACTGCGCTTGGCAATTCGTTAGGAGACTCACCACCAAAGAGCTTGTCTTTCTGCGGTTTGTAGCACCGGGGAACGCCCATGTCAACGGTAAAAATAGGAACGGATCGATTGGAAAAAAGCGGCCCTTCTCCGCTTCACACGGGATTGTCAATGGCTGCAGTGCTTGCTCCTTGACGTTTTGAACGCCTGGTTCAGCTCGATCCATTTCGCTTTTTCGATTGGTCGAGAATTTCCCGTACCACGCGGCCAAGTGTCGTGGGGCTGTATGGTTTTTGCAAGTAGCGGGCGCCGGCAATCACCGGCGAACGGTTTTCCGAATCCGGCGAATACCCGCCGGTAAAAAGAATGCGCAGGCCCACGAACAAGGTCGTGAGCTTTGACGCCACCGCCGCGCCTCCTAGTTTGGGCATGATGGCGTCCAGAATCGCGAGCGAGGGCGCTTCCTTCTCACAGAGTCTGAGCGCCTCCTCGCCATCACGGGCGGAGAGAACCCGGTAACCGAGGTTCATGAGCGTCTGGCGCGCCATCTCCCGAATCGATTCATGATCGTCGGCGATCAATATGGTTTCTGTGCCGCGCATTTCTACAAGAGCAGGAGCGGGTGCTTTCGCTGATGATCCTTCCGCAAGCATGCCCTCATGAGCCGGCAGGTAAACGCGAAAGAGACTCCCCTGGCCGGGCTCGCTGTAAACGTGGATGAAACCCCCATGTTGTTTGACGATGCCGTACGCAGTGGCCAGTCCCATGCCCGTGCCCTTCCCGCGCTCCTTGGTTGTGAAGAACGGCTCAAAAATGCGCTCGCGCGTTTCGGAGTCCATGCCGATGCCCGTGTCAGAAACTGACAGCACCGCGTAGCGGCCGGGCGTGACGTAGGGATAGAACCGGCAGTAAGAGTCGTCGAGTTCCACCATTTCGGTTTCGATTTGCAATCGTCCCCCGTTGGGCATGGCGTCCCGCGCGTTCAAGCACAGATTCATCAGCACCTGCTCGAGTTGCGTTGGATCGGCCTTGACCGCATCGACGGCGGCGGTGACGACTTTGATCTCGATGTCTCTCCCGATTACTTTATCCAGGAAGCTGACTAGGCCGCTGGTGACGGCGTTGATGTCCACCGCCCGCGGTTGCAGCACCTGCGGATCGGGATGCGCAAGCGACAGATCGAGGAAGATGAACTCTGGATTTACGATTTCGAGTGTGGCGATCAGCGTCGAGACGGCGGAAACGTTGGTCAATTCCAGACCGTCTTGTCCTTCCGGGTAGAGCTCGCGCAATGCTGCTGCGGTCTCAGCCGGAACTCCTTCCGCAAGCAATATGCGCAATTTCTTTTCGCTCATGCCCGTTGCCTCGTTGCCGCGGAGGCTCGCAGAGAAAGGGGTTCGCGTGCTGTAAGAACGGCGATCGATTCGAATCCGGTGTCCATCCGCCTGAGGCCACACTTCATCGCAAGCCAGCTCAACTCACGAGACTGAAGAGGGCAGTCCTCTGGACAATCAACTCTATTAGAAGGGGGTTTATCCATTTTGCGGCAGGGGCTACAGGAGTCAAGCAAACTTCGCTGGAGGTGACGGAAACGCTATGAGCCCTGCTGGCGAGACTGCCAGTACTGCAAGAGAAACGCCGTCAGCCCTGCGAGAAGACCTGCAGTGATGATCACGCCCTCCCAAATTATGCCCGTGGCAAGAACCTGCGGCGCCGGCGCGCCAAACGGCGCGAGCAGCACCACCAGCGCCGCCTCGCGAACTCCGATGCCACCTTGCGTGATCGGCATGACCGCCGCGATTTTCGCAAGTGGCCACGCGAAGAGCCAAACACGCAGCGGCAGCCCGAGTCCACAAGCGATGCCCAGGAGAGCAGTGAGCAGTACATAGGTGCCCTGCACGGAAGTTCCCAGCAACCAGCCAAAAACCAGCCGCCCGGGACGGCGCGAGACCGCGCGGATCGCGTGGCGAAGTTGCGCGAGCCGGCGTCGGATTCGAATGGAGCGGCCGCGCAATAGCGGCCGGCGCAATGCCACAACGAGGCCGAATAGAATTCCCGCGGCAAGGACGCCGGCAAGGAGCACGCGCTTCGCCGGCGCCTGCAACGGAACGGGCAAGGAACCCGGCAGCAGCATCAGGCCCAGCGAGACGAGCGTGAGCTGCGCGGCAACGTCGAGAAAACGGTCCGCCACATTTCCGGTGATCACCGCGGCCGGACGCGGACTGCGGGAAATTCCTACGGCAAGGCGCGCCACGTCGCCGCCGATAATCGACGGCAGGAAGAGCGCGCCGAACAGTCCGCTCGTGTAGCACTGTGCGCTGGCTGCGAAGCTAAGCTGTGCGCCCGCGGAATTCACCACCGTATGCCACTTGGTGATGCCGCCGATCACAGCCACCAGATAAATCAACAGCACGGCGATGAAGCGGCTGAGAGGAACGCGTGACAATGCATTGCGCAGCGGGGCCACCGGCAGAAGATAAAAAAGAATTCCGAGAATCAGCAACGCCGCCGCCCAGCGCGCCGCAAGAAAAATCCAGCTCCGGCTCGATTTTTGCCGCTGGCGGTCTGCGCTCATGATCGGAAGATCGGTTTCGATGGGAACAAATCACGCGCCGAAAATTTCGTTGATTTTTTCCGCCAGCGTGAAGTCGTAGTCGCTGATGCCTTTCACGCTGTGCGTATTCAGGTCGATCACCACCTTGTTCCACACGTTGAACCATTCCGGATGATGGTTCATCGCTTCGGCAACGAGAGCGACGCGCGTCATGTTGCCGAACGCGGTGACGAAATCCTTGCACGCAAACTCCCGGTGCAGCTTGCCGTTCACCACGCTCCATCCCTTGGCCTCGGGAAGCAGCGTTGTAATCTCGGCATCGGAAAGTTTTTTTGCGGGCATAATCCATTCCTCCGGAATCAGCGGGCATTCTCTCCAGCCATTATGCGGCGCAAGCTCTGCGCCGGCAACAATTCCGATCTCCCCCAGCGCGAGCCGCAGACCGTTCGAACGCTTGAACTGCTTCTTCGTTGTATGCGCGCGGGAATTCCATTATCGTAGGGGTTTCCCTTGAAGCCAAAATGCGCGTTGTGCGCGCATTCGTACGGAAAGCGGAGAACGACGTGAAAAAGAAAATTCGCGCCATCCAGTATGGTGTCGGCCCGATCGGCGCATCGATTGCTCTATTGATGCGGGAAAAGCAGGCCATTGAAATTATCGGCGCCATCGATACCGATCCGGCCAAGGTCGGGCGTGATCTCGGCGAAGTGGTTGGAGCGAAAGACGCTCCCTGGGGCGTGAACGTATCCGCCGACGCCAAAGAGGTACTAGAGCAAAACGCCGACGTGGTTATCCACTCGACGTCGTCGTCCCTGCTCGACGTCATGGACCAATTGCTGATGTGCCTGGGGGCAGAGTCCTCGATTGTCTCGACCTGCGAAGAGCTTTCGTATCCCTTCCGCACGCATCCGGAGTTGGCGGCGAAGCTGGATGCGGCGGCCAAGGAATCGGGCGTGGCGCTGGTGGGCACGGGCGTGAATCCTGGCTTCGTGATGGACAAGCTCGTCGTGACGCTTGCGGCAGCGTCGCAGCGCATCGAACATGCGAAAGCGCTGCGCGTCGTGGATGCGTCGAAGCGGCGGCTGCCGCTGCAAAAGAAAATCGGCGCGGGGATGACGGTCGAAGAATTTCGCGCGCAAGTGAAGGCGGGCGTGATCAAGCACGTCGGTTTGCCGGAGTCGGTGGCCATGGTGGCGGACAGCTTGAACCTTTCCGTGGAAGAGATCGCCGAAACGATCGAACCCAAAGTTGCCACCGAGCGTGTGCAGACCGAGTATCTGACGGTCGAACCGGGCCAGGCCGCTGGCGTGCACCAGATTGCGCGCGGCCTCTCGAAAGACGGCAAAGAACTCGTTTACCTCGAGTTGCAGATGTACGTTGGCGCGAACGATCCTGCCGATACGATCTCGCTGACAGGGCATCCGAACATCAGCCTGACGATTCCCGGCGGCTCACACGGCGACATCGCGACGGCGTCGGTGGTGGTGAATTCGATTCCCGTGATTCTGGACGCCTCCGCCGGCCTGCGCACTTCGCGCGATTTGCCGATTGGCTTCTTCTCGCCGAATGCCCGGCCATAACGGCGCAGGCTCCGGTCTGCATCGCTTCTTACCGCAAAGTTACCGTCTCGCAGCAGCCTCCAAAATAATTTCTCCAGAGGAGGCCACCGGAGAGATGATGTGCGCAAGCGCAGAAAGGCTGGCGCGCTATGAAGCTCACAGACATCAAGCCCAACAAGCAAGCATCGGTCATGGCTGTAGGCGTTGTCCTGGTCGTTGTCGGTCTTCTTTTCGCGCAGTTCGTCATCGTGAAGACCGCGCAGTGGTTCAAGCAATCGCGGGAACACCGCATCACGAGGGCCACAGATAGCGTGTCCCCGGATCGTTTGATCGCCCGCTGCGGCGCGCCGGCCGAGGACGTGACCACGGATTTGTATCCCATCATCAGACGCACCATGCGTTACAAAGCCAGCGGGCAGCGAACTTTTGTCTTTATCTTCACTCGGACGGCCGACGAACCGCAAAACTGGGTGTTGCTCTCCATGAACGACTCGGCGGGAGGCGCATCGTACGAGACCCCTGAGGCAAAAATTTCTGCCCTCCCTTGCCTCGACTCCACGAAGTAATTCGCGCCGGCGAGATTGCGCATTTCGCGCGATGCGCCGATCGATTTTTTCTCGCCGAACGCCCATCCGTAAAGGCCTCTCCACAATTCTGCTCAGTTGTGCTTTACGAATTCCCCTTTGTGGCCGGTGAGAGAGTTGTAGAGCGTCTCGATAAACCCATCTTCGTTGACAAAATCGCCATTCCATTTCGCCCAGGGCGCGAGAATTTTTTCCTGCTTCATCTGCTCCAGTGTTTTGTGGTCGTTGATGGCTTTCTGCACGGCGGCCGAAGTCTCTTTCAGCATTTTGGTGAACGCGCGGACGTCGTCGAGGTTGGAGAGCGCGCCGTGGCCGGGGATGACTTTCACGTCTGCCGGGAGCTGCGCCGTGGCTTTTTCCATGGCGTCGATCATGCCCTGCACGCTGCCGCCGCTGGCCACGTCAATGAAGGGAAAACCGTAGCGCACGAAGTCGTCGCCCATGTGCACGACATTATTTTTCGGGAAGAAAATGATGGAGTCGCCGTCGGTGTGCCCCGAGGGAAAATGCAGCGCGCGGATATCTTCTCCGTTCAGGTGCACGGTCACGTCACGCTCAAAAGTGATGATGGGAAGAGCGGCCTTGGGCGCGGGTTTCACGTCCATCTTGATCGAGCTGCCGTTCCCGGCGGTGCCGCCACTTTCCAGCCGCTTGCGGACGTTATCCTGCGCGATGAGCGTGGAGCCTGCGTTGTTGAACGGCACGTTTCCGCCGGTGTGGTCTCCGTGATAGTGCGTGTTGATGACGAAGCGCACGGGCTTGTCCGTAATCTTCAGATCCTTGAGCGCGGCCTGGATTTTTTCCGCCAGCGGAGCGAACTGGTCGTCCACAATGACGATGCCATCTTCGCCCACCGAAGCGGCGATGTTTCCGCCCTGGCCTTCCAGCATGTAGATGTTGCCGGAAACTTTGGTCGTTTTGATCTGCACCTTCGAGAAATCTTGGTCCTGCTGTGCGATTGCAGCTTGCCCGCAAGCCAGTGCCGCGCCAACCAGTAAGAGAACCATCCGAGTCCGCATCTTCTTGCTCATCTCGCTCCTCCTCGGGAAACCGCCGGGGATTCTACCACTGTCGACAAGGACTGGGTGTAAGCACGAAGTGGGGCCATGAACCAAGAGGGAGACAAGAAAGTAACGAGGTAAAGACAGGAGTGGATGCGAAGGTCGCTCGTTTCGCAAGAGTGGCTCAGGTCAGGCAAGAGTGGCTGTGCCACCTCTCGATGAGGGACATGCCGAAGAAAGCGGTGACTTTTCCGGTGCGTTGGAAGCCGTTTTTTTCGTAGAAGCGCATGGCGCGCTGGAGCGGTTCGGTGGTATCGAGCGAGATGCGCGTGCACCCTTTGCCGAGCAAATGTTTTTCCATGGCCTCCAGCAGGCGCTGTGCGATGCCGCGTCCGTGCCATTGCGGCGGTACGGCCATTCCGCGAACGTGGCCTTCCGAGGGAGAGACCGCGGCGCCGCCGATTGTCCCGACGACATTGTCCTGCGCATCGATCGCAACCAGCACAGTCATAGACCGGAGTCGCTGGAGAAGCGTGTCCGACGTCATCACCGTATCGAGATAGGCCTGCGGCGTGTATTGCGGGCGGTACGGCTCGAACGCGGCGCGGAGACATTGCAGAATAGCGGCAGCGTCTTCTACGCTTGCGGGGCGTATCACAAACTCGTGCGGCGCTGCGCCCGCCGTTTTCCTGGCGCGAGGCTTCTCC
>WNEZ01004790.1_pt1 | contig 11827 bp, 10 predicted proteins | sample 5400521 | NCBI WGS metagenome assembly WNEZ01 (sample SAMN13153339, study PRJNA577476) | soil metagenome | isolation source: 120 cm saprolite under Douglas fir tree site 2 hole 1 replicate 1 | place: USA:California | collected 2015-04-18
TGGTACCTGTTTTCGTTCGGTTTCCTGTTCTGCGCCGGCTATACCCTGTTGCACAACCAGCATGTGCGCATCGACGTCATTTCCGGAAACTTGTCGAGCCGGGGCAGAGCCTGGATCGACATCTTGGGCACGGTTTTCTTCCTGCTGCCGATGGCGATCGCAATCATGTGGCTGTCATGGCCCGTGTTCCTTGACGCCTACCGGAGCAATGAGGTTTCCACCAATGCCGGCGGCCTCCTGGTCTGGCCGGGGCGACTGATGCTGCCGGTCGGCTTTTTCCTTCTGGTCCTGCAGGGCCTCTCGGAGCTGATCAAGCGCATCGCCTTTCTGCGCGGATTGATCCCGGACCCCACCGAGAAGGACGAGGGCCCGACCGCGGAGGAGTTGCTGGCCGAGGAGCTGCGCAAGGAGCGGGGAGAAGCGGCATGACCGCGTTCCTGATCCAGAACATGGCGCCGCTGATGTTCGGGGCGCTGATCGTGGTGATGCTGTTCGGCTATCCGGTCGCCTTCGCGCTCGCCGCCACCGGCATTTTCTTCGGGCTCCTGGGCGTCGAGCTAGGCCTGCTGCAGCCGTCGCTGTTCCAGGCGCTGCCGCAACGCGTGTGGGCGGTAATGTCGAACGACACGCTGCTGGCGGTGCCGTTCTTCACCTTCATGGGCCTGATCCTGGAACGCAGCGGCATGGCCGAGGATCTGCTCGATACGGTCGGCCAGTTGTTCGGCCCGCTGCGCGGCGGACTGGCTTTTGCGGTCATCTTCGTCGGCGCCCTGCTGGCGGCGACCACCGGCGTGGTCGCAGCCTCGGTCATTTCGATGGGCCTGATCTCGCTGCCGATCATGCTGCGCTATGGCTACGACCGGCGCTTCGCGAGCGGCGTGATCGCCGCCTCCGGCACGCTGGCGCAGATCATTCCGCCATCGCTGGTGCTGATCGTGATGGCCGACCAGCTCGGCAAATCGGTGGGCGACATGTACGCGGGCGCCTTCGTTCCGGGCCTCACCCTGGCCGGCCTCTATGCAATTTACGCTGGCGGCATCGCGGTTTTCAAACCCGCCTGGGCGCCGGCCCTGCCGCTGGAAGCGCGCACCTTCCGCGAGCCGAGCGGCAGCAGCGGCACGACTTCGTTGATCGTGCTGGTGATCATCGCCGTCATGGCATCCGTGGCATTCGCCCAGTACCACTATCCGCAGGCCGACCCGCCGATTGACGAGTTGCTGGTCTTGTCCACCGCAGTCGGCGTCGGCGTGGCTTTCGCGGCTTCGGTCGCCAACCACTTCTTCAAGCTCGGCCTGCTTTCCCGAATCGCGGAACGCGTGACTTTCGTGCTGATCCCGCCGCTGGCGCTGATTTTTCTGGTGCTCGGCACTATTTTCCTCGGCGTGGCGACGCCGACCGAAGGCGGGGCCATGGGCGCGAGCGGCGCGCTGGCGATGGCGCTGGCGCGCCGGCGCCTGTCGTTCAGCCTGTTGCGGCAGGCGATGAACACGACCGCCAAGCTGACCTCGTTCGTGGTCTTCATCCTCGTCGGCGCGCGCGTGTTCAGCCTGACGTTCTACGGCGTGGACGGCCATCTGTGGGTCGAGCACCTTTTGCTCAACCTGCCCGGCGGCCAGCTCGGCTTCCTGATCGTAGTCAATATCCTGGTATTCCTGCTCGCATTTTTCCTCGATTTTTTCGAGCTGGCCTTCATCGTCATCCCGCTTCTCGGGCCAGCGGCGGAAAAGCTCGGCATCGATTTGATCTGGTTCGGCGTGCTGCTTGGGGTGAACATGCAGACCTCGTTCATGCACCCGCCGTTCGGTTTCGCGCTGTTCTATTTACGCAGCGTGGCGCCGTTCAAGGACTTCGTCGACAAGATCACCGGCAAGGTGACTCCCAGGGTCACCACCGGGCAGATCTACTGGGGCGCCGTGCCCTTCGTGCTGATTCAGTGCCTCATGGTCGCGCTGATCATCACGTTCCCGGGCCTAGTGACCGGCGGGCTGGCGAAGAAGGCGGCGATCAATACGGATCAGATTCAAATCGAGGTGCCGGCCGAGGAACCGGGCGAGGAGAGTGCGCCGCTTGAAGGGGAGCCGGCCGCCACGAATCCGGACCCGCAAAAGTAACCTGTCTGCGCAGGCCGGGCAGCAAAAAGGCCCCGCGTGTGCGGGGCCTTTCTTCTTAGCCAGTTGCGTTACTTCTTCTTCCCCATCCCGCGTTGCGCGCTACGCTGCGCAGCGACCATGAAGCTGTCGAAGCGGCCTTCCGCGATCGAGAACCACTGGACCTGCTCGTCGCGGAACTTCTTCCACGGCTCGTACACCTTCCTGAACTTGGCGTTCTTGGAGGCGACCTCCTCGTAGTTCTCCTCCGAGGCCTTGTAGCAGGCGGCCATGACGTCGTTCGGGAACGGTGCCAGCACCACGCCGTTGGCGAGCAGGCGCTTCAGCGCCGGAGGGTTGAGCGCATCGTACTTCGCCAGCATCCAGATATACGCCTCGGCGCAGGCGGCTTCGACGATCGCCTGATATTCCTTGGGCAGTGATTCCCACGCCTTGGTGCCGATCAGCATCTCGGTCGAGGGACCGCCCTCCCACCATCCCGGGTAGTAGTAGTGCTTGGCGACCTTGTAGAAGCCGAGCTTCTCGTCGTCGTAGGGACCGACCCACTCGGCTGCATCGATGGTGCCCTTCTCCAGCGCCGGGTAGATGTCGCCGCCGGCGATCTGCTGCGGCACCACGCCCAGCCGGGTCAATACCGTGCCGCCGGTTCCGCCGATGCGGAACTTGAGGCCTTTCAGGTCGGCGACGGACTTGATCGGCTTGCGGAACCAGCCACCCATCTGCGCGCCGGTGTTGCCGGCGAGATGGTTGACGACGTTGAAGTCCTTGTAGAAATCGCGCATCAGCTCGAGGCCGCCGGCGTGGTAGTACCAGGCGTACTGCTGGCGCGCATTGAGGCCGAAGGGGATCGCGGTACCGAAGGCGAAGGTCTGATCCTTGCCGAAATAATAGTACGCCGCGGTATGGCCGCATTCGACGGTGCCGTTCTGCACCGCATCGAGCACCTGCAGGCCGCCGACGATCTCCCCTGCCGCGAACAGCTTGATGTTGAACTTGCCGCCAGTCGCCGCCGCCACGCGCTTGGTGATCAGCTCGGCGCCGCCATACAGGGTGTCCAGGCTCTTTGGCCAGCTTGCGGCCATGCGCCAGTTAATGGTGGGTTGGGACTGCGCGATGGCGGGTGCTGCGACCGCGCCCGCGGCGACGCCGGCGGCGGCTTTCTTAAGAAACGATCTGCGTTCCATTGAGCTCCTCGGAATTCTCGAATCGGATGGACAGGGTGAATTTCCCCCGGGCCGCCATTGTAGCCCCCTAGTTGAGCCGCGCGCAGAGCGCGGAGAGCTCCATCAGCTTGACGCGCACGTCGTCGAGGTCGGGCGCCTCGGGCTCGCGCTCGACGTAGTCCCTGAGATCCTTCAGCGCCGGGCGCCAGCACTCGAGCCGCTGGTAAACGTAGCCGCGATCGCGCAGCTCGCTGCTGGCGTCGGGCGCGACGACCAGCATCCGGTTCAGCACCTCGAGCATGCGCTCGGGCCTGTCTTTTTCCCGGTAGATCCCCTTCAGGTTGCGCAGTACGCGGGTCAGGATCTGCCGATTGGACGCCGGCTCGAGAAACTGCTCGAGCGGCAGATCGGCCACGGCCACCCCGCCGGCCACCCCTTCGGGGATCACGCGCTGCAGCCGCTCGCGCAGCTCATTCTCGGATTGCGGCGCGCCCCCCGCGAACGGGTCGAGCATCAGCATGCCGCCGCGCAGGCGCAGCCGCACCAGGAAGTGCCCGGGGAAGGACACGCCTTCGAGCGGCAGCCCGATGCGCCGGCCGAGCTCCATGTAGAGGATCGAAAGGCTGATCGGAGTGCCGGTCTTGCGGTCGATCACTTCGTTCAGGTAGCTGTTGCGCGGATCGTAGTAGTCGTCGGTATTTCCCCAGTAACCGAGGTCGTCGAAGAGGAACTGGTTGAGCGCCACGACCTTTTCCTCTGCCGCGTTGGACTGAGGCATGCGCGTGCGCAGGCGGATCGCCATGCGCTCGATCTCGCCCAGATAGCGATCGACGTCGAGGCCGGGATATGCGTCCTGCGCGATCATCAGGCAGGCGCGCGCCAGATCGATGCGCGAATCATCGCGACCGACCAGCTGCGCGAACGGCTCGAGCGAATGGCTCATCACGCGGCTCCGCGCCGCGAGAAGTCGCGCGGCCGCATGCCGAATGCCAGCAGGCAGCCAGCGTAGGCGGCGCTTCCAAGCAGCACCAGGCCGATGATCGCGGGGAGCTTTTGCTGCCAGGGCGCGGATAGCCACCAGCCCGACTCGTCCATGGTGGTGAAGAGCACGATCGCCATGAAGGCCACCGCCGCGGCGATCTTGAGCAGGTACACCGGCCAGCCGGGCTGCGGCGCGTAGATGCCGTGGCGCCGCAGATAGCGGTACAGCAGCCCCGCGTTGAGACAGGCGCCGAGCCCGATGGCGAGCGCCAGACCCGCATGCCGCAGTGGAATGATGAAGGCCAGGTTGAGGATTTGTGTGAACACAAGAGTGAGGATACCGATCTTGACCGGCGTGACGATGTTCTGCCGCGCATAGAAGCCGGGTGCAAGGATCTTCACCAGGATCATCCCCACCAGGCCGCTGCTATACGCGACCAGCGCCTGGCGGGTCATCCACGCGTCCTCAGCAGTAAAGCGGCCATAATGAAAGAGCGTCGCGACAAGCGGCAATGCCAGCACGGCGAGCGCGACGGCGCTCGGCACGGCAAGGAGGAACGTGAGGCGCAGACCCCAGTCGAGCAGCTCGCCATACTCCGCGTGCCTGGCGTCGGCATGATACTTCGACAGGCTCGGCAAAAGGATGGTGCCGAGCGCCACGCCTAGCACGCCCGCCGGAAATTCCATCAGCCGGTCGGCGTAATAGAGCCAGGACACGCTGCCGGAGACGAGGAAGGACGCGAAGATCGTGTTGATGAGCAGCGACACCTGGCTGATCGAAACGCCGAAGGCCGCCGGCGCCATCAGCTTGAGCATGCGCCGCACGCCGGGGTGCGACCAATCGAGACGCCAGCGCGGCAGCAGGCCCAGTTTCATCAGATGAGGCAACTGATACGCGAGCTGCGCCAACCCGCCCAGGAACACCGCCCACGCCAGCACCAGCACCGGCGGATCGAACTGATCGGCGAAGAACAGGGCGCCGACGATGAACGACACGTTGAGCAGCGCCGGCGTGACGGCCGGCACCGAAAAGCGGTTCCAGGTGTTGAGGATGCCGGCCGAGAAGGCGACCAGCGAGATGAAGACGATGTACGGGAACGTGATGCGCAGCAGCGTCACCGTGAGATCGAACTTGCCGGGGTCGGCGGCGAATCCCGGCGCCGAGAGGTAGACGATGATCGGCGCCGCCGCCATGCCGAGCGCCGCCACCACGACCAGCGCGACCAGAAGAAGCGTCGCGACGCCGTCGATCAGTGAACGGACTTCTTCGGGTGAACCCTTATTTTTGTGTTCGGCGAGGACCGGCACGAAAGCCTGCGAGAACGCGCCCTCGGCGAACAGCCGCCGCAGCAGGTTCGGGATGCGGAAGGCGACGAAGAAGGCGTCGGTGGCGAGGCTGGCGCCGAAAGCGCGGGCGATGATGAAGTCGCGGAGGTAGCCCAGGATGCGGCTGACGAGGGTCAGGCTGCTTACCGTGGCCAGGGCGCGCAGGAGGTTCATGCTAGAATCCGCCCCCTTTCCGGACCCACCCCTTCATGGCAAACATCAAGTCCGCCCGCAAGCGCGCCCACCAGGCCGTGCAGCGCCGCATCCACAACATGAGGCTGCGCACCTCTGTGCGCACCGCCATCAAGAACGTGAAGAAGGCCGTCGCCGCCGGCAACAAGGACACCGCCTCCAAGGTGCTGCGCGATTCGCAGCGCCTCATCGATCGCGTGGTCGCGAAAGGCGTCATGCACCGCAATGCCGGCGACCGGCACAAGAGTCGTCTGGCGCATGCCCTGAAGGGCATGAAATAACCAACTAAGCGGTATCCCCGACACGCTGCAGCTCGGCGAGCTTGCTTCGCTCCGCAAAGCGTCCATCACGGACGCGCAATTCGTTGTTCTTGGCGAAACTGAGCAGGAAGCGGTAGGCCATCGGCTCGATCTGCTCGAGCCGCACATCGACCACCACTCGACCGCGCTCGCGTCGGGCATGCGAAATTATACTGACCGGCCACGCGAGGGCTGCACCGAGGATGGTTCTTAATTACTGGCTGTGTAGCGATCCGCTCCCCGGCCCATCGTCCGGTACAAACGGATCAGACGAAGCTCCTTCCCGGTCACTTGCTTGGGCCCTTTTTTGTCTTCGCCACGGGGATGACGTACTTCTTGTAGGCGGCAACCCAATCAGTGCGAATTGCCTTTTGAGCGACCGCGAGCGTCATCTCCCCCGAGCACAATCTTTTGTTGAGTACGTTTTCAAGATCGTCCTTCATCTTGGCGGTCCAGGGCCCACTACGGGGCTGCGGCCATAGGTTCTTCTCATTCTTCGGGGCACCACCAAGCTCCAATGAGATGAGGTGGTCCTCCTCGTAGTGCGCAGGATTCGTGTCTGTGTAGTGATATTCGGTTATCTGCTTCACCTTGAGGGAGGCCGTAAACTGAACTGGAGGTCGAACAGTCTTGGTCCACCCTTTCTTGCAGATATTGGCTTTGATGTTGTTCTGGGTAACCTGAGGATTTGTAACCCCGGGAGTGAGCTTCGGGTCTGGTAGATCGCGTGCATAGGATGCAGCGGCGAATGCCAGAGCAACTAAGAATGTGGATGTTCGAGGCATAGGAACCTCCTACGCTCGGCTGCCCTCGTGTCCAGGACACAAGGCGATTCGAAATTCAAGGGCTGTCCCTAGTGGTTGCTAGGGGACGGCCGGAAACGCTACGAAAGTACAGCGTAATAATCTTACGTATGACGTCTGACGAGATCCCTGCGCAGTACTGTCGCCGACCTTACGGAAGAAAAAACCGCCAGGACCGTGGCGGCGGTTCCACGGACGCCATGCGGCGAAAAGCGGCCTTCATAGCCAATCCGGCTGATGACGTTATTAAACGTCGGCCGATTAATCGGCTGCTTAAAGTCTCGTTGTGGCGAGGACTCGATGCGCCTCAATCTGGCCGACAGATAGGGAGCCAAGATCCTCGCAGGCTTTGCCAGCGCAGGGTTTCGCGGCGGAACCTACGCAGGCATTGACTTGGCGCTATAGTGCGCGACTTCTGCATTTTTGATGGTCAAGGTCGGATACTCGCGCCGGTTGGTGACACGTACAGATACACATGCGCCTGTTCCCGCTAAGCGCCTGTACTGACCCGGTATGCCGAAGCTGACCAGCCGGATCCTCGTCATCAACGACGAGCCCCTCGTGCTGCGCGAGTTCGTGAAGGGGCTCAACGCCGCCGCACGCACGCTAGATAACCCGCTCGGCATCAGCTTCTCCGGCGTGACCACCGCGAAGGAAGCGCTTTCGGTCATCGAATCGGACCGCGACCTGCAGGCGGTGCTGGTGGATGACCGGCTCTACAGCCTTGCCAAGAATGGTTCCAATTCAAAAAAGAAACTGCAGATGTCGGCGCTCGAGCTGGTGCAGCGAATCACCCGCTTCCGGCCCGAGCTCGACGTCTACATCCTGATCGCGCAGGAGAAGGAGGACGACGTCGTCGACAAGCTGTTCACCGAATCGGTGGACGGCTACTTCTACCGCGAGGAGCGCGACTACCGCGGCATCTACCGCATCCTCAACGCGCAGATCCAGGAGCGCGCGCGCACGCCGTTCTACGATCAGCTGAAGAACTACGTGTGGATGGCGAAGGACCAGTGGCACACGCCGGGCCACTCCTCGGGCGAGTCGCTGCGCGGCAGCCCCTGGGTGAACGATTTCTACGAGTTCATGGGCGAGCACGTGTTCGACGCCGACCTGTCGGTGTCGGTGCCGATGCTCGACTCGCTGATGGAGCCCAAGGGCGTGATCGCCGAGGCGCAGGCGATGGCGGCGAAGGCGTTTGGCGCGCGGCGCACGTATTTCGCGACCAACGGCACCTCGACCGCCAACAAAGTGATCCTACAGACCCTGCTCGCGCCGGGCGAGAAGCTGCTCCTCGACCGCAATTGCCACAAGAGCGTGCACCACGGCGTGGTGCTCTCCGGCGCCAACCCCGTCTACCTTGATTCGGCGCTCAACCGCAAATACGGGCTGTACGGCCCCGTGCCAAAGAAACTTTTATTGAATTCAATAAAAAAACATCCTGACGCGCAGGCATTGATCCTCACCTCGTGCACGTACGACGGGCTGCGCTACGACCTGGCCCCGATCATCGAGGCGGCGCACGCCAAGGGCATCAAAGTGATCATCGACGAGGCCTGGTACGGCTTCGCGCGCTTCCATCCCGAGTTCCGGCCCACCGCGCTCGAGGCCGGCGCCGATTACGCCACGCAGTCCACGCACAAGGTGCTGTCGGCCTTCTCGCAGGCATCGATGATTCACATCAATGATCCCGGGTTCAGGGAACATCTGTTCCGCGAGAACTTCAACATGCATACGTCGACGAGCCCGCAATACGGGCTGATCGCCAGTCTCGACGTGGCGCGCAAGCAGGCGATGATGGAAGGCTACAAGCTGCTTTCGCGCACGCTCGAGCTGGCCAATGAAGTCAGAAATCTCATAAATTCGACACGCGTGTTCCGCGTCCTGGAGCTCGACGATCTGCTGCCGGGCGAGGTCCGGCACGACGGCATCCGGCTCGACCCCACCAAGGTAACGATCGACATCTCGGGCTGCGGCTACACCGTCGACGACCTGCAGAAGCTACTGTTCGAGCGCTACAACATCCAGGTGGAGAAATCGACCTTCAATACGCTCACGCTGCTCCTCACCATCGGCACCACCCGCTCGAAGCTGTCCCGCCTGTACGATTCGCTGATGCGCATCGCACGCGAGAATCGCGCTCCCAGGCGGCTGGTGCAGACCCCGGAGATTCCCGCGTTCACCAGGCTGCGGTATTTGCCGCGCGACGCCTATTACTGCGGCGGCGAGCTGGTGCAGGTGTTCGACGAGCGCGAGCGCGTCAACAATAAGCTCGCCGGGCGCATCTGCGCCGACCAGATCGTGCCCTACCCGCCCGGCATCCCGGTCCTCGTCCCGGGACAGCTGATCACCTCCCAGATCGTCGATTACATCGCCGATCTGCTCCATTCCCACAAGCGCATGGAGATGCACGGGGTCGTGCATGAAGGTTACCTGCCGTGCATCAGGGTCCTCAAGCCTGAAGAAGAAAAATCCTTGCAGCGCTTGCGCTAGGGAAATGGTGGTCTGTCCCTGATTTTCTGTTAGCATTTCCTGAACGGCGGCGCGGGCCGCCGTTTTTCATTTGGGGAGCGCTCTATGTCCCACGTCATGAACACCTACGCCCGGCAGCCGGTGGCCTTCGTGCGCGGTGAAGGCGTGTGGCTGTGGGACGAGGCGGGGAAGAAGTATCTCGACGCCCTCGCCGGCATCGCGGTGAACACCCTCGGCTATGCGCACCCCAGGCTGACGCGCGCGCTCACCGAGCAGATCGGCCGGGTGATGCACACCTCCAACCTGTTTCGCATCCCCCTCCAGGAGGCGGCCGCCGACCGCCTCGCCGAGATCACCGGGCTGGACGAGGTGTTCTTCTGCAATTCCGGCCTGGAGGCCAACGAGGCGGCGATCAAGATCGCGCGCAAGCATGGCCACGAGCGCGGCATCGCCGAGCCGGCGATCGTGGTCATGGAGAAGGCGTTTCACGGCCGCTCGCTCGCCACCCTCTCGGCGACGGGAAGCCGCAAGGTACAAGCCGGGTTCGAGCCGCTGGTGTCGGGCTTCGTGCGCGTGCCGCTCAACGACCTGGACGCCGTGCGCACCCTCGCCGAGCACAACCGCAACGTCGCGGCGGTGATGGTCGAGCCGATCCAGGGCGAAGGCGGCATCAACGTCTCGCGCCTCGATTACCTGCGCGGCCTCAAGGAGATCTGCGAGCGCCGCGAGTGGCTGTTCATCTCGGACGAGGTGCAGTGCGGGCTGGGGCGCACCGGGAAATGGTTCGTCTATCAGCACGCCGGCTTTCTTCCCGACGTGGTGCCGCTGGCGAAAGGCCTGGGCTCGGGCGTGCCGGTCGGCGCCTGCGTCGTCGGCGGGCGCGCCAAGGGCGTGTTCAAGCCCGGCAACCACGGCTCGACCTTCGGCGGCAATCCGCTCGCCATGACCGCGGTCGTGACCACCATCGACAGTATCAAGGAGGACGGCCTGCTCGCCAACGCCGCGCGGGTCGGCGAGGCGATCCGCGGCGGGCTCGCCCAGGCGCTGAGCGGCAAGAGCGGCGTGGCGGAGATCCGCGGCATGGGCCTGATGATCGGCCTGGAGCTGACGCGGCCCTGCGGCGAGCTGGTGAAAGAGGCGCTCGACGCCGGGCTGGTGATCAACGTCACCGCCGACAATGTCATCCGCATGCTGCCGCCGCTCGTCATGACGCCGGCCGAGGGCCGCATGGTGGTCGAGCGGCTGGCGCCGCTGGTGCAGAACTTCCTCGCGCGCAGCGCGCTGCCCAGGGCGGCGGCGCATTGATCGAAAACTGGCGGCGATGCAGCTGCGCCACTTCCTGCAGTTCAGGGACCTCTCGCGCGAAGAGCACGAGCATCTGTTCGCGCGCACCCGCTCGATCAAGGACCGCTTCAAGCGCTACGAACGCTACTGGCCGCTCGAAGACCGCACGCTGGCGATGATCTTCGAGAAGCAGTCGACGCGCACGCGCCTTTCGTTCGAGGCCGGGATGCACCAGCTCGGCGGCGCCGCGATCTTCCTCAGCACGCGCGACTCGCAGCTCGGGCGCGGCGAGCCGGTGGAGGACGCCGCGCAGGTCGTATCGCGCATGTGCGACGTGGTCATGATCCGCACCTTCGAGCAGGACATCATCGAGCGCTTCGCGCGGCACTCGCGCGTGCCGGTGATCAACGGGCTCACCAACGAGTACCACCCCTGCCAGATCCTGGCCGACGTTTACACCTACATCGACCACCGCGGGCCGATCCACGGCAGGACGGTCGCCTGGATCGGCGACTCGAACAACGTCTGCAATACCTGGCTGCAGGCCGCGGCGCTGTTCGATTTCAAGTTGAATATCTCGACGCCTCCCGGGTATGAAGTCGAATCAGAAAGAATCACCAAAAACTGCGAGACCTTCGCCGACCCCATGGAAGCAGTTCGGGACGCCGACCTGGTCACCACCGACGTCTGGACCTCGATGGGGTTCGAAGCCGAAAACGAGGAGCGCCGGCGCGATTTCCAGGCCTGGCAGGTTGACGCCGAGATGATGCGCGCAGCGAAAAAGGATGCGCTGTTCATGCATTGCCTGCCGGCGCATCGCGGCGAGGAGGTCGCCGCCGAGGTGATCGACGGCCCGCAGTCGGTCGTGTGGGACGAGGCCGAGAATCGGCTGCACACGCAGAAAGCGCTCCTCGAATTCCTCGTGCGCGGGAAGGTCAGCGGCTAGCGCTTCTTCTTCGGCTCCGTCGATCCGAGGAGCGGCGCCGCGCCCGTAGTGGAATCGCCGAGCAAGCCCGCCTCGCCATAGAGGCGCAGCTTCTGGCGCGTGTCGCTGATGTCCAGGTTGCGCAGGGTGAGCTGGCCGACGCGGTCCGCGGGCGTGAAGAACACTTCCTCGCCCTTCTCCATGGTCAGGCGCTCGGGCTTGTAGCTGAGATTCGGGCTCCTCGTATCGAGGATCGAATAGTCGTTGCCGCGGC
>WNEZ01004791.1_pt1 | contig 11824 bp, 16 predicted proteins | sample 5400521 | NCBI WGS metagenome assembly WNEZ01 (sample SAMN13153339, study PRJNA577476) | soil metagenome | isolation source: 120 cm saprolite under Douglas fir tree site 2 hole 1 replicate 1 | place: USA:California | collected 2015-04-18
AAGACGCGGAGACCTACAACCGCGGAGCTTACGCCGAAGTGGCGAAGGCCCTGGTGAAGGTGATTGACGGAACTCCTCAGGTAGAGACCTATGAGGTTGCCAATTCCACCTTCCACAACATCGCCGCTGCTGCCGCAGCGGGCTGAAGCCGATACGTCTCTTTGGTTGGGGGGGCGGGCCAAGTCCGCCCCACCGATGTTTTTGGGCTGGTCATCTATTCCAAGCGGCTCAACACCGAAGCGGAACTTGCCATTGCGGAAGCCGTGAAACTGGAAATGCAAGAAGGGCCGAAGAGAGAAGCCGAGCGCAAACAAAAGGCAACGGATGATCTCGAAGTGGCGCGGCAGAAGAACCGGAGAGTCTTTCAGCCCTAGGATTGAATCCCTCCGCGAGAGAGCCAAATGAGCAACAGCCCTATCGTCCAGTACCTGGGATTTTCAGCCAAGCCGCTGACGCGCGCATACACCTTCCACGTGCGCACCCTGGACCATGAGCGCGAATTCACGCTGAATATCGCCAACGAAGCTTTTGTTTCTCACCGCGCGAGCTATCAGGATGCGCCAGGCATCTGCGCGCTCAGGCTCCACGTCGAATTGGCCGCCTTCTCAAATCATCCTCCCGTATCGCAATACGACATCACCGTGGCGGAGATGGATACTTACCGGGAGACTCGCTACCCGAAAGCGGGGAAAAATCCATGGGGTCGGAAGCCCAAAGAGGATTTCTAGCAGCCCGGACGCCATTCGGACTCGCTGCCAACGCGGGCCCGGGCAACAAGAAAAATAGGGCGCTGGAACCACGAGAAGGGCGAACGCTGCGGGGTGGTTGGGGGCTAAAACGGAAATTCCGGCTCACTTCTGCACAAAGTTTTGCACATAAGCTGACAGTTTAGCTGCCGAAGGAAATCGTAACCCATTATTTTTCATATTGATACAGGGTCCCGTATTATCCCCCATTCTGGAGTCTAAAATGCTCCTGAGCTCCCTGAAATACTAGGCCTTTGCATTCCTCTCCACGGAGGGTCCCCATGAAGAAACTCCTGCTTCTCACTTTGGCTCTTCTGGTCGCTTTTGGTGTTTCGGTTCCACGAGCAAGTGCCGACGTCACCGTTTACGTCGGGTATGCAGACAATCTACGGCCAAGTCCGAATTTCCCCATTGGGTTCGGTGCAGGAGCGTCCCTGGACGGGATTTCACCCGGAGGAGTAACTCAGTTTTTCACCGGGGCGGGCACGTTTGACTCCGGCGCCATACTGATCGTCAACACCGGCGCTTCGTTTATTACGCTCGATGCGGTTTCGGCGACGATCCCGACTTGGACGACCAATCCGCTTGGCGGCACCTCGGTCAGCACAGCTGCAGGCTCCCTCTGGGCCGCCTTCAGCTCCATTACGTTAGCTCCTGGCAACGGTGCGATTTTCACTCAAACTGGCCAGTTTAACTTCGACACGAGCGATATTGGTCTTCAATCGCCACTGCTGAACCAGACGATGAACTGCGACATGAACAACGCGTTTGCGATAGCTAATCCGTTAGTCTGCGCTGGCATCGCTCCAACCGTTACCGTTACAATCGGTGGCGTTCCGAAAACCCTCATCGATACCGGGCAAGTACTCGATACAGGCGGATTCGACACAGCTTTCGCCAGTACTCTCTGCCCCGGAGGACCCGTCAGTCCGGGGGGGTTCTGCAACGAGTCGCTGCAGTGGCGCTTGATTGGTACGAGCGGTATTGGGAATCCAGGGGGCTTCACCCCGGAACCTGCTTCGCTCCTGCTCATGGGCTCGGGCTTATTGGGCCTCGCTGGTCTCGTACGCAAGAAGATCCGGGCATAGGGCACGATCGAATCTCCATTTCCCACCCCTTCAAGAAAAGCCGGGCGGAGTTTACGCCCGGCTTTTTTTGTCCGGCAGCGCTTGACATTTGAACTTGAGCCGCTATGCGGGCGTGTGAGCCCGCAGGCGAAATCCTGAGCGCAGCCGAGGGACCTCCGCGAAAGAAGTGGTCGGGGCGTCCGGGAACTGTTGTGAGTTAGCAGCAGATTTCGCTCGGACCTGACCGCATAATCGAGGAGATCCACATGCGCGACGAAAATGACCCAGGAAACTTTCTTCTCTCGACAACCTGAATGGGAACGATGCCAACGCCTTGTTTCAGGATTGGAGAAGCTTCGCGATGGCGGCAGTTCGCTGATGCACGCCCATCTTCCGATAGACGTGCTTCAGATGGTCTTTCACCGTCTGCTCGGTGATATGGCAACCCGCAGCAATGGCTTTGTTACTCAGCCCATGCAGAATCAAATCGACGATCTGTTCTTCTCGTCGATATCCGTCGCCAAGTTATACCAACGGACAACGCGACCTTCGGCATCGCGCTGCGGAAAGACCTCGGACGTGGAACCAACGGTACACGCCATCGGGTCCGCGGCCACGATACTCAAAATCAAGAGGTTGACCAGTTTCGCGCGCGACTCCAGGCGCCGATCATGCGAGGAAGGTCATCCGGATGGACGGCGTCGCTTATGGCCCAATTCTTCAATTCCTCAGTCGTCTTGCCGAAATATTCCAGGATTTGGCGGTTGACAAGTTCGATCTCCCCTGCCGCATTCGTGGTAGACACAAGCCCAGGAATGCTGTCGATGATCAAGCGTAGGCTCTGCTCAATCGCCATCATCTCCAGCGTTCGTTTCTCCGCGGCTAATAGGGACTCCCCCTGCGATGAGGTTGTGGTATTCGGTCCTTGTTTGGATTCCAGATCCGGCCGGCTGCACCCCGCTCGCGGCATCGCTGAGTTGTATTTCGTGGTCCGGTTTGAGTCGCGATTCCGGGGAGCTCATCACGTTCTCCATCCTAGGTCCCGGTTTATGACCCGTTCGTCATAACATACGCTTCAAGAACGGCGCGCACCAGTGGCGTGCGCCGTTCTTCTTCATCACGAGCGGGCTACGAGTACAGACTCGTCCTGGGTGCCGCCGGGTTGACGGCCGCGTTCACGGGCCGGGCTCGCTCTCACTCGGAGTTCTTCAGGAGCTGTGCCACGGTCTTCAGGATTTCGCGCGAAAGCTTCTCGTCCGATACGGCGCGAGCCACGCCGATGGCACCGACAAGCGCGCAATGAGTCAAGACTGCGTGCGATCTTGCGGCGGCCCGGTCATTCTTATTTCTGGCACGAATCCGAGTTGCAATCAGCTCAATGCCCTCTCGAATTTGCCGGGTGACGACAGCGCGAGTTCGCTTATCGCTGCGTCCGAGATCTCCTGCCAAAGCGCTGACTGGGCAGCCCGTGCCTGGGTTATTGCGATGTGCTTCAGTCAAATAATTCGCCGAGTCAAACGCGCAAACCCGTCGTGAGTGGATCTCTGCGCTCGACACCATCGAGTCGCTCAACCCACGCGCTGTGATCGCCGGACATAAGCGGCCCGGGAAGGACGATAGCCCCAAGATCATTGAAGAGACCCGGCAGTACATCCGCGATTTCGACCGCCTAGCCGGGACGACGACGACCGCGCGCGAGCTCTACGACAAGATTCTGGAGCTCTATCCGGATCGGGTCAATCCGGGGGGAGCGCTCTGGATTTCGGCGCGCGCCGTCAAACCGTGATTTGAGCGGAGTGAAGAACCGCACATCGCTTGCTGAAGGATGGGACAACTATCATGCGTGCAATGAGAGAAGAAGGATTTAGCGGATACAAAGATTTGAAGCTAGTGGACATTCCAAAGCCTGCAGTCTCGGATGGACGGGTACTGGTAAGGATCACAGCGGCCGGGGTCGCGCCACTCGAGCACACCATTCTGTCGGGGGGATACCCACGAGCGAGAGCGCCGCTGGTCTTGGGCGGAGAAGGAGCGGGCGTGGTGGAGGAGGGAGGGGGAACGGCCTTTCCTGTTGGTTCGCGTGTGATGTTTACCGGGCCGTATGGCGTTTCAGAGAATGGAACCTACAGTGAGTGGGTTGCTGTCCGAAAGGAGAATCTCTGCTCGATTCCCGAGAACATCGAGAATGTTTCGGCTGCAGGCGTTCCCGTTGCCTATCTCACCGCCCAAATGACACTGAGCTTCACAGGATTTGCGAAAGGCAAGACGGTGCTGTCACCTGCGATCGGAGGGTCGGTCGGAAACGCAGTCACCCAGGTGGCCCGGGCGCAAGGGGCGAGACATGTTATATCAACGACGACTAATCATGCGAAGCGCAACAAGCACGCTCTCTGGGCTTCGACGAGGTGATCGACCTTTCTGTGGAGAAGCTCAGCGACGGCGTTCGCCGAATCACGGGGGGTTATGGCGCCGACATCGTGATCGACGCAATCGGCGGAGAAATCTTGAGCGAGGCTCTCGGCACGCTCGCGCTCGGAGGAAGTTTGACTACCTTGGGCTACTCCGCAGGCCGCAAGGCAACCATAGACGTCACAGATCTGATCTGGAAGCGCGCGAGCATGAAGAGCTTCTCCCTCTTCTCACAACCTGCGGACGCATGGAGCACCGCGTGGAGCGTCATTTTTCCATTGCTTCAATCCGGGGCGGTCAAGCCCATCGTGGCAAAGACGTTCCCGCTGACTGAAGCGGCGGATGCTCTGCGTTACCTCATTGAGGGCCGCCCCTTCGGCAGGGTTGTTCTCACGATCTGACAGCCGCTGATGAGACGAGAGGAATGCTTGACGAAATTACCGGTGGCCACAATGGCATCGCTGTCTTCGAGGAGCGTATATGGGTTTCGCGAAACGCAGTCTTGGGTTACTGACACTTTTGGCGAGCGTGCTACTCGTGAACGAAACGAATCCGCGGGGCGCAGCTCAGGCGCAGGGGCCTGATCACAGTTCCGCAATGGATGCTAGCGAGACGACGCAAGCCAAGATCGCCCGGGCTCTGTCGGCGGGACCGACAGATGTGGCAATGTCGGCACGGGTCGTCGACAGGATGCGCAAGGCAGGATGACCGTTCTGCGCGAAGGAAACAACGGCTTCACTTGCTTACATCATGTGGGCCGGCTCGCCCTATGCACACGTGCATGTCATGTGGCGTCCATGAAGAAAGAAAATCCAGAACTTTGCATCGTGCACCCACAAGATAGCCTGATTGAGCATCTGTCCCTTACGGAGAGGGTGAATGCATCTAAAACAGAGGGCCCGCGAGGCACAAATGTCTTAGAATCAATGCCTAACGCGCCCGTAGCTCAGTCGGATAGAGCGTCTGCCTTCTAAGCAGAGGGTCGGGAGTTCGAGTCTCCCCGGGCGCGCCACTACCTTCGATGTAATTGAATCTGAATGAATTAGAAAAATTCGCCGTCACCCCAGACCCACTGCGAAGAAAGCAGATGGTCGGGTCCTCGGAGAAATTCAAGGACATGTCGTTTTGTTGGTTTTCTTCAGCATTCCGCAGAGTTCTGTCGGGTATTTCTCCGCGAGAGTGCGCACTGTCACGAAAATGTAACGCCAATTTTTGCTTTTGTTTGGCAAAATCCGGCACTTGATTGACCGACAGGTTCTTCATTCCCCTGGTCTCCATTTGCGAACTGGGAAGATTTCAAGTGTGGTGATCCCCTTGCGGTTAGTTCAAGTCCTTTTGGCGGTAATGAGGATTCGTCGCTCGCGTTCACTCAGGATTGAGTGGACAGTTCCTTCCTGTTACTTTTTCTGGCTTGCTTGAGTTGGCCTTCCACGGTTGGGTTGTAAAGACAAGATGGTAGACGCTGAGCCGAAGCCGGTCAATCGCTCAGGCTGATGTTGCTCAGACCAATGGGTTGCGGATCACCAGTTTTCCGATATCCGCGCGGGCCCCACATTGTGACGTGATCTCCCAACCCCGTTTGTGGCCAGTGTCCGATTGCGCGGCTTACCAGGAATGTTTATCTGAAGTTCTCTACAAGAATAATGTCAGTATCTGTTGCATCCCATTGTGTGTAAAGGATTGTCTTTTTGTCCGGAGAGACGGCCAATCCCGGTGCTTGCCTGGCCGGACGGTTCTCCAGATCGAACAGTCTAGTAATGCGATGGGTCGTGATGTCGAAGAAAGCGATCCCGGGTTTCGTAGTCGTATCGAGGTAATAAACGCCGTTCTCGACTACTGCCCAATAGCCCCAGTAACCTGCTTCTAGAGAGCCTATGACCTCGACCTCTTCCCCGCCGTTGGTCGGAATACGCCATAATCCAGGAACACTCAGGCCTTTTGCATAATATAAGAATCTTCCGTCGGGCGATTCGAGTCCTGCAAATCCACCGTGACGTGTCACTTGCACAGCGGACCCACCCGTCGAAGGCATCTTCCATACTTCCCAACCACCGGTGCGATCTGATGCGAAATATATCCAACGGCCGTCCCGCGACCAACTTGGCACGCCTTCGTTCGAGGGCTCACTGGTAAGCTTACGGGGCGGGCCGCCCTGAACATCGATGACAAAAATGTCTGAATTCCCAGCAGGGCGAGAATCGAAGACTATCTGCTGTCCGTCGGGCGACCAGCGCGGAGTTCCAGTTACAGAAGGGTTGAAGTGGGTTAGCTGCATGAGGCCACTTCCGTCGTTCCGGCACAGCCAGACTTCATAGGCGCCGCTGCGCGTAGATTCGAAGGCAACCTTACTTCCATCTGGCGAGAACTGAGGACCACTTTCCATTCTCGTGGAAGTTATGAACTTATCGGGAGGGCTGGCCGGAACCGATGAGTTAAGCTCCCTCCTCCAGATGTTGTTATTGAACTTAAGATGCACATAGACCAATCGGTTCCCTCTAATCGAAGGCTGGACTCCGTCTTGACCAAACTGCAGTTTTTCTGGCTGGCCCCCACGACGAGATACCTTCCAAAGCCAACCAACATTTGCGAAGACTATTTCGCGACCGTCAGGAGTCCATGCAAGCCCCCACTTCTGTGCGGTATCCGAAGTAAGACGTTGTTCCTCTCCCCCGGAAACTTGGATCGCGTAGATTGACTGGACGCCTTGCGAATCTCTGCCGAAGGCCAATGTTTGACTATCTGGGGAGAATTCAGGACTGAAATCTCCTCTAGAACGAAGCGTGGATGTTAGTCTGCGAACTTCCCGTGAATCGAGCGAGAGCAGAAAAATAGAAGCAGCTTCGCTAGGGGATGCACGGTCAGAATATGCGAGTAATTTCCCATCGGGTGACCACGAGAGGCGGCCGAACCGAAAGACTTCGTCGAACTCTTGATCATCCCAAAGAGTGTTCCGCACTCTGCGCTCAGCACCGCCCAATGCCGGAATGATGTAGATGCCTGTTGCGTCCTTTAAAATGCGACAGAATGCTATGTAACGGCCATCAGGGGACCAAACCGGATTAAAGTCGAGCGACGGTTGGTTGGTCAATCGTAGCGATTCCTCAGTGCCAACGACTTTCACATACAAGTTGAAGTGAGGGCCAGCTCCACCATTCCAAACGAAGGCCAAATGCTGGCCATCTGGAGAAAGAGATGGTGTATATTTTTCGCCAACACTGGTGACGGCAGGGGTTACAGCCGGCTGAGTTGCTTTGGATCTGAGCGAATGGCTGTAGTACACAAAAGACAGCGCAAGAGCGCACACGACTAATCCCACTAAAACGACTTTCCTGTTAGTGGACAGCCGCTGGCCGAGTACAGGCCGGGCTGAAGCTGCATCTCCGATTCCGCTTGAAGTTGAGGAAACGTCGGCGTTTGGTGGAGAACTTTTGTCACTATTGCTAGTCGCCCACTCGATTGGTATCTTGAAGCGGTAACCTTTGCCCAGCACTGTCTCGATGTACTGTGGTTTCTCTGGGTCTTCGGCTAGAGCGCGGCGAATCTTTCGGATCGCGGTGTTGATGCTGTTATCGGTGTCGAAATGAACGTCTTTGCCCCAGAGGCGTTCGATGATCTCCTCGCGGCCGACCAATCTCCCCCCCTCGCGGACTAGGAGGATCAGCAGGTCCATCGGGATGCGTTCCATGTGCACCGGTTTTCCACCGCGAGTCAGTTCGTACCGACTTACGTCCAAAACATATTGTCCCAGTTGGACTGTTTCTGAAGGCATGGAAGCCCCGCCCAAGGCAAGCTACGGTCATTCTACAACCTTGCGGGCCCGGTTTGGTCACGTGTCCTACAGACAATCTACAGGCGCTCTCCATTGTTTGCTGCGTGGCCAAGTGGCAGTATGCGGGCTCGAATCCGGGTGATGCTGAACGCCACCCCACAAACTTTGGAGGCAACATGAAATTTCGCATCTCTCTTATTCTACTGGTGATGGCTTTGGCTGCGTCGTCAGCGGTAACCGCCCACGCCAGCGGGTGTACAGATTCGACCATCAAGGGGACCTACGCATTTACGATTCACGGCCAAATTTTGACGCCCACGGGGCCGCTCCTCGTTGATGGCATTGCCAAAACGACGTTCGACGGCGACGGCGAGCTGACCCAGGTGTCCGCAGTCGCGATAAATGGCAACATTCCTCTGATCTGGAGTCCCAGCATAGGTACCTATACAGTGAACTCGGATTGCACCGGAACAATGACCCTGATTAGCACAGGCCAACCGACACTCCACTTGGCGATCCTAGTAAGCCAATCCGGCGGTCACATCCACACTGTTGTAACGGATCCTGGATTCGCGACCACGAGCGACGCCGAGCGCGTGTGGGCTCACGAGGAGCTGGATTAGTTCTTTCGGGGCATCGCGTTAACTGTCGGCAACCCGATTTGCATCTAGACAGTCCGAGTGCCCGCCCCCAGACCGGACAACTGAAATCTCGCAGACTCCCCCAGAAGCCCGGATCTGGGAAGTCAGCGGATGTGGATTTGGCGACTCTTGACGCGATTGCATTCTGTGCTGGTTGATGGGAAGCGTAGGCGAGCGGCGATCCGGGTAGCGGATCCGAGCAAGCACACATCCTCTACAGTGTTAGGTTGATAGTGGCGACTGTCACGAAAATGTAACGCAAGTTGCGGAAAATAGCGGCAAAAAGGCGGCAAACGACAACAAAGGAAGGAGAAAGCAGGTTGCGGAAATTTGCCCCAACTTGCTGAATCCGCTCGATTAGCCACTCCTCTGGCAAGATTTGGCAAAGTAGATCGAACGGCTTCTAAGCAGAGGGTCGGGAGTTCGAGTCTCCCCGGGCGCGCCAGTGTATGCGAATCTGACGCATGCCAAAGGACTAAGTGAAACAGCCGCAAGATTATTGTTTTTCAATTTCGTTGAGCGCTTGCGCGAACGTTGTGTCTGGCGCTACCTGCTCAAAACCAGTTCTACTCTCGTCTTGATGCTTATTGATTGTTTTGAGCATTACGAATCGTCCGTCGATGTCGATTTTTTCCGCGCTAGTTTTCCAGACCCCCGGCGACAGATGACCGCGCGTAATGTCCGTGGTGCCACCTTGCTCCACGTGGCCGATCAGACCATACCCAAACTTCACGCGTGTTCCCAGTGAACCAGAAAGGCGTGCTATTCGCTTGTCGTGAAGATCGATGAAAACTATCCCATCCAAGGCGTGCAAAATCCGCTGCTCATAGGTCTTGGGCTTGAACCCAGGATTTGGATGAAACGCTATTCTTTCGGACTGTCCCTCCTTGCCCTGATCCTCAAAGACAAAGGCCTCGGGAATAATGCGCAATAGTTCTTCCATCTTTTTGTCGTCATTGTCCTGCTGTTTCTGGATCGCGTGCCTCCGAGATGCATTGTTCAGCAACTCTTGGTGCCGGTCATTCTCTTCTTTCATCTGCACTGATGTAGGTGGATAGCCATCGACTGCAAGCAGGTGACGAACCGGGGCGTCCACGGTCTCGATTACTTGCTCGCGAAATACGTGGTTGCTACTGTGGCGCTCCGCAACATAGGACCACAATGTTCTCTTTTCGCGCTGTTGCAGTTCGTTGTAGCACGCATCTCCAATAAGCTCCTTTGCCATTTGAGAAGACAACGCTGGCGCTGGCGACAATGCCATGCCGGCTGCGAACGTGAGAGTAGCGAAGCGGGAAACCTGAGCCAACAAAGATATCGTTCTCGATAGTTCCATGACGGTTAGCATCCAGATTGTGTGATTTGGCACTTCTACTACCATCGGTAGTCCGGGCCGGTAAGTAAGGTGGTGCTCTCGCGAACCTTTCGAGCGACTACCACAAGACATAGCGTCCTAGCTCCTTTCCAAGGCGATTAACGCCTGCATTTTCGGCCAAGAAACAACGCACTGCGGATAGGAACCGCTATTCAAGTGTTAGGATTTGTTTGCTGAACGTCTTGCCGATTTGTTTGGGTTATCATGACTTGGAGGCTGTTCGGCCGGCGGAGGACGAGATCCATGCAACATCCCACAGATGCATCAGAAAACACGACGCCACATCTCCTCATCGTGGATGATGATCTTGATTTATGCGAAGTCTTGACAAGCTATCTCGAGGCCGAAGATTTTAGGGTTTCGTCGGCGCATACAGGGTCCGAAGGATCGAAAGCGGGAATCGAAGGATCGTACGAATTAATAGTGCTGGATGTCATGTTGCCGGACAAGAAAGGGTTTGATGTTCTGCGAGAAATACGACAGCGGGCTCGAACTCCGGTTCTGATGTTGACCGCTAAAGGCGATGAATTCGACCGCATCCTGGGCTTGGAACTTGGCGCCGATGATTATGTAACTAAACCTTTCAGTCCACGTGAACTGGTTGCAAGAATTTCCGCCATTCTCCGCCGGTCCGGTTGGCAGTCCGACAACAATAACGGACTCAGGCCTCCCCGGATCAGGTCCGGAGATTTGGAACTCGATTTGGCTGCGCGGATCGTCACGAAAGCCGGCGAGCCTTTGAACTTGACATCGGCAGAATTTGATTTGTTGCACATGTTTTTCGAAGCCCCGGGACAAGTGCTCACACGCGACAAACTCGTTGAGCGTGTGCTTGGCCGAAAGTTCTCTCCTTTTGATCGCAGCATCGATTTTCACATAACAAACCTACGCCGTAAGCTTGGCACACAGCCAAACGGAGCCGAGAGGATTCGCAGCGTTCGCGGGACTGGATATCTCTATGCATGGCCCAAGGAATAATGATTACGCGCTGCTGCTCCACGGGCACGTAACGACCCGCTTGAGGATTGGCCGGTGCGCCTAGTCTCGCCGCATAGCGAAACTGGTGGGAGAAGAAAGCGTCGATGAATTTCAAATCCAAGGTGTTCCGCTTTCGGGATCGAGTACCCGTGCACCGCCTCTTCGTGAAAATCTTCTCCTGGTTCTGGGTGACGGCATTGGTCATCATCGGTATTATCTTCGTCGGGCGCCGGGTGATGGATTTGAGGCCGATCGAGTCATCCAGTATGTACGCGTCTGTGGCGTCCATGCTGGCGGCGGAAGCAGCGCGCGCATATGAGTCCGGTGGCCCCGCGGGGTTCACTCGTTTTGCCAGTAGCCTCGCTGGAGATCACAAGAGCCAGCTTTTCCTGCTCGACGAGTTCAACAAGGATGTACTGTCGCGAGCGATCTCCAGGGAAACCCTCCGATTGGCGAGCGAGGCTGGCAAGGATCAACTCGTCACAAAGTACATTCCGCTGTACGAACGTGTCGCCGCGTATAAATTTGTTTCTAGTTCCGGACGTCCATACACGTTGGTGCTCTATGAGCACTCTGCGCCCCTTAATTTGACAGGGGTGTTGTTGAGCGCAGGAATTCCTTTCCTTCTGGGTTTGTTATTTGTCGTCACGGTCCTTTGCTTTTGGCTCGCGTACCACATTTCGGCCCCCATCCATAATATTCAATCGGCAGCACTAAGGGTCGCGCAAGGAGACCTCAGCGCAAGAGTGCCGCATGCCGTTTCCTTACGCCGCGACGAACTGGCAGCGCTGGCAATGGACTTCGACTCGATGGTGGAACGTATTGAAACGCTGATCCGTACA
>WNEZ01008246.1_pt1 | contig 11824 bp, 9 predicted proteins | sample 5400521 | NCBI WGS metagenome assembly WNEZ01 (sample SAMN13153339, study PRJNA577476) | soil metagenome | isolation source: 120 cm saprolite under Douglas fir tree site 2 hole 1 replicate 1 | place: USA:California | collected 2015-04-18
CGCTTTCGCTTTCTTCGTAGCCGTCGGTTTGGTCCCCTTCGCCTTCACCAGAGCGGCGTGGTCGGCGCTTGTCTGATCGGCATAGGCCGTCGCGAAGGACGCGATCGCGTCATCGAGCGCGTCGCTCTTGCCGGTGTAGCCAGCGATCGCGGCCGGATCGCCGGAGCGCGCATGGGCACGCGCGAGGGTTCGACCGCATAGCTGGGCATAGTCCGAGAGTGCCTCCCCTTCGCTGATTTCGCTGACGGCGCCAAGCCTGCGGTTTTTCAGCGTCCGAACATAGAACTGACGGCCGGTCGCATCGTCCTGCGTAGCACCGAGAAAGATGTCGCTGGCGGCCTGCATCATCTGCTGGCCCTCCACAACCCGGCGGCCCTGGTTTCCTTTGTAGGCAAGCTTGCCGCCGAGCCGTTCCAAAACCGATCGCTGCGCTTGTTTGACCTGCAAGAACAACGGCTCGTTGTCGTCGGTCATGAACAATGCCACGCAGCAGAATGTGCCGACGGATCCGACGCCCACCGCCTTAAAGGCGAGATCCTTCATTGTGAAACGGTCGAGCAACCGCTGACGATCAGGATTGAGGCATTTACGATAGGCAGCGAACACGCGCTCGACACCAAGCCGGTGTCGCGCGTCGGCCTTAGGATCGAGATGGAAAATAGTAGGGGGCTTATCGACGATCTTCGGATGATCGCTGCTGACCAGATGCGGGAAATTATCGTCCTTCGACAAGCCCTCACCCCGCGCCTTAGCAATCACGCCAACGAGCTGGCGCCGCAGATCGCTATTGCCGATCTGCTTGATCGCCTGTTCGAGGTCGATCCGGCTGTGCCAGATTTCCAGCGGCGACAGCTTGGCGAGTGCGGAAATGTGCGTCCGATAGGCCTTGACAGTCGCAGCCGCGATCGCGCGGGCCTGTTTCTTGTTTGTGCCTGCGGCCGATGCCGCTACCGCTACGCTCGCTGCGAGACGCTTCAGATCGACGGTGAAATCGACGCCAGGCAGCGTCTCATCAAAATCGTTCACGTCGAACAGGATATTGTCCTCGGGAGTAACGAAGGCGCCGAAGTTCATCAGGTGGCTGTCGCCGCCTGCCTGCACCGGTATTCCGGCCATTGGCTGGGCGGCCAAGTCTGTCGCCATCACCGCGGCGGCGCCGCGCAGGAACGCGAACGGGTTGACCGTCATGCGCGCATAACGCTCCGGCACAAGCTCCGGAACGCGATCCGGATCGCTCTCGGCGAGAATTGCAACGGCATTGCGCGACATCGATCCTTTAAGGTCGGCATGTGCTTCTCGCGGCGTCTTGCGTCGGAGCGCTTTGCCCACTTGGAACCGCTCGGTACGCGAACCCAAAGTGACCGTCATCTGGAAGTCCTTCAATGAAAGCCAAACGGTATATGAAGCCGCCTAGTTGTCGCAAGCCGGCAACGGTGACAGCGAGCCGCGCATCTTATCGGTGAATCCGGGCCGAAAGAGTTGGAAGGGGACCAAAGGAACAACCAGCCCATGTCCGAGTCGGTAAAAAGCAGAAGTGGTGGCATTTCCAGAACATGTCGGCTGTTCTCCCAACAACGGACATTCGCCGAGGCGAGCGGCACGTCTGCTTTGTGCCACTGCTTTGCGGCGAAGCTATTCCTCGATCTGAATCAAGAACTCCCATGCTTGGGCGAGCGTCATTGTATTTTGTCCGTTGCTTTTGAAATCGAGAGCAACCAGCGTGCTGTGATCCGGTTCAGCGTAGGGGACACTCGGAACTACTGGTTGAGCCACCGCCTCATGAACCCGAGCAGCCCCTGGGGCATGAAAATGACCATTGCGATGAAGATGAGCCCAACCGGAATCAGGTAGTACTCCGTGAAGAAGCGCGAGAATCCCTCGCGCAGAAGCAGGAAGAACGCGGCGCCCACGATGGGTCCCACCAACGTGCCGATTCCGCCAATGACGTTGAAGATTACCACCTCACCCGAGATCAGGAAGAAGACGAAGTCGGGCGCTGCGAACCGGTTCTGGATGGCGTACAGCACCCCGGCCAGTCCGGCGAACAGCCCGGAGAGCATCACCGCCGCGATCTTGTAGCGCTCGATGGGATAGCCGATGGCCCGGGTCCGTGCCTCGTTCTCGCGGATGGACTGCAGCACCATCCCGAAGGGAGACTGGGTGATGCGCCGCAGCGCGAGATAAGACGCCGTCACCACCGCGAGCACAAACCAGTGGAGCGTCTCAGAGGTGAATGGGACCGAGAAGAGGCCGGGAATGGCCAGCGCCGGCCGGCTGAAGGTCAGCCCGTTCTCACCCCCAGTCACCTCGGTCCACGTAAAGATGATGACGTAGAAGATTTGAGAGAAGATCAAGGTCGTGATCGCGAAGTAGATGTCGCGCAGACGCGTGGCGAAGTAGGCCACGAAAGCGGCGACTCCGGCCGCGGCGATAAGTCCATACAGAATGGCCAGCCAAAGATCAGGCGGCTTAACCAACAGCAGGGCTGCCGCGGCGCCGTACATCCCGAGACCAAAGAAGGCCGAGTGGCCGAACGACACCATGCCCACGTAACCGATCAGGATGTCGGAGGACATGGCCAGCAGCCCCCAGATCAGGATCTCGGTCAGGAAGCGGCGCCAGAACTCTGGCAGCACGAGCGGCGCCACAATCAGCAGCGCCAGGATGACGGAAAACGCCGTCCAATAGACAACGACTCGGCGCGCACTCATTTCGGTGTCGGAACGAAGAGCCCGGTGGGCCGGAAAAGCAGCCGGGCTCACCCAGAGCGAGGCATATGATTCCAACAGGCCGATGAAGATGGAGGCGGCGATCGAGCCCCCGAGGTTGCCCATGCCGCCGACCACGACGACAATGAAGGCCTTGAGGACCCAATCGAGCCCCATGGCATGATTGACGCCAACGAGCGGGCCGAACAGCACCCCGCTGGCGGCAGCCAAACCGGCACCGATGGCGAAGACGACGGTGAGGACCGACGGCACCGGGATGCCCATGGCCTGAGCCATGACACGGTCCTGAGTGGTGGCGCGGATCCAGATGCCGTAGGTGCCGAATTTGAGGAAGAGCCAAAGGGCGCCGATGATGGCGGCCGAGAGCAGTGCGATCACGAGCCGGTACCACGGATAGTCCAGATAGAAGAGCGTGAAGTGGCCGGTGAAGGGCTCCTGGATCTTGCGCGCCACCGGCCCGAACTGCCAGAGCGCGTAGTTCTGCAGCACCAGAGAGATCCCGAAAGTGGCCAGGATGGTGGTCAAGGGATCGCGCCCGAGCAGTGGGCGCAGAGTCGTCACGTAGATTGCCGCGCCGAGCAGCGCGATGGTGAGGGTGGCGACGATGAGCGCAACCCAGAAGTTGCCGGTGGCGGCCAGCGTGATAACGCCCACGTAGGCGCCCAGCATGAACAGCTCACCGTGGGCAAAGTTCACCACGTCCATGATGCCGAAGATCAGCGTGAGTCCGGAGGCTACCAGCGCCAAGATCATGCCGGTGACGATGCCGTTGACCGTCTGGATGAGGAGTTGCTCGAGGGGAATGGCCTGAAGAAGCTGCTCGAGGGGAATGCCCATGCTACACTCCCAAATACTGGTGTATGACGGCATCGCTCACCCGCAGCTCGGAGGCCACGGCGTGGTGCCGGACGACGCCTTTCTCCATGATGTAAATCCGCTGGCTGGCCTCGAGCGTCAGTGGGACATTCTGCTCCACAAGTAGGATCGCCGCGCCCTCGCGGTGGAGCACATCGATGATCTGTCGGATCTGGGAAACCATGCGCGGCATCAGGCCTTCCGTCGGCTCATCCAGCAGGACGATCTTGGGCTCGAGCATCATCGCACGGGCGATCGCGAGCATCTGTTGCTCGCCACCCGAGAGCGTGCCGCCGGCCTGATTGCGGCGCTCGGCCAGCACTGGGAAGTAGTTGTAGACCTTCTCCAGGAGCTGCTTCTTCCTAGCGTCGGTCACTCCGTGGCGATCGAGACCGGTGCGGAGATTCTCCATGACCGTTAAAAGGCGGAAAACCCGCCGGTCCTCGGGAACGTAGCCGATCCCGAGCCTCGCCAAGCGGTGGGTCGGCAGATGGGTGATGGGCCGGCCCTCGAATAGCACGTCGCCCTGACTCGGGCGGACGATGCCCATGATGGCCTTTAGCGTCGTGCTCTTGCCGACGCCGTTGCGCCCGAGGAGGCCCACCACCTCTCCTCTCCCCACCTCAAGGGAGACACCATGCAGAGTATGGCTCTTGCCGTAGTAGGTGTGGATGTCCTCGACCTTGACGAGGGGTTCCATGGATGCATCGCCCAGAGTCATGTCTTCAGGTAGACCTCCAGCACTCTGGGGTTCCGCTGGATCTCCTCCGGCGTCCCCTCGGCCAGGATCTCGCCGTAGTGGAACACCGTGATGCGCTGGGCCAGCTCCATGACCACGCGCATGTCGTGCTCCACGATAAGGATCGTCAGTTTCTTTGCGATGCGGCGCACCAGTGCCATGGTGTCACGGGTTTCGGCCGCGCTCATACCGGCCGTCGGCTCGTCCAGGCAGAGGAGCTGGGGTTCGGTAGCCAGCGCGATGCCGATCTCAAGATTGCGCTGCTCGCCGTGGGAGAGGTTGGCGGCCATTTCGTCCCCTTTGCCTCGCAGGCCGACCGCCTCCAATACTGCTTCGGCCTTCTCGATGATGTCGCGGTAAGCGCGGTAGTGGGTCAGCAGGCTCCAGCCGTGCCGGCGTGACTGCGCAGCAATGCGGACGTTCTCGAGGGCGGTGGCGTTCGGGAAGATGTTGGTGATCTGATACGACCGGGCGATGCCCTTCTGAGAGATCCAATTGGGAGGAAGCCCCGTGATGTCCTCTCCGTTGAACAGGAAGCGCCCCGACGAGGGGCGCAGGACGCCGGTCAGGCAGTTGAAGAAGGTGCTCTTGCCAGCCCCGTTTGGCCCGATGATCGCGCGGATCTCGCCCCGCTGGAGGTCGAAGTTGACGCGGTTGAGAGCGGTCAGGCCTCCGAAGCGGACGGTTAGGCCTTCGGTACGGAGGACAAGGGCCGAGGCGCCTCCCCGGGCGGCACTGGCCGGGACAGTCGCTTCGAGAGGAGGTTCGCCGGCCACTTAGGTGGAGGCGAATTTGCAGGCCGGCGCGAACATTGCCTTCTCCTTCGGGACTACCTCGACGATCCGGTGCTTGCCGTCCTTGATGTCGAAGATGAACTCGCGGAGGAAGGCCTGATGGTCGTCCTTGCGGAGCGTCTTGTCGCCCTGGGGGAAGTCGTCCCCTTCCTTCATCTCGAGCCCCTCCAGGGCCTCGATGAGTTTGGCCGTGTCCTCGCGGCCGCGGAAGCCTGACTTCTCCATGCCGATCTTGAGGGCATTCATGGCCTCGAAGTTCGACTGGACGTAGCGATCGGGCAGCGGACCGGACGGATCGATTTGCTTGAGCCGAGCGACGGCCTCTTCGAAAAACTTCTTGTGCGCGGCTGTGTTCAGCGGCGCATCGAGAACCGGGATGTATCGGTTGATGCCGACGAAGCCTTCGATCTTGCTGCCCAGGGCCGGAAGGTTGGTGGATTCCGCGATGGCGCCGTCCCCAGCCCACTTGTACTTCCTGGTCAGGCCGAGGTCGAACGCTTGGTTGCCGACCGTCACGCCGTCCTTACCGAAGAAGATGCCGAATAGGCCGTCGAAGTCCCCTGTGATGTTGGAGAGGAACGGCGTCATGTCGGCTGTGCCGAGCGGAATGCCTGTCGTGCCTACGACGTGGCCGCCCGCCTTTTTGATCTCCTCTGCGTAAGCATCGCGAGTCGATTGGCCCCAGGCGTAGTCGGCATAGGCAATGTGCCACTTCTTGCCCATCTTGCCGACCAGGAAGGGCGTAAACGCCACCGCCTGAGCAGGGGCGTAGTCGAACGGCCGGAATGTGTACCGACTGCACTTGCTGGTCGTGATAGTGGTGTCAAGGCACACACCGATCATGTTGACGATCTTGTGCTCCTCCCAGACCGGCATGCAGGCGAGGCATACGTTCGACAGAAAGCCACCCTCGTGGACGTCGATTTTGTCCTCGACGACCAGCTTCTCCGCCTTGCGCCGTCCGACGTCGGGCTTGGACTCGTAGTCCGCCACGATGAGCTCGACGGGCCGGCCGTTGATGCCGCCTGACTTGTTAATGCGGTCAATGGCCATCTGGGTGCCGACCAGGGCCGTCTTGCCCCCCGCGGCGGCGGCGCCGGAAAGCGGCTGCAGCGTGCCGATCCTGTACGGCTTGCCCTGGCCGAAAGCAGCGCGCCACGGCGTTGGCACCAGCATTGTCGCTCCGAGCGCTCCGGCACTCGCCGCGCTCCACCCGACTAGCCGGCGGCGCGTAACCTTGCCGCTGTACCAGAATTCCTCATCCCGATCCTGCGCTTCCTCTTTGTCAAGCATAGCGTTCCCTCTCTGGACCGCTCAGACAGATTTCCAGATCATTGCCATGAGCGGGACCGGCGAAGACCTGGATTATGCGTGCGGCCTCGGCTTGCGAACGAGCCACACCTCGAGCCGACGCATGCCATCGCGACAACCGCTCACGGCACTTCTCCGATCTCCCCGTCGATACTGCGGCTCGTCGCGCCTACCATCAGGCTCATTTCTTCGAGAATTATTTGATATTATAGACCTTCAAGGAGCCCGCGCCAACAGCAGCTCTTGCTCAGCGGCGGAACAGAGCGCGCCCCCTCCGACGGGAGGGCAGCTTCGTGCCAATTTTGGAAATCGAGATCGTAAGCAGCGATCGCGCAGCGCGAGCTTCGTCGGTGAATTCCAATTCCACTACCGGATCAGCGGCACGAGCCGATAACGGACACGCTGCGCGTAGTCGCCGCGACCGTGCGCTTCCTGTGCGGCTCCGGCGCGCGCTACATCACCAGGCAGACCATTCACGTGAATGGCGGGTCGGGCGGCTCAGAGCGTGAGTCGTGCACGCGATCATTGAGGGTGTGCCACCACGGGCAAGCTTACGATCGCCCTCAGGCCTGGCCGTTCCCGCCATCGAATCTCCGCGTCGGCAACACCCATCGCAAGTTTCGGGCAGCGCGTGAACAAAGCCTGCAGCGCAGATTTTGGTGGTACACGGGCGCGCACGCGCTTTTACTTCAGGATTCAAACTGGAGGAGACAGGGAACCGCTCAGTGATTTCGGCAGTCCTGCAGCGCGGCATTTGCGTCATTTTCGGCCGGCCGATCAATTCGGTGGGATGGCTTAGAAGCTTCCCAGGCATTATTCGGCCAAATAGCCTAGCTCGGCTCTAAACGTTCGGCTCGGCCGCGATGCAGTACACCGCGCCAATCGCGGCAACTAGGCCTGTGAGCATCGTGGCTCCGGCGGCGATCTTTGCCTAGCGGCCCCCAGAGGGCTACGATCCGTCCGCTCACCGGGCGCGCACAAAAACGCCGAAGCGTCGTGCCTGGGAAAAGAAGCAAACAGGGAGGATATCACAATGTCGCGACTGAGCGGAATGCTTGCAGGTTCGCTGCTGGCGCTGTCGGTGCTTCCCCTAGGGGCCGCCGCCGAAAGCGGGAAGTCGTGGACGATCTATGGCGGCGACACAGCGAATACGCGCTTCAGCGCGCTCACCCAAATCAATAGGGGCAATGTCGCCAAGCTGAGGGTGGCATGGGTGGCTCAGCTTGGTTCGCTGGAGGCCCAGGAATCGACGCCTTTGGTCGTCGGCGATACGCTGTTCGTCACCACCTCCGCAGGGCCCCGCTACGTCTACGCCCTCAATGCGAAAGATGGTACGCCGAAATGGAAGTATGCGCCCGAGATTCCCGCAGACGTGCAGCCGACGACTTGCTGCGGGCTCGACAACCGGGGCGTCGCCTATGCGCGCGGCAAGCTGTTTCTTGGACGGCTCGACGCCTACCTCGTCGCGCTCGATGCGAGCACGGGCAAGGAGCTTTGGAAGACTCAGGTCATCGACTACCACGAGGGCGCCGCGATCACCTCGCCGCCGATCCTTGTCAAGAACCTCGTGATCACCGGTTATGCCGGGGGCGAATACGGCATTCGCGGTGCCATCACGGCCTACGACCAGGATACCGGCAAGCAGGTGTGGCGTACTTATACGGTCCCTGCCGCCGGCGAGGCTGCCGCGGAAACCTGGAAGGACGATTCGTGGAAATATGGCGGCGGTGGCGCATGGCTCGTCGGCTCCTACGACCCGCAGCTCAACCTCGTCTATTACGGGGCCAGCAACCCAGCGCCGTGGGGCGCCTCGGTGCGCGGCCCGGATACGAGCGACTACGGCAAGTTCACCAACCTCTACACGGCCAGCACGCTGGCGCTCGACGCGGATACCGGCAAGATCGTCTGGCACTACCAGACGACGCCCTACGACACCTGGGACTATGACGGCGTGAACGAACTCGTGCTCGCCGACCTCGACATCAACGGGCAGAAGACGCCCGTCGGGCTCAAGGCCGACCGCAACGGCTTCTTCTACGTGCTCAATCGCCAGACCGGGGCGCTGATATCGGCCCAGCCCTTCGTCATGGTCAACTGGGCAAAAGAGATCGACCTCAAGACCGGGCGGCCGGTCGAAGTCCCGGAAAAACGGCCGCGGCTCGACGTTTGGGCAAAGGACATCTGCCCGAACCTGTTCGGGGGCAAAAACTGGGAGCCGATGGCCTATAACCCGCAGACCGGTCTGGTCTACATCCCGACCTTCAATCTCTGCATGGATCTCGTCGGTAGGAAGGAAGAAAGGAAGAAGGGTGCGTTCTATCTCGCCGAGGAGTTCGATCTCGACAAGCCCGGTCCAGGTGGCTTTATGAGCGAAATGGTGGCATGGGATCCGATCAGTCAGAAGCGGGTCTGGGGCAGCAAAGAGGAGCTGCCTTTCCTGGGCGGCGCCCTGGCGACAGGCGGCGGGCTCGTCTTCCACGGCAACATCCAGGGCTGGTTCAAGGCGCTCGATGCCAAAACCGGCGAGGAACTGTGGAAGTTCAACGCCGGGTCCGGGATCAGCCAGGGTGCGATCACCTATGAGCTTGATGGCAAGCAGTACGTCGCCGTCGTCTCCGGCCGGCTCAAGACCCCACCAAGCTTCCTCGGGCATACCGGCGAACGGATATTCGCCTCGAGCCCCGAGGGCGGCGCGCTGTTTGTCTTCGAGTTGCCAGACTGAGCCGGTCGACTGTACCGTCGTGAGCTTGGGGCAGCCTAGCGGCATGCAAGTACGCCCAGCGAAGGTCACTGCCGCGATCTTCGCGGGGGCGAGCATGCTCGCCGTCTTCTTTGGTCTGCCCAGTGCGGCGCGGTATGCGCACGCGGACGATCCTGCGGTCTCGGCCAAAAACCCTTACGAGGGCGACGCCGGCCAGGCCGCCGCGGGGCGCGGCCTCTTCAACCAATATTGCGCGCATTGCCATGGGCCGAATGCGGTCAGCCCCGATCCGCCCCGAGACCTCCGCCGGCTCAAGCGTAGCTACGGCGAGAACATGGCCAACGTGTTCCACTTCACGGTCACGCATGGCCGACCTGACAAGGGCATGCCCAACTGGACGGGGCGGCTGGATGACGAGACGCTCTGGATTATCTTCGCCTTTCTCCAGACGGTGCAGGCGGAGCCATGAAGCGCTAGTACCGCGCGGCACCGTGATTATGATGCTTTGGTTTTGGGCCCGGGAATGGCGTCTGGCTGCACATAGACGCGCTCCAGTTTGGTGCAAGTTTTTCGGTTGTGAACATCCATTTGACGCGGGCCTTTGAGGCGTTGCCGTTCCCAGGACCACATCACGTCTACGGCTTCCTGACGACGAAAGCGAACGCGGTGGTCGCGCCGATCCATCCGAAGGCCATGCCGGCGATCCTGACGACCGATGAAGAATGGGACGTTTGGATGCGGGCGCCGTGGGATGACGCGAAGGCGCTGCAACGCCCGTTGCCCGATGATACGCTCAAGATCGTGATGCGCGGGACAAGGCTGCAGCATAAGTTCGCCTCCGACCGCCCCTTCGCGGACCCTGAGAAGGAGGCGCGTAAGCTTCTTGATATCGCTAAACTACCGAGGCCGCGAGACAGGGAGTCAACAACTGAGACAGCGAGTCAGTGAGTGAAACAGTGAAACACGCGGCGACCGCGAGACCGCCGCGATCCCTAAAAGCCGCTGAGTGACCCACTCGTGGGGAACGGGGTGGGGTACTGGAGGGGGAGCAACAGGTAACTCAGGTGCTGCAAGTGGTCCGCTTTGCCAGTTCAAGCAGACTAATGAGGCATGACCTACGAGGTCGGAGAAGGGCCGATGCTGTCGAAAAAGTCTTTTCGTATCATCGGACAAAAACTTTTAGAGCCGTAGGCGCGCCTATACGAAAATTATGTGGTGGGATTCATCATCGCGCGCCGAACTAACCGTTTGACTTCCGTATTGGGCCTGAGGGCATATCGACCAGCGGTTGCCCCGTGTTTCGTCGTTCAGCGGGAAATTAGTCCCTAAGCAATTTGGGACTTTTTCGACAGTATCGACCAAAGGCGCTTTCCTGTTCGATCTGCGCGGCAAGCGCTGCAAAGACATCGAACGGCTCGCCGTTCGCCTGCAACAGGCGCAACGAGTTCCAGCCGGTCCGCACGATGAAGTCTGCACCGGCGTCCATCACCGGCCGCAGATCGCGCGGTCTCGCATAGTAGCGATCACCCAGCACGATATCGCCCGCCCGGTAGCTGAGGCGCTGAAGGTTCTCGGCGCCATGCACGTCAGTCAACTCAAGCTGATCGACTTGACCCGTTGCCAGGTCGTAGCCGACATGCAGGCGCCATGTGGTGCGGTCGGCCCCCGGTTGGCAGATCGACGTCCCATCGAGTGCACGCAAGCGATACCCGGCCCAGCGCCCCGCGGGCACGCTTGCCTGTTCGGCAATCAGCGCTGCCACGATGTCGCCGAGCCAAGGCGCCGCTTTGCACAGCCGCTCGAGCAGGGACGGATCGGACAAGCTGACGATCCCGCCGGCCTCAGCCCACGCACAGGTCTCGCGCAGCGACATGCCGCACCCCCCATACGCAAGCGCCAGCCGCAACAGCGTCTCAGCGTTCTTGATTTCCCGCGCCCGCGTGAAGGCCCCACGCAACCGCGCCGTCGCTTCCACATCAAAACCCGCCGGAATGCGCGCGCTCACTTCCGGCCAGTGATCCAAAATCTCAGGGCGAATCTTCATCCCAAACTTGAATCATATCGAGATTCCTTGTGTCCAGAGCTAAACCTAGCGCATATGAGCCTGAAGCTCTGCTGCAGGTTCTGGGGAACCCCATCTACCGCTTCAAACAGATCGGACTGGAAGCCGGGCCGCTATCGCAGTGGCTTTTCAGTGCGCTTGCCGAAGCAGGTTTGCCGGCGATCTGTGTCGAGACGCGGCACATGCGGGCGGTGTTGCAGGCGCAAATCAATAAGCACCAAGGTACCGCCCGATGCCGGCCCGTGAAAGAAGGTATCTTCGTCGACTTCTTCCGCCCGGTTGGTATGACGAATGAAGACGATCTCGACGTGGCGATAGCGCCGCGTCAGAAACACATAGAGCAGCATGTAGAAGCGCTTGGCCAGATCCTTCATATGCTCGGACATTTGAGCCCGACACGTCCATCAGACAAAACATGACGGCCTGGGCGACCGGCTTCGGCATGGTTTCAAAGCGGCGGTACCGGATGTCGATCGGATCAATGTAGGGAATCCGGCGAAGTTTGGCCTTTAATGCATCGAGCTCGGCCATCAACTCGACGCGGCGCGCTTCGTCGCAGTCCGCGATCTCCGCCTCAAGTTGCGCGATCGTCTCCGGCCGCGGTCGTCGCAACGCGATCCGCCGGGCCATCGC
>WNEZ01015267.1_pt1 | contig 11822 bp, 8 predicted proteins | sample 5400521 | NCBI WGS metagenome assembly WNEZ01 (sample SAMN13153339, study PRJNA577476) | soil metagenome | isolation source: 120 cm saprolite under Douglas fir tree site 2 hole 1 replicate 1 | place: USA:California | collected 2015-04-18
GGGGCGGCGGCGGTTTGCCGCCACTGAGGCCCGCGCCTACGGTTATGGCGGTGTGAGCGTGGTGTCACGGATCACCGGCATGGCCCGCAGTACGATTGCTCGTGGCGTGGAAGAGATTATTGAGGAGAAGGAGCCGGTGGAAACCGGGCGGATACGCCAGCCTGGGGGCGGACGCAAGACGAAACGCTCGGAGGATTCCACCCTATTGCCTGATCTGGAACGTCTAGTGGAACCGGCAACCCGTGGCGACCCGATGCGGGTGCTGCGCTGGACATCCAAGAGTCTGCGCCATTTGTCAGAGGCGTTGCACGGTCAGGGACATTCGGTTTGCCCTCACGTGATTGCTGACTGCCTGCGTGAACTGGGATACAGTTTGCAGGCCAACCGCAAAACCCGGGAAGGCAGCAGCCATATGGATAGGGATGCCCAGTTTCACTACATCAATGATCAGGCCAAAGCGTTTCTGGCGGCGAATGAGCCGGTCATTTCAGTCGATACCAAAAAGAAAGAATTGGTAGGCAATTTCAAAAATAACGGCCGGGAATGGCATCCCAAAGCAGCCCCCGAAGCGGTCAATGTGCACGACTTTATAGATCCCAGGCTCGAAAGTCCCTCACTCGGAACCGACACCGTGCTGAATACAAAGGGTTAGCGCGATAGCCTGCTACCGGCCCGCTGCGACTTTCATGAGGTTTCGCCGGCCGCAGGCCCTAACTAAGTGACAGGGTCGCAAAGTAAAGCGTGCTGAAATCAAAGCAGTTAACGTCATGAGCTCTGACTTGCCTACGTTGAGGGATTTTCATGAGGTTTCGCGGGCTGCAGGCCCTAAGCGACACTGGATTGAAGCGAGCACTGGCCTGCGTAGAGGGCCGCGGCAATTTGCTCGGCCCCTCGCGCCGCGATACGCGTTAGTTGATGGCCGCAGCCGTCCGCGTAGTAAAGGCCAGCCTTGTTTCGGCAGGAAACTCGATGTCCTTCTTTCCCGTCGCCGCTGCGCCGGCCGTTCCGGCTCCCGCCCCGGCCCCTGCTCCGATCGCTGCGCCCTTGCCGCCTCCAGCGAGCGCTCCAATAATCGCGCCGCCTGCCGCGCCGCCTCCGATGAACCCGGCATCCCGTTTGCCCTTGCCGCCCTCTGTTCTTCCGGCGGAACTTGTTGCAATCGTGTAGGTCTTGCCACCTACAGTCACCGAACGCAACCGCAGATACAATTTTGCCGGCGTCGATAGGCGCCCGGAAGCCTGCACGCTGCTCACCGACAATTTCACTGCCGATCCCTTGGGAATCACCACTTTGCCGTCCACCGTCACATCATGCGCGACCGAACCTGTCACCGTCTGCCCGGCTTTGGCAGTCTTGGAGCTTACAGATTGGTCGGTCACCACTGAAATCTTCGCTCCTGCTGGAACCGTGCCGCTCGCCTGCGCCAGCGCAGGCAATAGCAGAGCAATTGCAACGAAAGTCGAAACCAATCGAATTCGAGAATTCATCTCCGACACCTCCGGTTTGGATTGGGCTGTAAGAAAAGTCTAGCAAAAAGAACCGGTTAGAGTGAGACGGCGGCGTTGCAACGTCGCTAGAAGTGAAACACCAGTTCTTCCGAGTCAGACAATTTCGGCTCAACGTATAGGTTGTCGATCAGGCGAGTTTTGCCGATGAAAACCGCGAGGAGAACAAAACAAGGCTTGTTCACGCGCACGACTGGCTCAAATGCTTCCGCATCAACGACTTCCGCGTAATCCACCCTCGCGAGACGCTCTGAATCTAGTTTGCGACGCAAACTAGTTTGCAGCTGTAGCGCATCGCGAACCCCGGCGGAAAGCTCGCTTTTCACCGCATCCAGCGCTCGATACAAAACGGTGGCCGCCTTGCGTTCGTCCGCATTCAAATAAATATTGCGGGAGGAAAGCGCCAGGCCATCGGATTCGCGGACCGGCGGGCAAACAACGATTTCCGTATCCAGATTCAAGTCCCGCCCCATTTGCGTGATGAGCCGCGATTGCTGCGCATCCTTCCGCCCGAAGTATGCAAAATTCGGCTGCACAATTTGCAGCAGCTTCATGACGACTGTCGTCACGCCGCGGAAGTGCCCGGGCCGCGAGCGCCCTTCGAGTTTGTCGCTCAATCCATCCACGTTAACGTAGGTCGAAAATCCATTGGGATAGATCTCCGAAGGTTCCGGCGCAAAAAGCGAATCAACCCCCGCGCGCTGAAGTTTTTCGCTATCACTCTGGAAAGTTCGCGGATATTTTGAGAAATCTTCGTTGGGGCCAAACTGTTTCGGATTGACGAAAATGGAAGCAATCACCCGCGAGCACTCTCGCCGCGCTCGTTCGATTAGCGACAAATGCCCCGCGTGCAGCGCGCCCATCGTCGGCACCAGCCCGATGATACGGCTCTCCGCACGCGCCTGCCGGGCCTGCTCCTTCATCCACGCAATTGTTCGGATGGTGTCCACGGGGCAGGGATGTATGCTCGAACCTACGCGCCCGCCGCTGTGGCGCGTTCGCGATAGAAGTGCATCAGGTCCGTCAGTATCGGCTGTGCGCCAAGTTGCCGTAGCAGCGTGGTGACCTGTCCGCGGTGATAGCTGCCGTGATTGGCAAGGTGCTGCATCGATTCCCAAAGAGGATTGCTGTAAACGCCGAACTTGAGCGTCTTGTATTCAATAACGCGGTCTAGGTCGGATTGCGTCAGTCCGCGCACGAAACCAAGCAGGCGCGATTCATGTTCGTTCCAGCGCTCCCGCAAGCTCGCCACGTCCTTGAATTGCGTCGTATCCGGGAGCGACGCAGGTGAGCGGCCTTGAAAGCGTTCCAGCCAGATCCACTCGGCGCCGTAGACATGCGCAAGTGTGTCCCGGACGGAACCGAAGCTGGAGCCCATCGGCTTGACAAACTGTTCCGTCGTGAGAGCAGAAGCCGCCTCCAGCGACCGGTGATTCGCCCAGGCGTTGTAGTCATACAGCGTGCGCATTTCTTGGGGCGTCATTTCAAGCTCCTCGTTGCACATTGAGATATTCGTGAATGGTTTAGCTCTCGATGAAGATGGTCTTGCGATCTTTCGTGGATTGCGGCGCATGATAAGACTCGGCGTCCGAAGGAAATCCGCCCTCGCGCACATCATCGCAGTATTCGCGCACGGCCTTGGAAATGATTTCTCCAACATTCGCATACTGGCGCGCAAATTTCGGCGTCTGGCCAAACGTGAGACCCAGAAGATCGTGAACGACAAGAATCTGCCCGTCGCAGTCCGGGCCGGCGCCGATGCCGATCGTCGGGATGCGCAATTCGCGCGTAATCTGCGCTGCCAGCTCGCGAGGCACAGCCTCCAGAACAACCGCAAAAGCCCCCGCCGCTTCCACCGCGTGCGCATCGCGAATCAACTGCTCGGCAGCATCCGGCGTTTTTCCCTGCACGCGATACCCGCCGAGCGCGTTCACCGATTGCGGCGTCAAGCCGACGTGCCCCATCACCGGGATTTCGGCTTCCGTCAACCGCGAGATCAGCTCCAGACGGCGTTCCCCGCCCTCCACCTTCACGGCCTCCGCGCCGGCTTCCTTTACGAAACGCATGGCATTGTGCAGCGACTCCGCCATGTCCGTGTGATAACTGCCGTAAGGCATGTCTGCCACAAGAAGCGCGCGGCGCATTCCGCGGCGCACGGCGCGCGTATGGTGCAGCATCTCGTCAATCGTCACCGGGAGAGTACTCTCGTGCCCCAGCACGACCATGCCAAGGGAATCGCCGACAAGAATCACGTCCACGCCGGCTTCGTCGAGCAGCCGCGCGGTCGGATAGTCGTATGCCGTGAGGCAAGTGATTTTCTGGAAGTTGGAATGGGGGCCTGCAGCCTGGACCTTGCGCTGCAGGAGATCGGGCACGGTGATTTTTCCGTTCCCGGAATTTGGGACAACGCTCATGGTGGCCTCCGGTGCCGTTCCCTTAAATCGGGATACAGTCCTGTACCTAATGCTCATCAAGAATAGCAAACTCAAATGCAAATCACCAGAATTTTCGATGCTCCCGACGCTCCCTACTGAGACACTTTCCCCCAGCACGAAGCTATGGATTCCGAAAGACGCCGAACTAGTGGGAACCGGAGGCGGGCTTCTCCGGGTACAGGCGCTCAAACTCCGGGTCGCCGTGAAGAAGGGTGAGGTCTGGGTCGCGGCGAGTCCACACCGAGTCCCTGTATCCCGCTTCCCATGCTTTGTGCAGGGTATCCAGGGCTTCCGGCTTTCTCTTCAGGGCGCAGTACACGCAAGCCGCGTTGTAGAGAATCGAGGCCTCGTTGGCGCGCAAGGTGACGGCCAGATTGAGCTCGCGCAAGGCGTCGTCCACTCGATCCAATTCGGCATAGTAGTTGCTCATCAGGATGCGCGCTCGCGCATCCTCGGGCACATGTTTCAAGTGGTTCTCGAGCGCGGCGATGAACCTCTGGGCCATGTTGCGCCTGGCTTCTTCTTTGCCCATGGCGCCGAGAGAGTTCATGATGGGCACATAAACGTTGTAGTCTTCACCGCTTGCTTCTATGGCGGCTTCCGCGATGTCCAGAACTTCCTGGTAGCGTCCCGCGGCGAACAGGGAGCGGCAGAACAGGTAATAGGCGCCCTCGCAATCGCGCTTGCGGTCGATAGCCTTTTTGACCATGCGCACGGCTTCGTCATGGAGTTCGGCGGCGTAGAGGACCCAAGCCTGGCTGACCTGCACTTCGGGCAGGTCCCAGCGCAGGGCCACGGCCCTGCCGGAAGCCTCCCGCGCGCGTTCGACCCACACCTGATCGCGGCTGAAGGTGGAGTAGTACATGGCGCAGGCGTTGGCGCAGGCAGCGTAGGCCAGGGCGAAGCTAGGGTCCATGGCCACAGCGTTTTCGAACATTTGAAGGGCGAACTCGATGTCCTGGCGGGTCTGCCGCCGCGCGTATCTTTTCCCGCGCAGGTATAGGTCGTAAGCCTGCAGGTTTTCCGTGGGCTTGACGGCCAGGGCCTCCAACTCCTGCGGGGAAAGCGTCACGCGCAAGGCCTCGGCGATCTTGCGGGCCATTTCGTCTTGTATTTCGAAAACGTCCTTCATCTCGCGGTCGAAGCGCTCCGACCAGAGCGGAAAATCGGTGTGTGCGTCCACAAGTTGGGCGTTGATGCGCAGGCGGGCGCCGGCGCGCCGCAAGGTGCCGGTGAGGACATAGGCCGCACCGAGCTGCTGGCCGACCTGCGCGGGAGTCACCGGTTTGTCACGCCAAGCCAGAACGGTGGGGCGCGAAAAGGTGTTCAGTCCCCGGATCTTGGAGAGCTCGGTAATGATGTCCTCGGTGATGCCGTCGCGCAGGTATTCGTCTTCCTTGGCGCCGCTTAGATTCTCGAAGTAGAGAACAGCTACAGATTTTCCTGCCTGCTTCTGGACCCCGGGATCCGAATCAGCCTTCTCCTTCGCGCGCCGTTTTCCCGATTCGAGATCGCGCTTCAGGCGGCTGAGGTCGGTTTTCAGTTCGGTGGCCGTCTGGCAGCGCAGATTGCGGTCCTTCTCCAGGCTCTTCTCCAGGATGCGCACAAAATCGGCGGGCAGGGAGGGATTCAGCTCCGCGGCCGGCCTGGGGTCGCGGTTCAGGATAGCGTCGAAGATGACCGCCGAAGTGTCCCCCTGGAAGGGGAGCGCTCCGGTAGCCATCTGGTAGAGGACCGTGCTGGTGGAAAAGAGGTCCGTGCGGATGTCCACGAGTTGTCCGCGGGCCTGCTCCGGTGACATGTAGGAGACCGTGCCGACGGCTGCGCCCGGCGAAGTGAGTTCGTGGCTGGAAACCATGGTCTCCCCCTGCACGGCAGAACCTCCCTGCGCGGCCGCTCCCCCGTTCATCTTGGCAAGGCCGAAGTCCAGAATCTTCAATTGCCCGCGCTCGGTGAGAAAGAGATTTGCTGGCTTGATGTCTCGGTGCACGATGCCCTTGGCATGGGCCGATTCAAGGGCGTCGGCGATCTGAATAGCCAGCGGCAGCAGCTTCTCTATTTCCATCGGCTGCCGGCTCATTCTCTGCGCCAGCGTGCCCCCTTCTAGCAGCTCCATGACGATGAAGTGCCGGCGTTCGTGCTGCTCAATCGCGTGGACGGTGCAGATGTTGGGGTGATTGAGGGAGGAAGCGGCGCGTGCCTCACGCTGGAAGCGCTCCAGCAACTGGCTGTCCTGGGCCATTTCAGGGGGAAGAAACTTTAGGGCCACGCGGCGGCCGAGCTGCGAATCCTCAGCTTCATATACCACGCCCATACCGCCCGCGCCCAGCTTGCGGAGAATCTTGTAATGCAGAAGTGACTGGCCGATGAGTGGATCCTGGCTCATGTTCCCCGGCTGATAGTATGCGGCGCTGTGGCCGCCGTCAAGGTGACCAGGCAGGGCCACTCGTAAGGCGTTTGCGACCGCCTCACCCGTTCTGTGCTTGGGCGCGGCCTTTCCATTGGCCGCCGCGACCGAGCCAGTAGCGCACAGCAGAAACACACGTGGCGTAGCCGTAGAACACCGCCGCGAACGGCAGCGTCAACGCCCAGGCTGCCGATAAGTTGTAAAACCGCACAGTCACGAGAAAGGTTGCGGTCATCAGAGCAATGGCAGTGTCCACCAGGAGCCAGGCTTCACCGGGATAAGCGAAAAAGAGAATCCAGGGCAGAAGAAAAGTTCCGAACAAACCAGCCAGGGCAACGGCTAGAAATGCGAATGAATAGTGGAGTTGGGTGAAAGCGGTGCGCGCAATCAGGTCGCGAATTTCCGCGAAGGTTCCATAGCCCCGCAAGCTCACGCTCACGCGCGTCAGCCCCATCCAGATTTTTCCGCCGTTTTTCTTCACGGCGCGAGCGAGCGCACAGTCGTCAATCACCTCCCCGCGAATTGAGGCAATCCCGCCGATGGGCGCGAGCACGTTCCGCCGCAACAAAATACAGTGAATTTTCAGGCGCTGCGATGCGCCAGATTCATTTGCGGCTTGTTGCGCGAGCGCGGCGGTGCCGTCTTCGCTGTGGTCGTCAACAACGATAATCGAGAACTCCCCGGGATAATCCTGTTTCGCTATGGACGAAATTGCTTGGGAGATAGCCGTGGCCTCATTGCGAGCTGGAACGACAGCAACGACGTGCGGCCAGTCTTCGAGCTGTCTCGGTTCGATTTTGTCTTCGCTTAGCCGCCAAAAACTTCCGCGCGCGAGAAGGAGATAAAGCCAGATCGCAAGAGGAATGGCAGCAAGGAAGTTTAGATTCAGAGGCACGCGCTATTCTGCAATAAGCCGGTAACGGAGCGCTATGCCAGATCTTCCGCGCGAATGGGGAGCCGCCGAATTCTCTTCCCCGTCGCCGCGAAAATTGCGTTGCACATGGCCGGGGCAACTACCGGCAATCCGGGCTCGCCGATTCCGGTAGGCTCTTCCTGGCTCATCACCACATGAACTTCGGTTTTCGGGGTCTCGCCAATCCGCGGCATCTGGTAGTTGTGGAAATTCGACTGCTCCACGCGGCCTCCGCTGATGGTGATAGCGTCGTGCAATGCAGCGGAGAGCCCGTAGATAGCCGCGCTTTCGACTTGCGCGCGGACGCCTTCTGGATTAATCGGCCGGCCGCAATCCACCGCGTAAACGATACGATGCACCTTCACGGCGCCGTCTTTCACGCCGACTTCAACGACAGCAGCCGTGTAGCTCTCAAAGGAATAGTATCCGGCGATACCGCGAGAAATTCCCTTTGGGAGCGGCTTGCCCCACCCGGCATTCTCCGCCGCGAGGCGCAACACGCCCTTGAGGCGAGCGGTGTCGAGCGGCTTGTTCTCCTTCGGGTTGGTGAAATCGGGGATTTTGCGATCCTCTCCGATGAGGCGCAGGCGAAATTCCAGCGGGTCGGCGCCGGCCGCAGCAGCGAGTTCATCCACAAACGATTCAACCACGAAGCCGCTGGTGGAATGCTCGACGGAGCGCCACCAGGCGCGCGGCACGGACGATTTTGCGAGCGTGTATTCGACACGGTAGTTCGGAGTTTGATAAGGAATGAACGCGGCGGTGGCAAATTCGGACTTTTCCGGATTCTCTTCGCCCTTGGGGTTCCACATCGCTTCGATGGACGTGGAAGTCTGGAAATGTTTCCACGCGGCGAGATTACCCTTCGCATCGAGAGCGCCCGAAAAATGGTGATAGGAGGCGGGGCGATAGAAACCGTGCTGCATGTCGTCTTCGCGGGTCCAAAATACCATGACCGGCTTGCCGGAAACCTTTGCCACTTGCGCCGCTTCCATGACGAAGTCCGCCTGATAGCGTCTGCCAAAGCCCCCGCCCATCAGGGTGGTATGCACGATCACTTTCTCGGGAGGCAGTTTTGCGGTCTGAGCGATGATCTGCTGCGCCCATTGCGGGGCCTGCGTCGGCACCCACGCTTCCGCACCGTCAGGCCGGATATGCACCGTGCAGTTCATAGGCTCCATGGTGGCGTGAGCCGCAAAAGGAAATTCGTAAATTGCCTCAATTTTTTTTGTGGCCTCGGCAAGAAAGGCTCCGGTATCGCCATCGTTGCGCACCACCTTGCCCGGCTTGGCGGCGTTGTCAAGAAACTGCTGCCGGAGCGACCCGGAGGATTCCGATGCGGCCGGGCCTTCGTCCCACGTGATCTGGAGGGCTTTGCGGCCCTGAATAGCCGCCCAGGAATTATCTGCAAGGACAGCCACGCCGCCCGCGGTGAATGCGCCCTGCCCCACAGGGTCGATCGCGAAGACGTCCCGGACGCCAGACACGGCTTTGGTTTTTGTGGCGTCAAAAGATTTTACTTTTCCGCCGAAAACCGGACAGCGCGCGATGACCGCGAACAGCATGCCGGGCACGCGTGAATCAAGACCGAATATTGCGCCTCCGGTAGTTTTGTCGCGGCCTTCAAAGCGCCGTGTGTCATGGCCGATGATGGTGAAATCGTTGGGATTCTTGAGCGGGACGGTGTTGAAGTCCGGCACGGGAAGTTTCGCTGCGTCCGAGACAAGTTCGCCGTAGGCCAGGAAATTCTTGCGCGCGCCGTGGAGAATGCCACCGTCCTGGGCTTTGCAAGTGTCGCGATTGACGTTCCAGCGTGCCGCCGCGGCAGAAACGAACATTTCGCGTGCCGCCGCGCCCGCACGGCGCATAGGCAGCCAGGAGCCAGAGACGCTGCCGCTGCCGCCGGTGCCGTGGTCATAAATCTTGGGATTGGTCGGCGCTTGCTCGATCTTCACACGCTTCCAATCCAGGCACAGCTCCTCCGCCAGGATCATGGGGAGTGCCGTCATGATGCCTTGGCCCATCTCGGACTTACCAAGAATCAGCGTGACATTGTTGTCCGGAGTCACGCGGACCCAGGCGTCAAAAGGATTGGGAGTTTTCTTTTCCTGCTCCTGCGCTTGATCGGCAAAAGCGCTCGGAGAGAGATGGAAGCCGATGACGAGCGCCACACCTCCTGCGGCACCGGTCTTCAGGAAATCGCGACGGTTTACAACGGAAGCATTCGCCATGGGACACCTCGTGACGTGTTGCGGCAACTGCGGTTAAAGATGGCTTAAGCGGCGGACTTCGTCTTCCCCGCCTGCATGGACGCGGCGCGATGGATGGCTTTGCGGATACGCTGGTAGGTGCCGCAGCGGCAGATGTTGCCGCTCATGGCGTCGTCGATGTCGGTGTCGGTGGGGTTGGGTTTCTTCGAAAGCAGCGCTACTGCGGACATGATCTGTCCGGACTGGCAGTAGCCGCATTGCGGAACGTCTTCTTCCATCCAGGCTTGTTGCACCGGATGGCTACCATCAGCAGAGAGACCTTCGATAGTGGTTATTTTCTTGCCGGCGACGCTGGAGACCGGAGTGATGCAGGAACGCGTTGCTTCACCGTTGATGTGCACGGTGCAAGCCCCGCAGAGCGCCATGCCGCAGCCGAACTTCGTGCCGGTCATGTTCAGGGTGTCGCGCAAGACCCAGAGCAGCGGCATGTCCGGGCTGACGTCGACGGATTGGGCTTTGCCGTTCAAGGTGAAACTAGTGGCCATGGAGTCCTCCCTCTCTAGCAGGGCAATATCCTACAACAACTCAGGGTATGGATGAAAATCCGCGAATCGCGTCCAGGCGGAGCACAGATAGGCGGTGCGGACCGGCAGTCGCCGAACGCGGCAGAAGTTTTCAGGAAACTACCGCGTATAACATTTGAGGGCAAGAGAATGGACCTCAGGGAATCAGACGCCCGGGAGGGGTGAGCAAACTCAATTTCCCTCAGCAGGGGCGGGCTTGGGAGGGGCTTTGGGAGTCGGTGGCGGAGCTTCCGATTCGACGCCACGCCAGCCCACGGGACGCCCGCTCACCGCTTCCTTCACGGATCGGAACAGCACCACGTACATCAACTGGCGGTAGTAGAAGCGCTGCAACAAGACGGGGAACAGCAGAGTCCAGTCTTCCTTGTGCTCCAAAGCGAAAGCCACCATGCACGTGAGTATGTCGATCAGCAAAAAGCCCAGGAAAAAGAGGACCGATTTTTCCACGTCCGACGTGGTCCACAACTGAGGCAGCCGCGTGACGCGGAACCGCGCCAGGACCCAGAGCAACAGCGAGCCAAAGAACATGAGGTCGATGATCGGCGAAATCAGAGGCAACACCAGCTGAAATACAAAAATGTTCGGAAGCGCGATCCAGCCTAGCGTTCCGTATTTTGGCCGGAGAAGCGTGTCTCCGTGCTTCCAGAAAGATTGCAACGTGCCGAAGGTCCAGCGGAAACGCTGGCGGATGAGCTGCCCGGCTGTTTCCGGAGCTTCCGTCCAGGCGATAGCCTCTTCGTCGTAGCCGACGCGCCAACCGAGGCGGCGGATCGCAATGGTCAGATCGGCGTCTTCCGCTACGGTGTCCGCAGTGATGCCGCCCGCGGCTTCTATCGCTTTCTTGCGCCACGCACCGAGCGCTCCGGGCACGACGGTAATGCAATTCAAGAGGTCGAACGCGCGCTTCTCCATGTTCTGGCTGGTGATGTATTCGAGCGCTTGCCAGCGCGTGAGCCAGCGCGAGCGGTTGCCGACCTTCACATTGCCTGCGACCGCGCCAACCTGGGGATCCGAAAAGTGGCGGATCAGGTTGCGAATGGCGTCCGGCTCAATTTCCGTGTCCGCGTCGATGGTCACCACAATTTCGGTGTCTGCCAGGGACATGGCGTGGCTCAGCGCCGCCGCTTTTCCACGATTCGCCTGATGAATGATGTGGACGCGCGGCTCGTGCGAAAAGTTCGCATCCAACAACTCGCCCGTTTTGTCCATTGAGCCATCGTTCACAACGATGATCCGCAAATCCTGGAGATCCGAGAGAAGGACCGAGGTGATGGTCTGCACGATGACGTTTTCTTCGTTGTGCGCGGGGATCAGTACCGTCACGCTCGGTGGAGGAATTGACATTACTGCATGGTCCGGCCGCAGCTTCTCGATCAGCGCCAGCAGGCCGATGACTAAAGCACGTCCACTTACCAAAAAGATGCCGAGGACGAAGATGATGCCAATGAAGAAACGGAAGTATTGAAAAATCCCGAAGATGAATCCGTCGGCGCGAGCTTCAAACTGTTCTTCAGGGGATAGAGGCAGCATCACTTGCGCGCGTGTTTTCCCGATCAGGTCTGAAACGGAAACGAACTGGTAGCCCTTTTCGCGAAGCGCGTCGATGATCAGTGGCAGCGCGGCAAGGGTCTGGCTGCGATCGCCGCCGCCGTCGTGCAGAAGAACAATGTTGCCTTTGTTCGCCTGCCTCAGAACGCTGTCAACAATCTCTTTAGCGGGGATCGGCTTGCCGTCCCGCAGGCTCCAGTCATCCGGATCGATGCGCTGG
>WNEZ01006425.1_pt1 | contig 11820 bp, 15 predicted proteins | sample 5400521 | NCBI WGS metagenome assembly WNEZ01 (sample SAMN13153339, study PRJNA577476) | soil metagenome | isolation source: 120 cm saprolite under Douglas fir tree site 2 hole 1 replicate 1 | place: USA:California | collected 2015-04-18
CGACGAACGCCACGGCCAGTTGCCCGTACGGTGCCGCTCACATCGAAACCCATGATGATGGGAAGGTGTCGTTTTTCGATCCATCGAAGCGCACCTTGTACTATTTGGACGTCGATGGGATTAATGCTCACCGCATGGACATCGATGAGGACATCCTGTTCCCGTAAGACAGGTGCTGGGATATCGGTAAGCCGCACATGGTCGGGTAGCGAACCATAGCCGGTCATCAGCAAAGCTTTCATCACAAGATCTTCCGTTTAGAAATGGCCCCTCGAATGGGACAGAACTGACAGACAATGAAGATATACACTGCATACTTTCATGGTATGGTATGCAGTGTATATCTTCCCTTTTGCTTCGTCAAGAAGCATACTAGGGGGTTCAGGGCAATCTCATCTAATTGACAGCAGATAAAACTTTCAAGAGATACTCCTGACTCCAGCCAGCCTTGAGGCGTTTAGCTTTGATCCCAATCTTGGCCGTCTTTTCTTGGCGAAGAAGGTTGAGCGCAAAGTGGCACAGAATCGCCAGATTATGGTCAGCATGTCCCGTACGAATCCGAGACTCATCTTCCCGAAACGCGATGTCAAGCACCCAATGCACGCTGTTTTCAATACCCCAATGACTCCGAATAGACGTTGCAAAACGGTGAACATCTCTGGCAAAACTGAGGATGTAAAAGCGTGTTTCGTTCGTGACGTTCAGGCCAATGCGCCGTTGCGATTCCACCATCCCAATAGCTCGCAAGCCCTTCCATTTTCCTTCTGGATTCAAGTAGTTGAGGCATATCTCATCATCAATGAGCCAATGTTTGCGGATTTCTAGACGACCATGATTTTTTTCGGTGGTTTCCCAGAATTGGTGCGCCGTTTCCCGAAATTTCTCTTTCTGTGCAAGCGCAAAGGTATCTTTGACATCCTCATACAAGGTCCCTTGATTGTCTTTGAGTGCGAGGGCATAGTCTCCTTTTTGCTCGATGATCTGAGCCGCAATCGTCCGTTGCGTCCCCATTGCATCAATCGTTACAATACAACCTTCAAGGACAAGGAGCTTCAAAATTTCGGGAATGGCGGTAATCTCATTGGATTTCTCATTCACGGCGACCTGCGCCAGAACCATCCGGTTTTCACTGGCCCAGGCGCTTACCATATGCAATGCTTTTTTTCCATTTCCCGCATCATGGGAACGTCTTAAGGTCTTTCCGTCGATGGCAATCACCCCGGTGATTTTCTCATTGATGCTCTCTACCCACGTGAGAAAACAGGTTTCAAATTGCTTGGGATCGATACGCGCAAAAACACGGCCAAAGGTATCATGTGAGGGAATGCCATTGGGGAGATCCAAAAAGGTTTTCAGCCACGTCTCTTTAGTGTTGCCAAAAGATTCAATGTCTACCCATCCATCCGCTCCACAGAGCACTCCTAAAATGGCAATAATAATGATATCTATCAATTGGTGCTGTTTCGTTCTTTCCACTCTTGGATCTTCTATCACTTCGAAAATGCTCTGGAGTGTGTTCTTCTCTTCCTCTTCCATCTTCTTTCCTCAACTGTCTGGGGTTTGCTCCTTATTGTATGTTTACGCTAAACTTAAAGGGAGCCAGTACCTCCCTTTTTGACAATAAGATTTGGGGGCCAATACCAAATTTGTTGCCAATCACATTTGGGGGCCAATGGCGCATTTGATAATCCAAAAGGGAGCCACTTCCCACTGTTTTCTGCTATCGTTAGGGTGAGCAAAAAGCAAGAGGCAGATCGCCCGCGAACAAGGGCACTCCCGCAAAACCATTGACAAGGCGGTCGAGAATCTGCCGCCTCAGCCCTACCGGCTCACCAAACCGAAAGCTGCGCCGGTGTTCGGTCCTTTCCAGGCACGAGCGGATGAACTGCTCACCCAAAATGACCATCTTCCCAGCAAGCAGCAGTACACATCTCACAAGATCTTTGAAGTCCTCCAAGCGGAGGGCTACCATGGCAGTGAGTCGCGGGTACGCTTGCACTTCACGCAATGGAACAAGAACCACCGAGCCCCCGCACTCTTTCTGCCTCTAGAGTTTGAACCAGGCAAGGATGCGCAGGTCGATTGGGGGGAGGCCATCGCGATCATCGCCGGGGTGAAGCAAACGGTGCAGATCTTTGTCATGTGGTTGTCTCACAGCAGGCGGCGCTTTGTCATGGCGTTTCCCAGCCAGAAGCAAGAGAGCTTCTTCTATGGGCACACCTGCGCGTTCGATCACTTCGGGGGCGTGCCCTGGCGAATCAGCTATGATAACCTCTCGACAGCCATCCAGGTGATGACGCGAGGGAAAGGACGCCGGGAGAACCAGACATTCGTGTCCTTTCGCTCGTACTACTTGTTTGACAGCCATTTCTGCCAGCCTGCCGCTGGGTGGGAGAAAGGAGGTGTAGAGGCGTCGGTGGGATTTTCGCGCAGAAACTTCATGGTGCCCATCCCAGATGTGGCCTCGTTCGAGGATCTGAACCTGCACTTGCTCAAAGCGTGTCTCAAGGATGATCAGCGTCGGGTCAGTCGGCAGCTTTCGACCATTGGGCAAATGTGGGAGCATGAACGCCCCCTCCTGCGCAGCCTTCCACCATTTGCCTACGATTGTTGTGCGACCACGAGTGCCCGACTCAATGGGTACAGTTTGGTGACCTATGAGACGAACCGTTACTCGGTCCCAGTCAACCGGGCCAGGCAGGATGTGATCGTGAAAGCCTACCCCTTCCACCTGGAGATCCTGGATGGAACCACGCTGCTGGCCCGCCACCCACGTTGCTACGAGCGTGAGCAGGATCTCTTCGAGCCTCTTCATTACCTCGCTTTGCTGGAGATGCGCCCAGGTGCCTTCGACTATGCCAGACCTCTGAAAAAATGGCAAGCAGACTGGCCGGAGAGTTACCATCGGATGTTGCGAGGGCTGCGTGAGAGGTGGCCAGAGGGGGGACGCGGGGTCCAGGAGTTTATCCGTGTGCTTCGCCTACATGAAGAGTACCCAGCCTCTCTCGTGCAACAAGCGATTGAACAGGCGCTCTCCTATGGCTGTCCTCACCTGGATGGGGTGTTGCATTGCTTGCATCAGCTCACCTCGCCCATTGAGCCTCCCACCAGCCTGGAGCTGGCCGAGCACCCGCACTTGCAAGCGGTCGGCACCCAACCCATTGACTTGCATCAGTACGAACAATTGTTGAGATCATCCCGGTAAGGAGAGAATCCATGAGCATGATGCAACATCAATCCCTGTTAGAAACCTATCTCAGGCAATTGAGACTGCCGACGTTTGCCCAAAATTACGCGGCCTTTGCCCAAGATGCAGCACGTACCGGCCTCTCCTGCGAGCGCTACTTGTTTGCGCTCAGTGAGGCGGAAATCGCTCAGCGGGATGCGAACCGGGTAGAACGCTCCATTGCGCAGGCGAAGCTTCCGGTGCTCAAAGAGTTGTCCCAGTTCGACTGGAGTTGTATCCAAGGGGTGTCCAAGACACGGGTGTTGGAGCTGGCTCAGGGCGGCTACATCACGCAAGCTGAACCAATTCTCATGATTGGAAATCCTGGACTCGGGAAATCACACGTGGCGACGGGATTGGCCTTGGCTGCCTGTCGGCAGGGCAAGCGCGTGCGCTTCTACAATGTGGCGAGCCTGGTCAACGATCTGCTTTCCGCCCAGCAGGAGTTGAAACTTTCTCGCTTCATGGCGGGAATCTGTAAGCAAGATCTCCTGGTCCTAGATGAGTTTGGCTTCATTCCCTTCAGTCGTGATGGGGCTCATCTCCTCTTCCAACTCTGCTCAGCGCTTTACGAACGGAGCGCGATTATCATTACCTCGAACCTCAAATTTGGCGATTGGAATTCCGTGATGGGAGAGGAACATCTCACCGCGGCACTGCTGGACAGGCTGACGCACCGGGCGCATATTCTCGAATTTCTTGGTGAGTCGTTCCGCTTTCGCCAACAGTTAGGGCGAAGCGAACCGCGAGGCGAGGAGGGAAAAAGCGAAGCCACTTGAGCGCTGCTCCACACCAAGCCTGTATCAACGTTCTGTTGCGGATAGCGCGTCTAGAGCAGGGGCAATCCGCAACACCTCCATGATCTCACCACTCAAGCCGTGGAAGAGGTGCAACATGGCAAGACCGTTCCAGAAACAGCGTCCCCCCGAATCGATCCCTTGCGGTTTAGTCGTGATCGCACGCAATATCACTGATCAGATCGTGACTCGTATCACCTCTCATCGTGACCTGGTGGGAGCCATACATACCGCACGCAGCGTCCTCCTCCTCAAACCCGGTGCAGTACGTGTTGAGGTGCATCATGGCGAGAGTCTCACCTCGAACTATGATGGCAAACCGCTCGCTGTCGTCAGTCACGAGGATCTCCATATGGACCAGCGCAGCGTGTGATCATGCCTTCATGAGCAGCCAGCATCCAGCCAGCTTCGTCCAAAAGGTGTGCATAACGCCCTTCCCTAGTCACGCTTTCGTGCGGCATGTGCATGAGGCTGTGATGCAAGATGAACACAGAGGAGAGGGATGGCTCCCTTTTTCGTTGTCAAATGGCCCCCGAATCAGATTATCGTTGCCACGCAAAAAGGGAACCATTGCCCCGGATCAAGTTGGAAATTGGTTCCCACTATCATTGACAAAAACACAAATTGTTGGGATGTCTTTCAAAACGGTTCTGTTCCCTTGTCCTTTTATTGTTCTGCTTGTGTTCCTTCCAGAACCTCGTCGGTCGTCACCACTTGGGCAAATTCTCCGTGGATACTGGTTAAGCTGATCGTATGAATATCCTCTGCACGGTGGAGCCTCCCATCGGGTCCCATTCGATCAAAGGTTGCGGTCGCGTCACCAACCAGATAGGTGAGGAAGCCTAAATTTCCTGCCATACGAACGGTCGTTTCGACACAATGATTGGTTGTTAATCCAGTCACAACCAGCATCGTAATCTGTTGCTGCCGCAGCAAGGATTCAAGCGGCGTCCCTATGAAAGCACTATTGACCTGCTTGGTAATCAGCGTTTCACCTGAAAGTGGTTGCACCTGCAGTTTCAGAGCATGTCCAGGGTTTGCGTGATGTAAAGGCGAATCAGGAAAGCGTGAATGATGTTGGACATGAATGATCGGCCACTGCTGATCGCGCCATGCTTCCAGAAGGCGAACAATGTTGGCTTCCGCCTGAGGATTGTTGCGTCTGCCCCAGAAGGGATCATCAAATCCCTGTTGGACATCAATGATGAGTAAAGCCGCGTTGACGAGTGAGAGAGCCATAACTCCTTCTCCTTAAAGAATGTTTAGGAGAAGTATATACTACTTCCAGGCAATTTCTGCTATATTATCTCTGGAAAAAGAAAAGAATATCCCAAGATATGATGGAGAAAAGTCATGACTGCAAAAGAATCTTCACTTGAGCTTGATGCCATCGACTGGCGTCTTCTCGACCTCTTGCGTGAGAACGCTCGCTTGACCTTTGCTGAACTCGGTCGCCAAGTTCACCTCTCGTTAGCTGCAGTAGCTGAACGCGTGCGAAAACTGGAAGAGCATGGGATCATCAGCGGGTATCATGTCGCGCTCAATGCGCATCGCCTGGATTTGACCGTTCAAGCCTTTTTGCGCGTCACTTCCACGAAGGAAAACTGCGCACGGGTTGTCGCGCTCGCACAAACGTTACCTGAAGTGCGTGAGGCTTTTCGAGTGACAGGGAGCGAATCCTATCTATTGAAAGTGTACACTGTATCCATAGCACACTTAGAAGAGCTCATCGATCAATTTCTCGCCGTCGCTGATGTCACGACTTCCCTTATTCTCTCCACTCCCGTTCAAAAGCCTGCTCTTGAGCGGATTACGGAAATGGCATACAGTTCCAAAGAAACATGCTGAGTCGAGAGAAGTTCTATTTTGAGATAGTTACTTAGTGGAAGCAGTAACCAACGAGATGAACACGGGGGAAGAGGTGGTTCCCTTTCTCGTTATCAAATGGCCCCCGAATCAGATTATCGTTGCCACGCAAAAAGGTGATCATGGCTCCGATTCTGATTGGAAATTGGTCCCCACTATCATTGACAAAAACAATTGTATCACCTTCTCAAAAATTTAGATGCGATTGCCCTGGAGGCGCACCCTGGCTTGAGGGGACTGAAATTACATCGCCAGGAGATACCGTGGCCTCGGGGTGGAGTTGCAGAGGCTCGCCCCCGCTTGAGAGTACTGAAATCAGGGAAAGACAAAGGTTCCCCCCAGATGGGGTAGGCTGCAGAGGTGTATCCCGGCTGGAGGGGACTGAAAGGCCGATTCTGGCACCGACTCCCTGCCATTTTTGACAGTTGCAGAGGCGCGACCCAGTTTGAGGGGACTGAAAGACCTGGTGGGAACGCAGGTGCTGTTCTTCTGGGGCGGTTGCAGAGGTGCGACCCAGTTTGAGGGGACTGAAAGTCGTTCCAGCGTTCCTTGCGGTAGAGGCGGGACCTGTTGCAGAGGCACCTCCCGGCTTGAGGGGACTGAAAGCTGAAAGGGCTTGAAGCAACCAGGAGGTGGAGAGGGTTGCAGAGGCGCGACCCAGCTTGAGGGGACTGAAAGCCCAGCGAAACGGGTCTGTCCTCATCTACCTGGTAGTTGTAGAGGCGCGACCCGGCTTGAGGGGACTGAAAGCGGCAACAGGCGCACATCATCATAGGCTTCGCACGAGTTGTAGAGGCGCGTCCTGGCTGGAGGGGACTGAAAGGGCACGAGAGAAGCCAACACTGCCTGCGCTGCACAAAGCTGCAGAGTTACGACCCGGCTGGAGGGGACTGAAATTATGGTGGTCGAGGGAAAAATCCTATCGCGGTCGGGGGAGTTTCAGCGCGATTGACCCGGCTGGAGGGAGCTGAAAGTCGCTGCTTGAGTCGCTCAAACTGCCAATCAGGTGAGCCGTAGAGGCTCGCCCCGACTTGCGGGGACTGCAAGAGGCGCTGCTACAGCCAGGCGCATGACTTTCTGTGGTATACTAGTCATATGCCTGCAACAAATGTGAAATACACCTTGAATATTGAACCGGTTGGCGATCGCCTGCGGGTAACCATCCCTGAACTAGGTGTCACCGTCGAAACAGCACCAGGCGAACTCGCGCGAGATGACGCCATTGAGGCGGGAACTCGCGCGATTACTGAGCACCTGCTGGCACGCAAAAAGCCAACAGCCAGGAAACGCTCGAGCCAGCACAAAGCAGCGTCATAGTGGCCTGACATGAGCAATCACCTCCCGGTCGCGCTCCATCAGGATGCTATAGGCGCGCGGGTCGTGCAGCGAATCCGCCGCAGCTTGATAGAACTGCCATGCTGCAAGCCGCTCTGATGGCCCCATGTACAGTAACCTCCCGGTCAGCTGCTCCGGTTGGGTAACACGTTCGCTCGAATCTCCTGCAGCGGAAAAGCTATAGACGGTGTACGTACGGTGTGGCTGTCTCCTGCGCAGCATGGCTGCCTCCCATTCCTGTTGATGCATCTTTATGGTTCCTTCTTGCGCGGGCGGCCACGCGGCTGGGCATCGGCTTCCTGGAAGTACTGCTGGACGGCTTCTTTGGAGGCATACCAGTACCCCCCTTGTTTCCTGGCCTCGAACTTGCCCGCTCGCGCGAGCTGGCCGAGGTAATCGACCGTGGTGTTGAACAGGGGTGCCAGCTCTTGCATCGGCAAGAGGTGTGCCGTGCTTTCCACACAGGCCTCCAGGTAGAGGTCGAGCGCCTGTTCCACGGCGAGTCCGACCAGGTCGACCAGCGGGGAGTACTCGCCAACGTATGCCTGTTGCAGTGCCTGAATATAGCGCGGACGCCATTCTCTGAGCACCAGCGCCGGTGGGTAGCCATCTTGTATGAGCATCAGGTTGAGCAGAAGTCTCCCGACCCTCCCATTGCCGTCAGTGAAAGGATGCAGGGCCTCGAAGTCATGGTGGGCGATCGCAGCGCGTGTCAGCGGGTCATAGCGCAAGGCAGCGTCACTGGTGAGCCAGCGCACCAACTGTGCGAGGTACAAGGGAACGTCCCTGGCCGGTGGCGGGGTGAATGGCGCCCCGCGGATAAAGACCGGGACTGTGCGCAATGTGCCAGCCTGTGGATCAATCCTGGCCATCACCAGCCGATGCAGCATCTCCACGGTTGCAACGGTGATGGGACGTTCAACGAGCTTGGGGAGGGTATCGAACGCTTCAGCGTGGTTGGTGGCTTCCAGGTATTCACGCAATGGATGCCCATCGACGGTGATGCCGTACTCGAGCACCATCTGGGTCTCACGCAGCGACAACGTGTTGCCCTCGATGGCCGTGCTATGATAGGTGGCCAGCAGGCGCAACTCCTGGTGGAGGCGCTGCACTGTGAACGGCTCCAACGGGCGGTACCGATCGAGTTGCTGCTTTTTCTGCAGGAGTCGTCGGGCAATGCGTGCATCCATGCGCGGGTCCTGTGGCATACAACCTCCCTACTTGCCTGGCCTCGAATTTCTCGACGTGAAAATTACTGGCCTCATTTATTATACCGTCGAGAAATTCTGGCGGCAATCCAGGGAGGAGTGTTATGCGCCGAACCACAGTTTCAGCGCGGTTGCCCCAGCAGAGGGGGCTGAAATAGCTCTACGAACAGGTATAGCAGGAAATGGCGGCTCCGGGCTTTCGCGTCCCGTTTGGGGGAGCTGCCGGTCGAGTGAAGTGTCTGAAAGAGCACATGCTGTTCACGATTGGGCACTCAGTCGCGTGAAAGCGAGGCGAATCAGTGCTATTGTCGCAAGCATCTGGAGCATATCTGGCGCTTCCTCTAAGAAAGGGACATCCAGCGCCGCTGCTTGCGGATCCCACTGACGCAGTTCTTCAAGGGTGATGTCCCAACGTCCCTCTCTGATCCCGAACCATCGGGCTGCCCCTACACTATTGATTCGTCTCCACTGTGGATCCCATGCCTGGCCAGGCCAAGACGTGACTAACAAGGTTGCTTTCCTGAGCGTCTCGGCGAGGGGAAGCGGGCAAGGAATGAGAGGTAAATCTGGCGCATCCTGTCGCCAGCACCATGAACGCACCTCGTCCGGTGGCATGTTCGCCGGCAACCAGTTCCGCACACGTCGATCGACGCTTCGGGCGATCAATACGACAGCGGCGTCGTGGACATCAGGGTGATTGCGCGGAGCAACGCGAATCAGGCCGCGATTCTTCCATTCCTTGAGCGTAGAGTGAGAAATTTTCTCTCCAGTCCCCTCCTTTTCACGGGAAAGGGCTTGAAGCAACCAGGAGGTGGAGAGGGTATTGTGCCTGACCAGGGGGTCCATGCGCAGGAACACTTCCTGCCGAGCTACGCGGACTTCCTGAAGCAAGGAATCCCATTCTTCCTGGGAATAGCCAGTTTCGCGCTCAAATGCGCTCACCAAAGGGGGAATGGGGGCTTTACGATGGCGACGGCGCTTGCCGAGTAACAAGTGTTCGACAACGGGGCCTGGCAGGGGTGCGAGCAACGGTAGAATAGACTCCAGTGCGTGGGCCATGACTCATCCCCTTTTTGGTGTTTTTCCTAGTATACGCAGCATGTGGGCGTTGTGCAAGGTGGGCAGCACCTCTCCCGTAGTGCTGCTCTTTTCGCCAGCCCAGGGCTTCTGCTATTCCCGACCGCTGGACAAGTAACCGAAGTAATGATATATTTATATGGTAATTACTTCGTTTATTTTGACCGTATACATATCTGGGCAGCGCGTTCGGCTTCAGTGAGGAGACCATGAGAGGGACAGGTACCTATCCGCAACAGCGCCCTCCATCGCTTTTTGCGGATGCCCCAGAAGAGGCGGCGAGACTGCTGCTGCAACATCGGCTCTTCACTTCCGCGCTGGGGAGGTTGTTCCCAGGGGATCTTGATCTCTCCAGAATCCGCGCTGTCCTTGACCTCGGCTGTGGTCCCGGGGGGTGGGTCCTCGACGTTGCGCGAACGTACCCTGCCATCAAGCGGATCATTGGCATTGACAGCCGCGCTACCATGATTGAGATGGCGCAGTTGCAGTCCCTGGCCGAGGGAAGCGCCGGGAAAGGGCTGCCGGCGGTCGAGTTTCGCATCCTGGACGTACGACAACCGCTGAGGTTTTCTCGCTCTTTCGATTACATCCGCGGTCAATCGCTGGCATCGCTCCTGGTTGGAGAGGACTGGCCGCATCTCGTGCGTGAGTGTCTGCGGCTGCTGCGTCCTGGCGGAGTCCTCTGTCTCGTCGAAGCCGAGCTTGCTGGCACCACCAGTGCTGCATTTGAGGAGTTCTCATCCTGCTTTGTACGGGCTTTTCATCAGACCCGAAGAAGTCTCGTTCCTGGCGACCTCCACGTGGGTATTACGCCGGTGCTGAAACGCCTCCTGCAGGAGGCTGGTTTCCAGCAGGTCGAGCAGCACGCCTCCGTGCTGAATTTCTCCTGGGGTGAGCGGACGTACGAAGCCATGTATCAGGAAGTCCTGGTAGGCTTAAAACTCCTCCAGCCTTTCCTCATCGATACGGGCATCGCGACACTCCAGGAACTTGACCACTTGTATCAGCAGATTTTGCTAGAGATGCGATCAGACCAGTTTTGTGGCGTGATGTTTCTGCTCATGACTTGGGGAAAGAAACCACCTCCGTCAGCGTAGTTGTATGATGCGAACTCGTATACGTGTTCCTTGCTCATGAGTGAAGGAGGGGCAGATGATCAGGTATGGGATGAAACATAAACTTGCTGCTCAAGCCGAGCGAGAGCGCCTCATCGCACAATGGCAAGCCTATCCCAGGGCTGTTCAGATGTGCTTGAGTACCCTGCTGCAAGAGTATGGGCTCCGCGCGGCAAGGTTGGCAACAGAGGCAGTAGAAGCGAGACGGCAAGTGAGTCCACCAGAGACACCGAGGGGAGGATTGCATTCAGAATTCAGTGCTTGAAATTCTTGTGTACTTTCGCTAAAATACTGCAGTAGCAGGGCCATGTGCCCGTGTAGGATTGTTTTCAATTAGTCTTCTTTCTTTCACGAGCACATGTCTGTTTGCCCGTAGACGCCGGGCTTTCCAAGGAGGGGACGATGCCCCGACCAATCATGTACCTGGAAGCACCTATTTTGCACTTTTCGCTCGAGGGATTGCTGCCGAAGGATCACTGGCTAGCGCTGAATTGTGAACTGGGGACGCTTGTGCTGCTCTCCACCAAAAACGACACGGCTCATCCCTTGCTCCTCACAGAGCGGCAATTTACTGCCAATGAGCTCTTCCTGATCTTACCTTTACTCCAGTCTTTCCCAACGTACTGCCCCTACGAGATCCTCCTGGCGAGTTTCGCCAGCGGGGACACGACCGATCTAGGCATTGAACGCGCACGCGAGCAGCTGCACGAAGCCCTGAAGGCGGGATTGTGGGATCAGCAGATGAGGCCGGTACGCAACACGCTTTCGCGTGCACGCAGCAAGATCCGTGCTTTCGGTCTCGAGATCAATCCGATCCTTGAAGTTGGATACGTATTGATGCCTGCCTCCTCGCTCAGGAGACCACAGGGGTAAGAAAGGCCACAGGTATGGACACCGAGCTACAACTCCCCAGGTATCGCCTTCAACGGGCGAGGGAGCTTCAAGGCTGGTCCCGAAAGGAGGTCGCTGAACGCATCGGCACAACATCCCTGAACGTCCTTCGCTGGGAGCAAGGCCTTACCAGACCTGGCTCCTATTTTCGCGGCCAACTGTGCTCGCTCTTTGGCAAGAGTCCCTCCGAGCTTGACCTCACCTCTTCTGATCCCGCTGGGGGTGCCCCTGTCTATGATCCTGCTATCCCAGTGCCAGCGGCACACCAACTCGTCGGGCGAGATATGGAACTTAGGAAGTTCAAG
>WNEZ01006042.1_pt1 | contig 11818 bp, 11 predicted proteins | sample 5400521 | NCBI WGS metagenome assembly WNEZ01 (sample SAMN13153339, study PRJNA577476) | soil metagenome | isolation source: 120 cm saprolite under Douglas fir tree site 2 hole 1 replicate 1 | place: USA:California | collected 2015-04-18
TCGACCCGGATCGCGGGCGCATCGGCCGACGTCTGCAGCTTGTAGTCGAGCAGATGCGGATTGACCTGGCGACCCTCACGGTAGGTGGTGCCCTCGGTGAGCGCCATGCCGATGCTGTGCACGACGCCGCCCTCGACCTGACCGCGAGCGCCTTCGGGGTTCAGCACTCGACCGAAGTCATGGGCGGCGGCCAACTCCAGCACGCGAACCACGCCGGTTTCGTCATCGACCGCGACGCGCGCCGCCTGGCATGTGAAGGTCGGGTCCGCAAAGGCCGGAAACACAACCCGCCCCGAGCACGTGGCACCGAAGTTGTCGGGCAGGGCTTCGGCGATCGCAGATCCTTGCGCAGTGAGCAGCTCGCCGCCGGCGAACAGCGCGGACGCGACTTCAGCGACCGACATCGCCGTGCCAGGTACGCCGCGAACGCGAACCATGCCGTCGACGATCTCCAGGTCATCAGCGGAGGCCTCGAGCTTATCTGCCGCAATCGACAGGATTCGTCGCCGCACCTCCGCGGCGGCCGCGATCACTGCCCGTCCGTTGTTGAATGTCGTCTGGCTGCCCGAGCTGCCCATGTCCCAGGCTCCGGCGTCGGTGTCTTGATACAGAATCGAGACGCGGTCCGGGCTGATCCCGAGCTCCTCCGCCGCGATCAGCGCCAGGCCCATGACAGCACCGGAGCCGTTCTCCTGCGCGCCCGTGACGAGGGTCGCCGAGCCGTCCGTGTTCACTTTCAAGCTCACGGAGGATGCGGCCGGGTAGCTGAACCACCAGGCGCACGCGAGGCCGATCCCCTCACCAGACACAGGCGAGTCCGTGAAGCCAATCAGCTCGGCCGCCTTCTCGAGGCACGCCTTGGCTCCAACCGCCTTCATCCGCTGTCCGGTAGGACCTTCGTCTCCATCCTCGAGTAGGTTGCGTAGTCGGATCTCGTAGCCGTCGAGACCGACCTGCCTCCCGACCTCGTCGGTGTGCTGCTCGACGGCCCATGCGACCTGCGGACCCGACGGCGCGCGCACGGAACCCGCGGGCGTCTTGTTCGTGTAGACGGTGTGCGCCGTGATGTCCAGGTTCGGGATGTCGTACGGCCCGGCGGCCATCATGGTCGCGATCTCGGCGATGCTGGGTGCGTCCGAGGCGTAGGCGCCGGTGTCGAGAATGATCCGCGCCGACCTCGCGGTGATCATGCCTTCGCGCGTGACACCCGTCTTCAGGTCGATGACGATCGGGTGATTGACCTTGTCCGGAGCGACGAACTCGTCATGCCGGTTGAAGACGACACGCACCGGCCGGCCCGCCTTCCGGGCCAACGCCGCGACGTGCGCTTCGAAGTGGAACTCGCACTTGCCGCCAAAACCGCCGCCGAGGTGGGGAACGATGATGCGAACGTTGCTCTCGGGCATCTGGCCACTGAGCCAGCACCGTGTGCGGCTCGATTGGCACCGGATGCGATTGGTCGCAGTTGTAACGCTCCTCGACGATCGCGTCCGCAGCGGCGAAGCCCGCAGCGACGTCGCCCTTCGCGATCGTCACGTACGCGCAATCGTTGCCGCTGCGGATGAGGCCCTCGTACGCCTGATACGAGCTCCAGTCCGGATGCACCAGCGGGCTGTCGGGCTGGAGCGCAACCTCTGGATCGGTGACCGGGGGAAGCGGCTCGAAGTCGACCTGGATGAGCTCGAGAGCCGCCGATGCGATCTCGGCGGTGCGGGCCGCGACCGCAGCGACGACCTCTCCTTCGAACCGCACGACTCCATCCGCGAACAGGGTCCGGTCCTTGACCGCGCTGCCGTAATGGAGCTGCGGAACATCTGCCTGCGTGATCACGGCTGCGACCCCCGGAAGGCGCCGAGCCTTGTCGATGTCGATCTCCTTGATCCGCGCATGTGCGTGGCCGGCTAGCAGGAAGCGGCCTTCGAGCATGCCGGGAAGGAGCAGATCGGCCGCGTACCGCGCCTGGCCGGTCACCTTCTCGAGCCCGTCGGCTCGCACGTACTTAGCTGCGCCCGCAGGCCGGCTCATCCCAAAGGGAGACTAAAGCACGGCCTCGATCAGAGTCGGGCCGTAACTTTCAGCGAACGTGAGGCTTCAATGCGCCGCGCTGAGACCTAATAAGGGATAACCGCGAGCGCTTGAGCCGAACCCTGGTCGATGAGATGGGCAAGCCCATCGTCCAGGCGCGGCGCGAGCTCACGAACATCAAAGCGGTGAATGTGGGTTCTTCGGACGCCCCGCCGCTTCAGCCGGTAGCACCGCTCAGGTGGCTTCCAGAGTGTGGATGTTTGCTTCCCGCAGAGCCATCTCCACCGCATGCTCCAAAAGGTCAACGTCAGCCTCAGACATCACGGTTGAGAGGCAACCAAGCCCCCCGTGATCGACCAACACTCCGTGGTTGAGCAGTGAGCCGGTGAAGCGCTCGATCAGCCTCGCCGATTCTGGATCCGCCCAAGTCGATCGATAACCGACCAACTCCCTCTGTTCAGGCACGAAGCGGAAGAGTGAAGCTTCGCCTGTAACACGCCAAGGAACGCCGGCCTCATGGATGACTGCTTGCATGCGCTGGCGCGCCAGCTGGCCCAACTCGTTCAGATCAGCAAGAACTGTGGGGGTGAGCAACTCCAATGCGGCGGACCCCGCCGCCATAGTCACGGGGTTTGCGTTGAAGGTCCCGCCGTGCGGGGCAGCAGGCTTGCCGGTCGTGGGATCAAACACCGACATGACGTCTTTGCGACCGCACACCGCTCCCACGGGAAATCCGCCGCCGATCACCTTGCCGAGCGTTATCAGATCGGCCTGGAATCCGAACGCCGCCGCGGCCCCTCCATATCCAATCCGAAACGATATGACCTCATCCGAGATGAGGACCACGCCGGCCCTGGAGCAGAAGCTGCGAAGGGTCGTAAGGAAGTTGCGTGAGGCGGGGATCAGTCCGATCCGGTTGGGCAGCGGGTCGACGATCACCGCCGCCAGCTCCGGGGCGTGTTGCTCGAGGAGGCGCAGACTGGCTTCGGAATCGTTGAAAGGAAGTACCACCACGTCCGACAGCACGCTTGCCGGGGTGCCGGCCGAATAGGGAACTTGATTGGGCTGGGCGGGGTCTCCCCAGTCTGCCGGCGATGAGTCGAGGCTGACCTCCACGAAGTCGTAGCTGCCGTGGTATAGGCCCTCACACTTCGCGATCTTGGGCCGACCGGTGTATGCGCGCGCAGCTTTGACAGCCATCATCACCGCTTCGGAACCCGAATTCGTGAACCTGACGTTCTCGCAGCCGGGAACGCGCTCGACCAGCATCTCGGCGAGGCGAATTTCCGACTCTGTCGGTGCGCCAAAGCAGCTCCCGTTCTCGACTGCTGAGGTTGCAGCCCGCACGATTGACGGATGCGCGTGACCGTGTATCAGGGCGGTGTAGTTGTTGAGGAAATCGATGCGCTCAACTCCGTCAACGTCAAGGATCCGACTGCCACTGCCTGAGTGCGCGTAAATGGGATACGGGGCACGAAACACGGTCGTGCGGGTGTTGCCTCCCGGAAGGACGCGTTGCGCCCTCTCGTGGAGGTGGGCGGACTTGGAAGATGAACTTGGATACACCAGGTCAGGTGACATCTCGCGCTGCGTCCACCTCTAACTCCACTCGGAGCGGGCCCAACACGGCCGCGCACAGGTGGTACCAGGCCACGGTCAAGACGAGTTCCGCAATCTCAGCATCAGAAAAGAAGGATCTCAATTGATCAAACGCTGCGTCATCGACCTTCCGCTCTTGGGCGACCTGCAACGCATACGTGACGACTGCGCGCTCGACCGGCGCGAGCTCGTGAGTTTCACCGGCCAGAATCGTGTCGATCTTCTCCGGCGTTACCCCCGACTGGAGCGCTGCGGGACGGTGGTGAGCGATCTCGTATGGCTGGTCGAGCGCCTCAGCGGTCGCGAGAATCGCCATCTCTCTAAGTGCCGGCCTCAGGCTCGAGTCGTCCCGAATGTAGCGCGACATGCCGAGAAAGGCTTCGAGCGCAGCAGGCTGGTTCGCCAATACTTGATAGAGATGGTTGACGCTGCGACCCATGCCGCGGATTTGGGTGTAGATGTGCTCCATCCGCTCTGGATCGGGTGAGTCCGCCGGCGTTACATAGCGAAGCCTCGCCATCGCTCTCCCGGAGCTTACTCGGCGAGCCGGCGGCTGAACAACACGATCTGGCTAAACCGGGATTGGTTGTCGGAGGCGGAGCATATGATCGCTGTGAGCATCCCGCCCAAATGACCCTGATAGACGTGTCTGAACAGCAACGGATGGGGCGTGCCCAGCTTGGTTTGGCGATCGGTCGGCGGGCTGACGAGGTCTACGAACGCACCATCGCGCTTCTCTATAGGAAGGATCACGCCAGCGTCGTCAGCGACGCTTACCTGGACTACCGCTGGGGCCGAAGCGTGGTCGGCACACTCTTGATTGCACGCTGGCTGGTTAGTGGCATTGCGGCAGACAGAGATGAGCTCGAATGGATCTCGAAGAGCGGCGCTGCCGCGGCACGCGAAGGAGTTCCACTCGTTGAAACCACGCGCGGCCACCTCCACTGGCGCAACGTCCTGATCGAAGTCGTGCGCGAGGAGGGAGCACAGCTAGGAACGCCGGCTGAAGTGATTGAAGGAGTCATCCAGACCGTTCACGCCAATTCCGATGCAAGCCTGGTGCGGATCGCTGACGCGTATGGCATTCAGCTGCTGGAAACGAACGCTCAACTTGTGCGCGCCAGTCAATTCAAGTCCGAGTTCCTCGCCAAGATGAGCCATCAGCTCCGCACTCCATTGACCGCGATCATCGGCTTTTGCGAAGTTCTGGCGCAAGGCATGGACGGTGAGCTCAGTCGCGATCAGGCTCAAGACGTCGCCGACATCCACAAGAGCGGAATTGTGCTTCTCGAGTTGGTCAACGACATACTCGACCTGGCCAAGATCGAGGCGGGAAAGGTCGAAATCGTTCGCCAGGAGGTCGACCTGCCTACGGTTGTTGACCAGGTAATAAGTTCGATGCACCAGATTGCCGAAACGAAAGCTTTGAGACTGACCTCCGAGCTGTCAACCGGAGCCAGACGGGTGATGGGAGATCCCGTTCGGGTTCGTGAGATTTTGACGAACCTGGTGTCAAACGCGATCAAGTTCACGCCAGCCGGTTCGGTGGCGATTCGGAGTATGCCAGCCGGCGCAATGGCCGAAATCTCCGTGCTCGACACGGGTATTGGCATCGAGCCTGGTGCTCATAAGCGGATCTTCGAGGAGTTCCGGCAGGCCAACGACACCGTCTCTCGGACGTACGGCGGCACTGGGCTCGGTCTATCGATTGCGCGCAAGCTGGTCGAGCTCCAAGGCGGGCAGATGGGCTTGGACTCTGAGCCGGGCAAAGGATCCCGTTTTTGGTTTACGTTGCCGATCGACAAGCATCCTGCATCGCTGGCCGCGACATGATCCGCACAGCGGCTGACCGCGACGCAATGATGAAGGCAATCAAGCTTGCGTTGAAACAACAGCTTTGGACCGAAGAGCTTGCGCGCCCAACTTTCGGCCGGTACCTCTCCCTGTTTACCCTCAACCCCGAACCCATGTGGGTCTACGACGTTCAAACGCTGCAGGTCCTCGATGTAAACGATGCAGCAACGCAGCGGTATGGATATTCTCGTTCTGAATTCCTGGCCTTGACGATAAGGGACTTGAGGCCACAAGAGGACGTACCAAAATTCCTCGAACTGCTTCCGCACACGCCTAACTCGGACCGGACCGGACCTTGGCGTCACAGCTTGAAGGACGGGACCGTCATTCAGGTCCTGATCACGTCGCATAGCGTCAAGTTCGGCGAGCGAGCAGCTCGTCTGGTCATGGCGGAGAACCTGACGGATAATCCGGACGTAGAGATCGACTGACGTTCGCAGCGCTGACGGCTGTCGCCGTAGAACTGATGAACACCCGTGAAACGCCCACACCAAATCTGAAATTGCAATCGGCATCGAAGGCGGAGCGAAATCGGGCCTTGATTCTTGGACCCGCTTGGCGCACACTCGCGATCGTCGGTACACGGAGCAATTCCTGATCTGAACGGGAGGAGTCAGGTGAGCAAAAGAAAGGGTCGGTCCGGCGCAATAACGCGGCGCGAGATGCTCAAAGGCACCGGCCTTGTCCTTGGAGGCCTCGCGATCCCGGGCTTCCTCGAGGCCTGCCTGACCTCGTCTTCGACGACTCAGAGCGGCTCGATCAAGATCGGCTTCGTCAGCCCGATCACAGGCCCGGCTGCCGGATTTGGCGAGCCCGACGGCTACGCAATCAGCCTTGCGAAGAACGCTTTCAAGAACGGCATCACCGTCGGCGGCACCAGTTACAGCGTGGAGATCGTTTCTCGAGACGGACAGTCGACGCCATCGGTCGGCGCACAGGTAGCCCAGGACCTCATCCAGAACCAGAAAGTCGATCTGATGCTGGCAACCTCGACGCCCGAGACGGTGAACCCAGTCTCGGACGCCTGCGAAGCGGCCGGCGTTCCGTGCATCTCAACCGTGGTGCCATGGGAGGCCTGGTACCTGGGCCGTGGCGCCAAGCCGGGACAGCCTTCGCCTTTCAAGTACACCTTCCATTTCTGCTTCGGCGTCGAGCAGTTTTTCAACGCGTACACCCACCTGTGGCCGCAAGTGACGACGAACAAGAAGGTCGGCGTGATGTATCCCAACGACGCCGATGGCAACGCAATACGCGGTGTGCTCGCCCCGCTCCTGGCGAAGGCCGGTTACACGATCGTGGACCCGGGCGCGTACGAAGACGGCACCAACGATTACACGGCACAGATCCAGAGGTTCATCCGAGAGGACTGCCAGATTTTCAACACCTTCCCCATCCCCCCGGATTTCGCGACGTTCTGGCGGCAGGCCGCACAGCAGGGATATACCAAGCACGTGAAGATCGGTCAGATCGCCAAAACCGGGTTGTTCCCTTCGCAGGTCTCGTCACTGGGATCGATCGGCAACGGCCTCGCCTCGGGTGTGTACTGGGCGCCGACCTGGCCCTACAAGTCATCGCTTACGGGCATCTCGTCGAAAGATCTCGGCAGCGGGTACGAGTCGTCCAGTGGCAAGCAGTGGAACCAGCAGCTCGGCCCGAGCGTGGCGCTCTTCGACGTGGCCGACGCCGTGCTAAAGGCAAGCGGCAACCCGAAGGACAAGGCTAAAGTCACGGCTGCGATGGCGACGCTGGCCGTCGACACACCGATCGGTCACCTCGATTGGTCGAAGCCGGCGTCGCTGGCCGGAGCCCCGGTTCCAAACGTGGTCGCGGCGCCCATCATCGGCGGGCAATGGAAGCAGGGCGTCTCCAAGTGGCCCATAGACTTCGTGATCTGCGAGAACTCATCCGACAGCAACGTGCCTATCGCGTCGACCCTGCAGCCATACCAGAGCTAGCCATGGACGCGGCGGTCCTCGCCGCCGTTGACGTTCGCAAGCGTTTCGGCGCACTTACGGTGCTGGACGGCGTCAACCTTTCGCTCGCGAAAGGTGAGGCGGTCGGTGTCGTCGGCCCGAACGGCGCCGGCAAGACCACTTTGCTGAACGTCCTATCCGGCGCCCTCGCGCCGGACTCCGGCGGCGTTCAGTTCCGCGGTCGCGATGTCACGTCCCAAGGCGCCGCCGACAGATGCAAGATGGGGATCGCCCGAACCCACCAGGTGCCGCGTCCTTTTGTCGGCATGAGCGTCTTCGAGAACGTGCTGGTCGGGGCCACGGCCGGCGGGCGGCGGCGGGGCGCGGAAGCCTATGACCTCTGCCTGCAGGTGCTGGAGCAGACCGCGCTGATCCACATCGCCAACCGGCGCGCGGAAAGCCTGGGCCTGCTGCAGCGCAAGCGGCTCGAACTGGCGCGGGCGTTGGCCGTCGAGCCGTCTGTCCTCCTGCTCGACGAGATCGGCGGCGGGCTCACCGATGCGGAGACGGCCGCACTCGTCGATACGGTAGCCGGCCTGCGCGACCGCGGCATAGCTGTGCTGTGGATCGAGCACATCGTCCATCTGCTCATGCAGGTGGTAAGCCGGCTCGTCTGTATGGACGAGGGCCGCATCATCGCAGAGGGCCCGCCGGAGGCGGTCGTCGCACAGGCGGCGGTGATCGACGCGTACCTGGGCAGCGGCTCATGACGCTGCTGCGGGTCGAAGAAATCGATTGCCGATACGGTCTGCTGCAAGCTGTACGCGGAGTCACGTTCGATGTGACGCAGGGCGAAACCATTTCGCTGATCGGCGCCAACGGCGCAGGCAAATCCACTCTGCTAAGGGCGATTGCGGGAGCCCACGAACCCCATGGAGGACGTGTGGTTTTCGATGACATAGACGTGACTTCGATGCCGGCCCACCGTCGAGTGTCGCTCGGGATCGCGCTCGTGCCCGAGGGCCGCCGGCTGTTCCCCAGCCTGACCGTCGAGGAGAACCTCCGCGTCGCGGCGGTGCGGCGCGGCCGGTGGAACGTGCAGTCGGTGCTCGAAGTCTTCCCGCTGCTGCAGCCGCGGCGGCACAGCGCGGCCGCCAACCTTTCAGGTGGAGAGCAACAGGCGGTCGCGATCGGGCGGGCGTTGATGAGCAATCCTCGGCTGCTCTTGCTGGATGAAATCTCGCTGGGACTGGCGCCGATCGTCGTCGACGCTGTGTATCGGTCGCTGGCCGGCATCATCAGCGAAGGCACGACGGTGTTGCTCGTGGAGCAAGACCTCACGCGCGCCCTGAAGGTGGCCGGCCGCGTGATCTGCATGCTGGAAGGGCGCATCGTACTAGAGGGCGAGGCCGCGTCGCTTGATCGTGACCGGGTCGTTAGCGCGTACTTCGGATTGAAGCGGCCCGCATGACACTCGTCAACGCCGTCGTGCAGGGCATCTTCCTTGGAGCGTTCTACGCGGTTCTCGCGTGCGGCCTTTCGATCATGTTCGGAGTGATGCGGATCATCAACCTGGCCCACGGCGATGTCGCCGTGCTTGGCGCATACATCGTCTTCGTCATCGTCCAGGGCACCGGCATGTCACCCTTCGTCGCATTCGTCGTGGCGCTGCCCGTGATGATCGCGCTCGGCTACCTCCTCCAGCTGACGGTCCTCGAGCGAAGCCTCAAGTCCGGCATCCTGACCCCACTGCTTGCCACGTTCGGGCTGTCGATCGTGATCCAGAATCTACTGCTCATCACGTCGTCGCCCGACGTTCGCTCGCTCGGTGGCAACGCGGGCGCTGTCACCACGTCCAGCTGGCAGATCACAAGCGGCCTATCGGTTTCCGCTCTTGGCATCGTGATCCTGGTGGTGGCGGTGGTGGTGTTCGGCGCCCTGCAGGTGTTTCTGTCGAGAACGCGGGCCGGGTGGATGATGCGTGCAACCGCGGAGGACGCTGACGCTGCCGAGCTTGTCGGCATCAACAGCCGCGCGATTTACTCCCGAGCCACCGCGCTTGCCGTAGCTATTGCTGCCCTTGGCGGCCTCTTCCTGGCCATCCGCTCGGTCTTCGATCCGGTAAGCGGACCAACGCAGCTGATCTTCGCCTTCGAAGCGGTCGTTATCGGCGGCATGGGGTCGCTGTGGGGCACACTGCTCGGCGGGCTTGCGCTAGGCGTTGCGCAGACACTCGGCGCGCAGATCAATCCTGAATACTCCGCTCTGACGGGCCATTTGCTCTTTCTCGCGGTGCTGATCGTTCGGTTTGGCGGCGGGCGGGTCAGCTTGAGGACGGCACGGTGAGAGTTCAGCGTTGGACCCGTACATCAAAGGTGTTCACCGGCGCCACGGCCGGGATTGCCGTTGCGCTGGCGACGGTGCCACTGCTGTTCGATCCCGAATGGGTCCAGAAGCTCACAAACCTGTTGATCCTGGTGCTGATTGCTGCCATGTGGAACGCGCTTGCGGGTTACGGTGGGCTGCTCTCGGTCGGCCAGCAAGCATTTATCGGAATCGGCGCCTACGGCACCGTGTTCTTCGCCGGGCTTGGCATCAGCCCGTATCCCGCGATGGTGCTGGCAACCCTCGTGGCAGGAGCGATCTCCGTTCCGATCTCGCTCTTCGCGCTGCGTGTCAGGGCCGCCCAGTTCGCGATCGGCATGTGGGTGACCGCGGAGATCATCTCGATCCTCGTCCGGCTCGATCAGAACCTCGGCGCTGGGACCGGGATCTCGCTAATCCAGATGAACCAGTACGCACCCAACTTCCGCCAGGCATACACGTTCTGGCTGGCGCTGGGCTTCACGATCATTTTTCTCTCGGCTCTGTTCCTCCTGCTGCGTTCTCCGCTCGGAGTTTCGTTGCAGGCCATCCGAGACGATGAAGACGCCGCTCGCTCCCTTGGCGTACGCGTCGCGGCTCGGAAGCGGCTGCTGTTCGTGCTCGCCGGCTTCGGCTGCGGCGCGGCCGGCGCGCTCGTCGTCGCCAATACGCTGTTCATCGAGCCTGGCTCCGTTTTCAGCGTGCAGTGGTCGGCTTACATGATCTTCATGGTGCTGGTCGGAGGGCTCGGCACATTCGAGGGACCGATCCTCGGCGCCATCCTACTGTTCGCGATTCAGACGACCTTCACTCAGGGAGGTCCGTGGTACCTCGTCGGACTCGGCGCGACCGCGGCACTTTTTGCGCTCGTGCTTCCGCGAGGTATATGGGGCACCATCGAGGAGCGCCTCGGTCTGCGCCTCTTGCCTGTCGGTTATCGCGTTGTGGAGACGAAGGGTGAAGAAAGAAGCGCCTGATACGCATCCACCCGAAGACCTGATGCAGCATCCAGGACATCTGCTTCGTCGCGCTGTGCAGGTGATGAATCTGTTGTGGACCGAGGAGGTCTCGCACACGATCACCTCGCCGCAGTTCGCGGCGCTGAACGCGCTCTACGGCCATCCCAACCTGGACCAGCGAACGCTCGGTCAGGGCATCTCACTGGACCGCTCGACCATGGCCGAGGTTGTCTCGCGTCTTAGCTCGAGGGGTCTTATCCGCAGCGAACGCGATCCACGGGATGGTCGCCGCAAAACCATCACCCTCACGCCGAAAGGCCTTCACACCGTGCAGCAGCTCATCCCGCGAACGCACGCCATGACTCGCAGGTTGGTGGGACCGCTGGATCAACAGCAGCGCAATGACCTGCTGCGCCTCTTGACGAAAGTGGTTGGCGCGAACGAGCGACGCTAGTCCTCTCTGAGGGCTGAGGCGACCTCTTGCGCCGTGGTCACCCAACCGAAAAAGGTCCGCACGTTGTAGAGCGTTGCGTTATGGATCTCGGCCGATCCCGCCGGCATCGTCGCGTCTGCGACCATAACGGGCCAATATTCGAGGAAGTACGCGTCACGAATTGTCGACTCGACGCAAACGTTGGAGGCGATGCCAACCATGAGCAGGTTCCGGATGCCCCGGCTGCGCAGCACGGAGTCGAGGTCTGTGCCATGGAAGCCGCTGTAACGCGATTTGACGATAACCGTGTCGGTGGCGTGCGGTGTGAGCTCGTCGACCACCTTAAAGTCCCATGTGCCGATCGTCAGCAGCTTGCCGCGCAGCTCAGGACGCTCGCGCATCAGGCAGAGCGCCAGCTCCTTTTGGGGATTCGGCGAATCAGGGCCGCCCGCGGTCGACTGGTCGGCGGGATATCCCATCGTCAGGTAGATCACGGGCAATCTGGCCATTCTCGCCGCGCCGCAGACGAGCTTCGCGTTCGCGATCACGTCGCGCGCCGGTGCGATGTCCACGCCGGCCAGATCAAGCATCCCGCCGGGACTGCCGAACGCGTTTTGCATGTCGACCACGAGCAGCGCGCTGCGGTCGAGGTCAAGGCGTAGTAGCGAGGG
>WNEZ01009787.1_pt1 | contig 11817 bp, 7 predicted proteins | sample 5400521 | NCBI WGS metagenome assembly WNEZ01 (sample SAMN13153339, study PRJNA577476) | soil metagenome | isolation source: 120 cm saprolite under Douglas fir tree site 2 hole 1 replicate 1 | place: USA:California | collected 2015-04-18
CATGGCAAGCGCGAGCAGTTTGATCGCCATGATCGGCGCGACAAAAGCATCTTTCGGCTGGGTCAGCTCTGATTGTTGGACATCTTACGTCGGGCCACCAATCCTGCTGCCTTGACGTGGTGCTTACCCTTTCAGCGAACGGGCACCACCTGGAAGTTCGCCTTGCGCTTTTAAGGAGGGTTTTCTGCTTACAAAAAATAAGTGTCAGGGAGAGAGCCCCTCTTGCTCCCTGTCGGCTCCACTGAGCGGCTGCCATGCTCAGGGAGCCTTAGCTCTCATTATTAACGGTACTGACCGTCAATATCGTTACTTCTCAATTGATGTGTTTATAACCAGAAGGTAGGACGACTAGACGACATATTATCATGTCGTCCTTAAAATAGACGATATCAACCGTCAGTACCGTTAATTATAAGATTCCAACGAAACCACTTAACGGTATTGACTTTTAGTACCGTCAAGAATATACTGTCGAGGAAAACGAGGCGCACCCAACGTGAGTGCGGCTCTATCGACGCAGTACGAGGAGATAGCCATGAGCACGATTCCCCCAGAGCAGCGCAAGGCGCAGCAAGATGCCGGCAAAGACGATCTTGTGCAGTATGTTGAGGAACTTGCAGGCCCAGAAGATGCCTGGATTAGCTTAACAGATGCGGCGCGCATCACTCGGACAAGCGAGGCGATGGCTCGCCGCTGGGTCACATCCGGGCGGCTCAAGGTCAAGAAAGAACCCGTCGGCGTTCCCCCACGCACGCGCCTGGTACGCATGAGCGATGTCGCGGCGATCCGGCCCATCGTGGATCCCACAGCCGCCATCACGGACGATATACGCAAGCTGGACCTGCCAAGCATCCCTCGACAACAGGTGCAGATTATGGAAGACCACCAGCGCTTGACGAAGCAGGTGCAGGAAGCCCTCGATGCGTCACAGCAGCACGCTACAGAGACTCGTACTGCCCTTGAGCAGTTTGCGGCGAGACTCCAGCAGCAGGAAGAGGATCTCCGCCGCCAGCTCTCGACGCAGCGCGACGAGTTGCAGCGTGCCCTGGAGCAAGAGCAGCGGCGAAGCGATGGCCGAGCAGGTACGTAACCAGGCGCACCAGATTGAGCAGAACCACACCCAGCTTTCGGAGCAGGGGAGGCAGCACCAGTATGAGATGGAACACCTCCGCGCTCACCTGCTGGGCCAACTCGCAGATGCGCAGCAGCAGCTTTCGCGCAAGCTCTCTGAGCAAGACCAGGAGTATCGCAGCCAGGTGGACCAGCTCCGCCGCGACCTCACGCAGCAACAGGAAGCGCTCGTGACGCTTCGCCAGGATATGACAACGCTCGTTGAGCAGCAAGTGCGCGAGGTCTTGACTGCCCTTGAACAGCTTTCAAGGGATCAGGCGCAAGATGTGGCACGGCTCCATGAACGCCTGGAGAAGATTGAGCAGCGGATCGAGCAGGTGGCGACGCGGGCAGAAGCCGAGCAGGCCGCTGTGCTTGGCTACCAGAAACGCGCAGATGTGCAGGAGAGCCGTTTACAGGACGTCTGGAAACTCCTGCAGGGCGAAATCGCGGCCAGGCAAGCCCTTGAGCAGCAGGTCCAGCAAAGCCTTCCTCCCCGTAAGAGAGCAACCTGATACAGAGGTGGAACTAAGAGTGCGCCTGTTTGCTTATCGAGAAGTTGCCTGAAGGGCCGTACTTGAGTAGTGGTACGAGGGGTAAGCGGCCTGCGTTCAGCAGTGGCACTGCTGGGGGTGGGAAGCCCGCTGACAATGTACCGGATGGGTCTAGCCAAAAGGGCCATCGGGCTACCCCTGCGATCTATGCTGACGAATGGGGAACATATGACCCCGCGAAGGAACCTGCGTAAGCGTCGTTACTACCGAAGAGGGAAATGGCTGACACCCTCTAGCCAAAATGGCACGGCGGCTGGCCCATTGGTTTCTTAGTCCAATGAGCGCTACTTCATTGCCCGCCCGGCGTAAAGCAGGCAGCTACGGGTTGCTATCACTTTTCGATAGGAAATCAGGGAACGCTCACACCGCCAATGCTCGCCAGAGCCGCGAGAATGCTAGCGGGCGGGAGAGCGGACGGAGGCGGCGTAGTAGCCAAATGCTTTTCTGTAATGGGAAAGACAAGGTGAAGGTCCGCCAGGGGAGACTCAAACGAACAGAGGATCAACAAGTGAACCAGAGAACGCAGATGACGGAAGAAGGAATGGTGCCTTGCTCTCCGGCATAGCGGGGGACACCACGTAACAGGTTGTGCTGTGCTTCGACTGGTGCGCTCTGGAATGGGTGGCTTATCCATCAGCTTGCAGCCTCCCAGTAGCCGAGTTGAACTGGAAAGCGGTATGCGTTGAAAGGCGCACGTACCGTTTGGAAGGGGGGAAAGGCCGTGAGGCCCTACCTATCCTTACTCCTGACGAAAATGTGCAGTAAAGCTATCTGTTATATTCCGGCGTCTTTGCTCGGAAACGTACCCCGATGGAATATGCTTCCGAGCAAAGAATCGGTGAAAGATTTACTCGTTCCCCGATGAAGATATGTCTGGGCTGACTTCAACTGCTCTCGCCTCTTGCGGCAGCTCAAGTTCAAAGGTCAAGTCATCTGTCACCGGAGCAGGGATGGCTGAAAGATCCAGTTCGTAATTGCCGAAACGCTTAATCTGCCGGGTGATATAAGGTGAAAGTGCGGCCAGCTCATCAATCGTTGGGATACAGCCTTCCTTTGCCAACGTATTCAAAGCCGCACTGATCTCAATGGTATTATCGAGCATAATACAGTTCGCAATAATCCCCGTATACTTGATTCGCTTCTCTTGCTCTTCATACACATTGTCAAAAATGATGCCTCGGAACGCGAAGGTGATCCAATCCTCAAGGTTGTGGTACTCTTCCGCTTTATTCGTACTGCGGTGAATCACTTCGCGTAAGCTGACATCCGAAATGAATTTCAAGAGGAAGGCGGTGCGTTCTACGGTCCCAAGCGCGTGAAACGCCTGGTAGAGAGATCACCACTCGCAAGAGATCCTGCCAGTGGGTTTTGATCAGTTCCCACTCGACGACATTCTCACCGAAGAGCGAATCGATATGCTCATAGTGCGCCTCTCCAGAAGGACGATAGAATTTCAAGTCCTTCCAGTTACGGATGCGTGGCATGAGTTCGATCCCCAGCAAGGATGCCAGTCCAAAAACGGGCAAGTTCTGTCCCTGAGTATCAGCGTGGATGGTGGTCGGCTTGATGCTAGAACGGTTCCGAATCAGTGCATCTAAAATATAGATTGCTTCCCACACACCGCATGATACAAATTGCGTGAAAAGGAGAATATACATATCACTGACATGGTGGTACGCAATTCCTCCATACCCCCCATAGCGAATATGCCGTTCCACCAGGAGGTTCTCCTCGGCCAATTCATAATGGGTTCCGTCTGCCGCCACCCGCTTTTCATCGCCCCAATAGTGCGGCAGGGTGAAACGATGGAAGCGGTCAATGATATCACGGGTGGCTGCTTCCAGTTTCTCCGCCGTCACATGGCGGTGGTTGATATGGGCGATCTGGTCCGCATTGAGCACACCTCTGAGATGACGGGCCATCTGATGGGGACCCAGATGCGTTCCATAGGCAAAAATAGTGAGTAATTGCCGTTCCCTCGCATCTCTTGTCTTGGGTTCGTTGCCGGAGAGCGGTCCAAAATGGCGGGTAAAGCTGGTGATATGATCGATGCGTGCGAGCACATCCAATAAATGGCGTTCTGGGATTTTTTCGCGCAGAGCCTCCTCCAACTGCGCGAGACCGTGTGGCGTTGCTTTGGCTCGAAGCCGTTTGAGAGCTGGTTCTCCACGCTCGTTGATGATCAGTTCGCGATTCTCAGGTCGTGTGCGATCGACGTGTGCCGCAACCTCAGTCAGTCGAGTACGCAGATGTTCCACAAACCCTTCGGCGGTCATCGGTAAGTTGAGGCGCTGACAATATTCGGCCACCTTGGGTTCACACTCTTCCCAGGAGAGAAGCTGGCTGCGGTAATCCACAAACTGTTCAGAGCCAGCCACACACAGATCGCCTGTCTTGAGTTCGACAGCGAGATACGAGAAGACACAGGTTTCCAGGTGCTGGCGAATAAACCAGCTCTTCCGCTTGCGCCGGACCTGGACCGTGCGGAGCCACTTCTTGCTGGCAAGGGAGAGATCAATCGTGGCTTCCAGGTACTTTTTCGTATCGTGTTCATGCGCAATGATGAAGTTCATGGCGGTAATGAGCGCCTGGTCCGAGGTGGTTGACTGAAAATCAAGCGTTTTAATGACCCGGAAGAGCGCTTTGCGGTGTGCGGAGTAAAAGCGCCAGACGAATGGCTGGTAGCGGTCGTCGTGGTGCGCGCTGACTTGCTCACATTGTTCTAACAGACGTGCTGCTCCGCCCTCTCGTTTGAGAACCTCGCGGATCTGTTGATCAGAAGAGGCAGGGTCTTCGGTCTCGGTGGTCACCTGGAGGACATCTGAGAGTACCTCGATCAGATGTTCGGAGGTGGTACGCTCCTGCTCACGGAGTCGCTCTAACTCTTCTTTGGCTTTCGTCGTGAGTTTGCTCATCCGCTTCAGAAACATCTGGAGAATTTCGTCGTGGGTCGAGATGGTCGCCTGATGGATGAGACACACCAGCAGGGTCAGTCGTTTCGCAAGGGGAAAGTCCCAGAGATTCGTGGCGTGCAACGAGTGCGCCTCTTCTGCCAGATGTTTCACCTTGGCAGACCGGATACCTTCCACCAGGCGTTGTGTGTTTCCCAGAGATTGAAGCCAGGTCAAACGGCTGAGCCAGTCATCCAGATGCGTTAAGGTTGCGCTCTTGGGCGCTTCCTTGATCCGATTGAATGCGGTGAAGCTTTCTGTGTCTTCTCGATGAATAAGCTGCAAGAGCGCCTGCTGCTCTGTCTCTGTAAGCCGGTCGGTCACACGTTGATAGATTCCCCCGTTCACCAGGTTACGGATACGTCTGGCCATGCGCTCCAGTGTGCTAAAGCCTGGCAACTCGCAGTGCTCTTTCACCAGGATTTCAATCGCTGCACTGATGCAATCCGCTGGGTTCTCCATCACCTGCGCTGCGGTACGCATCGCTTGTGCTGCGACGTGCCGGACATGCTTGCCCTCACTCTGGATCTCCAGGTGCTCTCGGATGGCCGCGTAATAGCGGTAGAGCGTGTGATTGGATGCAATATCAGGAACCAGGTCTGCCGGTAATTGCATGACGGCTCGAATATGGCTGATGATCGCTCCAGGGATGGTTTCAGGTTTGGGAAAATAGCCCAGTCGCTGGTACACTTTGAGTAAAATCATCAGCCCAAATTTTTGTGCCGGGCCACGCGCGGTGGTGGCGACAAAAGCGACATCAGTCGGGGTCGGCATGTAGATCTCGCGCAATTCCTTGATCGAGGGCGCGCGAGTAAAACGGGGATAGGCGGTTCGCTCAATTGAGGTCATGAGCAGAGTCCTCCAGCCCACAAAGATTTCTATGGTAGCATACCTCCATAGAGATGGGCTTATGTCCAGCATAGGAAGCAAACGGAGAGAGGGCAAGAGAGCCATGCATAACGCTAGGAAAGATGTCTTCTCCTGCGTTTTCCGAAGCTTCCGTTCATTCGCCCATGCGTGAACGTGTTCGAGGAAACAGGACGATTGCCAGAAAAAAACGCAGGAGAAACAGGAACCTACCATGATCGCCTTTCCCACACCGTTGCACCTGCTTGATCTCTGGCTCCACGACCTGCGCGCTGACCGAGCGGATGGGACGATCAAACGCTATCGGGGAGCCACACTGCGTTTTCTTTCCTGGTACCAGCAACAAGAACAACAGGACCTGACACTCGCCGATCTCACCCCCATCGCCCTGGTCAGTTACCGAACGGATCTGCAACGTGCTCACGCTCCCAGTACGGTCAATACCCACGTGAGTGCCTTGCGTGCCTGGTGTGCCTGGTTAACCGAGCGCGGCTATCTCACCGAGAACCCGGCGGGGCGCTTCAAGCTGGTCGGACGAACAGACCCACCAGCGCCACACTCCCTTTCCCATAAGCAGGTGCATGCGCTCCTGCGTCAGGCGGCGAAAACCCGCCATCCACTGCGTGATCTAGCCCTGGTGCAGCTCTTGCTCCAGACCGGCATGCGCATTGGCGAATGTGCTGCGCTCACCTGGGGAGATATCCGCTTTGGAGAAAAGCAGGGGCAGGTGCTCATCCGCCGTGGCAAGGGCAACAAAGCGCGTACCGTGCCCCTGAACACGAGTGCGAGGACAGCCCTGGCTTGGTATGTAGCTCCTCTCTTGTATGTCGAGCCGACGCTCAAAGCAGTCGCTCGTGCCTGGTCCTCCCACCCCAATGCCCCACTGTGGATCAGTCAAAAGGGAGGCCAGCTCAGTGTGTCTGCCATGGGACGGGTGATCGACGAGTTGGTGCGGGGGTGCCCGGGCCTCCCAGGAGAGGTGAGCGCCCACTGGCTCCGCCATACCTTTGCGACCCACTACCTCGCCGCCCACCCAGGTGATCTGGTCGGCCTCGCACGGCTGCTGGGACATACCTCTCTGGATACCACCAGCATCTACGTCCAACCGACCGAGGAACAACTCGCGCAGTTGGTCGAGGAGCTGGATGTCAATGCCTACGTCTGAGCCGGAAGGGCAAAACGGTGCATCTTCCTCCATTTCGCGCAGCGCGAGAGCCAGGAGCCTTATCTGGCCTCTTAGGCCCGCTGACAAAATAGACAACGTGAAGCTTCTGGGAGCAATGAAAAAGCGGCACCAAGAGACAAGAGGTGCAACGACCGGCCTGCAAGAACCGGAAAGCCGCAGGGGAGAAAAGACCATCCCTTCTCGCGACTGCCTTGTGAGGCTGAGCCGCCTGGCGCATGATCGGCGTTAGTCTGAGAACCGTGACGGCTTTGTGAGAGGTACGCCTCCGCATGTGACCCCTCTGTGATGTCCATCCAGTATACTGTGGATGGCGCATTCCAGGAAGACCGAGACTCCACGTAAATAGGTTTTCTCCCTCACCCCTCTCGGAGTAGTGTGGTGCATTTTTCCCCGCTTTCGCCATTCTCCTCGTCGTGTCCTTTCGGAGGGCGGGGGGCCCAGTGCGTTCGGCCCATATGCCTCACATGAGGTGGGTCATCACCAGATGGCAAGCTGGGACGACAGACAGCAAGGTGACTGAGTGTGTGAGTGTGGGCCCCTTTGGGGATGGCGGGGTGATGTCCATCCAGTCTACTGGAGCGTGGAGGAGTGTCTGTAGGAGTTCGTGCCGCTCTCAGGATGGCCAACCCCTCCTGTTCAATCGGCGACACAGGTAGGAGCACAGGAGGTGTTCTATGTTCGGTAGAGGAGTAGCAGCCCTGGGAGTCGTTTTGTTGGGAGTGTACCTCCGCTTCATCCGTCCCTGGCAACTGCGGTGGGGGGCGACCGACGAAGAGGTGGCCCGTGCCATGTCCGGCGATGACGAGGTCAAGCAGCCCACATTTAATGCCACCCGTGCCGTGACCATCCAGGCGCGACCGGAGGAGATCTGGCCCTGGCTGGTGCAAATTGGCGTCACACGAGCGGGCTGGTACAGCTACGATTGGCTGGATAATCTTGGCAAGCCCAGTGCCCAGCGCATCCTCCCCCAATTCCAGCAGGTGGCAGTCGGCGACGTGGTACCGCTCAGTCCAGATGGAAAGCAAGGCATGCGGGTCAAGGCGTTTGAACCGAATCAGTGGATGCTCTGGTGGGACAACAAAGGCGATGCGACCTGGTATTGGGGGCTTTACCCGCAGGATGACAGCCAGACACGCCTGATTACGCGCGTGCGCATGCACTACCGCTGGCTCAAGCCTTCGATCCTGTTTAGCCTGCTCGTGGAGTTCACCGACATCGCGATGATGCGCAAATGCATGCTGGGCATCAAGCAGCGGGCAGAGCGTGCGAGCAGCCAGACCCCCCAACCCATCGGAGCAACAGGACACCGTCAGCCTCGAGCGGACGAGCCCGGTATCCAGGCACAAAGGCGCGAGAGCAAAGCCACACCGTAGCACACGAGAGATCGGAGAACGACCATGACACAGGCAGATCCACATACTCCGTCTGCAGGACAGCAACCAGAATATCGCGAAGAATTCCAGGTGATGGGTGAGCAGTTGGTCACCACCGTGGAACAGCTGCTTCACGAAGGCAACGTCCGTCGCATCATCATCAAACACGAGGGCCACACCGTGCTGGAGATTCCCCTGACCATCGGCGTTGTAGGCGTGCTGCTAGCCCCTCTGCTGGCGGCGGTCGGCGCTATTGGCGCAGCGGTCACCAACTGCACCATTGAAGTGGTACGTACCGAGCCTCCAGAACAAACGGGTGGGCCTCCCCCTGCACAAAGGAGCAGCCACCCTCCTTTCGCAGCCTTGAGCGGCCAATTGTACTCGATTGCGCACAGCGGGATGCGGTTGTTTCAACAAGGCTCGATCAAGACACTGATGAATAGGACGGTGATCGATCTGGTGAGTGCGCCCATCGAGCCAGGCGAGTATCGCCTGGACATCACGGTCACGATGGGCGGCGTCGAGCTGTTCCTGCCCCGCTACGTCCAATTTACCCTGGAGGGAAGTGCTATAGCGGGCGGGAGAAATGTGCATGAGGAGCCTGAAGTGTGGGAGACCATGAAGCAGAAGCTGCGCTCCCTCGTCACTCTGCCAGATCAGCCGCCCGATTTCGCGGTCGCTCCTTCCAATCCGGAGCGACCGGTTCGCATCCACTTTGTGACGCATATTACGATGGGTGGCGTCGACATCTATCGCCTATAATACGTTCTACGCGCTCACGAGAGGAATCTATCCACCACGCAGGAACAAGGAGGTCACCTATGGCTACGTCTACATCTCCACCGAACGTTTCATCCGCCAGGATTGATCACCGGATGCCACACATGCTTCATGTCTTCACCCGTGCGACGCGGCCGATCCGCACAGTGGCCAAGGCCGCGATCTTCTTCCTCAAAGTCTTTCCGATGCTGCCATCCCGACCGGTTGATTGGGTGACGAAGCCACCGGTGATGGAGAAGGTGAGGTATCCGACGCGTTTTGGCCAGGCCGAAGGCGATCTCTATCGGCCGAGGGCCACCGGTCCACACCCTGGCATCGTGGTGTGCCTCGGTGTCGTTCCTTTCGGCGTCGATCATCCGCAGGTCGCGGTTCTGGGGAAAGCGTTAGCGCGCTCAGGCTTCGCCGCTCTGCTCTACTGGTCGCCCGCGATGCGGGACTTCCGCCTTGATCCCGAGGACGTCGAGAATATCGCCCTGGCGTATCGCTGGTTCATTGAGCAACCGTCTGTTGACCCTGCGAGAAGCGGCCTGCTCGGCACGTGTGTGGGAGGCTCATTCGCCCTGATGGCGGCGGCCAGTCCCCTTATTCGAGACCGCGTCGCCTTCATTGGCGCCTACGCACCCTATTCCTCCATGTGGACGTTCGCGCGGGACATCGCCAGTGCCACGCGCTCCTGCGGAGACGGGCGTGAGCCGTGGCGGGTCGATCCGCTGACCCGCAAGGTCTTCGTCCATTCCTTGACCGCTGCGCTGGAACCAGGCGAAGCAGAACGGTTGCGAAGCGCGTTCGCCAATGAGAGTGGACATTTCGACGGTCGCGGCTTGTCAGCGGAGGGTCGAGCAGTGTATGCACTGTTCACTGCGCCCGACGCAGACGATGCGGAGACCGCGCTGCATCGCTTGCCTCCCATCATGCAAGAGCGCCTGGCCGCCCTGTCTCCGCTGCATTATCTGAAGAATATTCATGCCCCGCTCATCGTCCTGTTGCACGATCGCGGGGATCAGGTGGTCCCCGTTGGCGAGTCGAGGCGCCTGCGCTCCGCTCTCGCCGGACATGCCGGGGTGCAGTACACTGAGATGCTGTTCCAGCATCTGGATCCGGTCAAAGGGAAGCTGCCACTGTTTCGCCTGGTTCGGGAGCTCGGCAAGTTCTTTCTCGCCGTGTACCCACTGTTCCGGCAAGCGGTGGCTTCGTGATGGCGCGTGCGCTCGACTCAAACCGTCACACGTGTCTGGATCCTCGATGAAGAGGCCTTCCAAGCGTGAAGCTGACACAGTTGGGACGCTCGTGCCCAGGTCGCGCCCGGATACGATCGTGTGCAGCTCGGGGTGAGACGGCAAGCTGACACGAGTGCTGAAATGCCTCAAGAGCCTGGCCACTCCCATCTTCTGCCTGGATGAACTCGCCTCATGTTGCTGCACGAGAGGGCATATTCTGGTCACCCACAGCCGCAATGTCATCACGTCTCTGGACGAGAGAGGTGCCTCTTAGTCCAGCTCGTCGCTGAAAGAGGATGAACCCGGCATATTGCCCATAGTCGTTCCTCATTTGCTTGCGACTCGCTGAATTCCGACCTTTTTCAATGCCGTGCTGTACTCAGTTATGAGTAAGGTAGGGACCGGTTGCCCATTACTGGGTCACCCGTATCCCCCCCTTCCGAACCAGTACGTGCCGCTTATCACGGCATACGGCTCTCCACTTCGCCTGAGTACTTGCTTCTGAGTTATCGGGACAGCATCAGCACATCCCACTTTCCTCTTCGGTGTTCTTCAGGCTCCGCTAGCACCCTTCCTCCCAGGCAGGTCGGGTTTCAAGAACGTTGCCGCCTTTTATCCCTCTGTCGGTACCACAGACGCCTTACGACGCAGTGGTCTGCGAACGCCATTACCGCTTCACGTTGAGTAATACGGTGCTTCCGTACCCTTGCAGGTGTCACCCTGTGTAGGGCATCCCGCATTTTCAGCAGAACTGAGATCCAGCGCGCTTCAGGTCTTCCGTTCGTCCCTATTCCCTCGTAAAGAGGGTCTGCCAGAAGAGTTGGATAGAGGGGCAGAGATTACATACTCCTCTATCTTCTGGTCCAGCGTTTCAGTCATCTTTCGCTGGCGTCCGCAAGGAGGCCAGCGAGACTAGAATTGAGCCAGTGTAGGTTTAACCACACGCGCTTTGCACTGGCAGCCCAGAGGATTGATGACTCCCTCTTACGTTGCCTTTGGTCCCGACATGCTACACTCCCCCCTTCCTTTCGGAATTCAAGCCAGGTGGCAGGGATAAGTCGGGTGTGCACAGGGTCTTCCAACAACCCTGATATCTTCCGATACACTCACTTGCTGCCGCTGATGCGGCGCACCATCTCGTTGCGCATCCCGTGGGTGGATGGAGAACGCGCACTGGCGAAGGTGTGAGTTTTCTGTGATTCCCCTCGTAGCTCGCATCTAGGTTCACTATGTGTGAGCGCGTCATAGTGGATCGTCAACGGCGCACGGGAAAAGTGTCGGGGTCCCTTCATGGTCGGATATTGCAAATTGCTTTACTGCATATTTTCGTCAGGATCTTAGTCCTACCTCCAGGATCTTAGTCCTACCTCAAACATGGTTTGTGAAGCAATTCGTGCCGATGCGCGAGTGAAGCATGAATCGGCCCGGACTGCCAATATATGGATAAGTCTTCACCGCCGTCTTTTTCCTCTTTGATGAGCGTCTTCAGGTTATCACAATTCTTGAGCTTGATCGCGCGCTTCACACTCGAGGTGCGAATACCCTCAACGCCTCGGGCAACCACGTCCTTCAAAGTTCGATCCAGGTTATCGCTGGGGGCCAGGTAGTTTAGTTGAGCGCGCTCCGCAGATGAGAACTTGTGTCGGAAAGACCATAAATTCGCCACTTTTGACGCATAAAATCGCCCGATCTTTGAGCTTGATTAGAATTTTTGTTCTTCTTTTGCTGACACATATCTTCGCCCGAATTTGAAATTGGCCCATTAACCTGCCCGAAAAT
>WNEZ01004797.1_pt1 | contig 11816 bp, 11 predicted proteins | sample 5400521 | NCBI WGS metagenome assembly WNEZ01 (sample SAMN13153339, study PRJNA577476) | soil metagenome | isolation source: 120 cm saprolite under Douglas fir tree site 2 hole 1 replicate 1 | place: USA:California | collected 2015-04-18
CCTTCTTCACCACCTCGCTCCGTCTCGCAACCTTGGAACCCAAACCTGCTATCTAATCTACCGAACCGCCGTATACGGACCCGTACGTACGGTGGTGTGGGAGGGGCGGAGCCGCGAGGCTCTCCCCTATCCCGATTCAGAGGCCGCGGTAAAGGGCACCGATGCGCCTCAATCGCTCGCCCGGGGGTTACTGGATGCCCCGCCTGCGCGGGGCATGACAGCGCAGAGATTTTTGCTTTGGCACAAAAGTCAGCGTGCGTGCGCCCGAGCGGGAGACGACCGATCAGAGACCGCCCACCACCTTCGCCACCGCCTCCGTCAGCCTCGCCAGCTCCTCCTCCGCGATCGTGAAAGCGGGCGTCAGATAGACGATCGAGCCGAACGGGCGGACGAACACGCCCGCCTCCACGAAGCGTGCGCGCAGCCCGTCGAGATCGTCGATCCGGTCGAGCTCGACCACGCCGATCGCGCCCTTCACGCGCACGTCCCTCACCCCGGGGATGTCGCGGCACGGCTCGAGGCCCCGCTCGAGCGCGGCCGCGATGGCGGCGATTTGCGCAAGACGCGGCTCCTGCTCGAACAGGTCGAGCGAGGCGTTGGCGGCGGCGCAAGCGAGGGCGTTCGCCATATAGGTCGGCCCGTGCATCAGCGCGTGGCTCGGATCATCGGACCAGAAGGCGTCGAAGACTTTCTTGCCGGCGACTGTGGCGGCGAGCGGCAGCGTCCCCCCGGTCAAGGCCTTCGACAGGGTGACGATATCGGGCACGATGCCGGCAGCTTCGCAGGCGAACAGCGTGCCGGTTCGCCCGAAACCCGTGAAGATTTCGTCGAAGATCAGCAGCAGCCGATGGCGGTCGGCGGCTTGGCGCAGGCGTTGCAGCACGGCCGGCTCGTGGAAGCGCATGCCGCCGGCTCCCTGCACCAGCGGCTCGACGATGATGCCGGCGAGCTCGTCGGCGTGGCGCTCGAGCAGACCGGCGAAGGCCGCCGCGCTCGCATCGTCCCGCGGCAGGTCGACGACGAAGTGCTCCGGCAGCAGGCCGCGGAAGGCGCCGTGCATGCCGCCATCGGGATCGCAGATCGCCATCGCCCCGGTGGTGTCGCCGTGATAGCCGCCCTTGAAGGCGACGAAGGTCTGGCGCGTGCGCGCGCCCCGGTTCAGCCAGAACTGAACCGCCATCTTCATCGCGACCTCGACCGCGACCGAGCCGGAGTCGGAAAAGAAAACGCGGTCGAGATCGCCCGGCAGCAGCGCGGCGAGGCGCCGCGCGAGGGTCAGCGCCTGCTCGTGGACGAGGCCGCCGAACATGACGTGCGGCATCGACGCGACTTGGCGCTCGACCGCCGCGCGGATATGGGGATGATTATAGCCGTGGCAGGCGGTCCACCAGGAGGCGATGCCGTCGACGAGCTCGCGCCCGTCCGCCAGCACGATGCGGCAGCCCTGCGTCCGCGCCACCGGGAGCGGCGACCGCGCCGTCTTCATCTGGGCATAGGGCAGCCAGATGTGATCGAGCCCGGCCTCGTACCAGGCCGGCGGTTTCCGGCCGGAAATTGGGCGCTTCCACTCCGAGGTCATTGCCGCCATTCTAATCGGAGGAAACCGGTTTCCACCTTTCCCGAACATGCGCTAGGGTCGATGCGCGCATGCGTTCACTCGATGAATTCGCGAGATCGAAGCTCGGCGAGCTCGAGCGCGGCAGCCTACGGCGTACGCTCACCGCCACCACCCGGGTGACCGGCATCTGGACGTTGCGCGACGGGCGCCGGCTGCTGTCGTTTTCCTGCAACGACTATCTCAATCTCACCCATCACCCGGCCGTCAAGGAGGCCGCCATCGAGGCGCTGCGCACCTATGGCGTCGGCGCCGGCGCCTCCCGTTTCGTGACCGGCAATCATCCGCTGTTCGCCGAGCTCGAAGCGCGGCTGGCGCGCCTGAAGGAAACCGAGGCGGCTTGCGTCTTCGGCTCGGGCTACCTCGCCAATCTCGGCATCATCCCGGCCTTGGTCGGCAGCGGCGACCTCGTCCTCATCGACGAGCTTTCGCATGCCTGCCTGTGGGCCGGCGCGCGGCTCTCCCGCGCGGCGGTGATTCCGTTCCAGCACGCGGATGTCGGCCATGTCGAGGTGCTGCTCTCGGAGCTGCGGGAGCGCCACTCGCATGCCTTGATCGTGACCGACGGGGTCTTTTCCATGGACGGCGACGTCGCGCCGCTGCATGCGCTCGCGGCGCTGGCGCGGCGCCACGACGCCTGGCTGATGTCGGACGACGCCCACGGCCTGGGCGTCCTCGGCCGCGGCCGGGGCTCGAGCTTCGCGCAGGCCGCCAGGGCCGACGTCCCGCTGCAGATGGGTACGCTCTCGAAGGCGCTCGGCAGCTATGGCGGCTATCTCTGCGCCTCCGCCGCGGTGGTCGATCTCGTCCGCAACCGCGCTCGCACCGCGATCTACTCGACCGGGCTGCCGCCGGCGATGGTGGCCGCCGCCATCGCCGCTCTCGACCTGATCGAGCGCGAACCCGCCTATGCCGCGTTGCCGCTCGAGAAGGCGAAGGCGTTTGCGCGCCGCGCCGGCTTGCCGGAGCCGGCGAGCCCGATCGTTCCCATCGTGCTCGGCGACGCGGAAACCGCGCTCGCGGCGGCGCGGCTCCTCGAAGCGCACGGTTTTCTGGTTGTCGCCATCCGCCCGCCGACCGTGCCGGCGGGGACGGCGCGCCTGCGGCTTACGTTCACCGCACAGCACCCGGACGAAGAGATCGAGCGGCTGGCCGCGCTCGTGCGCGCGCGCGTGCTCGTGGGCACCGGGGCTATCGCCGCGCAATGACCGCGGTCTTCGTCACGGCGACCGGAACCGGCGTCGGCAAGACCTTTGTCGCTACGGGCTTGATCCGGCATTTCCGCAGCGCCGGCCGCACCGTCGATGTCATCAAGCCGGTCGTCAGTGGGTTCGATGGCGGAGAGGACAGCGACCCGGCGCGGCTCCTGGCGGCGCTCGGGCGTTCCGTCAGCGACGAGGAGATCGCGCGCATGTCGCCGTGGCGGTTCAGCGCGCCGCTGTCGCCCGATATGGCGGCGCGGCGCGAGCAACGCGCCATTTCGTTCACCGAGGTCGTCGAGTTCTGCCGCGGCGCCACGGCGCAACGCCGCGACGTGCTTCTGATCGAAGGGATCGGCGGCATCATGGTGCCGCTCGACGACCGCCACACCGTGCTCGACTTGATGTCGCTGCTGCGGATTCCAATTGTCCTCCTAGCGGGGTCCTATGTCGGCACCCTCAGCCATATCTTGACGTCGCTCGAGGTCCTGGCGCGGCGCAATCTCGACGTCGCGGCTGTCGTGGTCAGCGAAAGCGAGGACAGCGCCGCCTCGCTCGCCGACACGGTGGCGACGCTCGAGCGCTTTGCCGACTCGATCGACGTCATCGGTCTTCCGCGCCTTCCGCCGGGCGCGGCAGAGCATCCGGCGTTCGCACGTATCGCGGCGCTGCTGTAAGCCCGGGAACCGTGTCCCGGGCGCAGCGCAGCGCGGCCAATGGCCTGGCTGATCGCGCACAGGACAAGCTCCGCGGTGCGCTGCAGACCCGGGACCGTTGCGAACTCATTCTGTGGAACGGTCCCGGATCAGCGGTGCACCACTCGCGCACGCTATGCCAGAGCGGGTGATTTGCCGGTGCATGCGCTCGCGCTGCACCGCATCCGGGACACGGCAGGATCACGGCAGCAGAATGCTCGAGCCCGTGGTGTTGCGGCCTTCGAGGTCGCGGTGCGCCTTCTGCGCGTCCTTGAGCGGATATTTCTGATTCACCGGAATCTTGACCGCCCCGCTCGCCACCACGTCGAACAGGTCGTTCGCGGTCTTGATCAGATCCTCGCGCTTGGCGGCATAGTGATTGAGCGTCGGCCGTGTCGCGAACAGCGAGCCCTTGGTCTGCAGGATGTTGATGTTGAAGGCCTCGACCTGGCCCGACGCGCTGCCGAAGCTCACGAACATGCCGAGCGGCCTGAGGCAGTCGAGCGAGCCCGGGAAGGTCGCCTTGCCGACGCCGTCATAGACCACGTCGCAGAGCTTGCCGCCGGTGATCTCCTTGACCTTGGCGACGAAATCCTCGTCGCGATAGAGGATCACGTGGTGGGCGCCGTTCTTCTTGGCGAGCTCGGCCTTCTCCTTCGATCCGACGGTGCCGATCACGTTGGCGCCGAGGTGGTTCGCCCATTGACAGGCGATGAGGCCGACGCCGCCGGCGGCGGCATGGATGAGCACGTTTTCGCCCTTCTCGACCTTGTGGGTCCGCCGCAGCAGATATTGCGCGGTCATGCCCTTGAGCATCATGGCCGCGGCCTGCTCGTAGCCGATCTTGTCCGGGAGCTTCACCGCCCGGTCGGCGGGAAGCAGCCGCTCGGCGGCATAGGCGCCGAGGGTCGCGACATAGGCCACCCGGTCGCCGACCTTGAGGTCGGTCACGCCCGGCCCGACCGCGATCACCTCGCCGGCGCCCTCGTTGCCGGCGACGAATGGCATCCCGCCCGGGGGCGGGTACATCCCCATGCGGAAATAGGTGTCGATGAAATTGACGCCGGAAGCGTGGTTCCTGATCTTGATCTGCCCGGGTCCCGGCGCCGGTACCGGGACGTCCTCGTAGGTCAGGACTTCCGGACCGCCCGTCTTGTGCACTCGCACCGCTGCGACCATTGCTGTCACTCCCTTGTCTTCGACTTGCACGCGCCGCGAACCGGCCGGCCGACGGCAATGTCTCTCAGCGGGAGGCGTGGATCAAGCCTCCGGCAGCGAGTGGCTAAAGCATGTTCCGGTCAAGTTGATGCACAAACCGTGCGGCACGCTCGGCGCGTTCCCTCCCCCGCTTGCAGCCGAACTCAGGTTTACCTGAGTTCGGCCACTTATTGACTGGCCGAAGTCGGAAACATCCGACTTCGGCTGGAGGGTTAGGGTGGGGGGAACCACGAAGACTCGTGGCATGTCCGCCCCCACCCCAGCCCTCCCCCGCAAGCGCAGGGCAATCGCATATGGGTGAACAAATACGAATCGTTGACGGAACGGACCGAGTCCAAAAGCAGCGAGATTCCTGTCTTGTTCACGCATATGCGATTGCCCTGCCCGCAAGCGGGGGAGGGAGCAGACCGAGCTTACCCCCGGGGTGATCTCAATTGACCGGAACATGCTCTAATCACGTTTCCGGCGTCGATTGCGCCTCGCCATGACGTTGCAGGTCTCGACCGCGCCGGCAAAGGCCATGGCGAAATAGATGTAACCGCGCGGGATGTGGAATTTGAATCCGTCGGCGACGAGGGCGACCCCGATCAGCAGCAGGAACGCGAGCGCCAGCATCTTGGTGGTGGGATGCTCGGCGATGAAGCCGCCGACCGGTCCCGCCGCCGCATACATGACGATCATGGCGATCACCACGGCGGCGATCATCACCGCCAGGTCCTCGGCCATGCCGATCGCGGTGATGATCGAATCGAGCGAGAACACGAGATCGACGACGACCAGCTGGAGCACGATCAGCGAAAACGCCCGGACGGTGGACGTGGGCTCGGCCGCCTCGTCGGGCGCCTCAACCTCGGCATGAATCTCGTAGGTCGCCTTGGCGATGAGAAAGAGGCCGCCGCCGATCAGGACGATGTCGCGCCAGGATATGGCGATGCGGAAAATGGTGAACAACGGCGCGGTCAGGCCGATGAGCCAGGCAAGTCCCGCCAGCATGATCACGCGAAAGATGAAGGCGAGCGACAGCCCGATCTGGCGGGCACGACGCGCGTGGTCCGGACCGAGACGCGCCGTGAGCACGGCGATGAAGACGAGATTGTCGATGCCGAGCACGATCTCGAGCACCGTCAGGGTGACGAGCGCGGCCCATGCATTCGGGTCGGTCAATAGCGCTAAAACGCCCATTCAACGTTTCTCGCTGAGCCCTACTCCCAGGAAATACAGGCCGACGATCACCAGGCCGCCCGCGACCCACGGTCCGGGATCGAGATCGCGCAGCACCGCGATCAGCGCGAGCAGGCACCACAGGATCAGCGCCGCGACATTGAGCGCCCGCAGCCGCCTGACCCGCAGCGGGTGGATGAATTTGAACGACGCGAAGGTGAGCACTGCGAGCACGGCAACGATCCCCGCCGCCAGCCACGGCGCCGGCCTGAGCAGGAACAGATAGAACGCGGCCACGTTCCACAGCGCGGGAAAGCCGCGGAAATAATTGTCCTCGGTCTTCATCGCCCGGTCGGCGAAGTAGAGCGCGCCGGTGATGACGATGACGATGCCGGCCGGCAGCGCGAGCGCCTCGGGGAGCAAGCCGCCGGCGGCGATGGCGTAGGCCGGAACGAACACGTAGGTGACGAAGTCGACGACGAGATCGAGCACGTCGCCCGACCAGCGCGGAAGGATCTCGGCGACTTTGAGGTAGCGCGCGATCGAGCCGTCGACGCCGTCGACGAAGAGCGCGGCGCCGAGACAGAGGAACATCGCCGGCCATTGGCCGCGCGCCGCGCAGACGAGCGCGCCGAGGGCAAGCGCTCCACCGGTCGCGGTAAAGACGTGCACGGCGAAGGCGCGCGCTTGGATGAAGGGGGGCAAGGCGTCCTCGTTCCGTCCTGCGTCAAGGTCCTCGGCCCGACCCGCAAGTCGGCAGCCTCGACCTGCGCATTTATGTCCAACCTCGGGCGGCGCCGAGCTCGGCTGACGGCTTGACCGGCGCGCGCATTCGGCGCTTCGAATAGCAAGAACCGGCGAGGAATGGATGAAAAATCTGACGGCCGAGGTCATCGTGGTCGGTGCCGGGCCGGCGGGCCTGACCGCGGCGATCGCGCTCGCCGGGGCGGGAATGGAAACCGTGCTGGTCGCCAAGCCAGCGTCGGGCCCGGATCACCGCACCACCGCGCTGCTCGAAGGCTCGGTCCGGGCGCTCGACACGCTCGGGGTCTGGCAACGCTGCCGAGAGCAGGCGGCGCCGCTGCGGCTCATGCGGATCATCGACGACACCGGGCGGCTCCTTCGGGCGCCGGAGGTATGCTTTGCGGCGAGCGAGATCGGGCTCGACGCCTTCGGCCACAACATCGAGAACCGGTTTCTCACCGCAGCGCTCGAACAACGCGCCCGCGAGCTTGCGGCGCTCACGGTGCTGGCGGACGAAGCCGAGACCGTCGCGATCGACGAGGCGGCGGTAACGGTCAGATTGAAGGGCGGCACCGAGGTGTCGGCGCTGCTTGCGATCGGCGCCGAGGGGCGCCGCTCGCTCTGCCGCATCGCCGCCGGCATCGACATCCGCGGCCGCGGCTACCCGCAGACCGCGCTGACGTTCAATCTCGGTCATCGCCGGCCGCACCGTGACACCTCGACCGAGTTCCATACCGAAACCGGACCGTTCACGCTCGTCCCGCTGCCCGGACGGCGCTCGAGCCTGGTGCTCGTGGTCGATCCCGCGGAGGTCGCCGGGTTCGCCGCCTTGTCCGACACCGACTTGGCGGAGGAGATCGAGCGGCGCTCCCATTCGATCCTCGGCAGGGTCGAGGTCGAGCCCGGCCGCGGTGCGTTCGCGCTCGCGGTCGAGACCGCCGCGCGTTTTGCCGCGCGGCGGGTGGCGCTCGTCGGCGAAGCCGCCCACGTCGTTCCGCCGATCGGCGCCCAGGGCCTCAATCTCGGCCTGCGCGATGCCGCGACCCTCGGCGAGCTCGTGGTCGCCACCCATCGCGCCGGCGGCGACGTCGGCGCGGCCGCGCTCACCGACCGCTATGATCGGATGCGCCGCGCCGACGTGACGAGCCGCACGCTCGCGGTCGATCTGCTCAATCGCAGCCTCCTGTCCGCGTTCCTGCCGCTGCAAGGCGCGCGCGGCCTCGGCCTGTTCCTGATGGAGCAGGTCGGCCCGTTGCGTCGCGCGGTCATGCGCGAGGGCGTGACGCCGGCGGCCTCCCAACCGCGCCTGATGCGCGGAGAGGCGTTGTAGCCTGACCTACAACCTTTGACTGGGCTCGATGCCGAACAACGCCTGACCCGCCGACTCGAAATTGGACAGGTGGGCTTGGCCCTGCGCCAGCGCGGTGTGCAGATCCCGGAACCGGCGCTCGAATGCGCTGCCCTCGAAGATCGCCGTGGTGCCGGCGGCATGGTAGGCGAAATCCACCACCTTTCGCGCCTCGTCCATGGCGCCGGTGATGGCGAGGCGCAGGTGCGCCCGCTCGTCGAGCGACAGCGTGCCCGCCGTGGCCGAGGCCTCCCAGGTCTCCTGCAACATCTGCAGGAGAAAAGCGCGCGCCGACTTCAGCCGTCCGGTCGCCTTGGCGGCACGCGACTGGATAACCGCGTTGTCGCGCAGCACCGTGCTCGAGCCCACGCCGCCGCCGGGCTTCTTGGTCTGCGCCAGCGTCATGAACGCTGCGAGGCAGCTCTTCGCGATGCCGAGCGCCACGCCGGAGAAGCCCACGCCGTAAAGGGTCAGCATCTGAATATTGTAGAGCGGCCCGTACTGGCGTTGGTCCGGCGCGGAATTCCGCCAGGTCGTGTACGCCTCCGGGACGTAAAGATCGTCGACCTCGTAGTCGTTGCTGGCGGTGCCGCGCAGCCCGATGACGTGCCAGGTGTCCTTGATGTTCGCCTGCTCGCGGCGGAACAGGACGGTGCGGTTGACCGGGTTGCCCTTCACGTCCCGGCGGGGGCTGTCGTCGGCGTCGAAAACGATCGAATGTCCGCCCATCCAGGTGGCGTTGGCGCTGCCGCTGGCGAACCGCCATTTCCCGGTCACGCGGTAACCGCCGTCGACCGCCAACGCCTTGGCGATGCCCGCCGGCGGCCCCCAAGCCACCAGCGCGTCGGGGGCGCCGAAGACTTCGGCGGCGATCTTCGGACCCAGGAATCCGGCCGCGTGCGAGCTCGCAACCGCCTGGGCCAGGCACCAGGCCGTGCTCGCGTCGGCAGCCGCCACCGCTTCGACGACCTGGTTGAAGGTGACGAGATCGGCGGCGCCGCCGCCCAGCGACGCCGGAAGCAGGATGTGGAACAGCCCGGCCCCGTGCATCGCCGCAAGCACGTCGGCCGGAATCTTTCGTTCCCGCTCGGTGCGGTCCGCCGCCGCCTCGATCATGGGCGCAAGCTCGCGGGCGCGCGCGACCCAATCCTGCCGGTTCCCGGTCAGCAAGGATCATCCCTCCGCCGTCTATTTCCTTTCTACCACACCCTTGGAGCAGGCCGGTCCTGGCGCGCAAGCGAGGCGTTGACTACCATTGCCGAGCGCGGGCGCACGCGCGGGAGATCGATGATGCGAGGCCTGAAGATCGCCCTGATTGCATTCCTCGCGGTCGTTCCCGCGAGCGAGCGAGGCTTGACCCAGGACGCATTCCCCTCCCGGATCGTGCGCATCGTCGTCCCCTACCCCGCGGGCGGCGGCACCGACACGCTTGCACGCCTGCTGGCCGATCAGCTCGGCCGCAAATGGGGTCAATCGGCGATCGTCGAGAATATCGGCGGGGCGGCGGGCAATATCGGCGCCGCCGAGGTGGCGCGCGCGGCGCCCGACGGCTACACGCTGCTCCTCGCCTCGCCCGGCCCGATCGCGACCAACAGCTTTCTTTACCGGGACATGGGCTACGACCCGGCCCGCTGGGTGCCGATCGCCCTGCTGGCGACCGGACCCTACGTGCTGGTGCTGCGCAAGAATTTCGAGGGCGAGACGGTCAAGGACCTGATCGCGCGCGCCAAGGCCAATCCCGGAACGATCACGGCGGCGACGCCGGGCATCGGCTCGGTCGGGCACCTGTCGACGGTCCAGCTCGAGATGCTCGCCGGAATCAGGACGGTGCAGGTCCCCTATCGCGGATTGGGCCAGGCCATCAACGACATCATCGCCGGCCACGTCGACCTGATGTTCGATACGCCGACCACCTCGCTGCCGCTGCATCGCGACGGCAAGGTCAAGATCGTGGCGGTCGGCACGACCGAGCGGGTACGCGAGCTCCCCGAGGTTCCGACGATTGCGGAGGCAGGATTGCCGGGCTACCGCGCCGTCACCTGGTATGCGATGGTCGCGCCGCCGCAGACGCCCGCCGCCCTGGCCGACAGGATCCATCGCGACGTGGTCGAGATCCTCGGCCGGCCCGACGTCGCCGACAAGGTGCGCGCAATTCAAATGGAGCCGGTCACCAAGTCCCGCGCGGAGGCCGCTAAGTTCTTCGCGGAGGAGACGGAACTGTGGGGCAAGGTGATCCGAGAAGCCAATATCCCGATGCAGTAACGGCCTGCTGCCGGCTCGGGGGCAGCCGCCCTTGCCGCGGCCGACTTGGCGTGCGACTTGCATCGATCGCGCGTTGAACCGCGACCTCAAGGAGCACTGCGTGAAACGTCCGCGCAATTTCTTCAAGCCGCTCGCGATCGGCGCGCCGCGGCCGCTCACCGAGCTGCCGGTCCGGCTCGAGCGCATGATCCATTTCGTGCCGCCGCACATCGAGAAGCTGCGCGCCAAGGTGTCGGAGCTGGTCGCGCAGGTCGACGTGGTGCTCGGCAATCTCGAGGACGCCATTCCCGCCGACGCCAAGGAGGCCGCGCGCGCGGGCTTCATCGCCATGGCGAAGGCGAACGATTTCGGCGCGACCGGCCTGTGGACGCGCATCAACGCGCTCAATTCACCCTGGATGCTCGACGACCTGATCGAGATCGTCGGCGCGGTCGGGCACAAGCTCGACGTGGTCATGCTGCCCAAGGTCGAGGGGCCGTGGGACATCCACTATCTCGACCAGCTGCTGGCGCAGCTCGAGGCGCGGCACGCCGTCAAGAAGCCGATCCTGATCCACGCCATCCTGGAGACGGCGGAAGGCGTCGACAATGTCGCGGCGATTGCGACCGCCTCGCCGCGCATGCACGGCATCAGCCTCGGCCCGGCCGATCTCGCCGCCTCGCGCGCGATGAAGACCACGCGGGTCGGCGGCGGGCATCCCGAATACAAGGTGCTCGCAGACGCGGCACCCGAGGGTGGTGTGCGCGCGGCGTTCCAGCAGGACCTCTGGCACTACACGATCGCCAAGATGGTGGATGCCTGCGCCGCCGCCGGCATCAAGCCGTTCTACGGTCCGTTCGGCGACTTCGCCGATCCTGACGCCTGCGAGGCGCAGTTCCGCAACGCCTTCCTGATGGGCTGCGTGGGCGCCTGGACGCTGCATCCCTCGCAGGTGGCGATCGCCAAACACGTGTTTTCGCCCGATCCGGCCGAGGTCGCCTTCGCCAAGAAGATCATCGCCGCCATGCCCGACGGCACCGGCGCGGTCATGATCGACGGCAAGATGCAGGACGACGCCACCTGGAAGCAGGCCAAGGTGCTCATCGACCTCGCCCGCCTGGTCGCCGCCAAGGATCCGGAGACGGCGGTGCGCTACGGCCTCTGACCCGGCTATGCCCCCCCTGGCGCAAGCCGCAATCCTGGTCTATCCCGGCTCAAGCATGAGCAAGACCCGCGTCGCCAAATTCAAGATCGGCCAGGTGGTGCGCCACCGGCTGTTCCCATTTCGCGGCGTCGTGTTCGACATCGATCCGGAATTCGACAACACCGAGGAATGGTACCAGTCGATCCCGGCGGAGGTGCGCCCGCGCAAGGACCAGCCGTTCTATCACCTGTTCGCCGAGAACGCGGAGACCGAGTACATCGCCTATGTCTCGGAACAGAATCTGCTAGCCGACACGTCGGGTGAGCCGGTGCGTCATCCGCAGGTCGCCGAGGTGTTCGAGCAGGACGAGAAGGGTAGCTACCGGCCGCGCAATTCGCTGCTCAATTGAGGCTGCGATCGCCTATTGCTTCGGCGGCGGGGCCATGGTCTT
>WNEZ01004798.1_pt1 | contig 11816 bp, 13 predicted proteins | sample 5400521 | NCBI WGS metagenome assembly WNEZ01 (sample SAMN13153339, study PRJNA577476) | soil metagenome | isolation source: 120 cm saprolite under Douglas fir tree site 2 hole 1 replicate 1 | place: USA:California | collected 2015-04-18
TCATGCGACCTGGTCGCGGCTCGTCCCTTTTTTCCGACTCCCAGGTTGCATTGTACGGGATGCTACCACCATACGGGTCGAACTACGCCCTTTTAATGATCGCGCCCTCAATCGCGATCTGGCTCTGCTCTGTGCGCGTGTCAACGAGGCTTCCCCTCGACTTCCGGATGGACGTCATCTCTGCTTGACTATCAGTTCCAGCTGTCGCATTCTTCCTGCGCAAGAAAATCGAGTAACGTGACTCCCTGATCGAGTACCGGACCTATCTCCAACACCTGTTGCAGCTCAAGCCTACGTCCGTCAATCGTGCGCTCGTTACCCTCAAGCGCTACTTTGCCTGGCTCGTTGCCAGCGGACAACTCACCTACGACCCGGCTAAGGTGGTCAAACTCGTGGGCGAGGAAGTGATCCCGCCACGTCATCTCGATGACCAGGAAGAACAGGCACTGGTCGCGGCAGTCACCAAGGAGGGAAGCGCACGAGACCAGGCCATCCTCATCCTCATGCTGCATACGGGGTTGCGTGCGCGAGAAGTTTGCACACTCACCCGCGCGCATGTCCGGCTCGGCAAGCGAAGTGGGACGCTTACCGTGCATGGCAAGCGGAACAAGTATCGTGAGGTCCCCCTGAACGCAACGGCGCGAGCTGCCCTCGCAGCATATGATCCAACACTCCCTAAGACGCATTCTCATGATCTGACCCCACTGTTTCTTTCTGAGAAGCGGCATGCGCGGCTGACGGAACGAGGATTAGGCTATCTCGTCAAAAAATATGCGCAACTGGCGAAGCTCCATGATGTGAGTCCACACGATCTGCGTCATCGCTTTGGCTACCGCATGGCTGCATCAGTTCCGCTCCACCGACTGGCCCAATTGATGGGACATGACTCACTTGATACCACCCTGATCTATGTACGAGGCACACCAAGCGATCTGCAACACGCGGTGGAAACGATTGCCTGGGTCTGAGAAAGGAAGCTGCTGGTGATTCCTCCCCTCCACCTGTCTCTGTTGGGTGACTTCCTGCTGGTGTCGGGTGAAACACTGGTGACCACGCTCACGGTTCCCCGCGTCCAATCCTTGCTTGCCTACCTCGTGCTGCATCGCAGTGCTCCCCAGGATCGCTCTCACCTGGCATTTCTCCTCTGGCCTGATTCTGAGGAAGCGCAAGCTCATACCAATCTGCGCCAGTTGCTGTATCACTTGCGCCAGGCGCTCCCGCACGCCGATCACTTGTTGTATGCCGATAGACAGAGCCTCTCCTGGCGCCCGGCACCAGAGGTGAGCTTCACGCTCGATGTCGAGGAGTTTGAGCGGGCACTTGCCACCGCCTCGCAAGCGGAACAGGTCCAGGATCTGGCAGGAGTTCGCCAGGCGTTGGAGCACGCCACCCGTCTGTATCGCGGCGACCTCTTCCCCAGTTGCTACGAGGAGTGGATCCTCCCCGAACGGGATCGCCTGCACCAGGTGTTTCTCCAGGCCTCGCAACGCTTGATGACCCTCCTCGAACAGGAGCGCGACTATCCCGCCGCTATCACGGTGGCTCAGCACCTCCTGCGCCAGGACCCCCTGCACGAGGCAACCTATCGCCAGCTCATGCGCCTGCAGGCCCTCTGTGGTGATCGGGCCGCCGCCTTACGCACGTACTATAGTTGTGCCAGCCTCCTGGAGCGCGACCTCTTGACCGCACCGAGCGAAGCCACGCGCCAGGTCTACGAGCGGCTCCTGCAGCAAGACGCCGCTTCTGGGGAAGTGAAGAGTTCCTTCGCGCCGCAGAAAACTGCTCCACTGATTGGCCGCCGACTCCAGTGGCAGCACCTCCAGGCTGCCTGGCACAGGGCTGCAGAGGGGCATCCGCACCTCGTGTTGCTCTCAGGGGAGGCCGGCATCGGCAAGACGCGCCTCGGTGAAGAACTGGAGGCCTGGGTCAGCAGCCAGGGGATGACGACCGCCAGCGCGCGTTGTTATGCGGCGGAGGGACGCCTGCCCTATGCTCCGGTGACCACCTGGTTACGCAGCGAGGCCCTCCACGCCGACGTACTCACTCTCGATCCACTCTTTCTCACAGAAATTGCACGGCTTCTTCCAGAACTCCAGACGACGCGGCCAGACATACCTCGTCCCACGGAACTGCGGGAGGGCTGGCAACGCCAGCGCTTCTTCGAGGCCCTCTCGCGTGCGCTGCTCTGCGCCCGTCAACCGCTGCTCCTCGTGCTGGATGACCTGCACTGGTGCGACACGGAGACATTGGAATGGCTGCACTACCTGTTTCGCTTTGCGCCGCACGTACGCTTGCTCATCGTTGGAACTGTGCGCGCGGAGGAGATGCTCCCTGGACATGCTCTGGTGGCGAACCTGCGTACCTGGCAGCCAGAGGGCCTGGTGACAGAACTGACTCTTGAGCCACTCAGTGCCTCCGAGACGATCTCCCTGGCGGAGCAGGTCGCGGGACACCCCCTTGATGCAACGGGAATCGACACACTCCACCACGAGACGGAAGGCAATCCCCTCTTCGTGATCGAACTGGTGCGCGCCGGCACCCTGGATCAGCAGAGGCGTGCGCGACCAGAGCAAGCGGACATAGACCAACCACTCCCTGTCCTAGCTCAGTCCGCCTCCACGCTGCCCCCAACCATCCATAGCATCCTCGCCGCTCGACTCGCGCAGCTCTCTGGGGAGGCGCGCGAACTGGCCAGCCTGGCGGCGGTCATCGGTCGCGAGTTCTCCTTCCCGGTGCTCTCACGGGTCAGTGGAGAGCCAGAAGAGGCGCTGGTACGCACACTGGACGAATTGTGGCGGCGACGCATCGTGCGTGAACAGAGTGCCGATGCCTATGACTTCAGTCACGAGAAGCTCCGCCAGGAAGCTTACGCCTCCTTGAGCGCTGTGCATCGGCGTCTCCTCCACCGGCGCGTCGCAGAGGCGCTCGCAAGCGCTCCTACCGATGAGCAGGAGGCAGCCAGCCATCAGATCGCAGCCCACTATGAACAAGCCAGTCTGCCAGCGCGAGCCATTCCATATTATCTGCGCGCCGGTCAGCTTGCTCGGCGTGTCTATGCGCATGAAGAAGCGCTTACCGCCTTGCAACGAGCTGCCGCACTCCTTGCGGAAATTGCGCACACCCAGCATGAACTGTCCTGGCAGGCAGTGACTGCCGTCTACGAAGAGCAGGGTGACATTCTCGAAATGATCGGGAAACATCGGGAGGCCGAGCTAGCCTATCAGCAGGCAAGAAACGCTGTACCGGCACAGGAGGTACTTCCCCACGCACGCCTGTGCCGCAAGATCGCGGCCACCCTGGATTATCCTCCCCACCTGACTGAGGCAAATCGCGCCTACCAGGAGGCAGCACACCTCCTGGAACACGCGCATCCTCAGGAAGGGCAGGAGTGGCGTGACGAATGGCTCCAGACTCACCTGGGACACCTGCAGGTCTTCTTTCTGCTCGGCGAGTGGCAGGAGATGACACGCCTGATCGAGCACATGCAGCCGCTCCTGGAGGAGTATGGAACGGCTGCCCAACGGGCGACCTTCTTTGTGCAGGTCGCCATGAGAGATGCCGTTCGAGATCACTATGGGGTCGCACCAGAAACACTCTCCTCCTGTCAGGTGGGACTGGATGCCAGCCTGGAAACCGGCAATCCTCACCTGATCGGTACGACACGCTTTGTCCTGGGGTATTGCTTATTTTTGTCCGGCAAGTTCGATCAGGCCGAAGAGGAGCTACGGGCAGCGCTGACGGCTGGTGAGCAGGTCGGCGATGCTGAACTGGTTGCGCGTTGTCGTCTCCATTTTCTCCCGTTGGTGTTCAGGAGACGCGGGCAGGTCGAAGCCGTGCGAAGCGTGGTAGCACGTGCGGTGGCGCAAGGAGAAAGGAGATACGCCAGCGTCATCACCGCCCAACGTGCATGGGTCGCTTGGCGAGACGGCAAGCGAGAGGAAGCTGAAATGGTTGGTCGGGCGGCAGTAGCGGAGTGGCAACGCCAGCATCCGGTCTATCCCTTCCAGTGGACGGGCTTGTGGCCTTTGATTGACATCGCGGCAACCTCGGCGCAGTTCGCTCTCGCAGTGGACTATGTGCGTCTGCTGCTCGCCCCCACACAACAACGCCCTCCAGAGACGCTTCTGACGGTCCTGAAGGAGATAGTGCAAGCCTGGGACGCCGGGCACCGTGAGACTGTTCGTTCCCTCCTCCATCTCGCGATACCGCTTGCACAGGACATGGGCTATCTCTAACGATCGAAGATATGACGACGTCATCCAATATACTCCTCAAAGGACTGAGGCAATGGTTTGTTCATCGCCTTGAGGTAGATAGTAGCCTTCCCCAAGAAGATCAGCACTGCTTGCAGATAGACATCGAGTTGGAATGCAACTATCACAGCCTCGCCGCCACGATCAACCGTCTTCTTCCCATCCTCATCCGAGAAAGCGGCCATGGCCGCTTTCATCTCGTCGTCCAGCGTTTGAAACCACGCCTTGAGGTGGCCAACATGGCTCGCCAGATCTGCTTCGGGATGGCGATAAGACCACTCTTGCTTCAACGTTTTCAACGACTGAATGTACGCATGCTCGGTTTCACCCATCTGGCGGCTTAAGGCGCCAAATGTCATGGTCTGTCCGCCAGGAGAAAAAGCCAGCTCAGCGTCGCTCAGGATGTCTAACAGCTGCGAGCGCATCCCATGTGCGGCTTCAATCCATGGCCACTTCTCGTTCATGATACGATTCGTATTCATAATGCGTCACCTTTGGTTCCAATTCCAGCAAGAACTCTTCATCTTTGGGATAATAGACGGCCCGTTCCAGGTCTTCGCCTGCGAAGGCGCGTATCGCCTCATACGACTCCCAGAGTGAGAGCAGCAGAAACTCTGTTTTGTCCTCAGAGGTGCGGCGCAAGACCTGCACGCCCCGATTGCCGGGAATCGTACGGTAGTCTTTCAGGCCCGTCTCCCTCAAGTACTCCACATACTGTTCAGCCTTCTCCGCAGAGGTCACTCCACGCCAGATTCTGGCAATCATCGTTGTTCCTTCCTCCTTCTCTGTTACTATTTCTTCAAGCCCCCTTTCTCGCTGTTTTGCAACGAGGAAAGTTGATTCATCCTGGGACCTTTACGCTGTCAGAGGCGCGTCGAGGAACCCCGTAATCATCGAAACCAGCCACTCGGCGCGATCCACGAGCGTGATGTGAGTGGTGCCCGGGAGCACGGCGAGCTGTGACTGCGAGAGGCCAACGTTATCGCCGGGGACGCCGCCCCCGAGCAGTCGAAACAGCTCGACCACATGTTCGGGGCGGACGATATCAGAATCTCCGACGATGAGCAGGGTGGGTGCCTTGATCGAGGCGATGGAATCATTCGACCAGTCCACAAACTCCCGATCCAGTTGCTTCGTTTTGGCGACTAGCCGGGGCCAATCTTGCGGATTCGGCGCTGTTCTGGCGTATTCCTCCTGGAACGGGGACCCGGCCAGGTGTTCGGGTTGGAGAGCCTCTATCCCCGCTAGGACCCCTGGTTGGAATCCGGAAGCCATGGAGATGGGCGTGGCGACCACCAGCTTGCGCACCAGCGACGGATGCTCGATGGCGATCTGCATGGCGATACCCGCTCCAATGCTATAGCCGAAGAAGTCGGCCTGCTCGATCCCGAGGTACGAGAGCAGAGCGATGGTATCGTTGGCCATCTGCTGGTAGGTGAGTGGTCGATCAATGTCGGCGGTATGCCCATGGGCCTGCTGCTCGATGGCGATGACCTGCCGTCTCCTGGCAAGAGCCGACAGCACCTTGCCGAACGAGGTGCCGATGGTCGACAACCCGCCGTGCAGTAGGACCAGCGGGAAGCCCTCACCATGAATCTCGTAATACATCTGGAGACCGTTAACCTCGGCGTAGCTGCCCTTGCCGTCCTGGTTCATTTCATTCGAGTGTTCAGTCGTGCTCTCTGTCATGATCCTTTCTCCTTTTGTTGTTCATCAGGCAGTGGTAGTATGACTCAACAAAAGGGCGTTGTCTTGTATAAAAACGGCAGTTGCTCCGGTCGGCTGTGCTCTCGGATTTGCGCAGGCGTTTGTCCGATGAAGTGCTTCAGCGATCTGGTCAGATGCGGCTGATCAAAATAGCCAGCCTCGAAAGTTGTGTCCAGGATCGAGACACCTTGCTGTAAGAGGAGCGTGGCAGAGCGGGCGCGTTCGATTTGACGAGCCGTGCTCTGCGTGACCCCGGTCGCCCGCAAGAAACGACGCTGGATGGTGCTCAGTGACAGGCCTTTCCGTTGATCTTGTAAGGCAGCACCTACGATTGGTTCACGAAGGAGCAGACCCCCACGTACCAGCCAGTCGACAAACGTATCCGCATTGTCATAGTCAGGAAATTGCCAGGTAGAGCCACCCAGCCAGAAGGAGTTGCTCCTCGCTTCGGGCAGGGTCACCGTTGCATCCACCAGCGTTCTGGCGGGTAGATGCGGCAGAAATGCGCCTGGTTTCAACCGGATGCCAAGCCACTCCCCGGCCGCAGGACAGTCGCCAAGCGGCGCTGCTTTGGTCTCTGGCCCCCGCACCGTCAGGGTGACCTTGCCACGGAGTTTGGTCACCACCAACTCGCAGCGGCTCTGGGCAATCGAGAGAAAAGGACCAGCTCCCTCACTATGACAGCGCCAGACCCGTTCGACAAAAGGCGACTCGGACGGTCTGTCCTCATCAAAGATAATCATGCTTCTCCTTCCGAGAGATCAGGAGTAGAGACATGAAAACGATTACTAAGGCTTTTCTGCTCGCACCCCTTGAGTGGACGCGCAGCGGTTCGGCAAGCGTACCGCCCATGCTCTGTTCCCTGCCAAACCCACCTCCCATGATAGCTCAAACGCTCTGATTTTCAAGCGTGAACAGGCTTCCGGTCCCCCTTTTGAAGATGCTGTATGTGAAAGAGATGGTATCACCCACCGCATTCTCAAATTTCCGCTCACGGAATGGATCTGGATGGATCTGGCACACTTTAGGTGAAAGCCAATCAGTAGGATGTGGTCACCAACACTGTTCGTGCTCACAGAGAAAATCCTTCATCTCGCTGTGCCAGATCGATCCCCTGCCACCCTGTCTCAACAGTCGCGTCTGGCCGAACGATGGCAGTCAGGAGTAACTCAGTTCCGGATACCAGTCGGTTCCGCGCCCCTCTGGCGTGAAATCGAACAGATTCCACTGTGGGTCGATAGAATCGACGTGGCGAGGGTCCTGCCCCGGCTCGGTCGGCGCATCGAGCAGTTCGGAGCCCCAGAAGTGGCGGATCACTTCGCCCTCGCGCCGGAACACGTTGAGCATCGGCCTTTGGGCGCCCTCTGCGTCCTCGCCGAAGTAGTCGCGGTTGTAGGTGTTACCAGCCGAGGATAACAACCGCAGCCCCCGCCAGCCACGCTGGTGCGCATGAGCCAGGATTCGAGACACCGGAGCTTTGGCCACGACCGCGAAATTGACACGCTGTGTGATGTGCTGTGCAGCCCCGTCCAAGGCATCAAGCATGGAAGTGCAGTGCGGGCACGGCCCCTCGTCGTCGAGCGCGCGCGGGAACATGAAGTTGTAGATCACCAGCGTGTCCTTGCCTCGCACGAACAGCTCCGACAAGCTCACCTCGGTCGAGGTGCCGTCGGGTCCTGCCTGCTGGAAAACGTAGTCCTGCGGAACGATCCCACCGGGCGGCAATTCGCGGCGGGCCTCGGCTACCGCTTCGGTCACCCGGCGCAGTTCGATCTCCTGCTGGAGGAGCTGGTTGCGCGCCACTCGGTAGTCAATGGACTCATTTGGAAACGAAAGGTTCATCATGGCTCCTTTTCTAGACTCTCCTCACGAATGGAAACAACATACAGGTATGCAGGTGTTTCTCTCACAGCGAAAGAAACCTGTCTGGGAGCGTCACCTCCTCGTCTGCTGTCTTATCATAGCAGCGGAAACGAAAAAAACTTCTCCTATCTTGCTCTCCTAGCGTTGTAATCCGGTCCATTCACACTGAGGGGCCAAAAGGGATCACAATCGTCAGATAAGCTCATCCTTCACCAAAAGTGGGCCAGATCCACGGAATTCCGAAATGTATACATGACCGACTTGCAGGTAGAGCTATGGTGATGGCGCTGGCTGTGCCAGATCTTTGTTTTTGAGCATGGCGAAAGCAGCAGGGATGGCGCCGAGGATCCAGAGGACGCAGATCAGATATTTGAGCACGTCCTGGAAGACGAGACTATGTATGAGAATGATAACGATGGTGAGCGGACTGGTGAGGGCAAAGGCCCAGGCCGCCCAGGCGGGGACGAGATGCAGCCGACCAAGCATGAAGCCGATCAACACCACGCTCACCAGGTGGCCGATGACGTAGATCCACAGGTAGATCGTCATGACGGTATCGCCGTTGAAGTGCGTCCAGAGCGCGGCGAACTGCCCAGTGCTGCCGATCTGGTTGATATCATAGGTCAGGTCGTCGAGGCCCATGAGCGCGGCCCAGGGGATCCAGCCGACCAGGGAGAGCGCCGCCGAGATGGTGGCAAGCCAGGGTGCGCGCCGCATGCCCAGCAGCGACATGCCCAGGTAGCCCAGGGGCAGGAAGAAGGAGGCGGCGATGGCGCCGATGAAGTGCAGGGTGTTGCCGGTCGGACCGGCCATCGCACTGGTGATGAGAGGCGTGAGAGGCGCGCGCTGATTTCCCTCCCAGGAGACGAGGTAGAGTGTGATCGAGAGCGGCGCGAGGAGGATGCAGGCCGCCAGGCTGATGCGCTGGAAGGTGAAAGCGGTGGCGACTTCTTCCTGCTCAGAATGAGATAGTGGGAGTTTCATCGTGTTGTTCCCTCCTTTTATTTGCTTTCAAGACACATTTTATGGAAGAGCCACCGCAGGAGCATGCTCTGACACGCGACAGATTACTGGACAATAATCGTCAGGTTCATCCCTTGGTGGATCGTACAATAGAGGTGGTAGATTCCTGCTGTCGTAAATGGGCCAATCTCCGTACTATTGTCATTGACCTGCACATTGCTCACGTTCGGCGCGCCCGGCTCGCGCACAGGAGTGGCTGTGCCATGCTGCCAGGAGCCATTCGCCAGAATATGGGTCACGGCCACGTCGTCCACCAGGAGCAACTTTGAGCCTTTGGCAATGGTGACCGAGGACTGCGTGAAGTTGGCAGCGCTCATATGCACCGTTGGGACACCGTTGGTAGAGGTCGTACTGGTGGTGGGGGCTGCACCTGATTGGACAATGGCAGCGATGAGGAGCGCACCAATAAGCATTCCCGTTACCCCCGCGACCAATCCTGTCAGAGGAGGTGAGCGGAAGCTGGAAGCTCGTTGCTCTCCCTGATGATAGTTCTGGATCGCCGCACCGAGACTGGCTCCCACTATGATGAGCGTGAAGGCAATGAGAAGCACATCCATCACAAAGAACAAGAAGCCATTTCCCTTTGGATTGGTCAGGTGATAGAGCACAAAGGGCGCCCGGAGAAGCTGATACAGAAACAGGCCGCTCACCAGCGTGAGGAGCAGTGGCATCCAGCGGAACCTGATGGTTGCCAGAGCGGCACCTCCCAACAGGCTCGCGGTGGCGATGAGTAATGCGGTATTTGCCGGGAAGCCGATGATGATCGCAAGGAGACCAGAGGTTCCAGCCGCCCCAAGGAGTGCCATGACCGAGAGCTTGCCAAAGGCGGAGCGTGGGTGCCGGGCAAACAGGCCCACCTGTGGTGCTTCGGTGTGCGTGGTCGGTTCCTTCTCTTTGATGTGCATTGGCGATTCCTTCTTGCTTGTTTGCTTGCTCTTCACTCCGCTCTGTCTCGAACAGAGCGAAGAGCGGATTTAGATGTCTGACTCAGAGAGTGTCTCCACCTCCGAGAGCATGCTGAGCAGGAGGGGAACCAATTCTTCCCATCCACGAAAGTAGCGCACGTTGCCATCGGTGATCAGCTGCACCTTCCCACGCCATTCCCTCAGATCCTGACCTACCTCCTCCTGCCACACGCGCACCGTAAACAGGTGGGAACGAGGATGCTGGTCTGCTTTCTCCATGCTCAGGCACTCCTGGTAAATGAGCCTTTTACCTTAGCCGATTTTGCCCTCAAACATGAGCACTTGACCCAAAGAGTGAGCAACGGTGAACTCTCGTTTGAGAACAGGGGGACATTCGCGGTTCACAGCACTTGACGGTTGTCAATGGAAGAGCAGAATGGGCAGGAAATTTTCGCCGTCTCCAGGCCAATAAGGCTCTGCGTTACACACAACATCTTGAGGTCTAACAAGTGGTTTACAAGGTGTCATAACACCTGACAGGAAGCCATCCGAAATTTTCTAAATAAACCGGCGTAATGCTTGCGGGAAACTCTCAGGGCAACATTACTGCTGTGAGCAGGAATTCTCCAGAGGATTTTCGCCGCTTTCTTGAGTGTTCTCTTGACCCCGCGGAGCGACATGGCCTTGTGCTGTCGCTCCGCGCGGGAGGGCTCTGCCCTCTGTTCATCCATGACTGAATGCTAGGCTCGCTGATAGTGCAGGACCACGATCCCTTGGGAGAGGGGCGTCGCTTCGAGTAGGGTCAGCTTCAGCGGCTCCTTGAGGTCCTTGAAAAGCGGTTTGCCGCTGCCCAGGACCACCGGATGCACTCGCAACTGATATTCATCAACCAAGCCAGCCTGCGCAAGTTGCGAAACGAGCCCGCCACTGCCGAAGATGACCATGTCCTTGCCTGGCTGCTGTTTCAGGTGCGCGATGACTTCTGCCGGATCGTCTTTCACCAGCCTGCTATTGCCCCATTTTCCCCATTCCACCTGCTCCAGCGTGCGTGAAAAGACGATTTTGGAGACGGTATTCATCAGTTCAGCATTGATGTCATCCTCCGTCGAAGCAAAGGGCCAGTACGCAGCAAGCTCTTGATAGGTCACACGGCCTAGGACAATTGTATCCACCCTCTTCAGGAGAAGAGGAAGCATCTCACGGTCAAATTCTCCACCTCCGGCGGCCCAATCCAGTTCTCCCTGGGGCCCCGCTATGAAGCCATCAAGAGTGATAAACGGGGATGCAACAACTTTTCTCATCGTGTCCTCCAGAGGAGAAATCTCCTCATACACTAGTGAAACTTACGCGGCTCACCCAGCCACTGAACGCACCAGTAGTACCTGGCCGTCCGGGCCAAGCGGTTCTCGGCGTTATCGTGCGTGGCTGACACATAGCCATCGAGTGACATCGACATACATATGTGAACGCGGCTCATGAGGTCTTCACCACCTCATAATGCATCATCGTAGCGCCAGAATCATAGGTGACGGTTTCACGAAGCCGAAGGTTTGTGCGATGCGTAAGATCAGTAAAGAGCGGCTGACCCACGCCAAGGATAACTGGACAAACGTCTAAGTGAATTTCATCAAGGAGATCCTGCTGCACCAATGTCCGGGCAAAACGTACGCCGCCATAGCATATAATAGTACCCTCAGTTTCCCGCTTCAAACGCTCTACGTCCTCCACGAGCGCCTTGTCATCTTTAACTACGTGTACTTTGGTGTTGCGCCAGTCAACTGGCATGTCTTTGTGACTGTACACGATTTTGGGTATCTTATTTATGGCACGTCCAAGGTCTCTAATAATCGCTTCAGCCTTTTCGTCATGTTCGGCGGCCGTCCAAAAGCTAGACATAGAATACCCGCCTGCGCCCAATAGAACTGCATCGGCTTGCTCTAGTCTTGCTAAGTGGTCTTGATTGAGTGGCTCATCATTGGCGATCCAGTCTAGCTCGCCTTGAGGTCCACTAACCATACCATCGACTGAAATCATCATGTGTAAAATAATACGTCCCATGGATTGT